>OKVD01000071.1_pt1 | contig 93775 bp, 73 predicted proteins | sample 1606881 | NCBI WGS metagenome assembly OKVD01 (sample SAMN03281011, study PRJEB24777) | human gut metagenome | isolation source: fecal sample PR176 from 1 month old male Indian infant, caesarean delivered... | place: Singapore | collected 2006-01-13
TACGGACGAAAAGTCCAGCATTTTGGCCGTCAGCCCATTGCACTCTCTATTCTAACAGCTTTAGCAACAAGATGGATATAGACACGACTGGCTGTCGTGTACTTTACCCATAAATACATTGTAGTAGGCATTATGGTCATCTTTATTCTGAACTCTCTTATATCTTTTCCAAAACAATATACTATTCATAAAAGTGTGGAGAAATAGGGCAGTGCATAACATTGCTTCAGGGGAGCAAAATATTATGGTGATAAATAATATTTTCATACTTGTTCTCAATGTAACACATCATATTGGGGAACTTTTAATACTTTTACATTTATTAAAAAAGGCAAATTTTATTAGAGCTTCATTAAAATACTCTTTAAAAATGGAGGAGGGGTGAGAAACACCTGCTTCATACCAAATATGTTTAAAGTTGAGTATTTTTCTTTTTTTATCAACAATAAGTTCAATGCGGCCTATAAAATTATTACCATAAATAATTGGTAATACGTAGTAACCAAATTTTCTGTTAGCTACAGGGGTATATACTTCCCATTTATAATCAAAATTAAATATTGCTTGTATAAGTTTTCTATCCCAAAGAAGATTATCAAGAGGGGCTATGAATTCACAACGCTCATTTAACTCTTTACCATGCAATATACTATTAAGCAGATTTAATTCATCAACACAGCAATATAATATATCTTTTATGCCATCTACCAAAACTTCGGCAATGACATTTTCTTCCAACAATTGTATAAAAATGTTGTTTCTTATGCGCGAATTAAGCCCCCAAATATTAAGCCATGCGTCTGAAGAACGATTCCATAAAAGACCAATAGAACGAATTCTTCTTATCATACGCCATTTCTGATGTTTAAATTCATCGTCAAAAGGATCTTTTATATTCCAAAGCTCATGATTAATATAATTTGATGCTAAATCATAATATTTTCGATTCCCATCTTTATGATGAATAATTAAAGTGCCCATTGAATATAATTGCTCTAATACTGCTCTGGATAAGTTATTACTATTACTCCAGTGAATAGATGATTCCCAATAGATATTCCCTTCAAATTTCAAATCACTTGAACAAATTGCACCATTTTTTTCTATAAAAGAAATAGTTTTTTTCATTAATACTTCCATTCCTGGATAACGTGCAGCATTAAATTGAGCAGCTATCCGATAACGTGAAAAATAGGGCCAATCTTCAGTAAGTATAATAGATAAGTTTTTGTCAGGATAATCGATTAGAGCCCGATCTGAATATAACAGTTCATAAAGTATATCTTTGTTAAAATTTTTTATTCTCGATTGACAAACTAAGTCCGCATTTTTTCCACAGATATCAATTGGATCATATTGAATACAGCCGGCTTGATGAATAAAATCAAGTATTCCCTGCTTTCCGGTAAATATATAGTCTCCACTAAGTCCCTGCCTAGATAATAAAAAATCTCTGGCCTGCCTGTTTGTAAGCTTTATCATGGTAACTTACGTTCCTTTCAAATTAAGTCTTAATGTTTTGAGAATATTTGCTTTTCTATCTTTATCCCATGTTAGGTTTAGTCCGTTATTAACTGCTTTTAGAGCTTCAGGATCTTTGATACTGGAATATATACAAGATAAACCCAGAAGAGCCTGATAAGATATTACATTCATTTTAACTGCTTTTAGCAAATAATGCATAGCCTTATCATAGTTATTTGTATAAAAATATATTAATCCTAAGTTGCAATTTACATTCACATTACCAGGATGTATATTCAATTGTTCTTCAAGTAATGATTTAGCGCAATCGAATTGACCTAACTCTATAAGTAAAGTAGCATAATCATTTGTTATTATAAGATGATCTTTTACTAACATATAGGATTTATCGTAATTGTATAATGCACGTTTAAAATCATTGTTTTGGCGTAATAATTTAATTGAAATCATATATGTCTTTTTGACTATCTTTTTATATCTTCTTAAATGTCCGCAAATCCTTATTTTATAGGCTCTACGGGCATTTTGCTTTTGTGGTAAACCTCACATATCTAGGTCTATCTTCTTATATTTTCGCTATCAAGCGTGGTTAAAATCGTGGTAAATACTTCTTATGCGATTAGACGCTGAACCTCTGATTTTGCGGTATCTATGGACGCATGAGCATACCAGTTCATTGTGATACTGATGTTTGAATGTCCCATGATATACTGTAAATCTTTCGGGTTCATGTTCTTGCTTGCCAGTCTTGTGCAGAACGTATGGCGTAGCGTATGTGGTGTGATATGTGGCAAGGGGTTATCCTTGTGGTGTTTGTTATATTTCTTTACCATACGGACAAATAAGGCGTTGTAATCAATCGCAACTTTAGGATTGCCTTTCGGATTGACGAACAGAAAATCTTTGTATCCGTCTATCTCTATCAGTTTCCCTTTTGTGCGTTTCCTTATGACCCGTTGAAATGCCTGTATCGTTTCTCTGCTTAATGGCACTTGCCTTGTTCCACTCTTTGTCTTAGGCGTTTCAATATAATAGCCCTGTTCCTTGCTCTTTAATAACTGGTGGTCGATAACCACAACCTCATTCTTGAAATCAATATCGGCTACTGTCAGTCCGCACAGTTCCGAGATACGAAGTCCTGTCTTTAACAGTATCAGCACATCATCATAATACTTGTGATACACGTTATCCGTCTTGATGAATGACAGTAAGGCTTGTTCCTGTTCCTCTGTCAATACTACTTTCTCTTTGGTATCATTTTCTATGATTTCACTTAACTTGAAATTAAAAGGGTTTTTCCTTACACAATCGTCTTGTATGGCGATATAGAATGACGCTTTTAACGAGCGTTTATGGTTGTTAATAGTGTTATAGGAAAAGCCTTTGTCTTTCATGCGTAACGCCCATTCTTTAGCGTCAGAGGGTTTTATCGTATCAATGCTCCTAGCACCTAACTTGTCCTCTTTCAATAACCGCATGAGTTGTTTCCGTTGTTTCTGTGTGCTTTTCTTCACATTTGCCCTCTGTGCGTTCTGTTTGGCGTAGAGTTGGCAAAGCGTCATTTTCTTGCCTGTGCTGTCGATACCGTCCTCAATATCCCGTCTTATCTGCTGTTCCAGTTCACGAAGTGAGGGTTTTTCCCGTTTTCCCTTTGGTGTCGGGTCTGTGGGTGTCAATCTCCAAGCATACACATATTTTGTGTTTCCAAATGCGTCCACATATTTATATAAGTATTTTCCGTCTGTTCGTTGGCTCTCTCCAGTATGCAGGATACGTCCTTTGCTATCCCGTCTTTTTTCTTTCATGGTGTCTGCTCCTTTCCTTGTTGGAAAGAGCCTTGATATGACTTGTGTTCATCATAACACATACAAGGCTCATTTGCATTAGATTGCGTCCAATTTATCAATGACCTTTTCAAACTGTCGGCGTTTAATCTGTATGCGGTTGCCATTCATAATGAGCCAGCCAGCGTCCTTGTTTTCCTCTGCCAAGCGTCTTAACTTGTTTTCTCCGATACGGAAATACTTTGACGCTTCTTCAATGGTAAGGGTGTATTTTTCCCATACGGGAATATCGTTGTTATTCATCAGATACCCCCTTTCCCATGTTTCGTGTCATACTGGATATAGGGGATAAGGTCGGTGCGGTCTATCCTCTGTAAGTGGGCGGTTAATTTACTGGAAAGGGAACTGCTGTATCTTGCCCTGTCAAGCATAGTTCCCACTTTTTCCAGTCCACCTAATGCATCATGTTCTTCTAAGAAATAAAAACTTTTGACAGCAGAAATCACGCCACCCTCTGTGAGCCATTGCTGTGTTTCCTCAAGGGAATTATGTAGTTTCGGTACTTGCAGTTTCAAGACTTCCACAGCCCCTAAAAATCGTTCCCAAAACCGACACGTTTTCCATCTGCTCTTATTACTTTCATTTCTGTTTTGCACGACAAAGCGTAGGTTGTTTGCTAATAGCCCGAAAGCCAGTTCCCCAAGTTCCAGCGGTCTGTCTTTGAATGTCATGGCAAAAACATGAGCCTTATCATCACGCAGTTGCATTTCTGTCCGTTTCCAACTGCCGACTTCATCAAGTGTCTTATTATGTTTTGAACAGACTTCCTTATCCTTATCATAAAAGCGGTAGGATAATCCCGATTTACCAGCACCGATATAAACAGTCTTTGCGGTGTCGAAATCATCAAACTTGCTTTCGTCAAAGTGGTAGCCCTCACTATTAGAAATAAATTCCTCTTTTTCGCATTTCTTCTTTATCTGCTCTATGGTAAAGAATGGCTTTTCGTTCTTATCATCAATGGCAATATCAAGTCTTGTGAAATGAAAGTTATCCAGTCCGTATCTTCGCTCACAGCGTCGAAACATATCCCCAAAGGTATAATTCCTACTGTCGAGAATACGGAAAATATCATCACAACCTCTGCCAGTCATAACAAGATAACAGCCTAGCCCCTGTGGGTTATCCTCTGTCTTTCTTGCGTCCCCCGATACATAAATATCTCCAATCTGCCAGCGTGCTTGATAAGTCTTGAATTTTATCATTGCTGGATAAACATTGAAAATGTCAGTCGGTAAATCTAAAATGTGCATGATTATATCTTCAGCGGTTGCCGTTTCAAATACAATGCTGATGTAATCAATCTTAACGGATAAATTTTTGTGTGTAGTTATAGTGCATTGCTCCTTTCGTATGCCCCGTTTTTTGCGGGTAAAAATCGTGTTTTTTCCTTTATTTATCACAGTTTCTAGGTACTATGACATGTATACGCAGGGCGGTGTTACATATACGCCCTTTATGAACGCCTAAAGGCGTTCCCTTTCTTCCTGTGTCTGATCCGTTCTTAACGCTCACGAGCCTTGTAAGACTCGTGGCTAAACGGAACAGCCCCAGTCAGAAACCTTATTTTCGGTCTGATAGTCCATGCTTATTCATGCTATCAAAATGAAAATACATCTTTTCTATGCTTACTCAAGCGTGTGATTGACCCTAGCGTGCTTAATCACCCTATCTAATACGATAATAACGCCATTAGAATTACTTGTCAAGAAGTTTTGATTGACTTTTTAATAAATATTAAGTATGATATGCTTATAAACACCGAGAAAAGCAACGAAAGGAGCGGTTATACTAAGTTATGGAACATTACGAAAAGAAAATCAGTTTCTTAGGAGAGAATATACAGACCATAAGAAAACACAGAGGAATGAAACAACAGGAACTTGCGGATAAAATCGGTATCAATATGCAGAGCCTTTCCAAGATTGAACGGGGTGTGAATTATCCTACCTTTGACACATTAGAAAAGATAATGGACGTGCTGGGAGTAACGCCCAATGAATTATTATCAGGAGAATGGAAGTATATTGACCACACCGAACCATATATCATGGATATTATCAAACGGGAACAGGACTTCAATGTTTCCTTAGATTATCTGTCTGAAAATGAATTTTTCAATGATGAAAAAGAATGCAGATTTTACATGGAAACCAAACTCATACAGTATATCCATAACTACATTACCAATGAGGTTACGGAGTTAGAAGAACTTATGGAAATCAAGCAGTTGATACAACGTCAAAAAATAGAACGCATGATGAAAGTACATAAGGAAATGCGAGGGTTAGACCGATACAGAGAACAGCCCAAAGAGTATAAATACCATGACCCTTATGATGACTGGATATTCCGTCAACTTGCGGACATAGACAGCAGAAATAACATTCCCGACACTTCGCCACAGTTAGATTTTGATGAAACGGACTATGAAGATTATCTGAAAGAGAAATGGAACAGAGGTCTTTAATTTTCCTCTTGAATGAAAGATACAGCAAACAAAAAGCCCAGTAAAGAGTGCAAAGCACCACCAATGGTGGCAAGGCTCTTGACAGGGCTTTTTCTTTTCTGTGGTTGGTAATCAAGAGGAAGAAAGAAAAAGTGTGTATTTTTCAAGACAGAAAAATGTCAAGGGGGGTGTGCTGATTTTTGTTGTGGCGGATATATGGAACTGTTATAATATGGATATGTTTAAATTACGTTATAAGCAAGAATATTCTGCTGATTTGTCAAAAAACATCATTGCAACTGCCAGTTGACATATTTCCATATCTAAATGGTGGCTATGCAACTGATAATATTGCTAAAATTACACCATGAAAGAAAGGAGTGTTAGCTAATGAATATGGCAGACAGAATACAATATTTAAGGAAATCAAAAGGAATATCACAAGAGGAACTTGCGGATAAAGTTGGAGTTTCAAGGCAGGCTGTTTCCAAATGGGAAAGTGAACAAAGTACGCCTGACTTAGAAAAAATAATTATAATGAGTGATTTTTTTGGAGTAACAACTGACTATATCCTAAAGGGAATTGAACCAGTAGCAGACAAAGAACAAAAAAATAAAGAGCTTACGAGTAAGGTACTTTATATATCATCAACAGCTTTTGTTGCTATTGGGCTGTTTTGTGCATTTGGTAATTGGTATGCAGAACAAACAATGGAAGCAGTTTGGGGTTCAATGATTATTCAAGCTATAGGGATTGTTGGATATTTTATAGCGAGAATACTATCGGAAGAAAAATCCCCCTTTTATGTAAATTGGCTTAATATAATCGGAGTTGCTTTTATGCCTATTTCTATGATTACAGGATATATTTCAGGATTGGTTTTCAAACTAGAAGGGTGGATTGCACCTTATCCGATAGGAATATTTCATACTTTAGTTTTCGTGTTAGTATTCTTTGTAGTTGTGATTGCAAGCTATATTATTCTAAAGAAACAAACAAAATAGTGATTACCTTTATTTTGCAAAAGCAGTTAGTCTTAGGATTGACTGCTTATTAATAAAAGACACCACTTCAATGTGTCAATGGTGTCTTTTTAGTGCTATTTTATCGTCATATCAAGGCTCGTTCAATCGTGGTATATTCGTGGTAAAATGAGTGTTTTTCTATACTTCGAAATGCTTGAAAGTGTAATATTTATAGGGATAATCAAAAATCAGATATAAAGTTTAATTAAATTGCCTCGCTGTTTTTTTTAAAGTATTTGGATTGGGGAATCTATGGCGTACTTTTGGGAACACTGTGTAGTACAATAATGACCAATTTATGGTGGGAGCCATATGCGATATATAAGTATGTATTTTCAAAAGAAGTTTGCCAATATTTTAAGCAATACGCGTTTAATATTGGAACATTACTAATCTCACAAGTTATTATACAATTTATGGCTTTTTATTTATGTCGATTCAATACTATAGGCAACTTAGTAGTCAAACTAGGATTAGTAACAATAATGACATCATTGTCAATATTATGTTTATATAGAAAACAAGATGAAATGAGTTTTTCTGTTTCATTATTAAAAAGTTTATTATTGAGGAAATTAAAATGAAAAGAAATTTAATTATTTTTACAAGAGATTTTCCATTTGGCATAGGGGAAGCTGCTTTTTTAATCCCAGAGCTGGCTGCTTTGGAAAAATCGTTTGCGATTAGTATTATATGTAAAAATATTACATCAAAACAGACCACCCCTATATCATCGGATATATCAATATATAGATGTAGCAGTAAGACTAAATTAAATTTAATGCTCTTGTTTCGTGTTTTAGTAAATAAGTATTTTTGGAAGGAGGTTGTAAGCACAGTTATAAAAAAAAGGCAGTTATTACTTGAAATCTGTAAAGAAGCTTTGTCAGCAGAACAATTTTATATATTTATGAAAAAAAACAGATTGTTACATAATGATGATACCATTTATTATTCGTATTGGTACGATCAAAGTGTTTTGGCTATGGCCATGCATAAAAAGCAGATTAAAAAAAGTAAGCTGATTACAAGAATTCATAGAGCTGATTTATATAAAAATCAGGTTTTCAGAAAACAAGTGGATCAATATATAGACAAAATTATTTTTATAAGTAAAGCGGGAATGAAATATTATTTAGAAGTCAATAACCAGAAATATAATCAGGAAAAACACTGTCTGTTTTATTTAGGAAGTGATTCTCAATATCCAATTAATTATAGAAAATCGGATGAAGTATTAAGGATCTTCAGCTGTTCTTTTCTATCACCAGTTAAAAGAGTTGATAAAATTATAGATGTAATCGAAAATATTGATTATCCGGCTATCCAATGGCGACATATAGGCGATGGGATTTTAAAAAAAGAAATAGAATCTTATGCAGAAAAGAAATTAAGCAGTAAAAATAATATTTCTTATGAGTTCCTTGGATATCAGGATAATGAAGTTGTAAAAAAACATATGCATGAAGATGTTATTGATATATTTATTAATTTGTCCGAGTCTGAGGGTTTGCCAGTAACTTTTATGGAGGCGATGTCGCAGGGTATACCTGTAGTTACTAATGACGTGGGGGGCGTGTCTGAAATCGTAAATAATAAAAACGGAATTATGGTACAGAAGGATACATCTCCGAATGAAATAGCTCGACTTATTTTGATGTTTAAGTTACATGAAAATGAACAAGGACAAAAACGACTAGCGGCATATAATACTTGGAAAGAAAACTTTAATGCAAAAGACAATTATAGAAAATTTAAACAATTCCTTATTCGATTATAATATTTATTCCAGGGAGGAAGAGAATGATGTACGAGAAATTAATTAATAAGCAGGAAACAATAGCGGTTGTTGGATTGGGATATGTAGGTATGCCAATAGCGGTAGCATTTGCCAAAAAGGTTAATGTAATAGGTTATGATATAAATAAGGATAAGATACAGCTTTACATGGAAGGGAAAGATCCAACAAATGAAGTCGGAGATGATGAAATAAAAAATACAAGTGTGTTTTTTACAAACAATGAAAAGGATTTACAGCGTGCGAAATTTTATATTATTGCTGTTCCTACACCTATAAATCAGGACAAAACTCCCAATTTGGCACCTGTAGAAGATGCCAGTTATATTGTTGGACGAAATATGACGCCGGGAGCAATTGTTGTATATGAATCAACAGTATATCCGGGAGTTACAGAGGATATCTGTATACCAATTCTTGAAAAAGAATCAGGATTAGAGTGTGGAGTAGATTTTAAAGTGGGGTATTCTCCAGAACGTATAAATCCTGGTGATAAAGTAAATCGCCTGGAAACTATTAAAAAAATTGTATCTGGGATAGATGAAGAAAGCCTTAATACTATAGAAAAGGTCTATAACTTAGTTGTTAAAGTAGGTACGTTTCCTGTCAGCAGTATTAAAACAGCGGAGGCAATTAAGGTGGTTGAAAATAGCCAGCGAGATATTAATATTGCATTTATGAATGAACTGGCAATGGTATTCGACCGGATGGGCATTGATACGAACGAAGTGATTAATGGTATGAATACGAAATGGAATGCTTTGGGATTCAGGCCAGGTTTAGTAGGTGGACATTGTATAGGAGTGGACCCATACTATTTTACATATGAAGCTGAAAAACTAGGATATCATAGCCAAATTATTTTATCGGGACGTAAAGTAAATGATGGGATGGGACAATTTATAGCTGATGCTACGATAAAGCAATTAATACTTGCTGGTAAACGTCCAAAGCAGGCAAGAGTGGCAATTCTTGGATTGACATTTAAAGAAAATTGTCCTGATATGAGAAATAGTAAAGTTATAGATATTATTGCAAGGCTAAAAGAATATGAAATAGCTCCAATGGTTGTAGATCCATGGGTTGCTGCTTCAGATGCAAAGAAAGAATACGGTATTTCACTTGATTTACAATCTAATATTAAAGAGTGCGATTGCCTTATAATTGCAGTAGCACATGAAAAATTTAAAAAATTAAGTTTATCTGAGCTAAATTCCTATTTTTCAGAGATGCCCAATCAGGAAAAAATAATAATAGATATAAAAAGCATTTTAAATAAAAAAGAGATTGAAAATAGTGGATACCGTTATTGGAATTTATAATTAATTTTTAGGGCAAAATTTTGCCCACAATAAAGTTAATACCATAAATTTTATGGGTTAGGGAGAGGAAGATAAATGAGTAGAGCGTCAAAATTGTTTGCTTATGCATATAAAAATAAATCGCATATAATAAAAAAATAATTCATATTTATTTTAGGATAGTATATGGTTGTGATCTTCCTTTGAATGTGTGCGTGGGGGGATTGAGACAGGCTTAATTCTTGCTCACAATGGTTTTGGGGTAGTAATATCACAAGAGGTTACAATCGGAAATGATTGTACCATATATCAGTATGTGTCAATTGGATCAGGTAAAAATGGTTATCCGACATTTGAAAATAAATGTGTCATTTTTTCAAATGCTGTCATAGTTGGTGATATTTCAATTGGAGATAATTGCGTTATTGGAGCAAATTCTTTTGTAAACAGAAATGTAGAAAGTAATACTACTGTTGTAGGAGTTCCAGCACATATAATTAGAAAATAAGATGAAGAGAAAGAAGAGAAAAAATGTTATTATTTATGAATAAAATTCTACTGATCACCGGAGGTACCGGTTCCTTTGGAAACGCCGTTTTAAATCGTTTTTTAAAGACAGACATAAAAGAAATCCGCATATTTTCCCGCGATGAGTTGAAGCAGGATGATATGCGGCATTTTTATCAGCGGAATTTTCCAGAGGTCAGTGATAAAATCAAATTTTATATCGGCAATGTCAGGGACTTAAACAGTCTTAAGAATGCCATGAATGGGGTGGATTATATTTTTCATGCGGCGGCATTAAAGCAGGTTCCATCCTGTGAATTTTTTCCGGTCGAAGCCGTCCGTACTAATGTGTTAGGAACTGAGAATGTCCTGACTGCTGCCATTGAAGCAGGGGTAAAAAAGGTCATATGCCTTTCCACAGACAAAGCTGCTTATCCGGTAAATGCAATGGGAACCAGTAAGGCCATGATGGAGAAGGTTATCGTGGCAAAATCCAGAACGGTTTCTCCGGAAAAAACGGCTATATGCTGTACACGATACGGAAATGTTATGTGTTCCAGGGGCTCTGTAATTCCGCTGTTTATCGAACAGATTAAAGAGGGAAAACCACTGACTGTCACGGAACCGAAGATGACCAGGTTTATTATGAGCCTCGAGGAAGCAGTGGAACTGGTGATATTCGCATTTCAAAACGCAGCTTCCGGAGATATCATGGTTCAAAAAGCCCCTGCATGTACCATTGAGATACTGGCGCAGGCGGTAAAAGAGATATTTCATGTGGACAATGAAATCAAAACGATTGGAATCCGTCATGGAGAAAAAATGTATGAGACGCTGTTGACGAATGAAGAGTGCGCCAAAGCTGTTGATATGGGAAATTTTTATCGTGTGCCATGTGATAAGCGAGATTTAAACTATGACAAGTATTTTAAAGAAGGTGATACAAAACGCAATACACTGAGTGAGTTTAATTCAAATAATACGCAGTTGCTTACACAGGAACAGGTAAAGGAGACACTTTTGAGTTTGCAGTACATAAAAAATGAAATTGCAGAATGGGAGGCCAGATAGATGAAGATACTGGTAACCGGAGCAAAAGGTTTTATCGGAAAAAATTTGACAGCAGAACTGCGAAACCGTGGTTATCACGATGTATATGAGTATGATATTGATACTGGAGAAGAATTGCTGAATGCTTTCTGTCGAGACTGCGATTTTGTTTTTAACCTTGCAGGTGTGAACCGTCCTTTGAATCCAAATGAATTTCAGAATGGAAATTTGGGGTTTACATCGCATCTTTTAGAACTTTTGGAAAAATATCAGAATATATGTCCGGTTATGCTGGCATCATCAGTCCAGGCAAAACTGGATAATCCATACGGACGAAGCAAGAAAGCGGGTGAAGACCTGTTTTTTTTATATAAACAAAAGAACCGTGCATCTGTGTATGTTTACCGCTTCTCCAATGTTTTCGGAAAATGGTGCAGCCCCAATTATAATAGTGTAGTGGCGACATTTTGTTATAATATAGCGCGCGGCCTGCCTGTCTCGGTGAATGATGCCTCCACGATCTTAAACCTGGTATATATTGACGATGTGACGGAAGAACTGATTAGGGCTATGGAAGGATTTCCGTCCATGCGGGCGGATGGTTTTTGCGAAGTACCGGTAATGCATATAACATCGCTGGGAGAAATCGTAGAACTGCTCTATTCCTTTAAAAACAGTAGGGATACAAAAATAATTCCGGACATGACTGAGGGTGGCTTTGCAAAAAAGCTGTACAGCACATATTTAAGTTACCTTCCTACAGACTCTTTTAATTATTCTCTTAAAATGAATGTAGATACACGAGGCTCTTTTACCGAACTTTTCCGCACACCAGACAGAGGTCAGGTTTCCGTAAATATCAGCAAACCGGGAATTACCAAAGGAAACCATTGGCATCATACCAAAAACGAAAAATTTGTTGTGGTGAGTGGAAAGGGGCTGATTCGTTTCAGAAAAGTGGGAACGGAGGAGATTATCGATTATCACGTTTCAGGTGATAAAATCGAAGTGGTTGATATTCCTGTAGGCTATACGCATAGTATTATGAACGAAGGGGTGACAGATCTTGTGACTCTCATGTGGTGTAATGAATGCTTTCAGTCGGAAAAACCAGATACCTATTATTTAAGTGTGGAGGAAACTGACCATGAGTAAGCTGAGGCTGATGACCATTGTAGGCACAAGACCGGAAATTATTCGACTGTCTGCCGTAATAAAGAAATGCGACAATTATTTTGATCAGATTCTGGTCCATACTGGTCAGAATTATGATTACTGTTTAAATCAGGTGTTTTTTAAAGAGCTTGGACTTCGTGAGCCAGATTTCTATTTAAATGCAGTAGGGCGTGATTTGGGGGAGACTATTGGCAATATTATAGCGAAATCGTACAAACAGATGGTGGAAATAAGACCGGATGCATTGTTGATTTTGGGCGATACGAACAGCTGCCTGTCAGCAATATCAGCAAAGCGTCTCCATATCCCTATTTTCCATATGGAGGCAGGAAACAGATGCTTTGATGAGTGTCTGCCGGAAGAGACAAACCGAAGAATCGTGGATCATATTGCAGATGTGAATCTCTGCTACAGCGAACATGCCAGAAGGTATCTGAGGGATGAAGGAACTGCCAGAGAACGCACATACGTTACTGGAAGCCCCATGGCTGAGGTTTTACGCGGCTGTCTGGGTCCGATTGAAAACAGCCGGATTTTGGATCAGCTGAAGCTGAAGAAGGGAAAGTACATTCTGCTGTCTGCTCATCGAGAAGAGAACATAGATGCTGAAGAAAATTTTGTTCAGTTGTTTACTGCGGTCAATGCACTGGCAGAAAAGTACGACATGCCAATTCTGTATTCAATGCATCCACGCAGTGGTAAGTTTCTTAAGGAACGCGGTTTTCGGCTGGATCCACGGGTGCATACCCATGAGCCGCTAGGATTCTTTGATTACAACCACCTGCAGATGAATGCATTTGCTGTAGTATCGGACTCTGGCACACTACCGGAGGAAAGCAGCTTCTTCCGTTCCATAGGTCATCCGTTTGCTGCTGTCTGTATTCGGACAAGTACAGAACGACCGGAGGCACTTGATAAGGGGAATTTTATCCTTGCAGGAATTACAGAAAAACAGGTGCTTCAGGCTGTGGACACAGCAGTACTTATGGTGAAGCACGAGGATAATGGCAGTGGAGTCCCCGATTATATGGAGGAAAACGTGAGCACAAAGGTGATTAAAATTATACAAAGTTATACAGGGATTGTAGACAGGACGGTATGGAGAAAGTATTAATCCTTAACAAGGTTATAAGAGGAAGGAAAGACAATCTATGAAGAAAAAAAACTACCTGGGGTTACTGCTGTCAGCGGTGGCCATGGTTGCAGCATTATCATTTACCGCGGCAGCGGCAGATGGATGGCAGCAGAATTCGGAGGGGCGTTGGACATACGTGCAGGCTGATAAAAAGGTGACCAACCAGTGGGTTAAGTGGTCGGATGGTTCCCTTCGTTTTGTGGATGGAGGCGGCTTCCTCGTTACTTCTAACTGGATCAATTATCAGAATGCCAAGTATTATGTAAATAGTGAGGGGAAACGCTATGAAAATGCCTGGTTTAGTATTACGACCAATCCGACCCAGCCGAATGGCCGACAGAATATTACCTGGTATTATGCTGGGGAGAATGGAGTGATCCTTAAAGATGGCTGGTATCAGTTGGGAGACAGTACATACTATTTTTATCCGGGGGGAAACTCGCCGAGAAGTACTTTTTTTAATCTGGGAGACAACCGGTATTATGTGGACGATACCGGTTCCAGAAAACAAGATGGATGGTTTACTATCTCCACAGTCAATGGGGCGGGAGTAACGAATACGAACTGGTACTACGCTGATCCTGACGGAGTACTGCTTCGTGGTGGCTGGCATGAGCTGAAAGGAGAATGTTATTATTTTGATGTAAATGGCAATTCTCCCCGAAAAAATTGGGTGAACATAGAGTTAAACCGTTACTATGTGAATACAGACGGTGTTCGTATGCAGAATGGATGGTTTAGCATTGAAGGGGTTAATGGAAACGGACAAAAATACGAAAATTGGTATTACGCGAATCCTGATGGTCTTATTAAGCGGTGGGGCTGGAATCAGATTGGTGAAAACTGGTACTACTTTGATAATAACGGTTTATCATTTCGGGAACGCTGGTATGTGGACGAAAAGAAAGATCGTTACTATCTGGGAGCAGACGGTGTGCTAAAAAAAGACTGCTGGTTCCCGATTACGACGGGCAGCGCAGAACGCAATAATCTGAGGACAACCTGGTATTATGCAGATGAAAATGGTGCTGTGCTGCGGGACGGCTATCATGAAGTTGCCGGTAAGAAGTATTACTTCGACGTTAACGGCGGTATGATGAAAAACTGGTGGCAGACTTTGGTAAATGGACGGAAGCGGTATGTTGGTGATGATGGCGCTTTGTATGAGAATGAATGGTTCTGCTTAAGTGGTGTGGATGGAAATAAAACCCCCTATACACGCTGGTATTATGCAGGCGATTCCGGGAATATCTATCAGGGCGGATGGTATACGATAGATAATAAAAAATACAGATTCAACAGCGGCGGCGAGTTAGTAACCGGCTGGAATGGAACCGATAATGAAAGCAACCTCTACTATTGCGGCGAGGACGGCGCCAGACGATATGGCTGGCAGTGGCTGAAGATCCCGGATGACTGGGCCGATGATAATGATGTGGTGTCCAACTATATCAGCAACTATGGAGAATATGCCTATTTCTATTTTGATCCGCAAAGTGGTAAGAAGAAATACTGTACCTCAGGAACATATCGGGAACTTAATATTAGTGATAAAACTTACTGTTTTGACGGTAAGGGCATCATGCAGATGGGCTGGATTCCGATAAAAACCACAAATCCTGCTGTGAAGGGATACCGGTACTATGTTCCAACTTCAGAATCTTCGTCAAAGAAAGCGGGCGAGCGGTTAGAAAATACCTGGATGGAGTTAGTAAGCCCTGAGAATATAGATGGCGGCGCTGGCCAAGGCAGGTATTATTTTGCATCAGACGGTGAAACGGTTTGTGGAGTTCCCGGAAATTATAAAATCAAAAAAATTAACGGTACGCAGTATGCGTTTGATACTTACGGTAATGTTGCCTGGGGGCTTTTGGAGATTGATAATGAGTTCTATTATTTTGGAGATTCTGAAAGAAATTGTGCGGGTGTAACCGGAAGGTGTTCATTAATAGACGGTACTGACACCAGAAAATCTGTTTACCGCTTTGACGGCTCAGGTAAGGGCGTTACCGGAATCAAGGACGGATATTTCTATTATAAAGGCAAACTTCAGAAGGCAGATTCGGCAGCGAAATATGAAGTATTTGATGTTCCGGACACAGGGCTGCGACTGATTAATTCGTCGGGGAAAGTGATGAAGCAGGCGACGGTAAAAGATGGGGACGGCTGGGAATGGGAGACGAATTCTTCCGGTGTGATCACACGGTTCGGATCTGACTATGTTGCACAAATAGTGGAGCCAGAAGCAACAGCAGGTGCACCGGATTAAACTACATTAATGATTAGAAGGAGAACAACTCATGTCAAAATACTTCGGCACCGACGGCTTCCGCGGCGAAGCCAACGAAACTCTGACCGCAGAACACGCATATAAAACAGGTCGTTTTATCGGCTGGTACTATGGATTAAAACGCGCGGACGGACGCGCAAAGGTTGTAATTGGCAAGGATACGAGGCGTTCCTCCTATATGTTTGAGTACGCCCTGGCTGCGGGGCTTACGGCTTCCGGGGCGGACGCCTGTCTTCTCCATGTCACGACAACACCCAGCGTATCGTACGTAGTGAGAACGGAGGACTTCGACTGCGGCATCATGATTTCAGCAAGCCACAACCCGTATTATGATAATGGTATCAAATTGATCAATTACTACGGCGAAAAGATGGAGGAAGATACAATTCTGAAGGTAGAAGCGTATCTGGATGGCATTACTGGAGAGATCCCGTTTGCAAAAGGAGAGAAGATCGGCAGAACTGTCGATTACGCCATTGGGCGGAACCGCTATATCGGCTATCTGATATCGCTGGCCACCCGCTCTTATGAAGGATTAAAGGTCGGCCTGGACTGCGCCAACGGCAGCGCATGGATGATTGCCAAAAACGTCTTTGACACATTGGGGGCCCGGACATATGTAATACATAACAATCCCGATGGCATTAATATCAATCAGGGCTGCGGTTCCACCCATATTGAGGCCCTGCAAAAGCATGTCATGGAAAACGGCCTGGATGTGGGATTTGCCTTTGATGGGGACGCCGACCGCTGCCTCTGTGTCGATGAACATGGAAATGTTGTAGATGGAGACGTAATATTATACATCTATGGCTGCTACATGAAGGAGCGGGGCAAGCTGGCGGGAAACAAGGTGGTCACCACCATTATGTCCAACTTCGGCCTCTACAAGGCGTTTGACGCAGCCGGAATCGAATATGAAAAGACCGCAGTCGGAGACAAGTACGTATATGAAAATATGGAAGCGAACGGCTACCGGCTCGGCGGGGAGCAGTCCGGCCACATTATTTTCCGGAAATATGCCGCCACAGGAGATGGAATTCTGACTGCCATAAAGATGATGGAAGTGATGCTGGAGAAGAAAATGACGCTCAGCAAACTGGCCGAACCGTTTACGGTTTATCCCCAGGTATTGAAAAATATCCGTGTCAGGGACAAGGCCGCCGCCAGAAATGACGAGGCAGTTAAAAATTCGATTGCCATAGTGGAAGAAAAACTGGGCGCGGAAGGACGCATTCTGGTACGTGAAAGCGGAACAGAGCCAGTACTCCGGATTATGGTTGAGGCGGATCAGATAGAGACGTGTGAGGCTTACGTGAATACGATACTGCAGATCATCATTGACAGAGGGTATCAGGCAAAATAACGGAAAATACAAACCAACATCAATTATACAAACAATAAACACCGGCGGTTTCTACCGCCGGATCATTTTTTATTGGGGGAAATAAAGGAGGAGTTGAAATGGTATACGACCGCGCCGGAGCTGCAAAAAGAATCAGACAAAGGCGGAAGGAGCTGGGAATGACGAGTGCGGAGGTGGCTGGTAAAATAGGCAGGGCCGTTCATTATTACGGCGATATTGAACGGGGAACCTGCGGCATGTCCATAGAGACACTTTTGGATTTATCGCATTATCTCGACCTATCGGTGGATTATATTTTGTTCGGTCAGGCGGGAGAAGAACGGATCGATAATCCGGACCTGGCCTACCGAATCTTGAAAAAATACGATGAAAAGACGCAGAAGGAGGCCATTGAAATGATGAAATTTTACCTTTGCCTCAGGGAGTCGGGGAAAAAATAAAATCTTATCCTATTTCGAATGGCCGGGAGCTTCCTTCCCCTTCAGATTTTGTGCCCGGGAAATGGAGTGATCCGGGCATGATGCAGTCTGTCCATTCTCAGAATCCAAATATTGGTGACGGCAGTTGATACAGACCTCCGTACCTTCGGGAATGATTGCGCCGCAGCATACACAACGGTCTACCATGTTTTTTCCTCCTTTCATTCTTTCCATTCCATATCTAATACCAGTGTACTCCAGCCCTTCCTTATTTATGCATAAAAGGCCGGGACATTCATATATAGGAAAAAAGGAGGTAATGAGGAGTGGAAAATATCTTCTGGATATTCAGCGTATGTATGATGCGTCTCCGTTAAATGGCGCACAGAATGCCACTCTGATCGAATTAGCCAAGCAGCAGGGCGGCGGCACCTTAAAGAGTGTTCCTTATCAGCCATCCACATTTATTATGTTCTATAATAAGGATGCCTTCACAAAAGCCGGTATTACAGCGGTTCCGACTACGTGGGATGAATTCCTTGCTGACTGTGAAGCGCTTAAGGGAGCAGGTGTGATTCCGATGACTGTTGACGACGCTTATATGGCATGCCTGTTTGGTTTCCTTATGTACCGTGTCGCTGGTTCTGATACAACCGAGGCTGTTGCCGCAGGTATACAAATGATTACGGCGGAATGATTGCGGCCGTTGTCATCGTATTTGCGCCGACCTTCCTGCTCTACTTGTTCCTATCAGACAAGATCATCGCAGGTGTAACCGGCGGAGCGATCAAGGGGTAGCCTATGAATCCGATATTGACATTTGTACGCGGGAATGCGGCATTCATCTGGTGAAGACTGCGGTCCTTGAGAATGAATTTTTAAGGGCCGTGTTTCTGCCTGAATTCGGCGGACACCTGTGGCGGCTTACCGATTTAAATGCGGGGGGAAAACGCCTGGAGCCGTTACGGCCTGGCCTCATTGCTCTGTCTGGAAGGCCGGGAGTACGAAAGAGCCGTGTCCGGGATGGAAATGGGACTGATGGAGCGGGCGGGAGATCTTTCCTATGTTAAGGAAGGCTTCCGGGTTCTGGCCAGATGCAGCGGGTATGATGTGCTGATCCGGGTCTATGAACAGCTTCCGGAGAACGTGGCAGCCGAGTCGCGTGTTGTGCTGGAATATATTACGGCGCTCTATCAGACCGGCAGATATAAAGAGGCATATGCGCTTTTGACAGCGGATGGCGGCCTGGTGGTGGCCGATTTGCGGGAGGGCGAGAACTCTATCGTATGCCTCTGGCGGGAGCTGCGAAGGGCTTTACATATGCCGGAGGAAGAAGTGCCCCACGTGTTTGATTTTAACGCTGAGGGCTGGCACAGCTGAGCAGATATTTGCAGGGAAGAAGACGGGGATATTTAGCGGGGAAGAGAGCGCCGACAGTTACAGTCCGGTCGAAAAATGCGGAAGGAGTCGAAAACAGCGGCTCCTTTTGTCGTTTCCCGGCACAGCTGTTTTTCCTGCTTGCAATTTTTTTCTCTTCGTGGTATACTTAAAAAACTTTATAAATCAATAGTTTTTCGCAAAAAAAGATTGACGAATCCTGACCCATATGATATAGTAATTGGGCGAATGGAAGAGCTTAGGTCTTTTTTTTATGCTCAAAATTACGTTTTGCGGCAGCGCAGGGCGTGAGAACCTGATAATAGAAGAATGGCCGAATAACAACAACGAAAATTTAAGTGGAGGTGGAAGTCGTGCGCACAAAGATCACACTGGCATGTACAGAATGCAAGCAGCGTAACTATAACATGACCAAGGATAAGAAGACTCATCCTGACAGAATGGAAACCAAAAAGTATTGTAGATTCTGTAAGACACATACTTTGCACAAGGAAACTAAGTAATCGGTTTGACGTAAAGGACGTGAAATTATGGGAGATACAGTGAACAACGAGGGAGCTCAGAAGAAGAATTTCTTCCAGGGTTTGAAGACTGAGTTCAAGAAAATCGTCTGGCCTGACCAAGAAACCGTAACGAAGCAGACAATTGCAGTACTGGCTGTATCGATTGCTTTAGGACTGATTATCGCCATTCTTGATTTAATCATCAAGTTCGGTCTCAGTTTTATCTTATAATGATTAAGGGTTAAGGTGAGTGTATGTCAGAAGCACATTGGTATGTAGTCCATACCTATTCAGGCTATGAGAACAAAGTAAAAGTCGACATTGAGAAAACCATTGAAAACAGAAACTTACAGGATCAGATCCTGGAAGTGTCAGTTCCGCTGGAATCCGTTATCGAACTGAAGAATGGTGTGGAGAAAAAGGCCGATAAGAAGATGTTCCCCGGCTACGTACTGATCCATATGATCATGAATGATGATACATGGTATGTGGTGCGTAACACCCGTGGTGTGACAGGCTTTGTTGGTCCTGGATCGAAACCGGTTCCTCTGACAGAAGATGAGATGGCGAGCTTAGGATTCAGAAATGAGGAAGTCATTGTTGATTTTGAGGTTGGAGATACCGTTGTGGTAATTTCCGGTGCATGGAAGGATACCGTTGGTGCTATCAAGTCCATCAACGAAGGTAAGAAATCCATCACGATTAATGTTGAGATGTTTGGCCGAGAGACCCCGGTTGAACTGAATTTCAACGAAATTAAAAAGATGTAACAAGTAAAAGCGGCCTTTTGGTTTCAGAGGGCTCGTGGGAGGGAAATCCCCGACAATACCACATTTATTAGGAGGTGCCTAATTATGGCAAAGAAAGTAACAGGATATATCAAACTGCAGATTCCAGCGGGAAAGGCTACACCAGCTCCTCCTGTCGGACCGGCACTCGGACAGCATGGTGTTAACATTGTACAGTTTACAAAGGAGTTCAACGCAAGAACAGCTGACCAGGGCGACTTAATCATCCCGGTTGTTATCACTGTTTATGCTGACAGAAGCTTCAGCTTCATCACAAAGACTCCGCCTGCAGCTGTATTATTAAAGAAAGCATGCAAGCTTAAATCCGGATCTGCAGCTCCGAACAAGACAAAAGTAGCAACTATCTCCAAAGAAGATTTACAGAAGATTGCCGAGACAAAGATGCCTGACTTAAATGCAGCATCTCTGGAAGCAGCCATGAGCATGATTGCTGGTACGGCAAGAAGCATGGGAATTCAGGTAGCTGAATAGGCTGTGAACACTTAACGAGATCCTTTCGAGTTTAGTGAAGACGCTGTTTACAAAGCTTGGCCCGGTTCTTCCGTGCTTAGCCCAGTGAACATACCCGTGAATCAGCAGGAATTAAAAACGTGGGAGGGACATCCCCGACAATACCACTAGGAGGTTATTTATAATGAAAAGAGGAAAAAGATACGCAGAGGCAGCGAAGACAATCGATCGTTCTGTTCTCTACGATGCACCGGAAGCAATCTCATTAGTTAAGAAAGCTGCAAGTGCTAAATTTGATGAAACAATTGAAGCTCATATCAGAACCGGTTGTGACGGACGTCACGCAGATCAGCAGATCCGTGGTGCAGTTGTACTGCCTCATGGTACAGGTAAGACTGTAAGAATCTTAGTATTCGCTAAGGGACCTAAGGCTGACGAGGCTTTAGCTGCAGGCGCTGATTTCGTTGGAGCAGAGGAATTAATTCCGAAGATCCAGAACGAAGGCTGGTTAGACTTTGATGTAGTTGTTGCTACACCAGATATGATGGGTGTTGTTGGACGTCTGGGACGTGTACTCGGACCGAAGGGCTTAATGCCAAACCCAAAAGCTGGTACAGTTACCATGGACGTAACGAAGGCTATCAACGATATCAAAGCCGGTAAAGTTGAGTATAGACTTGATAAAACAAACATTATCCACGTGCCAGTTGGAAAAGCTTCTTTCGAAGAAGATAAATTAGCGGACAACTTCCAGACGCTTATCGATGCAATCATGAAAGCAAAACCAAGTGCTGTTAAGGGTGCTTACTTAAAGAGCGTTACTCTGACTTCTACCATGGGGCCTGGCGTAAAGCTGAACGTAGCAAAATTAACAAACTAATTTTGTTTTGTGGTTGACATTAATCATAAATCATGTTACAATACGCAAAGTATTGACTGCCGAAGACAGCAGGTGCCGCAAGGCATAAGGTGTAAACGCCTGCCGAGGAACGTACAAGTATCGTTTTAACGAATGATCTGTAGACCTCTCTGTCCTTGTGGCAGAGAGGTTTTTGTTTTCCCGGGACGAAAGTCCAGTGAGATAAAAGCGCTCCGTCAGGACAGAGATATTCTTTTTGCGGTTTATACGGGCGGACCGGCCGGATAATCGGCCAGGTTTAGACTAAACAGGAGGTAAACCATAATGGCAAAAGTTGAATTAAAACAGCCAGTTGTAGACGAGATCAAGGAATTACTTGATGGCGCTGAGACCGCAGTAGTTGTTGACTACCGTGGCTTAACTGTAGCTCAGGATACTGAACTGCGTAAGAAGTTAAGAGAAGCAGGCGTTGGTTACAAAGTATACAAGAATACAATGATCCGTTTTGCAGCAAAGGGCACAGCATTCGAGGCTCTGGAGCCGAATCTGGAAGGACCTACAGCATTAGCTGTATCCAAGACAGACGCGACAGCTCCGGCAAGAATCCTTGCTGAGTTTGCCAAGACAGCTCCGGCATTAGAGATTAAGGGCGGCGTTGTTGAAGGCGTATATTACGATGAAAAGGGCATGGCTCAGATTTCCAGCATTCCTTCCAGAGAAGTTCTTCTTGGAAAGTTACTTGGAAGCATCCAGTCTCCGATCACCAACTTTGCTCGCGTGCTCAAGCAGATCGCAGAAGCACAGGGCGGTGAAAGCGCAGAGGCTTAATTTTCTTAACGAAGACAAGCGCAGCGCAGCCTGAATTTAGAAAATTAGCGGTTCAGTGACCAAAGGGAGCTGAACTTCCTTACAAAAAATCAAACATATATTAAATGGAGGTATATTATCATGGCAAAGTTAACAACAGCTGAGTTTATTGAAGCTATCAAAGAATTATCCGTATTAGAATTAAATGATTTAGTAAAAGCTTGTGAAGAAGAATTCGGTGTATCCGCAGCAGCAGGTGTTGTTGTGGCAGCAGCAGGCGCTGGCGCAGCAGCTGAAGAAGAGAAGACAGAGTTCGACGTTGAATTAACTGAAGTTGGTCCTAACAAGGTTAAAGTTATCAAGGTTGTTCGTGAAGCTACAGGCTTAGGCTTAAAAGAAGCTAAAGACGTAGTTGACAGCGCTCCGAAGGTAGTTAAGGCTGGCGCTTCCAAGGAAGAAGCTGAGCAGATCAAGGCTTCCTTAGAGGCTGAGGGTGCAAAAGTTACATTAAAGTAATTTAGACTCTTCTTTCCCCCGAATCTGTTTTGCAGATTCGGGGGTTTTTTTAGGGAAAATGCTGTAATAGTCTTGACAATTTATGAAAAAAGGTGTAAACTACACCCGTATTATCGAATGAGGTTATGATTTCACATATTTTTGTAAGTCATTATTTTCGGATGATGCTTTACAAAAATATGTGATTTTTGTTTCATGAGATAAATCAAATAATTTTTTTATTTTTATAGGAGGTACGCGTTATGAACAACGGTACAGTAAAATGGTTTAATGGAGCAAAGGGTTATGGTTTTATCACAAACGACGAGACTGGCGAAGAAGTATTCGTACACTTTTCCGGAATCATGGCTGATGGCTACAAGACTCTTGAAGAGGGCCAGAAGGTAACTTATGATACAACCGAAGGAAACCGTGGTCTGCAGGCAGTTAACGTTTGCTTAGCATAATCACTGTTTTTGCTGAATAAAACCAGAATAAAAGGCTGCTGTCTCTTGTGGGACAGTGGCCTTTTTTTGACTCTTTATTCCCGGATCCCATCTTTATAGAATCTTTATATGCCTGCATTGATTCCCACTATCATTTTTATGATGCCTTCCGTTACAATAAAACTGTAAGAATACGCTGTTTTATGCTTTAGATGGAAAAAGGAGGTGCCAGTATGTTTTTTCATAAAACGAAAACAATCATTATCGCAGGGGCGAGCAGATTTGGCGCGGGATTGGCGGGTAAACTTTCAGGGCGTAATACAAGGATTGTGGTTATTGATTTAAATGAAGATGCATTCCGGAAATTACCGGATGATTTTGGAGGGTATCAGATAGTAGGCGACGGAACCGACGTGGATTTATTAAAACAGGCTGGAATTGAGAGCGCGGAGGTATTTATCGCGGCTACGGATGATGATAATATTAATATTCTGGCGTCCCAGATCGCATGCAGGATATTTAAGGTGCCGGAGGTATTTTCACGGCTCAATGATAAGAATAAAGAAAAGCTGCTGAGCGGCTTTAATGTGAAGCCAATCTGCCCGTTTGTGCTGTCGGTCAATGAGTTTGACCGTCTGACAGAAGGCGAGTATCAGGAGGCGGTGGTCTCATGAAAATCGTAGTGGCAGGAGGCAGGGACGAGGCTGATTTCCTGATCGGACTTTTGTTAATGGGAAAACATAAACTGATTACGGTCAATGAGGATATGAGTTACTGTGAGCATCTCGCAGCGGTTCACGATGATATATCCGTGATCTACGGCGATCCCTGCAAGGAGTATGTGATGGAAGACGCCGGAATCCGCGGATGCGATATTGTGATCGCGCTGCGGGAGAAGGACGCGGATAACCTGGAGATATGCCAGATGGCAAAGCGCCTGTTTGCCGTGAAAAAGACCGTCTGTACCGTAAGAAATCCGAAAAATGTGGAAATCTTTGAGCTGCTGGGCGTGGACCGGGCCATCAGCGCTACCTATATGCTGGCCCATTATATTGAACAGGCTTCTGTGGTGGAAGATCTGGTCAAGGTTATGCCGCTGGAGAACCAGAGGGTTCTGGTGAATGAGATCAGAGTGATGTCCGACTGTCCGGCGGTGGGACAGAAGATCGCCGATATGCGTCTGCCTTTTAACACCATTATCAGCTGCATCATCAGGGACGCCGAGGTGACGGTGCCCAACGGGCAGAGCAAGATCATGGCGGGGGACCGTCTGGTCGTCATGACGACGCCTGAGAGTCAGAAAGAGGCGGTAAAAGCGATCATAGGCAGTGAAGAAAATGACAAGTGACAAGATGATATGGGAAACATTTGGCGCAAAATACCAGGACGACCGGCGCACGCTGAAAGGCGGCCGCCTCATTGCCGGTTATATGGGAATCGTGATGATTCTGGCGGGGATCATCACGATGCTGCCTTTGTTTACCCTTTTCTTTTATCCGGAGGAAATCGGGCAGGCGCAGTACTTTGTGGCGCCCGGAGTCTCCGCCATACTGGCCGGATACTTAATGAGCCTTGTCCTGCGGGGCAGAAAGGCCGGAAGGCTGGAAAAAAATCAGGAGATGATCGTGGTGCTGGGAACCTGGATCATCGTTATATTTGTGACGGCCATGCCTTTCGTTCTTACGGGAAATTACACGGTGACGCAGGCCGTGTTTGAGACCACCAGCGGACTCAGCACCACGGGTCTGACTGTGGTCAATACGGGTACGGCGCCGCATATTTTTCTGATTCACCGGACCGTGCTGCTGTTTTTCGGAGGGATCGGGCTGGTGTTGGTCATGACGTCGGTTCTGTCCGATGTCTATGGGATGCGTCTGTATCACGCGGAAGGCCATTCAGACCGTCTGCTCCCCAATTTAATCGAATCCGCCAGGCTGGTTATAGGGATTTACAGCGGCTATATTCTGGCTGGAACACTACTGTATGTGCTGTTTGGAATGAGCCTCTTCGACGCAATTAATCACGCCGTGGCAGCACTTTCCACCGGCGGTTTTTCCACGAGGCCGGAGAGCATCGGATATTATCACAGCCCCGCGATCGAGATGGTTACAATCGTGCTTATGCTGCTGGGAGGCACGAATTTTTTCGTTCATCTGCTTCTCCTGAAGGGAAAATGGAGGGCGTTCTTTTCACACTGCGAGACAAGGCTCATGCTGTTTTTGCTGGCGCTCTTTGTGCCTCTTCTGACGGTTCTTTTGACGAACAGCGTGTACGGCAGTGTGCCGGAAAGCATTCGGACGGCTTTATTTCAGGCGGTTTCCGCGCTGACGACGACCGGGTTTCAGACGGTGGACTCCTTCGCCTCCTGGACGCCGGCCATGATGTTTCTTATGATTCTTCTGATGCTTATAGGAGGCGGAGCCGGCTCCACGGCGGGTGGCTTGAAGATTTACCGTGTTTATGTTATGCTGAAGGAAATCTGGTGGAAGCTGGTGCGGGATACGTATCCGGACCGGGTGGTATTTACAGAGCAGATTAACCGGGGCGGGCGGAAGGATACGATCCCGGACCGGGAGAGAAAACAGATCAACGCGTTTGTATTTTTCTACCTCCTGCTGTTTGGCGCGGGGACATTTATATTCTGCTGTTACGGTTACTCCCTGCAGGATTCCATGTTTGAGTTTGCGTCATCGCTGGGAACGGTAGGGCTGTCCGTGGGAATTACGGCGTATGGAGCCAGTCCGGTGATTCACTGGACCGCCATAACCGGTATGTTCATGGGACGGCTGGAGATCTACGTGGTTCTTATCGCTGTAGTCAGAATGGCATCAGACGGAAAGAAGTTCCTGCGTGAGAAACGCTTTCAGGCAGGTACGAGCGGAAAAAGAAACGGGAAAAGGATTGAATCATGAGAAATGAAGCCGCAGATGCGGGATATGTCTTAAAAATAGTAAAAAATGCTGCAAAAGTAGCCGTCATATGGGTGCTGTCCACCATGTTTGCCATCGTGCTCAACCATATGGGGGTCCGGATTGAGAACCTGCTTCTGCTCTATGTGGTAGGCGTCGTGATCTGCAGTGTGGAGACCAGCAGCATGTGCTGGGGAATCGGTTCGGCGGTGGTATTTGTGTTCACCTTTAACTTCCTGTTTACCGCCCCGAAATTCACCTTTCAGGTGGATGATCCCAACTACGTGATCTCGCTGCTGATCTTTATCATTGTTGCTTTTATCGTGGCGTCGCTGACGGTTAAACTGCAGAAGCAGATGGACATCGCTAACACCAGGACGGAGATCACCACCAGGCTGAATGCCATCGGAAGTGGATTCTTAAATCTGTCCGGTCTTCCGGCCGTGGCCAGATACAGCAGTGAAAGTCTGAAGAAGCTGACGGCCAGACACGTGGATATTCTGATTCGAAACCGGGACAACGAGGAGTTTGCCGATACCATAGCGGAGTGGTGTTACCGCAATTCCATGGTCTGCGGCCACGGGGAGTCCCAGTTCGGTGAAAATCCCTGTCTATACGTGCCGATCCGCAGCAACAATAAAACGTACGGCGTCGTAATCTTCGACTGCAGCGAGAGTGAGCTGGAGGCGGAAGAGAGGATTTATGTGGACACCGTCATTTCACAGATTACCCTGGTGATGGAGCGGGAGAGGCTGAATGAGGAGAAGGAGGATACTAAGATCCAGATTGAGAAGGAAAGGCTGAAGAGCACTCTGCTGCGCAGTATTTCCCATGATTTAAGGACTCCGCTGACCGGAATCGCCGGGATCTCCAATTTCCTGTATGACAATTATAACGGGCTCGACGAGGAGACGGCAAAGAGCATGCTAAACGATATCTGCACCGATGCGGAGTGGCTGAATTCCATGGTGGAGAACCTGCTCAATATGACGAGAATTCAGGAAGGGCGCCTGGAGATACAGAAGAAAAAAGAGGTGGTCGATGACCTGATATCGGGTGCGGTCACGCTGGTATCCAAGCGGCTGGGGGATCACCATTTAAAGACGTCCACCCCCCACGACATCGTGCTGCTGCCGGTAGACGCCAGGCTCTTCACCCAGGTTCTGGTGAATTTAATCGACAATGCGATCCGTCACTCCGGAAAGGATACCACCATTACCGTATCCGCCAAAGTGAACGGAAGTTTCCTTGTTTTTAAGGTATCCGACAATGGGATCGGGGTCCCGGAGGAACGGCTGGACCAGATTTTTGATAATTTTTTTACAACTGCGTATGAGAACGGAGATAAGCAGCGGGGAGTCGGTTTGGGGCTCACCATCTGCAAGGCCATCGTGGAAGCCCACGGAGGCCGTATCACGGCGTTTAACAACGACAAGGGGGGAGCCACGTTCCAGATTGACATGCCGATGGAGGTAAGACAGAATGAATGATGCAGATATCCTGGTAATAGAAGACGACAAGACAATTCAGAACTTTATAAGAATAACACTGAAGACGAAGGGATACCGGTGTGATCTGGCCGACGACGGGCTGACTGGTATTTCCTGCTTTTACGCCAACAATCCGGACTTGATCCTGCTGGATTTAGGGCTTCCGGACCTGGATGGGATGGAGGTGCTGGACCAGATTCGTCAGGAATCCGATGTGCCAGTCATCGTAGTCTCCGCGAGGGGCATGGAGCAGGAGAAGGTAGGCGCGCTGGACGCCGGAGCCGACGATTATATCACCAAGCCGTTTAACGCCGGTGAACTTCTCGCCAGAATCCGGGTCGCACTGCGCCACCGCAGCAGTGCCCCCAAGCAGGAGCCGGTCTTCGAGCTGGATACCTTCAAGATGGATTTCGAGAAGAGAAAAGTCTTTGTCAGAGGTGGCGAGGTGCATTTGACCCCGATCGAATATAAGATGTTGACGCTTCTGGTAAACAATTCCGGGAAAGTGCTGACTCACCATTTCATACAGCAGGAGGTGTGGGGCTACGACACGACGGATGATTACCAGTCCCTCCGCGTATTTATGGCGAATATCCGGCGGAAGATAGAGGAAGATTCCACGAAGCCTCGGTTTATCCTGACGGAAGTCGGAGTGGGATACCGGTTTGTGGAGTCGTAAAAAGAAATGGCCGATGCAGTGAAAACTGGTCGATTTGAATTTATGTAAACTATGAGGCTGACTGACGGGTCAGCCTTTTCCATATTTTTTCTAACAATTTGAGCGCAGCTTCACAGACGTATTCCACGGCAATGACAACGGTATTGTCAAACACCAGGGCAGCCAGAAGGGAAAGGATCAGCGTCACGGCCATGGCGAACACGGTGCCGCCGATAACCCCAAAGGAGGAGGCGTAGAGGCCGAGCTGTTCCTCGGTGACGTAATGCAGAATGTACCAGTGAATCAGTAGAATGGAAAATCCATACTTTCCGATTACTCTGACAGCCATCCCCGGCATTTTCAAATGGTCCTCCCTCTCAGAAAACCATGCAAAAATGCCGCCTGCCATGAAGAGCATCGCAGGAGCTTTGTTAAACAGCATTTCAGCCCCGTCAGGAGCGATGCAGGAGACGGCAGCGGCGAAGACAAAGGACACTGACCCGAGGGCCATAAAAGGCTTAAAAAAGCGTTTAGAGACTGGTCTCGTCCAGAAATATCCGAATACAAACACGGATTCCCAGCCGCATAGGATGGTTACGAAGCTGAACTGGATACCGGCCAACGGAAGCCAGGCAAGGGCGCCGTTCATGACAAAGGTCAGGAAGACAAATGACGTCAGAAGGCGGTCGGACATGTTCTGCACCATGACTCTGAAAAACGGAGCGGTGAGATAGAAGGAGATGATAACATACATCAGCCAGAAATGCGGGTTCCAGTCCGAGGGGCCGGAAAGAAAACGCCTTCCCGCGTCTAGCCAGTTTGCCGGATTAAACAGCCCGGAATGATAGAGCCCCATATAGAGGTAGAACATATAGTAGACTGCCATGGGAATGACGACCCGAAAGACCCGTTTCCTATAAAAGGACGCGACAGGCTCTTCCCCGCGGTTCAGCAGCAGCGCTCCGCTGAGCATGACAAACAGCACGTTGCAGGTCAGAAATGCGGTCTCCGTGATGCGCAGTCCGATCCATCCGGGACTGCCTGCAGAAAGCTGTGTATCGGACTGAACGACATGGGTCCCGATGACGGCGATAACGGCCAGAACACGAATGTAATCGTATCCCTTGATACGTCTCCCGCTCCCGTTTTCAATTCCCAGAATACTCTTTATATAGCGGCCGGATCCGCCGGCCTTTCTGCCGCGGTCACCATGAGCCAGAATAACAATCAAAAGCCCCAGAATCAAAATCAGATATTTCGTCTGCAACAGTCAAGACCTCCACTGTAAAAAGTTATTACTCTAATCATATCCCAGGAAAGCAGAACAAGTCAATCGTTTATAGAATGTTTATGAAAGCCGCAATCTCAACCGTAGAATCTTTAAATCGCCCTGCATTATAATGAAAGCAGAAGAGGAGGGGATTGCGATGATGGAAGTTCTTTTAATAAATAGGAATCTTGTGAAAAAGATGGTGGATAAACTGGAAAAGAAGCAGCCGCTGCTCTGTCTGCTGGTTTTTCAGACGGCGGTTGCGTTGTTTCTCATTGCAGCAGTCAGCGGAATCGCTTTGATTGGCGGGGGCGTGATATGGCTGTTTTACCATTTTGTTGGTATAATATAGAGGCAGTATGGATGCCGGAACGTCAGGAAGAACAAAATTCAGGAGCGATATGCCGTTTCTCCTTCGGGAAAGCATATCGCTCCTGTAGTTTATTATAAGGTTATTATGGCTGTTTATAAAGGTATTCAATCAGTCCCAGCGTACGTTCCATACCGAGCTTACTGACGTTGATCAGCAGCTGGTGGGAATCGGTGCTGCCCCAGTTCTGATCGGTATACGTCTCATAGTAATTCTTTCTTCTCCGGTCTGTCCGCTTGATCGCGGTGGCCGCCTCCTTTTCCGTCAGATTGTAGCGGTCCATAATCCGTTTGACGCGGTCCTCCATGGAAGCGCTGATGAAGATATTCAGACAGCCGGAATTCTGCCGGAGAACGTAGTCCGCGCACCGGCCGACGATGATACAGGGCCCGCGCTTTGCCAGGCTTTCGATGATGGATGACTGCGTTAAATAGGTGCTGTCATTTAAAGGAAGGCCATAGCCGGTGAAAGAATTGACATGGTCCGGATAGCGGTAGGCTGACAAAAATGTGTTTAAAACAGATTCATCCACTTCTTCGACACTGATTTCTGAAAGCCCCATTTTATCGGCTGCCATCTCCACTAAATTCCGGTCATACAGCGGAATGCCAAGAGATTTGGACAGCCTGTCGCCGATTTCGTGTCCGCCGCTGCCGAACTGACGGCCGATGGTAATAATTTTATGCCCCATAACATCCTCTCCTTTCAAAAGAATTTCATGTGCGTATGAAATTATGCAACAATAACAGGTTTATATCCCTATTATATCGTATTTAAGGGGAAAAAGATAGAAAAATTACGAAAACAAACCGGTTTTATTTTCTTTCGTCTGTGCATAGATTGTTTAATAATAGTGAGAAAGCCAGAGATCGAAATGAAACTGAGATGGAAAATTTTATGCCTGTTTGCTGTCCTTGCACTGGATATCGCGCTGGGAAGAAGCATGTATGGCTTTTATCAGGAAACAAAGGGGACTCTATTTCTTCCGGCTGACGCCGGGGATTCGGCGCAGAGTGAGGTGCGGCGCCAGTTTTCCGGTGAGAAACAGATCGCGCTTACCTTCGATGACGGCCCTCATTCCGTCTATACCAGCCAGCTGCTGGATGGACTCAGAGAGCGGGGCGTACATGCCACGTTTTTTCTTCTGGGAGAAAATATTGATGGAAAAGAAGGGGTGATCCGCCAGATGAAGGAGGATGGCCATCTGATCGGAAATCATGGGTTTACCCATGTACAGATGAGCAAGGAGACACTGGAAAATGCCTGCGGGCAGATCGGGGAGACCAACCGGAAAATCGAAGAGATCACAGGCCAGAGGCCGGAATATCTGCGGCCTCCGTACGGATCGTGGAATGAGGAGCTGGAGTGCGCAACCGATATGACGGTGGTGCTGTGGTCGGTGGATCCTCTTGACTGGAAGCTGCAGAATACAAACAAAGTTGTGAGGAAAATCGTGAAGAATGTAGAACCCGGGGATATCATACTTATGCACGACGTATTCCCGACTTCGGTGCAGGCGGCGCTGGAGGTCGTCGATACTTTGGAGAAGCAGGGGTATACCTTTGTTACAGTGGAGGAGCTTCTGGTGGATTGATCAGCCTTGAAATGGTGTTCTATAAGGACGCCGCGGCAAACGGTATGACCGTCTGGCAGTACTGCCTGCATTTTAATCCATTGTCAAAACTCAGGTATTTTCTAGGAGCATATGGAAGAGCGGGTATTTCCGCTTTTTGTACTCTGCTATTTTGCCGCCAACCGGCGAATGTTCCCCGCATATCTTGCGATAGCACGGATTTTTCTTTTCTGAGCCTGCTGCGATGGTATGGAGCAGACACCTCCGCGTGTGTCCCTAGAGTGCCCTTTAAGTGCGCAGGCACAGATGGAATCATGGAAGCAGGATAAGTTAAAAGAATATACGCAGGAAATAGAAAAAGGGTTCCAGATACGTTTTGGATAAGAGTGTAGAATGAGGAGGTGGGCCCGGAAACGGTAGAAGAACAGAAATGGAAGATCCCAGGGAGACTGTGTGCTTTTATATAAGGAAAAAGGAGATCAGGATTGAAAAACCAGGATAAAACTGGAATCATTCCATTAAAAATAAATTTACTCGTCAGAGCTGAAAATATCTCCTGCTGGGAGCGTAAAATAGAGTGTGTAAGTTCTTATATGAACTTCACACTCCATTTTTTTGTCATGGTATGGTAAAAGTATTTCTGAAAGAGAAGGAAAAATTACAATGGCAAGAAGAAAACGAGATCCTCAAAAAGAAACTCTGGTAAAGGCGATTTTGAATGAGTACCCAACCAGAGAGCGTAGAAGATATGCAGGGAATCGAGTAGCTGGCAGATGGGGACGGTGTAATCGGCCATGTGCTGGAATATGAGCTCAATAAGGCTCAAAGTTAAGCTCAAAGCTTGATATCAAAGGAACATCAGGAATTTTATTAAAGCCACAGAATGATCTTAATTCCTTGCAAAGATGGAGGAAAATCAGAAGCAGAGAATCGGTAGGAATGGAAAAAATCTTTTGTAGAATAAAAGCAGTGAGAAAACCCTGAAGAGGATAGGGGCGTTTGCGACCGATCGAGTGATAAAATGCGACATAAAAAGAAGCAGGAATAAAATCATCCAGATCAAAGTGTTGTGAAAGGATCTGGAAAAAAGAAGGTGAATCATCGATGAACTTGTTTTGACAGTCAGAAAAGGACTCAAGAAAAGAGAGTTGATGATATAAATGAAGCAACAAAACCCATTAAAATCAGTGGGTTACGGCGTTTAACAAACGCCTAATTACCATATAAACAAGGAGAAAAATGGTATTACAAAAGCCGTACTTCTTCCCATGCGATACATTGGGAAAATGCAAATATTGCATTAATAGATAAAAAAGTCGGTTTGATTGAATGCGCTTTGGAATTTATGATGGAATTGAGAAAAACATTAGAAGATATGGAGGTTATACCATGGTAATCGACGCAAATTTATATTGGATTCCGGAAACCCTTTTTACAGATTCAGAATTGCAAAATAAATTTTTGAGTGTAGTAACAGGCCGCTATGACTGGTTTGGCCATGTGGAAAACGTGGAGGGGACAGACAAAGTGCAGTTTATAATGGAAAAGCCAAGGGGCTTTGCCAATCTGAACTATGTGCAGGGGGAATACGAACTTGAAAAGCAGCTTGCGGATATGGATGATGCCGGTATTGACAAGGCGGTAATGAAGCTGCCGGGCTGTGCGGAGTGGCTGGACTTAGAACTGTGCCAATACTTTAATGACAAGGCGGCTGAGCATGCGAAGAAGAGCGGCGGCCGTCTGACCGCGCTGGCTGTTGTGCCGCCTTACAGTACGGACGAAAATATTGAAGAATTAAGGCGCTGTTCGGAAGAACTTGGATTGAAGACGGTACAGCTGAGCGCTCATTATGGGGATAAATATTTGGATAATGAAGCATTTTCCGGATTCTTTGAAAAATTGAATGAGTTAAACATGAATGCCTATGTTCATCACACTCCCGTGCCGGTGGAATATCAATCCTTCCGAACCTATGACAATGTTCGCCGATCTTACGGCCGTTTAGTGGATCAGGGGCTGGCGGTGAGCCGGGAGATGTACAGCGGATTTTTTAATAAATATCCCAACGTGAAACTGGCGCATTCCATGATGGGCGGCGCATTCTATGCGATTCAGGAAATGCTTCTGCCCCATGGCCCGATGGACGGCGGGGCAGTCAGAAGATTCCAGGGCGATAACGGAAATCTGGCAGAGCAGTTAAATGCGCAGGTGGTATATGAAATGTCCCATGCCCAGCCATGGGGAAAACAGGGGCTTGAATATGCGGTTTCCGTAGTAGGTGCGGATCACGTTATTTATGGCTCGTCCTATCCGGTCAAAATGGATTGGATGAAAGGCGGACCAGAATTTATCCGGAATCTGGATATTACCGGCGAAGAAAAAGAACAGATATTGCATAAGAATGCAGAGAGGTTTTATCAGCTTTGACAAAGAGAAAAGAAGAGGAAATAAGAGATTTTACCAGCGGAAATATCCTAAAGCAGATCATAACATTTGCGTCTCCGCTTTTTTTATCAAACGTGCTTCAGATTGTTTATAACATCACGGATATGCTGATCGTGGGACAGTTTATCGGGAAAAACGGACTTTCGGCGGTGTCGGTGGGCGGGGACGTGACGAATTTTCTCACATTTCTGGGAATGGGTTTTGCAAACGCGGGGCAGGTGATTATTTCCCAGCTGATTGGGGCCGGAGAGCGGAAACAACTTTCCAAACTGATCGGTACGATGTTTACGTTTCTCAGTGGGGCGGCTGTTCTGCTGAGCGTTTTGGGATTATTGATGAGCCGCCGGATCATGGTGCTCATGAATACGCCTGGGGAGGCCCTGGATTCCGCCTGGATTTACACCGTTACGTGCATGACGGGGCTTTTATTTATCTACGGCTACAATGTAATCAGCGCAATTTTCAGGGGATTCGGTGATTCAAAGCATCCGCTGTACTTTATCCTGATTGCCACGGTCATTAATATCGTACTGGATCTGGTCTTTGTGGCGGGACTTAAAATGGGAACCTTCGGAACGGCGCTGGCGACGGTGATCGGACAGGCGGTCAGCCTGATTTACTCTATGCGCTACCTGCTGAAACACAGAGAGGCCCTAATGCCCGGATTCACGAAAGCAGACTTGAAGATCGACAAACGGATGATGGTGACTTTGGGACGGCTGGGAGTCCCCATGGCGATTTCCAGTGTGGCGGTGCAGTCCTCCAAGCTTTTTGTCAATTCCTGGATTAACTCTTATGGTGTGGTGGTGTCTGCACTGGCGGGGATTGGAAATAAAATCGCAAATATCACGAACTTGACGAATCAGGCTCTCAGCCAGGCGGGAGCCAACATGGTGGGGCAGAATATTGGTGCGGAAAAATATGACAGGGTTCCGAAAATCATGAAAGCCGCGCTGGCGGTCAATACGGCGATTTCGGTGCTGCTGATTGTGTTTATGATACTAAAGCCCCGGCTGGTGTTCCGAATGTTTACGGGTGATGCAGAGGTTCTGGCACTTTCGGCAGTTTACATTCCTGTTGCAATTGTAAACTTTGTCTCATCGGCGCTGCGTGCAGGTATGAATACACTGATTACAGGAAGCGGAAACCACAGAATTTCCTTTGTGGTTGCTATTTTGGACGGCGTAGTAAACCGAATTGGATTTGCGGTGCTTCTGGGACTCGTGCTGAATCTTGGCTATCTCGGTTTTTGGTATGGAGACGTGATTGCCAATTTCACGCCGTTTTTTGTCGGAATCTTCTTTTATCTGTCAGGACGGTGGAAGACCAGAAAATTCGTGATTCAGGCGGCGGAATAAGAGGAAGGGAAGGCGAAAAGTATGTTAAAAATGAATCATGTAACGGGATGCCCCCTCAGGGCGGACGGCGGTTATTCAAAAGGGTTGCCGATCAAAGACACATATGTACAGATTGGCGATGGAATGCGACGGGTACACGGGGTATTGTACGAACCGGTAAAATTTATGGCAGAGAGCAGAGTCGGTGTAATCATTCTGCATTCCGACGATGATTACTCTACTTTTGCAATTGGGCCGGAGCTGGCAAAGAGAGGGTTTTGCGCCTTATGCGGTCAGGTATCGGATGCCGAAGGGGGATTCGATAAAAAAATATTGGATCTCGGAGACACGGTAAACTTTCTGAAAAAATATGAAGGAATCCACAAGGTTATTTTAATGGGACACAGTGGCGGTGCAACTTTGATGAGTGCTTATCAGAGTATTGCGGAAAATGGCGCCAGCGTTTACCAGGAGGCCCGCTGTCTCTGCCGCAGTACCATTTCTGAGTCACTGACGCCGGCAGATGGAGTTATGTTACTGGATTCTAACTGGGGAAACGGTTCTATGACGCTGCTCAGCATGGACCCGGCCGTGGTGGAAGAGGGAAATGGGATGAAGCTGGATCCGGAATTTGATTTGCTGAGCGAGAAAAACGGGTACAGTCCGGAAGGATGCCATTATACGGAAGCCTTTCTTAAAAAATACTGTGAGGCACAGGCGCGCAGAAATAATGCAGTTGTGAAAAAAGCACTGGACAGACTCACCGCACTGGAAAAAGGCCATGGGCTGTTTCTGGACGACGAACCTTTTATCGTGGCCGGCGGAGCACAATTCGCCCCGTGCAACAAGCTGCTGCCGCAGGATGTCCGGCTGGCGGCGCACACGAAAAAAGCGTATGATCTGATGCACGCAGACAAAACCGTGACGAAAGAGATTGTGCACTGCCTCCGAAAAAGCAGACCTGCAAGACGTTCTACTTCCCTGCTGGAGTCCTGCCTGATTACCACGGTGCGTTCATTTCTCTCGAACCGGGCGGTAATGGCTGCCGGAAACTACCTAATACAGGAAGACGGAATTGAGGGAATTCAGTGGAACGATACTTATAATTGTACACCGGGAAACGTGAGAAATATTTCTGTACCGATGCTGCTCATGGGTATGACGGGAAGTTATGAATATCTGGCATCGGAAATCATATATGAAAATGCCTCTTCGGAAGATAAGACAATCTGTTTTTCGGAGGGCTCGGGCCACAATTTCTTCCTGCAGAATGGAATCGAGACGGTGCCCGGACAATACGGCGATCCTGCAAAGAATGTCTTTGACAAGGCCGCCGACTGGATGAGAGAGCGGTTTATATAAGCAGGGAAGGAGAATAGATGCAGACCTTACATAACAGGACCTGCGTGTTCGCAGGGGCGGCGGCGGGTGATGGGACTGCCGCGGTGGAAGCACTTTTAAAGGGTGGAATGAACGTGGCAGTGATGACCCACCAGGCGGGCAGGGCTAACGTGCTGGCAGAGCGGCTAAACGCCAGGGGATACCCGGGAAAATGCGCGGTGTATGAAGAAAACGGAAAGGGACCGGCGGAAAAACAGACAGAAACATATGAGGCGGTCGAGAAACAGTTTGGCTCCGTGGACGTCGTTATCTCGAATACGGGATCTCTCGGTAGAGCCAATGAGCCGGAGACAGTGACATCAGAGGAATTGATGGAAAATATCAGCCATTTAATCTGCGGGGCCTTCGATATGGCAATGACGGCGCTGCCGTTTTTAAAAAGAAGCCGGGCCCCGCGAGTGATCCTGATGACAAGCGTAGAAGGCCGCGGCGGTGGGACTTTGGAAAGTTTCACCAATTCTGTGGCCAAGGGAGCGGTTCACTCGCTGATGCTGAATCTGGCAGCCCGTTTTGCGAAATACGATATTTGCGTCAATGGTATTTCCAAAGGGGCGATTCTGCGAATCGAGGGAGTGGAAAGCGGCTTCGCGGATCCATATTCCATGCTTCCATTCATTCCGATGGGAAGAATGGGTACTCCAGAAGACTTAGCCGAGGCAATCTGTTTTTTTGCCAGTGAAGAGTCAGCCTATCTGACGGGTCAGGTGCTCAGCGTCAGCGGCGGTATGGAAAGAAACTAAACAAAATGTATGAAACAAAAATACAATTATTGCATTTTTTGCATCAAAATGTCAATAAAAGGATTTGATGAAAACATGATATGTTGGTAGAATGACTATAGAAAACAAAAAGGGAGGGGTTATTACAGTGTATAAGTATGTAATTAAAAGACTATTATGGATGATTCTGATTATGCTGGGCGTAACATTTGTAATCTTTACAATTACCTATTTTATCCCTGGCGATCCGGCCAAGGCGATGCTGGGACAGACGGCTACCGATGCGGAAGTGGAGGCTCTCCGGGCCAGTATGGGATTGAATAAATCGTATATGATTCAGCTGCTGGATTATTTCGGACATGTTATCCGCCTGGATTTCGGGACATCCTGGGCGTACAATGTGTCGGTTTCAGGTGAACTGATGAAACGGCTGCCGGTGACGATTCTGGTCGGGGGACTGGCAATGCTGATTCAGGTTGTGATTGGTATTCCGCTTGGCGTATTTGCGGCGGTGAATCAGAGCAAGTGGCAGGACAACCTTTCTATGGCAATTTCCATGGTTCTCGTATCGGTGCCGGACTTCTGGATTGCACTGATGATGATTGTTTTATTTTCTGTAAAATTAGGCTGGCTTCCGCCCATGGGAACCTCTAACTGGAAGTGCTTTATAATGCCGATTATTGCGGCTGGAATCGGAGGAATTGCTTCCAACGCAAGACAGACGAGATCTTCTATGCTGGAGGTGTTCCGCGCAGACTTCGTGGTTACGGCCAGGGCAAAGGGGCAGAAAGAAAAAACCGTTATCTGGAAGCATATGTTCCCCAATGCTCTGATGCCCATTATTACGATGGTAGTCGGAGGGCTGGGACGGATTGTAGGAGGCACGGCTGTGATCGAGACTATTTTTACGATTCCTGGATGCGGATTATATTTACTAAACGGAATCAATTCCAGAGACTATCCGGTTATCAGAGGCGCAACCATTATTCTGGCTCTGTTTTCTGCACTGGCGATTCTTCTGATGGACATTATATATGCATATGTGGATCCCAGAATTAAAGCACAGTACATCAGCGGCAAATAGGAGGAGGACATGGCAGAGAATATGAAAAACAGAAGAATAATAAAACATTCGCGTTTTATGACTACATTTTCACGCGTATTTGAAACTCCTACTGCAAAAATCGGCGGAATCCTGCTGGGTATTATTGTGGTCATGTGTGTATTTGCCCCCTTGTTCTGCAAATATACGGCCAACGATATTGATATGACCAGCGCATTACAGGGACCTTCCCTGCAGCATTTTTGCGGGACGGACAATCTGGGGCGTGATCAGTGGGCCAGGCTGCTCTATGGCGGAAGGTATTCGCTGGCTCTTGGAATCATCGGTTCCCTGTTCGCGGCAATCGGCGGAACGGGACTCGGAGTAATAGCCGGATACTTTGGCGGACAGGCTGAAAATCTCATTATGCGTTTCTGTGATATCTGGACGGCAATCCCGGGAACCCTGCTCTGCATCGTGGTGTCCACGGCCCTGGGCCCCGGGTTCTTCAACACGATTGTCGCACTGTCGATCGGAGCGATTCCCAACGGAGCCCGTATGACGAGAGGACAGATTCTGGCAGAGAGAACAAAGGAGTATTTAGAGGCGGCGGAGGCAATGAATTGTTCAAAGGCTTCCATTATGTTCAGGCATTTGCTGCCCAACGTTATTTCGCCGACGATTGTGGGAACTACCATGGGAATCGGAGCAACGATCACCCAGGCTGCCACTCTCTCCTATATCGGGCTTGGCGTTCAGCCGCCCACGCCCGAATGGGGAGCCATGCTGTCAGCGGGCAAGAATTACGTTACCTCATTCCCGCATTTGCTTTTGTTCCCGGGAATTGCAATCGGACTTGCGACTCTTGCAATCAATTTAATGGGTGACGGATTAAGAGACGCGCTTGATCCAAAACTGAGAAAATAGGGGGGAGGAGAAAGTGAAAATGAATGAACAGGAAAAATTCCTCTCTGTAAAGAACATCGAGGTTGTGTATACTTCTTCCGGAGAGATCGTACAGGCGGTAAATCATGTTTCATTTGAGGTGGCCAAAGGGGAAACTCTGGGACTTGTGGGGGAGACGGGCGCCGGAAAAACGACGATTGCAAAGGCTATTTTAAGAATTCTCCCGAATCCGCCGGCTATTTTTAAGGGCGGAGAGATTGTCCTGGATGGAGAAGATCTTGTAAAGCTGTCGGAAGAGGAGATGCTGAAAATCCGGGGGAATAAGATTGCAATGATTTTCCAGGACCCCATGACCGCGCTGAATCCTCTAATGACCATCGGAGACCAGATTTTGGAAGTTCTAATGCTGCATAACGATTACTCGAAAGCCGAGGGGCAGAAGAGGGTGGTCGAAATGCTGGAGATGGTTGGGATTCCGGGGGAAAGATATGTGGAGTTTCCGCATCAGTTTTCCGGCGGCATGAAGCAGAGAGTGGTTATTGCAATGGCATTGGCCTGCAACCCGGAACTGCTGCTGGCGGATGAGCCGACAACCGCGCTGGACGTGACGATTCAGGCGCAGGTTCTCCAGATGATTAATGATTTAAAACGGAAATTTAACACGTCAATGATTTTAATTACCCATGATCTGGGTGTTGTCGCGCAGACCTGCGACAATGTGGCCGTGGTTTATGCCGGGGAGATCGTAGAGTATGCAGAAAAAGTGGAACTTTTTGATCATCCGGCTCACCCGTATACGCTCGGCTTGTTCGGCGCGCTGCCGGCCATGAGCGAGAATTCGGACCGGTTAGAACCCATTGCCGGGATGCCGCCTGATCCCACTAATCTGCCGCCGGGCTGTTCCTTTCATCCCAGATGTCCTCATGCCACAAAAGCATGTGAAGGGGATATTCCATATACAGAGATTGCGCCCGGACACTTTTGCCGTTGCCGTATGATGAAAAAGCAGGAGGACTAAGACATGAAGGATAGAAAATTCAGCGGTGAACCGCTGATTGAGGTGTCCCATCTGAAAAAATATTTTAACGTGCCCGCAGGGGTAAATCATGCGGTGGATGACGTATCATTTACGATACACAGGGGGGAAACCCTGGGTGTGGTCGGGGAATCCGGCTGCGGAAAATCCACACTGGGCCGCACCATCATCCGGCTGCAGGAGGCAACGGACGGCAAAGTGCTTCTGGAGGGCAGGGATATCACCCATGTCGGTGGAAAAGAATTAAAGGAAGTGCGGGAACGGGTTCAGATCGTATTTCAGGATCCCTATTCTTCTTTGAACCCGAGACTTGATATCAGCAGCACCATAAAGGAACCGCTTAAACGTTCCGGCCGCTTTAAGACAAAGGCGGAGCTTGCGGAAAAGACGGAAGAACTGATGAATCTGGTGGGAATCGATGAACGTTTGAGAAAAGCATATCCCCATGAGCTGGATGGCGGGAGAAGGCAGAGAGTGGGGATTGCAAGAGCGCTGGCGCTGCAGCCGAAATTTATTATGTGCGATGAACCGGTTTCTGCTCTCGATGTCTCAATTCAGGCACAGGTCTTGAACCTGCTTATGGATTTACAGGATCAGATGGGGATGGCCTATATGTTTGTGACACATGACTTGTCGGTGGTGCGCCATATATCGGACCATATCTGCGTGATGTATTTGGGACAGCTGGTGGAAAAATGTACGACGAAGGAGCTTTTTTCCAATAATCTGCATCCGTATACCAAGGCGCTTCTGTCAGCAATTCCAACCACGGACGTGCATCATCCCATGCAGCGCATTCAACTGAAGGGAGAAATTACTTCTCCTATTAACCCGAAGCCCGGATGCCGCTTTGCATCCAGATGTCCCTATGCGTCGGAAGCATGTTTAGAACCGCAGCAGCTGAGAGAGATTTCCAAAGAACACTTCGTATCGTGCTGTAGAGCAGAGGAAATTAACTAGATGTCTAATTTCAGTAAAATGTGAAATTTTACATAAAAATTAAAATGAGAGACGAAAAAGTATAGGAGGATATTATGAAGAGGAAAGCATTGGCAGTGTTACTGTCAGCAACGATGTTGGTATCACTAACCGCGTGCAGCGGCAGCGGAACGGTATCAGGCACAACTGCCGGACAGGCGCCGGTAAGTACAGAGGCAGCGGATGCAGCAGGTGAAGCATCAGGCGCGGAGACGACATCTGGAGAAATCCCCATGCATCATGCGTCCTATGAAGGCACTGCACATTCCGCGACAGTGAAGCATGAAGTGATTAATGTGGCAATGGACATTGCGCCGGGCAATTTATCCCCGGAAGCAGTTGCGGACAGCGGCGGGAATATGTGGAAGTGGAATGTCTATGAGCGTCTGTTTGATATTAACGGACTCGGCGGGGAATTGGTTGGCGTGACCGCAAAGGAATACGAAAAGATCGATGATTTAACCTACCGCATTCATCTCTATGAGGGAGTAAAGGACTCTGACGGCAATGAACTCCATGCGTCCGATATCATTTATGCGTATGACACGCTGGCGGCGGCAGGAAACCGTATGAGCGGCGATATTGCAAAATACGATCACGGAGAAATCGTGGACGATTACACTGTGGACTTTATTATGAAGGAACCGCTGACGGGATTGAGTGACTTAAGTGCCATTTTAGGACAGCCTTACGTGTACTGCGAGCAGGCGGCAAAAGACCACAATCTGGCTACGGATCCCTGCGGAACTGGCCCTTATAAAGTGACGGCTTACCAGTCAGGCTCATCTGTCACTGAGGAGGCGAGAACGGATTACTGGGCAGAGGGAAGCGATCATCAGTCAATCCGCCAGTGTGCAAACGTGCAGAAAATTGTTTATAAGGTAGTTGCCGAGGCGTCTCAGAACGCGGTGGGCATACAGACCGGGGAATTGGATTTCTCAGGCTACGTATCGGCCACAGATATTGCACAGTTCCAAGAAGGCGGGGCCTATTCGAAAAACTTTTACACGGAAAGCTACTTAGACAATTTGACCACAGCGCTGTTTGCAAACAGTGATTCCTCCAAGAGTATTTGCGGTGATGAAAACCTGCGGGCAGCTATTTTCTACGCATTGGACGGAAATCAGCTGGGACAGGCGTCCGGCGCAAACAACTTTATAAAGGCAGTTACCCTCGGTAATGCAAAATATCCGGAGTATCAGACCGAATGGGAGACGGCGGACAATTACTACAACGTACAGAATTTGGAGTTGGCCAAGGAATACTTGGAAAAGTCCAGTTATGACGGCTCTAAGCTGACCATTATGATGAATAACGAAGCGATGCTTGTCAACGTGGCTACCGCTATACAGGCGATGCTGTTAAACGTGGGAATTGACTGTGAGATTGATTCCGAGGACGGGAATCTGGTCGAGTCCAAGCAGGTGAATGGAGAATATGATTTATACCTTACCAAGATGGCGTCGGATGATTATCTGCCTATCGTGTGGCTGCGCTGGTATGCAGAAGATTATCACACCGTATCTCACACCATCAATAACAGTGATGATCCGAAGATTCAGGAGCTGCTGAACGCGGTGACGGTTGTCGATGGAAATACACCGGAAAATGTATCCGCGTTCCATGATTATATTGTTGAAAATTATTATGGCTACGGCCTGTTCTCTGAGTGCAAGGCTGATGTCATCACCAATGATCTGGTGACACCCTGCTGGAATTTCCAGGATTATGTGATTCCGGGCGGCTGTATTTACTCCGACAATGAATTTTAGATAGTTGGTCAACACAATACCGGCCGCTGCATTTTATATACGGCGGCCGGTATGTTTCTTGAAAGGACATTGTATGAAGAATCCAAATGTAATACACATTACGGCGGTAACGGACGTGCTGCCAGAGGGACAGAAATGTACCAGGGCTTTGGTGGAGTATGACACGGTTTTGGAAAAAGACTCCGTTGATCAGGAAACCTTTCAGGTGGAAGACAGAACAGTCACACATGCATACGTCTGCGCCTCGGAGGACTGCCAGGAGGCGGAAAACGGCCGTTTTGCAGTCTTGTCGCTCTCGCCGCACGATGAAGCTGCTCCGACTTATTTCCCAGGGAACCCCTGGGAGAATATTGTTGCAAAAGTGGTCCCGGCTGTCGTGAAGGTAAGGCAGAAGAAGGAAATCCGGACAGAGGAGGGAACCGTGATCCCGCAATGGGGACAGGCGGATATAAGCGACAGAAGAAAGAATCTTCTGGTGGATGAATTTGTGCAGGGTTCCTTTGAGGGACTAGCATACAATCTTTATATACCGGAAAACTACGACCCGTCAAAAAAATACCCTCTGGTCCAGTTTATACACGACGCGGCGGTCTGCGGTGACGATGTAAAATGTACTCTTTCCCAGGGAATCGGAGCGCTTTCGTGGATGACGAAGGAAGCGCAGAAAAAGCACGAATGCTTTGTGCTTGCCCCCCAGTTTCTCCCGCCGTCCATTGTCGATGATGACTGGAACGTCGATCACCGCCTGGAGGTAGAGAAAAGACTGCTGGATCACATCGTTTCCCTGTATTCCATTGATGCCGGGCGACTTTATACAACCGGCCAGTCAATGGGGTGTATGTCCTCCATGGTACTGAATCTGCGCTACCCCCAATTATTTGCGGCTTCCCTGTTTGTGGCAGGACAGTGGGATGAGCGGGCGTTTCAGAACAGCGGGCTAGAAAAGGGACATTTCTGGTTTGTGAACTCTCAGGGGGATGCAAAAGCATTTCCCGGTATGAACCAGATTTTGGTTGAATTGGAACGGGCGGGTGCTAAAATTGCACGCGAGGTATGGAGCGCAAAGGAAGAACAGAGCGTGTATGCCGTGAAGACAGAAAAGCTGCTTGCATCGGGAGCAAATATTCTTTATACGCCGTTTGAAATGACGACGGTTGCGGACGGCTGGCACAGCGGGGGCGGGGAACATCACGTACATACGTGGCGCTACGCGTATTCCATCGATGCCATTCATAACTGGCTGTTTGCACAGCGGAAATAATAGATCAGGAAAAGGAGAGATAGAACGGAATATGGAAATTCAGTATTTTCAATCGAAGGAAGTACAAAAAAACACGTGGCTGATTACATCCCACGGTTCGACCTGCTATCTGTGTGCGGGGGAGAAACAGGGCGTTGTGATTGACACTGGGAATTCCTACGGAAATCTCAGGGAATATTGTGAAAAGCTGTGTGGGAAAACGGTAAAGACCGCACTGAATACGCATGGACACTTTGACCATACGGGCTTAAACGGTTACTTTGAAAAGGCGTACATGGGGCGTTTGGCGGCTAAGATTGCAAAAAAGCCGAATGGGGGACAGCCCATAGAAAGATATCCGCTGGATTATGAGATTGTTACGGTGGATGATGGTTTCGTACTGGATATCGGGGGAAGAAGATTTGAGGCTGTCCGCATGGATGGACATTCGCCGGACTCTATTGCATGGCTTGATTTAGACAGCCGGATCTTGTTTACCGGTGATAATCTGGCGGCCATGGTGCCGCTTGGGTATAAACGAATTGATCCGCAGCCCAGTATGCTGCTCTATATGATGAGCGTGGCAAAGCTTTTGGCCAGAAGAGATGAGTACGACTGGGTCGGCTACGGACATGGCAGGGAACTTGCCGGCGGCGATCTGGTTAATCACGCCATGATGGCGGCGCTGAGAGCCTTAGACGGTGAGACGGACGAACCGGAGCCCCATGGGCCAAGACCGGCAGAAGACGGAATCATCGGTCCCGTCGATATTCCTCCGGACATGAGCGCGCATGACCCCAATGACAATGGATTTGTGAGGTACAAGGACGTGGAAATTATGTTCAGCAAAAAATATCTGAAGGATCCCACGAGATATGACATTGTAGAGGGGACTTAATGGGCGATCTGATTCGATTGAGAGGGCGCTTCCTGATCGCTTAAAAAGGATTCATAGGAAATCCGTTTTTCAATGAACCCAATCCCAAAGCAGAACAGTGCGGCAGCCAGGAAAGCGGCCATACACGCCAGATTTTTCGTGATGAAGAACAGGGCGACTATAGTAGAGGCCGTAAGCGCTGCCGCCGCAAAACGGGAAGATTTTTTTAGAGCGGAAACAGAGCGGTAGTCATCCAGCGTCATGTTTTTGCCTGCAATTACATAATTAAAAAGAGACCAGAGCATCCACGCGAGCCCCAGCACGGTAACTGCTTCGCAGACCGACAGCCAGACGGCGGCGCTGCCGGAGATTATCCGGGTGGCGGAGTAAAGGAAGAGGACTACGGCCAGAACGCTGAGAAGACAGTAGGTTAGTTTTACCTGTCTTCTCCTGGAATCGGATAAGAGCTGTCTGTGGTAGACGCCGGTGTAGATACGCTTGATATGCGGCTTTCCTTTTGAATCGGGTTCAATATATTCAGAATAGCCTTCAAAGTGTTTGTGAAAGCCTCTGCTGTGAAAACCGGCACTTTCGGGATAACCGCCGGTGCGCCTCATCTCATTGCGGTCAATATAATTTTTTAATGATTTCATCGGAACACCTCTTTCGTCAGGATTGGACCGCAGCCTCTGTGTAGGAGCGGAAGGTAATTTGTCCGGCCAGTCCTTTCTCCGATAACAGTTCCCGCAGGGAACTATAAATGGAATCCGTGACGGAGGTGCTCTCGTAATTGAACACGACTGTGCCGCTTTCGGTTGTAAGTACAAGATAATCACTTACATTTTTGAGTGTAAACAGCTGATAGCAGCCAAGGGCCTCGTTCTCCCATAGGCCGCAGCGGATCTGCTTATCGTCCGCGCCCTCCTTTGGAAAGCCAAAATCAAAGGTATTAACCAGGTTTATGGATGAGATGCTGTCATAGGAAATATAAATTTCTTCTCCAGTACGGCTGGATAAATACAGGGCATCCGCTTGAGGTTCCATATAGATGTTCTCCTTCCCGATACTACGGAAGAAGAGGAAGAAAACAAGGATTACAAGGATGCAAAAAAGGATCGAGGTATTGCGGTATTTCGTAAAGCCGTCAAGCTGTGATTTTCCGGAAATTGAGAAAGTTTTTTTATTCTTCATGTGGTTTTTCCACCTCCATCAATCTTTGAATATTTATAGTTTATCATAGTCTGATGGAATAATGAAGCGGAAACAACGGAAGAATTATTGCGTTTTTGAGCGTGATTTATGCATGATTCAGGAACAGGAGGAATGAAAGGTGAGAGTAAAAGAGATTCATAGGAAGAAGGGGTGAGAAGATGGAAATAATCAAGGCGGGCGCAGGAGAAGCGCCCATTCATTTTGGAAAGAATGTGCTGCCGACGCCGGGAGAAAATTATACCGGAGTTCACGATGATCCGGCTGTTCATGTTCTGTGTTTTTCCCAGAAGAAAGGGGAAAAAGAGGAGATCTGCGTGTTTATGGGACTAAACCTTGTCAGCTATCCGGACACGGAGGAATTGCAGAAGCTCGCCGCCAAAAGGACGGGGGCAAAGGCAGAGCATGTGCTGGTTCACTGCAATCATAATTTGAGCACGCCCCACGGTGCAATGCGCATGGAGACGGAGGAAGATATCCGCTTTGCCGAAGAGTACGGCAGGATCGTGCGTGTGGCTGCGGAGAAAGCACTGACGCGTGCCTGGGAATCCATGCAGCCCGCCGAAATCCGGTTTTATACGGCAAAGAGCAGCGTGAATGTGAGCAGAGTGCTGGAACTAAAGGACGGATTGTGGCAGGGAACCAATGAAGCCGGGGAAACCGACCATACTGTACCCGTAATCCGGGTAGACGGGAAAGAAACCGGAACCTGTACCGCAATCTTTTTTGCGGTAAATATGGCACCCGGGGTTATGGAGGGGTCTCTTTTGGAAAATGGCGGCAGATTGATTTCGGGAGATATTGCCGGCGCTGCCGAACGAAATTTGAAAAAGCTGTATCCGGAAGCGGTCTGCTGCTATTGTCTTGGGGCCTCCGGGGATCAGTGGCAGGAGCTGCGGGCGGTGACGGACGTGATGAATGCACAGGGAGAATTGGAAAAAGAAGATCTTCATGAAAAGGGCTTCGTTCTTGTGGAGGCACTGGGACGAAAACTGGCATCCTCCATCAGCATCGCGATTCGAAAACCTGCCGAGCCAGAAGAAAACCGGATTGAGATGGAAACGAGGAATTTTGTTTATCCGGGTCAGAAAGAAATTGGCAGGGATTTTAATTCCATGCGGCCAGGAAAGGTGGAGTTTGAAGCGGCTGGCGACGTAAACAGCGACACGGCAATTTTAAAGCTGGGAGATATCGCGGTTGTAGCGGCACATGCCGAGATCAACGCGGCGTCACTGCAGAGAATACGTGCCGCCGCAAAATGCGAAAAAATCTTTTTCACCGCATTTACCAACGGCGCGGGCGGTTATATGACGGAAAAAGCAATTTACGACGCAGGAGGATATCAGTGCAGGAAGAGCCAGTTCTTCCGCGGCAGCGCAGAACTGTTTGAGAAGAATGTCGCTGCGTTTTTAGAGGACATGAAGTGATTGCCGGTTTGGCATCACTCCAGCGTTTCCTGCCTGCTTTTTATGAAGCTCAAAAAATTGGATGCGATCTGTGTCATTTTAATCTTGGGTAAGTAAACTAAGTCGACGGTGGTTTTGATGGCAGGACGGATATCCACAATGGAGATTCCGCTTAAATCATATTTCAGTATCGGTTTCTCCATGAGCAGTGCAACTCCGGTGCCTTTGCGTACTAAGTCCAGCAGGTTATTAGCGTGATGGCTGGTAAAGGTTACGATCGGATCGAAGCCGGCTTTTTTACATTCGGAGACACATAAGGCATACATTAAAGTATCTTTGGGGAGCAGCAGGAGAGGAATGTCCTTTAACTGGGCCACAGAGATATCCTTTTCTTTTGCGAGGGGATGATTTTCCGGAATCAGGGCAATCATTGCATCATTGGAAAAGGGGAGCCGTTCGAGATTTAGGGAAGTATACTCGAATTCGCGCATAAACGCAAAATCGCATTTGCCGCTTTCCAGCATTTTCAGAAGATCATTAAAATCCCCTTCGAGAAGATCGATGGAAATTCCAGGATATTCTTTGCGGAAAGAGACAAGAACGTCGGTAATGCCATAGGAAACCATCATTGGGATGGTGCCGATCTGAAGATTATCGTGCTCCAGGCGCTGCTGGTTGTAAATGGCGGTGTTATAGTCCTGCTGCAGCTTCATGATCTGCTGAGCATAGGGAAGCATAAGCTCACCGTACTCGGTCAGGGCAATTTTTCTGGTGGTCCGGTCAAAAACAGGGGCACCCAAGTCTTTTTCAAATGCCTGAATATGGCGTGTCAGTGTCGATTGTGTTAAATATAATTTATCCGCGGCAGCTAAGTAATTCCCGGTTTCGGCGAGAACGGTAAATTCTCGAAAATAATCAATATCCATTCTGTCTCCTTGTAGTTGAAAAATGATTGTAACGATAGTTTTATTATAATTGATATCCATTTGTTTGTCAAAATGGTTCATGTATGGAACCGAGGTTACTGTTCAGAGGTACCATACATCACTATCGGCAAAGTGACGAAATTTAAAAATTAAGAAATGACATATTTTGTGGCTGTATTTAGGAACTCAGCAGAAAAAGGTGGATATCTTTTTCTGCTGGGGTCTATGATCCACTATGTGAACGGATTGGAATCCGGTGCAGGGCGGGATCTGGAAAAGCTCCTCGAATATGAGACCAGATATGATCAGATTCTGGAAAGAGCCCTGGCCGAATACGCAGATGTTCCATGCAGCGAATAATCTGGCCGAGCGTTTGCTAAGAAACATGAAGCGAAAACAGAATCAGGCTGTGTCATTACGGAGTATCAAAAGTCTTGAGTTCCTCTGTGATAGCATGAGCGTGCTGTTTTTAATGCGCCAGGAAGATGGCAACCTATATGATAAAGTATCCGCAGTATTCTAAAAAGAAAGAACCCATGGCTTCGACTGACTCCAGTCTACACTATGGGTTCTTTCTTTACAAGTTAGCCTCTGAACAGTAACGGAATTTTAGCTTCACCGCTGAAGTATATTACTTCCAGTTGCAATAAAACAAATGATAGATTATACTGAAAATATTCAGGAAGGGGGGGGGAGTTTCCATGATTCGTATCGCTGTCGCAGAAGACGAGAAGCAATATGCTGACCAGCTTCAGGCATATATCCAACAGTATGCGGACCAATCCGGCGAGATCATTGATGTGACAATGTATACCGACGGAGATGAACTCATCGAAAACTATAAGGCCCAGTTTGATCTGGTCCTTCTTGATGTGGAGATGCCCTTTTTGGACGGGATGTCTACGGCTGAACTCATTCGAAAGACCGACCAGGAAGTGGTTATCATCTTCATCACCAATATGGCCCAGTATGCCATACGGGGCTATGCGGTGGATGCCTTGGATTATGTACTCAAGCCAGTAAGCTATTTTGCGTTTTCGCAGCGATTGGCCCGGGCGATTAGCCGAATGAAGAAGCGGGAATTCCATTATTTCACTGTGCCCATTAAGGGCGGTGCCATGAAACTGGAGCGAGGCGATCTCTTTTATGTGGAGAGCCAAAGACACAACCTGATCTTTCACACCAGGAACGGCAAGGTGCAGTCTGCCGGAGTCATGAAGGAGTGGGAAGAAAAGCTGACTCCCGTGGGATTTTTCCGGTGCAACAAGGGGTACTTAGTCAATTTGGAGCATGTGGAGGGGGTACGGGACGGTTGTGCCATTGTTCATGGAGAAGCCCTTATTATCAGCCGTCCGCGCAAGGCAGCCTTTTTGGAGGTCTTAGCAGAGTATATGGGAGGTAGAAACCGATGAAAGAAGAGTTGATCCCCAATATTCCCCGATTATATACAGCTCTGGCCGAATGGCTTGCCTGTGTCCTCTATATCTGCAAGTACAGCAAACGGCGGTCCGGCGGGTGGTTGTGGGGAATCTTATTGGGGAGTCTGGTGGCGCTGTCCGCGTTTTTGGTGCTGTCAGGTCCGCTGCCGGTGGCCTTCTGGATCCCGTGTATGACTGTGGCGGTGGTACTGATGTTTGCTACCATTGCGCTGTGTACCGATATGTCCCTGATCAGCGCGGAATACTGCACGGTCCGTGCCTTTATTCTGGCGGAATTTGCTGCATCGCTGGAGTGGCAGCTTTACCTGTTCCTTTTCTACCGGCGGGGGCTGGACGGGCCCTGGATCTCGGCAGTCTTTTTAGCGGTCATTTACACAATTATATATGGCGGTATGTATCTACTGGAGACTCGGCGGGCGGGGCGGCAGCATACCCTGTCTGTTACTCCTCGGGAACTGACCCCGGCCATTATCATTGGACTGTCGGTTTTTCTGATAAGCAATCTGAGCTTCGTTTACTCGGACACTCTTCTGGGAGGCGGCCTTCTGGAACAGATTTACAACACCCGGACCCTGGTGGATTTGGCTGGTGTGTCGATCCTGTATGCAGCCCATATCCAGCGTAGCGAGATGCATTTCAAGCGGGAACTGGACGCCATCCAGACCATTCTGCAAAGTCAGTACGTCCAATATTGCCAGAGCCGGGAGAGCATTGACCTTATCAACCGCAAGTACCACGACTTAAAGCACCAGATCGCGGTGCTCCGGGCGGAGTCTGATGCAGGCAGGCGTTCTGCTTTTCTGGATGAGATGGAGGATGAGATCCGCAACTACGAGGCTCAGAACAAAACGGGCAACTCGGTGTTGGACACAGTGCTCACCGGCAAGAGTATGTACTGCGCCAAGCATGGCATCCAGCTCACCGCCGTGGCCGACGGTACTTTGCTGGACTTCATGAGTGTCATGGACATCTGCACCATCTTTGGAAACGCCCTTGACAACGCCATCGAGTGTGAACTGGGGATCGCCGACCGGGAGAAACGGTTAATTCACACTGCGGTGTTTAGCCGTAAGGATTTTCTGGTCATCCGTATCGAGAATTACTTCGAAGAGGAGCTGGTCCTTCAGGACGGCCTGCCCGTCACAACCAAGACAGAAGAAAATGGATACCATGGCTACGGTATCAAGTCCATCCGCTACACCGTGGAAAAGTACGGCGGAAGCGTATCCATCCAGTCCCGGGACCAGTGGTTCGAGCTGAACGTGCTGGTGCCTTTTCCTAACAGTTTAGTGAAATAACAAAAAAGGTTTCCATCCAGATTGAGTAATTTGTACGGAAAAATAAGCAGCTTGTGTCCGAAATATGACAGTTTGTGCGCTGAGCATCCGTTTTGATTTTTGCGTGGTATGATAGTGCCACCAAAGCTCAAAAGAGCATAAAAGAAAAACGGGAGGAATATCATATGTTAGAGATTACAATGGGCGATGTCGTCGGTGTACTGAAATCCTGTGCACCTTATATCATCACTTTCGGGGTAGTACTTGTCCTCGGAATCATTGCGATGATTGCGTGCGGCAAGTGCGCCAAGTCCAAAAGGTACCTGATCCGTACTCAGGCGGGAATTGCCATGGTATTGGCACTGGTGATTGTGGCCAACCTGATCTGCACCGGCCCCATGAAGGCACTGGTTTCTCTGGCTACCGGCAATGGCACGGTCAGCGAGGCCACTTCTGACGAGGCGATGGATCTGATTGGCGAAATTGCTGATGAGGGCATTGTGCTTCTGGAAAACGACGGTGCTCTGCCTCTGGGAGGCAATGCAAAGGTGAATGTCTTTGGATGGAGCAGCGTCAACCCTTGCTATGGCGGCACCGGCTCTGGTTCCATCAATGACCTGTATCCCATCACCAGTCTGTTGGAGGGACTGCAGAAAGCCGGCATCTCCACTAATGAAGAGCTGAGCAATTTCTATGCTTCCTATGTGATGAGTCATGGCGAAAGCGTCAATGTAGGCGGTGTCTGGACTCAGAACTGGAACCTGCCGGAGACGCCGGTGGCTCAGTACGGTGATGGGCTGATCAGCAACGCCAAGGCATTCTCCGATACCGCCATGATCGTGCTGAGCCGTATCGGCGGCGAGGGCAATGACCTGCCACAGGACATGCTTCAGGTTTCCTATGAAAACAACTCCGATGCCTATGATGATTTCAAGGCCGGCGAGCACTTCCTGCAGCTCTCTCAGAGTGAGCGTAATATGATCGATCTGGTGACCGAAAACTTTGCTGAGGTCATTCTGGTCTACAATGGCGCTAATACGTTTGAGTTGGACTTTATCCAGGAGTATCCCCAGATTAAGAGCGTAGTCTGGTGCCCCGGACCTGGCCAGAACGGTTTTGAGGGCCTGGGCCGCATCCTTACCGGTGAGGTGAATCCTTCTGGTAAAACTGTGGACACCTTTGTCCGTGACCTGACTACCACCCCCTACTTTGCTAACTGCGGTGACTTTACTTATGCAGACTCCGATAAGCTGGCGGTCACTGCCACTAACCCCAACACCGGGATTACTGCCACTACCGTGCCTCATTTCGTGAACTATAACGAGGGCATCTATGTGGGCTATAAATTCTATGAGACTGCGGCAGTCGAGGGCCTGATTGCCTATGATGAAATGGTTCAGTATCCCTTCGGCTACGGCCTGACCTATACCAGCTTCACCCAGGAGATGGGCGAGCTGACTGAGCAGAATGGCATGATCACTCTGGAGGTGGCCGTCACCAACACCGGTGATGTGGCCGGCAAGGATGTGGTACAGGTTTATTACCAGCCTCCCTACACCAACGGCGGTATTGAAAAGTCTGCCGTCAATCTGGCTGATTTTGCCAAGACCGGTATGCTGCAGCCTGGCGAGAGCGAGACTATCACGATCTCCTTTAACATGGAAGAGATGGCCTCCTACGATACATACGGCGAAAGCTGTTATGTGCTGGAGCAGGGTGACTATGTGATCTCCATCAACAGCGATTCCCACACCATTCTGAACAGCCGGACATATACCGTGGCTGATACTGTTGTCTATGACGAGAGTAATCCTCGCGCCAGTGACGATGTTGCTGCCACCAACCAGTTTGGCTGGGTGGAGGGTGATGGTGAAATTACCTACCTCTCCCGCAAGGATGGCTTTGCCAACTATGCAGCAGCCACTGCCGCTCCCGTGTTTCAGGATATGCCCGGCTACGTGACCGACGGCTATTTCCATAATGGCAACTATATAGCTGAGGAGTTTGACGATCCTAACGATGTGATGCCCACCACAGGAGCGAAGAACGGCATCATGCTGGCTGAGCTGCGCGGTAAGGACTATGACGATCCCATGTGGGACAGCCTGCTGGATCAGCTCACCTTCGCTAACATGAACGATCTCATCACTATGGACGGCTATCAGACTGCCGCCCTGCCCGGCATTGGTAAGGTAAATACCGTGGACTGTGACGGTCCTGCCTCTATTAACAATAACTTTACCGGAGCCGGTTCTGTAGGCTTCCCCTGCGCCGTGATGGTCGCCTCCACCTGGAATGTGGATCTGGCTGAGGCTTTTGGCGACAGCATCGGCAAGATGGCCGGTGAGATGGGCGTCTCCGGTTGGTATGCCCCCTCCATGAACACCCACCGTACCGCCTTCGGTGGCCGTAACTTTGAATACTACTCCGAGGACGGCGTTCTGGGTGGTAAGATCGCTGCCGCTGCAGTGGCCGGCGCCAAGGGCCAGGGGGTCTACTCCTACATCAAGCACTTTGCCCTGAATGACCAGGAGAGTAACCGCAGAAATATGATCTGCACCTGGTCCAATGAGCAGGCTATCCGCGAGATTTATCTGAAACCCTTCGAACTGTCCGTCAAGGAGGGCGGCGCGCAGGCTGTTATGTCTTCTGTCAACTACATCGGCAATCGCTGGGCAGGCGGCTGTGACAGCCTGCTGAATAAGGTCCTCCGTGATGAGTGGGGCTTCCGCGGCTTTGTTCTCTCCGATTATTTCATCGGTGGTGCCTACATGGATGTCGAGATCGCCATCCGCAATGGCAATGACGCCTGCCTGGCCACCTTCAACACTGGTTATAACAGCCTGAACAATGATAGCGCCACCGCCGTGCTGGCTGCCCGTCAGGCATGTAAGAACATCATGTATACCGTGGTCAACTCCCGTGCCTATGCTCCTGAGAATCTGAAGATGGGACCCCAGAGCTGGCAGATCGCGCTGGTTGCGATCGATGTGGTTCTGGCTGCTGCCTTCATCGCGATCGAGCTTCTTGTGGTCCGCAAGGGCTATGGCAAGCGCAAGAAAAGAGAGAATGCGGTTCACGCCGACAAGAACATTTCCCAGTAACCATTCCCAGGCCAGCCGTTGGCGCGTTCGTGTCGGAAAGGACGGGATATGATGGAAGCGATTCGAAAGTGGAAGGCAACTCACCCGGATCTGTGGGAGTTCATCCTCTTTAACCTGTTGTCTAACTGTGCAACTATCACTAATTTTATGGTACTGTGGTTGAGTACTGCCTTGTTTTTCAGCCGCTTTACCCAGCCCTTCCGCTGGTTGATTTTCGACTATACCGCTGAGGATTCCTGCGGTCTGGGGGGCTTTCTGGCCTTCCTCACGGCTTATGTCTGCGCACAGTGCGTCAACTATGTGATCCAGCGCAAGCTGGTCTTCGGAGCCACGGTTGAGATCGGCAAGACCATTGGATGGTATATTTTAACAGTAATCGTGGCCGGTGTGGTCAGCGTGGCTCTGCCGGGCTATCTGGTCCCTGTGCTCACCCTTTATGTGGGCGGCGCGGCGGTCACCCTGGCCAACGTGGTTAATATCATCATTCAGGTGGCCATCAACTACCCTATGATGAAGTTTGTCATTATGAAAAAATGATGAGCGAGAGTACATCCAGTTTTCGGCAGCAGCTACGATTTTGTACGCGGGCTGTTCTGGAAAGGCACTCGTTATGTGTATTAGACGTAAATGTCAAACAGCCGGCTAGACACCAGTTATTTAATGTTTAAGGAAGAGTGGCATTGTGGTCCAAAAACTTTGTAAGGGGTTTTTGGACCTTTTTCTTTCCGCGGGCTTAACGTCTCTTTATCTGCGTCAGTGTGACTGATGAAAAGTCATTTTAATGATGAATTGCCTCATCCAAATGTATGTTCCCGGAAATCATTGACACTTTTTGAAACCAGGGCTATACTTTTGTTACGACTGATGTTTTTCCGGAAGCCAGCTCACGCGGGTCTGCCGGGAAGTGATATTGTATACAATGCAGGAGAAGGAAAATGGATTTATTTGATTTTATGAGAGAAAATACCATGGATAAGGAATCTCCCCTGGCGTCCCGGCTCCGGCCGGTGACTCTTGACGAGGTGGTGGGGCAGCAGCACATTATCGGAAAAGACAAGCTGCTGTACCGGGCAATCAAGGCGGATAAGCTGGGATCCGTGATCTTTTACGGACCTCCGGGGACTGGAAAGACGACGCTGGCAAAGGTGATCGCCAATACCACCAGCGCTGATTTTAAACAGATCAATGCCACGGTCGCCGGTAAAAAGGACATGGAAGAGATCGTGAAGGAGGCCAAGGATTCCCTGGGGATGTTTGGGAAAAAGACGATCCTGTTCGTAGACGAGATCCATCGTTTCAATAAGGGGCAGCAGGACTATTTACTTCCGTTTGTGGAGGACGGGACGCTGACTCTGATCGGCGCGACTACAGAGAATCCGTACTTCGAGGTGAACGGAGCGCTTCTTTCCCGTTCCAGGGTGTTCGAACTGAAGCCGCTGGAGCGGGAGGACATCAGAGAACTGATCCGCAGGGCCGTCTACGACAAGGATAAGGGCATGGGGGTCTACAATGCGGTGATCGACGAGGAGGCCATGAACTTCCTGGCAGATGTGGCGAATGGAGACGCCAGGGCCGCATTGAACGCCGTGGAACTGGGAGTCATGACGACAGAGCGGGACCCGGCCGACGGAAAGATCCATATCGACATTGACGTGGCTCAGGAGTGTATTCAGAAGCGGGTGGTGCGTTACGACAAGGACGGGGACAACCATTACGACACGATATCCGCATTTATTAAGAGTATGCGAGGGTCCGATCCGGACGCGGCCGTCTACTATCTGGCCCGGATGCTGTATGCGGGAGAAGATATGAAATTCATAGCCAGGCGAATCATGATCTGCGCGGCGGAGGATGTGGGAAATGCGGACCCGCAGGCGCTGGTCGTAGCCGTGGCGGCTGCTCAGGCGGCGGAACGGATCGGCCTGCCGGAGGCTCAGATTATTCTTTCCCAGGCCGTCACCTATGTGGCCACTGCTCCCAAGAGCAATGCGGCCTGCAATGCGGTCTTTGACGCACTGGAGGCAGTGAAGTCGAGAAAGACCATGCCGGTTCCGGTACATTTACAGGATGCCCATTACAAGGGCGCGGCGAAGCTGGGACACGGCCAGGGATACTTATATGCCCATGATTTCCCGAATCACTATGTGAAACAGCAGTATCTGCCCGACGGCATGGAGGGGAGCGTGTTCTACCAGCCGACGGAGAACGGATACGAAAGAAAAATAAAGGAACACATGGAGTTTATCCGAAACGAGGCAGAGGAGTAGGGAGAAAGGCGGAATTGGTGAAATGAGCAGACAAGACAGAAAAAAACGCCGTATGATAATTCTGTCCCTGGACGCCGTGGGCGGAAGGGACCTGGCCTATATGGAGACGCTGCCTAATTTTGGCCCATTCTTTAAGCGGGCGGCCGGATGCGGTGAAGTGGTGAGCGTATATCCCAGCCTGACTTATCCGGCTCATGTGAGCATTGTGACCGGACGTTATCCGAAGAATCATGGAATCGTCAACAATTTACAGGTACAGCCGGAGCGGGAACCATCGGACTGGTTCTGGCAGCGGAAATACGTGCAGGGGACGACCCTGTATGATGAAGCGGTAAAGAACGGCTGCCGGGTTGCTTCCCTTCTGTGGCCGGTGATGGGGAAGGCCAGAGTGCATTACAACCTGCCGGAGGTGCTTCCGAACCGTCCGTGGCAGAATCAGCTGGGCGTGTGCATGATGAATGGGACGCCTCTTTATGAGCTGGAGCTTCAGATGAAGTTCGGATCTATGCGGGAAGGCATCAGGCAGCCGCAGCTGGATCATTTCGTTCATGCATCCATGCTTCACACCCTGGAGAAATACCGGCCTGATCTGATGCTGGTTCATTTGACCGATGTCGATACGAACCGCCATTTGTACGGACTGGACAGCCCGGAGGCCATGGCGGCCATCAGGCGCCATGACGAAAGGCTAGGGGAGCTTCTTGGACTGCTCCGTAAAATGGGGCTGGAGGACGAGACGGATGTGGTGATACTGGGAGACCACTGCCAGTTGGATGTGAAGGAAGCGATTTACCCGAATTACTATTTTGTAAAGGCTGGGCTGGCAGAGGTGAAAAACGGCAGAATCCGTGATTGGAAGGCGATCGCAAGAGACTGTGACGGATGCTGTTACATCTATGTGAAGGATAGAAACTGTCTCGGGCGGACGGAAAAACTCTTAAATCGCATGATGGAGCGTGAAAACAGCGGAATTGCCCGCATCTTTACCCGCGACGAAGCCGCTGCACTGGGGGCGGACCCGGAATGTGCGTTTGTGCTGGAGGCAGCGGATGGGTATTACTTCCAGAATGGCTGGGAAGAATACAGGAGAAAGGCCGGAGCCTCCGACCATCATACGGATTTCCATATCCAGGCGGCAACCCACGGGTATCTTCCCGACCGGGATGGATACCGGACATTTTTTATGGCTGCAGGCCCGCATTTTACAGCGGGGGCCAGGGTGGAGAAAATGTCACTGGTTGATGAAGGGCCGACACTGGCCGAAATTCTGGGACTGGATCTGGGCCGGGTGGACGGGCGGACGATGAAGGAACTGATTCGCTGACCGCTTTGCGCCTTCCCGGCCGCGCAATTTATGAAGATAAAAAAATCTTCCCTTTTTGACAATCAGGGTATATAATGAAATTATCGTACGACCTGACGTCAGATTTTATTTACATCTGTTTACGATATTCTATCGTAGATAATTCCCATGAATATGAAAGAACTGTCATATGGAGTAGTTAAAATAAGGAGAAAGTTATGCGTGAAAAATTAGAGACATTATCATTGGCTAAATTAAAAGAGTTTGCCAAAGAACAGGAGATCAAGGGCTACGGTTCCATGAGAAAGGCGGAGCTGATTGATATTCTCTGTGAGAAGGCAGGCGAAAAGGAAGGAAAAAGTGCTCCGGCAGATGTTTCAACCGGGAATGAAGAACCTTCTGTTAGTGCCGGAGAAGCGGTGAAGCAGGCCGAGGAACCAGCGAGGAGAGCCGCAGAGCCGGCTAAGGAGGAGAAGGCTCCTGCTCAGACACAGGCGGCCTCCGTAAACAGAACGAATCCGAATGATAAAAAGAGAACAGTGGTCCGTTCCTACAGGCAGGAAGGACCGCAGAGAACCAGTAATTACAGGCAGTCCCAGGGAGATTCCATGGAACGAAGCGACCGCCAGGACAGGAATGACCGTCAGGACAGGCCGGAGCAGCGTCAGGACAGGAATGACCGTCAGGACAGACAGGACCAGCGCCAGGAGATGAACCGGATCGAATCCGTAAGGGAAACGGCCGAGGAGGCGCGCCCGGAATTTCAGCCGAGTCCGGAGCTTCAGGAACTGGACAGCGGCGTCGACGCGTACGGCATCTTAGAAGTGATGCCGGATGGATTCGGCTTCATCCGCTGTGAGAACTACTTACCGGGTGAGAATGACGTCTATGTGGCTCCGTCCCAGATCCGCCGGTTCAATATGAAGACGGGTGATATCATACAGGGCAGCCGCAGGGTGAAGACCGCCGCGGAGAAGTTTGCAGCCCTTCTGTTTGTAAAATACATCAACGGTTATCCGGCGAGCGCGGCTGAGCACAGACCGAACTTTGAAAATATGACGCCTGTTTTCCCGGATAAGAGACTCCACATGGAGACTACGGGACGCAATACCACGGCAATGAGAGTTCTCGATCTGTTGTCGCCGATCGGTAAGGGACAGAGAGGTATGATCGTATCCCCGCCGAAGGCAGGTAAGACGACTCTGTTAAAGCAGGTGGCCAAGGCAGTAACCGTCAATCATCCGGATATGCATGTCATCATCCTGCTGATCGATGAACGTCCCGAGGAGGTTACGGACATTAAGGAGTCCATAACCGGCAACAATGTGGAAGTTCTGTATTCCACCTTCGATGAGCTTCCGGAGCGCCATAAGAGAGTCTCCGAGATGGTAATCGAGCGGGCAAAGCGTCTCGTGGAGCACGGACGCGACGTGATCATCCTGCTGGACAGCATTACGCGTCTGGCAAGGGCGTATAACCTGACGGTAGCTCCCAGCGGCCGTACATTATCCGGCGGTCTCGATCCGGCGGCCTTACACATGCCGAAACGATTCTTCGGTGCCGCCAGAAACATGAGAGAGGGCGGAAGCCTGACGATTCTTGCGACTGCCCTGGTAGACACGGGAAGCCGTATGGACGACGTTATCTATGAGGAATTTAAGGGAACCGGCAACATGGAGCTGGTGCTTGACCGGAAGCTGTCTGAGAAGCGGATTTTCCCGGCCATCGATATCCTGAAATCCGGTACGCGAAGAGACGATCTGCTCCTTACGAGGGAAGAGTCCGAGGCCGTGGACCTCATTCGCAAGGCGACCAACACCTTAAAGCCTGAGGATGCGGTGGAGAAGATTCTGGATCTGTTCACCAGGACACGGACAAATCGGGAGTTTGTGGAGATGTCGAAGAAGCTTTTCCGATATTAATGTTTTGTCGGTCTTTGTAAAAATTATGCTTGCATTAAAAAAAAATCTATGATATACTGTATAAGCTGTTTATTAGAGAAAATGGATTTTAATCAGATAAAACAGCAGATCGTTTGCTGTGACGTTCTGAGTCTACAGAACTCAGGATGCAGATTGAAATAAAATAATAGAAATCAAATCAGGTGAGGTGAAAATCATGAAAGAAGGAATCCATCCAAATTACTACCAGGCCAAAGTTGTTTGCAACTGCGGTAATGAATTTGTAACCGGTTCTACAAAGGAAGATATCCACGTAGAAGTTTGTTCTAAGTGCCATTCATTCTATACCGGCCAGCAGAAAGCTGCTGCAGCACGTGGACGTATTGATAAATTCAATCGTAAATATGGCGTTAAGGCCGCTGAATAAGTTAGAGCAAAGAAAAGGTTGAGTTTGGTGGAAACACTTTAGCTCAACCTTTTTTGGGATTTATAGAGAGGTGGAACATATGAAGTATTCAGGCATCGGCGGACAGGCCGTGATTGAAGGCGTTATGATGAAAAACGGGGATGAGTATGCCACCGCAGTCCGTAAGCCGGACGGAGAGATTGAAGTTAAAAAGGATACGTATATCAGCATGGGGGAGAAGGTAAAGTTTTTTTCCCTGCCGTTTGTGCGCGGAATATTCAGCTTTGTCGATTCCATGGTGCTGGGGATGAGGTCCCTCACGTTTTCAGCCAGTTTTTTTGAGGACGATGAGGATGCAGGAGAACCCGGAAAGTTTGAACAGTTTTTAGACCGCGTATTCGGTGAGAAGCTGGAGAAGGCCTTGATGGCAGTGGTCATGGTGTTCTCTGTGATCATGGCGGTTGCTATTTTCATGGTTCTGCCACTGTTTCTGGCGAATATATTCCATCGTTTTATCGCATCACAGACCGTGATGGCGGTGATCGAGGGAATCATCAGAATCGTAATTTTTATCGCTTATATCAAGATTATTTCCAATATGGAGGATATACGCAGGACATTTATGTACCACGGAGCGGAACATAAGTGCATTAACTGTCTGGAGCACGGTCTGGATCTGACTGTGGAGAATGTCAGAAAAAGCTCAAAGGAGCATAAGCGCTGCGGAACCAGTTTTCTGCTCATCGTTATGGTGATCAGTATCCTGTTTTTCATGGTGGTGCGGGTAGATACGATCTGGCTGCGTGTAGTCAGCAGAATCGTTCTGATTCCGGTTATCGCGGGGGTATCCTATGAATTTCTGCGACTGGCCGGCAGAAGCAATTCGAAGATCATGGACATTTTAAGCCGTCCTGGCATGTGGATGCAGGGACTTACCACGACAGAGCCGGATGACAGTATGATTGAGGTCGGCATCGCGTCCGTGGAGGCGGTTTTTGACTGGCGGGAGTTTTTAAATAAGAATTTTCCGGAGAAGCAGGGATGAAACTGACATTACAGGCATTATGGAACGAAGGAACGGAGAGACTGAAACTGTCCGGAGTCGGAGAGGCGGAGCTTGATGCAAAGTATCTGCTTTTCGAGGCATTTCATACAGATATGGTGCATTTCCTCATGCACAGAAACGATGAGGTGAAGGATGAGGATTCGGTTAAAAGAGCCGTAGCGGATTACCGTGCGATGATAGAGAAACGGTCAGAGCGGATTCCGCTTCAGCATATTACGGGAAGCCGTGAATTTATGGGCCTGGAATTTTCAGTCAATGAACATGTGCTGATTCCGCGCCAGGATACGGAGACTCTGGTGGAGCAGGTCTTAACGGATTATAAGGGAAAGAACCCTGTCGTCCTGGATCTTTGCACCGGAAGCGGATGTATCGGGGTAAGCCTGTCCATCCTCGGTGGATTTTCTGATGTGACGCTGTCTGATATCTCTTTGGAGGCGCTTCAGGTGGCGGAAAAGAACGCCCGGGAATTGATGCAGGCGAAATGGAATCCCGTCAGAGTTACAGCGGAGTACCGAAAGGAAAAGCCCTGGAGGCTGGAAGTTTCCGCCGGATTGGCGGAGGGAGCAGATGAGAAGGGCGGTGTGCAGAAGATTACGCTTGCAGAGAGCGATTTGTTCTCAGCTTTTTCCGGCAGGAGGTTTGATGTGATTGTGTCAAATCCGCCTTATATTCCTTCACGCGTGATCGAGGAGCTGGAACCGGAGGTCAGGGATCACGAGCCGCGGCTGGCACTTGACGGAATGGCAGATGGACTGTATTTCTACCGGAGGCTTGCTGCAGAATGCGGCAGTTACTTGAATCCGGGAGGAACCGTTTATTTTGAAATCGGATACGACCAGGGGCAGGCGGTGAGCGGACTTCTTCGGGAGGCCGGTTTCCGGGGGGTTTGTGTGTACCAGGATGCGCCGGGGCTTGACCGCGTGGTCAGGGGTACTATGGTTTTATAAAGTTTCAATGCAAAGTTACCTGTAATGTAAGATTTTGGAGGTTAATTACCCATGTTTGATAAATTAGACGATATATTGATTCATTATGAAGAGCTGATGCAGGAATTAGGAAATCCTTCCGTGACGGAGGATCAGAACCGTTTCCGCAGGCTGATGAAGGAGCAGGCAGATTTAGCGCCGCTGGTAGAGACTTATACGGAATATAAGAAGGCGAAGATGGCCGTGGAAGACAGCCTTACCATTCTGGACGAAGAAAATGACGAAGAGATGCGTGAGATGGCAAAGGAAGAATTATCCGATGCAAAGAAGCAGATCGAAGCGCTGGAGCAGGAACTTAAGATACTTCTTCTTCCCAAGGACCCCAATGATGACAAGAACATCATTCTGGAAATCCGTGCCGGCGCGGGCGGAGATGAGGCCGCTCTGTTTGCGGCTGAGCTGTACCGTATGTATGTGAACTATTCTGAGAGCCAGCACTGGAAAGTGGAGCTGATCAGTGTCAATGAAAACGGAATCGGCGGTTTCAAGGAGGTCGTGGCTATGGTCACAGGAAAAGGAGCCTATTCCAAGTTGAAATACGAGAGCGGTGTTCACCGTGTTCAGCGTGTTCCGGAGACGGAGAGCGGCGGACGTATCCACACTTCCACAGCGACTGTGGCGGTTATGCCAGAGGCGGAGGATGTGGACGTTGTAATCGAGGATAAGGACTGCAGGATCGATGTCATGCGTGCTTCCGGTAACGGAGGCCAGTGTGTCAATACGACGGACTCCGCGGTTCGTCTGACCCATATTCCGACAGGTATTGTTATCTATAGCCAGACCGAGAAATCCCAGCTTCAGAACAAGGAAAAGGCATTCCGCCTGCTCCGTTCCAAGCTGTATGATATGGAGCTGGAGAAAAGACAGAATTCTGAGGCGGAAGAGCGCCGGAGCCAGATTGGTACGGGAGACCGTTCCGAGAAGATCCGTACGTACAATTTCCCTCAGGGACGTGTGACCGATCATCGAATTAAGCTAACACTTTATAAGATTGATTCAATTATGAACGGAGATATTACGGAGCTGTTGGACAGTCTGATTGCGGCTGATCAGGCGGCGAAGCTGGCGAAGGTGAATGAGAACGTGTAAACGGATGGTTTGATATTTTGTTTTTTATGGTCTCGGGTTGAGAGTGGAAATAAATAGAGAATGGCGCCCTGTTTTTGAAAAACAGGGCGTTTTTAGTGGAATAAATACGTGCATCTGTTATTGAAAAGGATTCTCCGATGCGGAAAAAGATCAGACAGTAACCGATTAATTTCCTTTTCCATAGAAACATTCGTGTTCCTAATCATATAATGATAGAAAAGACATATCCATTCTTAAGAGGTTTATATGGCCAATGACTCCTTAGGTTCCATAATTACGCAGGGAAATTTTCTTAGAATCGACAATGCGTTTGTCGATGAGGTTTCTTCTTCCGGCAGAAATACCGGATTTATTATAATCTCCTACTCGGTTCCGTGGCAAAGCGGAGTAACCACTGTTCAGCAGCTGCGGTTGAATGTCAATAATAATACCGCAATCATGAATTCTTTCAGAATGCCAATCCGTCTCAGTGATATCCGCCGGGGAATGCGGGTGGATGTAACATTTTCACCGAGTATGACTCGAAGCATACCGCCTCAGTCTACTGCATTTACGATAGTCACGAGACAGCCTCCCAGACCTTCAGCCAATACTACAACGCAGAGAGTGATTTGGATTGACTGCAATAACAGTCAGCTTCTTGCCGGCATGCCAAACAATATCAGCAGAATAACGAGATATATTGTCACAAGCTCGACGGTTATCCTGAACAGAAATGGATTTCCCATCAGATTGTGTGATCTGCGCCCAGGCCAGCTGGTACAGATAACCCATGCGAATTTCCAGACGGCGAGTATACCGCCTCAGACGACGGCATTCCGTATTCAGGTGAGATAGAACGGCGATGAAGCAGGGAATTTATAAGAAGGATGCATAAGAAAAATATATTATAGGAATTCATAAAAAAAATTCATAAAAAGAATTCGTGAAAAGTTCATAGAAGTGATTCGTTAAGAGATTCATAAAAGGCTTGTAATCGTGGTTCCGCGCCGCTTTTACGAGCCTTTTTATGCTGCATGGTAAATTCGAATATTCAAAATAGCACATGGGCTGGATTCCCACAGCCGAAAGGCTGGAAAATAAGACAATTTTCCAATAAAGTTCCGTATTATAGTTCTCTACGGTCTGTAACATGTGGTATAATGCCATAAGAAGCAAATCAAAATGAAAGCATACAGGGCGGAAAACGAAAGAGCATGGAATCAATTTATGATTAAAAATAGCGGTTGTGGTTTAATCCGGATTGTGCTGTCAGCCTTCCTGTGATCGGTATAGGATCGGAATTATTTACAAAATGATTTCATATAAAATACGGTTCAGGCAGCGAGCAGCATGACAGTCTGACCATGAACGAAGCGAAAGGAATGTAAAGCCAAAATGAAACTAACAGCCTTAAAGTGTCCGTCCTGCGGCGGCCCCATCGAGTTGGATGAAAAGGACGAGAATGTGGGATACTGTCAGTACTGCCACACAAAATATTATCTGGAATCGGAACAGCCAAAGGTGTTTATCGAGTATAAGCAGGAGACCTCCCACAACAGCATGGCGATGAAGGAAGAGTCGGGGAGCAAAGCGGCAATTGCTGTCGGAGCCGTTATCGGTGTGATTGGCATCATGGCACTTATTCTGATCCCTCTTTCCGGAACATCAAAAAATGCGAATAAGTATCCCAGCAGGGAAGTGACGGTGGCCGCGTCTGTTTCGGAAGAGCAGTCATCGGATAAAAGCAGGGCGTCTGGCACGTATTCCGCGTCCTTCGAGGTGCTGATTAAGGAGGCCCTGGCAACGAGCGTTTCTTCGGTCACGGAAGAAGAACTGGGGCGTTTTAAATATTTGTCTATGAGGAAAGGCGAAGCCGGGTGGATGATTACATACAGCTTTGAAAATCCGATCGTGGCCGCCGAACAGGGGCAGGATACGGATATCAATGTGGTGGTCTGTCAGGAGGCCCTGGATATTCAGGACATTGCCGCGCTGCCGCAGCTGGAGTATCTGAATCTGGATCACACGGAATTGCCGGAGGGCAGTCTGGAGACATTGAGCTCCTTAAAAATGATTACCTGCGATTACATACAGCTGGATATGCTGCGTCTTGCGCTGGGAGATGCGGCCAAAGGTCTGGAACGTTTGAACGCTTCCCATTTAAAGAGTCTAGAAGAACTGTCGTATTTTCCGGGACTGAAGTCACTGGAGATGGAAGACTGCCGGGAAATTTCGGACATATCTGCATTGGCCCAGGTGAAGGATCTGGAAAATTTAAAGTTATACGACATGGATGAGGTGAATGATTTTACGGTCCTGAATGTGCTTAAGAAGCTGAGGAGCCTGTCGATTGACGCGGAAAACCTGAAAGATATCAGCTTTATTAATCATATGCCGGAACTTGCGAGCCTTGGAATCACGGATTCTAAGATTCTTCTGCTCGATCCGCTCGTGGGGAAAGAGAGTCTGAAGGAGCTTGTGCTGGTAGACAACGGTGAGGTTCGTGACTATAATCCCGTGGGAACGCTTACAGGTCTGGAAACTTTGGTAATAAATAAATATACGAGTCAGGAGGATCCGGATCTTACGGCACTTACCGGCTTAAAGCATGGGGAATTTCATGGAATGATGGGGATTCGTTTTCTTGGAAGTCTGACGGGCCTGGAAGAACTGAAGGTTCAGGGCTGCAACGTGGATCAGCCGTCGGTGATTGCTTCCCTGCCTGCTTTAAAGAAGCTGACTTACCGGAAAAACTGGGGAAACAGCGATGATTTAAGCTTTCTTGCCGGCTGCCAGGGACTTACCTGCCTGGACATGAATCATTCGGAATTCTATGGGGATGTGTCCTATGCGTTTAACCTTCCAGCCCTGGAAACCCTGATTTTAGACAGCAGCAGTTTTGAGGTGAAGTTTGACCGTCTTCAGGATAATCCTGCATTAAAGGCCCTCTCCTTAAACCATGTGAAATTGTACAAAAATATTGAAATGTGGTCTGACGGCATGGTCCGTTCTATTAATTACGATGATGTGCTTCTCGATGAATATACTTCATTTTTAGGCCATTATCCCTCGCTGGAATATTTGAGCCTTCGGGGAAATCAGCTCACGGATCTTCAGTTTGCAGCCGGTCTTAAAAATCTGAGGGAACTGGATGTCACGGATAATTACGTGACTGATACACATGTACTGGATCAGTTGGAGTATTTGGGGAAAGACAGCACGGTAAAACGGCCGATGGCCGATGTGGACTGGATTGATACGGTGGAGGATTCTCATTGATTGTTTGGGCGTGGAGATGTTGGTGGCTGAAGGGGATTGGTGGGAATGCTGCAGGTATGAGAAGGTTATTGAAATGTGATTAGTAGTAACTGGAGTATTGGTTGTGAGAATAAAATGCCGCCTTGGCGGATTGAGCAGATCGGAAACTGGAATGATGAACTGCTTGATCCGGCCGAAGGCGGCTTTTTTCTGTTGGTAAAAATATCTTTGTGAAATTGGAAAAACCCCTTGATTATTTGGTAATTATCGGTTATACTGTTTTTACAATTAAAAGTTGTAAAATATACATATAATCTTGCGGCATAAGCCGTATCGTTTTTCCTTTTTTTCTATAATATTTTATTTATCTTGCAATATCCTTTTATTCCCGAATTAGTTTCGTATAGGTGTTTCATGCTGCGCTGTTTGAGCACGGATGAGTGCCTGTTTAGTTATTCAGTTTTTTCTTTTCTATTTTCTGTCTCCGGAATAAAATTCTGCCGGGTTTATCTCCGATTTAAGTGAAGGTTGTCTGCGCTTTTTTTGAGTAAGTTAGCTTTATAAACGGTATTCAGGGAAGCAGATGCAAGTGATTAACAGGTGTCTGTATAAGTACTTGTTTTATGGACGAATCACACAGCTAAATTCTATTTTGTCCCCAATAAAAGGGAAGATGAAAAAATATAGGTACTGAGTGGGTATAGGTTCCCCCTTTGAATAACCTAAATACACTATGCAAGGAGTGAAAAATAAAAAATGAATAGAAAATGGTCAGGTGGCATGCTGGCTGCGCTGATAGTTTTGATGTCTATTCCTTCTGAGATGGCTTATGCCCGGCCGAAACCGGAGATAACGGTGATCTCTGAGATCATGTTTGGATCATCAGAAGAATACGCGCCGGAACTCATTTATGAAGATGGGGAAAAGTTGTATCGGCTAAAGTCCTGGGAACTGGAGCCAGTCAAAGTGAGTCCCAGGGAGAAGCATGTGGAACAGGAAGTTTTGTACGAAGGCATAGAAAATATGGAGTCGGTTCCTGAGACGAGAAGTATCACATCGAAAGAAGATTTTTCAGGACTGCAGGTAAGTGCAAAGTATCCGGTAATCAAAAGGAAGAAGGTGAACGAAGAATGGCGTGATGATTTTACGTTTCCGGTCGTGTTTCATTCATATGGAGCAGAGACATATCAGCTGGGACGAGAGAATGTGCCAATTGATGGAGAACCGCTGCGGCTGGAACTGTATGAGGACGCCCTTCTGTCAGAGATTGGAGTGACGAAAGAACATTACAGGGTTACCAGTACTGTATGGAATGGAGCGCCATACTTAGATGAAGATAATATTTTATGCAGGGATGCGACTGCTTTTGGAAAACGGAAAGTAATAGATTACCTGATTACTTATGGAGGAACGGTCACATATCCCGAGATTGAGGGCTATCGATGCAGAGCAGTATACAGCTTGAAGGAGTATGAGCAAATACCGGCAGAAGAGAAGAAAATTGTCTCTAACAGAGTGGTAGAAGCAGTGGAGTATGATCCGGACTCAGCCTGGATCATCAGGAGAGAGGCCATTGTACTTACTGTGTCATTAATATTGGTCCTGTTATTCATGCTGTTGGCGGCATGGCTGATTAAGCGGGCTGTGGAAAAGAGAGAGGAGAAGAGGGACGGATGTGGACTATAAGAAAAAGGCGGCAGGCGATTGCCGGAGATACTTGTAAGAAGCCGAGAGGCAGATTGGAAGGATACAGAAGAAAGAAACAATGGTTTATACTGTGGCTGGGATTCGTTCTGACCATTACATATGCGGCTCCTTCCTGCGCAGAGAATGTGGAGGAAAATAGTAAAAACGCCGGCCGGTGGGTCTATCAAACGGTTCATGGAACGGTGTTAAATATGGGGGATGAAGCGGAACAGGACGGGGCTTGGTACCGGTTGAATGCGTCCGGTATGGCGGATACTGGCTGGATCTATGTGGACGGATACTGGTATTTTCTTAATACAGGAGAAGGCGCTGGAAAGGGCCAAATGATGACAGGCTGGCAGTGGATTGACGGAAAATGCTATTACCTTGCAGAGATCAGCTCCGATTTATACCCGATAGGAGCCTTGTATTTGGAGGGTAAAACTCCAGATGGGTACTTCGTAGGAACAAGTGGAGCCTGGCTGAATGAACACGGGGAGGAATGGTATTTAGCGGGCAAAGGTCTGATGTCATCGGATACAATGGATGGGGATAAAAAGGCAGGAGCGGGGGCCGGAGGAAAAGGGAAGCGTGGAAGCGGAGGTAAGGGAGGAAGCAGTAAGGGGGAAAGCGGCGCCTCAACAGGCGGGGATAAAGAAGATAACAATGGAGACGAACGGCCGGAAACAGAAGATGGAAATAGTAACAAGTCCGAAGATCAGGGGGGCGAGGAAAACTCGAATAAGAATGATGATAAGTCTGGAGAAGACGAGTCAGGTGCAGAAAATAAATTTGAGGACCCTGCAACCCCGTCTGAAGCAAAAATGGTTTCCTGGGAAGTGCGTTTTGTTGAGGAGACAGATCCAAACAGAAAAATAATGCGTACGCAGGCCGGCAAGAGTGAAGAAGGAATGGCGCTGACTGTAGATTTTCCGGAACTTATGAAAGGAAGTGATGGCTGGCTATATCAGGCCCTGGAAGAAAGCCCCAAACGGATAACGGTGTCGGGTACAGGTCTTCAAAAATATACAGTATTGTTCCGAAGAACCGATCAAATGGCTGAAGAACCCGAGCAGGAGGAGGGGGAACAGCGACTGGAGAAATGGATTGAGACTGCCAAAGAGGCTGATTTTGAAATCACAGGAAGCAGAATGGAAGATTGGCCGGTAATTACAGAGAATCAGGAAGAAAGCCGGGAACGGCTCAGGAATCTGATTTCCATGGTCCATGACCGGGAACGCCATGAGATTTATCTGGTTGCACGAAACCATAGTCCTTCCACGGTGGTAATTGGTCAGGAATTTGCTGACATAACAAATGTCTCCGGGCTCCTTATGGATGAATTTAAGAGCGCTGAAAACCGCTACTGTATTGTACGGATCGGTTTTCAAAGAGTCTGGAGACAGGAATCCTGCATTCATGAGATGAGTATGCAGGAGCATGTTTTGGCAGACTGTGTATCCGGTGGGCATGAGAGATTACTGTGCAGGCTGTGCGGCTATGAGGAGACGGTGCTCTTTCCGGCGTCGGGGCATATCGATAAAGATGAAGATGGATTCTGTGATGTCTGTTATCAGGAAATCAATGATGAGACTGCTCCCAAAGAGGCAGTTTACCGGGAAGGCGATATACAGATAAGACGTATTGGTGGTAAGCAATATCGATTTCGATGTATTGATGAAGATTACAGCGATATGATGGATAACCGTGGAAATGCAGCTCTTTTTCTATGTGAAACGGTGATACGGTCTGACATTGAAAGTGACGGGACGTCCATACAGAAATGGGAATTTGGCCTGGATAACAACTATAAAACCTCCAATATCCGTAAATGGCTTCAAAAAAATATGGAAAGTCCAACAAAAGACATATCATTCATTTACACCGGTGTGAATACAGCTTATCAGGGAAAGACCGGTTTGGGAGAATACGAGCAGTTTGCATTTGACGACTTGGAAAAACTTGAAAAACCATTTCAGATAATGGAAGACCAGATGTTTATCTTATCAATGGAAGAAGCGGTGAAATACAGAGATTTTCTATGGAAATTTAATGGAAGCAGCCAGAATAATCCACAGTCTCAATATTCTGCGTATTCCAAAGGGTATTACTTGAGAACTCCGCAATATGAAGGGGAAGACGTTTTTCAGTATGGAAAAGGTATCTACGTGGTGGATCTGGGGAACGGCAGCCTGCATCCGGTTGATGTCTCTGACACGAGTATGGGAATTCGACCAGCCTTTGTCATCGCACAGCATAAGGAGTAAGCTTCACGAGGAGGAGAATATTCATTTGTCCGTTTCAGCAGATTACATGGGGCAGATCAGTGAATGAAGAAAATACACAGAATAGGGAGGAAAAAGACAATGAGAAAGAGTAACCACAACATAGGGCAGGGAGACTGTAAGCGGTGGAAAAAGCTGTTGGCCTATAGCCTGTGCGGCATAATAGCATTCTCTGCGTTTCATTCGCATCCGATATTGGCAAAAGATCTGGAAGGTAGCAGAAATGCATCCACGAGTTTGAATGCTCTGGAACCGACCTGGGCTGAATTGGAAAATAGCGAGAAGCAGACTGCTACGGAATCCAACGCATCACGAGGGGACGAAAAGACAAAGGCCTCACTGTCTAATGCCTTGAGAGCAGCAAATTCACTGGGAAATATCTGGGATTCATGGAGCGGTAAGACAAGTTTCGAATTCCTGAATGGAACGCAGGGGGATGGTTCTGAGAAAAAGCCATTTTTGATTAAGAATCGGGAACAACTCATGGGACTTTCAGAATTGACTGCGATGGGAATGGCGGTTCCTGATGCAGAGGGTGCGGACTACGTGGGTGATTATGCTGGCAGTTACTTTGCACTTGGCGGTAATATCGACATGCAGGGCGTGGACTGGATTCCCATTGGTTTTTACAGAGATTCTTCAGAAATGCCGGGAGAGGTGGAATACGCTTTCCATGGGGATTTTGATGGAAAGGGATATACGATTAGAAATCTGAGGTTAAATAAGTACGGAAATTATGATCATATTGGTCTGTTCGGAGCAATACGTGATTCCAAAGTTCACGATGTAAAAATCATTCCAGATAAAGAAGTTAAAGGAAATGACAGAATCGGAACGGTAGTAGGTTATGCTGTTGACTCAGAAATTCGAAATGTGACCGTAAAAAACGCAGCACTGAACACTTCCGGGATCGCAGGCGGGATTGCAGGTGAGATAAGCGGAACCGTTATTGAGAATACCATATGTGATAACGTTATAATAGATGCGCAGGCCGGAAATGAAGTGATCTACATTGGTGGAGTCGCAGGCATCGCTTCGGATTCCGTTATCGCAGACTGTGATGTTGCCACTGGTACGGGGAACACGGCGCGGATCCAGGGAACCGGTTATACTGGGGGAATAGTCGGATTTCAGAATTCCACAGATATTTATAACGTCCATGTAAATGGAACCATTGGAGGCTACCATTCCACTGTAATTGGCGGAATAACCGGAAACTATGTATCCGGAAAATTAAAGGTGGCACGATTTGAAGGCAGTATCGGGAATTCACAGCTGGGGTCAATGGCAAGAGAAGGCACTTTTATCGGAACGAGACAGGGGGCGGCCACAAACTTTAATTACATTGACGATGTGGCGTACCTGTTTGCCAATTCCGAGAGCAAGATCAGTGCCAATGTATGTGGATCCGAAATAGCAGATGATAATGATTATACTTATGCGGCTCATATCGGATACTGGCATAGCAGTGATCTGTATTATACGCTGGTGCAGGGCGGAACCAGTAAAAATATGACTGACCAATATTTCTATGAAGAGTTGGAAGACGGTATCTTAACGGTTATGGACGAAAACGAAGACAGCCGTTATACGATTGATCATTTCGCGCCTAATTCTGTAGGCCGTCCGGTTCGGGGATACTTAATTATCGTAAATCAGATCGACACGACAGCGAATGGCCGGAATTTTTATGATGTTGCACTGCTGGAAGCAAAGGGAGCATCACAGTATTCCAAGGTGCTTAATAAGAATAACCGGGGAGCTGTAGCGGCTGGATCCATTGTCTATGTAAATACATCTCCCAATGATACGGAAACAGAAAAATTTCAAATGTCCGGAACTCCATATTATATAAACGCAGACGGAATAAGTAAGAATACAGCGTATTCCGCAGACAGTCACTGTTATACCTTCAAGATGCCGGAAGAAGATATCGTGATTGATGGAACTTATAAGAAAGTAGCGGTAGCTGTTCATGTAGATCCGGATATCTATAATTTTACCGTGACACAGACCAGAACTGGCAATCGTAAGAATCCGGTAAAGACCACAGAAATCAGAAATAAGGCAGGAAAGCTGATAGCCCGGTATATCAACGGGAATCTGGAGCCGGGAACAGAGGTGCAGCCGGTTACCATACAGGCAGTTATTGATACAAATAATGATGTGAGTGATAACCGGGTAAGATGGAGCATTGATGATGCGGATTTAATCGGACTGGCAAAAAATGAGGATGAAAACTCAGATGGATATACAGCAAAATCAGCCAGTATAACGTTGAATTCAAATGCAAAATTTTTCAGGGAAATTATCAGTGAGTTGGAGCTAAAACAACAGGAGGAAAATTACCGATATAAAATACCCAATACAATCTTTGGCGCCGGCCATCAAAACGGTGGTGTTGCAATTCTGACTGCAGAAACAAGGCCGTCGGCATCCTTCGAAGGGAAACCATGTACCGCTAACTGCCGGATCAATGTAACATTCCAGATTCTTGATCATACACTGGTTGCCACAGAAGAGGCGGTGCTGGATAAACAGACCCTGGAGTATACGGTCACCAGGCTGCTTACAGGGAATCGGCTGGAACCGGAAGAGAGTATTCTGGTTACACCACCGCAATCGCTAACAGCAGAATTTAAACCGGATTATTTTTCAAGGGACGAGGTATCATGGATGACCAGTGACCCGGCCGTAATCAGGGTAGACGAAGAAGAAACATCCTATAAAGAAGCTTCCATATCCGCCTATAAAGACGCAAAATGGATCCGGGATATTATTGCAGCAGATGATGGGAAGAGGGAGAATGACAGATATGCGCTGCTTTCTGGAAATGGTGAGCGGAGTGTGTGGGTTACTGTTGAAGGAAAGGATAAGCTTGGCAACCGTGCAGCAGCAGATTGTATGATTACCGTTCGTTTTGTGACAGAAGACAGGACCAGGGTCAATCCTGAAGCAATTAAATTAAGTCAGCCAGCCATGGAATACCATTTAACCTATGACAAAGCCGGAAACATTTATTCAGAAACTACGGGAAAGAGTGGGTTTGATAAACGCACTTTGAATGCTATTGTCTATCCTGATATTGAGGATAGTGAGAGTCACAGGCCATACGACCGCGGCGTAACCTGGAGTTCTTCAGATCCGGCGGCTCTGATGGTGGATACAAATGGAAACCTCACAGTAAATGACGGAGCACCATGGATTCTGGAAGCACTGTCGAGGCCTCCGTACCAGGCGGAGAAAACAGTGGATATCACAGCAATGACCCGTGATGGTATGCAGGCAGACAGGTGCAGGGTAACACTTAAGTTCCAGGCAAACTGCATTGAGGCGGAACCGGAAAAAGAAGTATTTTCGATGACCCTTACTTTGACCGGACGGCGTTCGGCGCCGGTATTAACCTATAGCGGGCAAGAGCCTAAACCGTTGAAGGCGACTATTTATTCCAATAATACGGATTTAAATCGCATCGTTTGGTCCTCGGAGGATCCGGCATTGGTGACTGTATTACAGGATGGAACTGTGGCTCCGGTATTATTGGATGAAAATAATGAATTGAAGGCGCCCTGGATCAGGAAACTGTTAAAATCTGGTGCCTCCAGTGGTACAAAACGTGTCCGGGTAAATGCGGCATCGCTCAATGGAAAAATGAAGGATTCTGTATGGATTGAATTAAATTTCAAGGTGATTGACCATACCTACTCGTCCGGAGGTTCCGGAGGCAGCAGTGCCGGGAGTTCGGGTACAACTACCGGTGTAACTCCTTCCGGTAAGACTACTGGACAGACTACAGCAAATGGTGCAGTAACCGGAACCTGGACGCAGACAGCAAATGGTAAATGGATATTTGCGTCAGACAGAACCTATGCGAATGAATGGGCCTACATCAGCAATCCCTATGCAGCCGGGAATCAGCCAGGGGCGTCCTGGTTCCGCTTTAATGAGGAAGGCTTTATGATCACAGGCTGGTTTATGGATCAGTATGGCAGCAGTTATTACCTGAATCCGGTAACGGACGGGACACAGGGGCAAATGCTTACTGGCTGGCAGCAGATTGATGGGATCTGGTATTATTTTAATCCATCTTCGACTGGGGGAGTGGGTAAGCTTTTGACCAATACCGTAATTGACGGAATCTACAGTGTTAATGAGAAGGGGCAGTGGGTTTCATGAGTCAACAGCAAAATCTGCGATGAGGTACTTTAAAAATGGATACTGAAAAACTGATAGAGTAGTAAACAATGAGCGGAACTTAAGTTCCGCTCATGAAAATATAAGTTATTTGTTTGAGAGAATGGTACTCCGACGAATGATAATGGAATCCCCAAAGGAGGCGCTATGAGAAAAGGAATGTGGAAGGAAACCGCAAAAAGGCTGTCATCTATTTTGCTGGCCGGTATGATTTTGACAACGACAGTTGCGCCGCCGGTTTTTGCGGTTCATACTTATTACTGGCCCGATGCCATTTCTTCGGATGCAATGGAAATAAAAAACTGGACATGGAAAGCAGAAGGAGAGGCGGCAGCATTAGATCCGTCGGTCGGACTCATTCCCACCGGATTATCGCAGCAGGAAACAGCACTGATGGGAGGCTATACAAGTAAGTTTTGGTTTCAGGACGAAAAGGCCAAAACAATAACAATTCCCGGTACATCAGCAGAACTCGATTTTTCGAAATTTCATCACCGTTACTTTGCCTGCGCAGACAGTCATAACACAGGTTTCTTTGCACCTGTAGGCGCACAAATTGCCTTTCAAAAGATGTATTATCCAACCAATAACCTGGGAGATTATCCGGATTTCTTAAAAAACGCTCCTATGGATATGAAGACAAAAAAGTTTGCCCTTCTTCTTATTGCGTTGATCAGTGCTGCTTATGAGACTCCGTCTTTGGAGGACCTGAGGGATTCTGATCGAATGTCCATGTATTATTATCTCCTGTGGGCTTCTATCTGGAGTAACGATAAGTATGTGGATCAGGGCATGTTTACAGGAGAGTCGCCGGAGGGTGACTGGGATTTTGTCCAGTATTTTGTAAGGTCAATGTTGAACTCCAGGCTAAATCCAGATCCATATGGAAGTACGGCAATTTACGATGCGTTTCGAGATGAAGGTCCTGCACAGAAGTATTTTTTTAACTGCTGGAAAGCAGCAAAGTTTCTGTCGTCGTTTGATTATTCTGTCGATATGGGGAGCGTACTGCCGGTTTCGGAGCCTGCACTGGGCGAGGATGGCATGTATCATATGACGTTCCAATATGGGGATCTCAGTGATTATGAGAAAGAAGTATACCGACGAATGACAGCGGAAAATCTGGCGTCGGGCTGGGCGTATTCCAATGATGGAAGTACCATTGATTTTAAGTCAGCAGATGGTGTGTCAGATGAAAATGCAATTGCCACTCTGAAACTTCAGGAAAATTCAGAAGAAGATCGTTTTTATAATTGTGGTTTCGGCGTTGGCGGGCTGGCCGGATTCCGCGGTTGTGCGAAAAGAGGTAAAGACGGCGATTTTGGCTGGGGTAATACGCAGGTGTATTTTTCCGCAGTATCTGAACCGTTAGAGATTCTTGTGGGTGGGCGAGGACATTTAAAGCCCCCCGGAGAATGGAAAATAAATGTTCACCGTTATGAGCATACGGAGACCTGGGAAGCTCATTATAATATTCAACTTCGAAAATATGATTCTGAGACAGGACAACCGCTTGCCGGTTCTAAGTGGGATATTCTTGAAGCATTCGATGATACCCAGCTTGACGATACATCACTGGAAACCTCTGATAACTGGGCAAACAGGGGCGGAAGTCAGTTTCTGAAATGGGATGGTTGGGATTACGGAGAAGGGAATTCGGATGGAGACGCTGCAAACGATCCGTGTTCCTGGGATATCAATGTAACAAATGAGGACGGCATTCTCATGCTGGGTGATAATGAGGAAAATGCTTCTGAACAGAGGGCGCATACCGATACCAAGGTTTATACCTATACGAAGGGGTATTGCGGCGGTCATCCGGAACCGGAAATAGAAGAAAGTGGTGATCCGGATATTGACGCTGAAAATGAAGCTGCTGCGAAGGAGGCCTGGCAAAAAGAAGTGGACTACTGCGAGACTCTTGCAGAACAGGGCGGCTTTTTTCATTCCCTTGATGCAGGAGAAGCAAAAGAGCAGCTGGAATCCGACCGGGATAAGTTCTATAATCAGTTTATTTCCCTGAAATACGAATACTCAGCAGTAGAATTGACTCCGCGGCCGGGATATACAAATCATGGAAGCCATACAGACGATATTCCAATTGAGATCAAAACGGTTACGTCCTCAGAGTATAAGGACAGTGTGTATGATAACAGGGAATCTAGTTTATATAAAATTAATGACGAGCCGCAAGGAACAGAGCCACCAGATGCTTTTGCGTCAGAGAACAATAACAATTTTGCAGAAAAGGGAACGTTGGACAATATAGCTACACCCTCTGACGCCATATCATGTGACGCTACATCATGTGACTCTACGTCATGTGATGCCACATCATCTGACGTCACATCGTCTGACGCCACATCATCTAACGCCACCCCATCCAATGCCACAGCTTCCAATGCAAAGAAAAAGACCGGCCTTTTGACTAAACTGAAGGCACTATTCGAAGTGCCAAAAACTTTGATTGAGCGAATCATAAACAATGGATCTTTACTCATTGACGAAGATGAAGTCATGGAACGCGTGAATTTTGAACCCTCCGAGGTGGAGCCGCATGCACCGGGCGATAAAGGGATTACAGACCATACATTTATTGTCTACGATCACCGGACTGAAGGTGAGATACATATCAGCAAACGTGATCTTTATTTGCAGGCTGGGGAAAACAAAGATTATTATGCAAACGGTGATTCGATGGGAGATGGTACGCTGGAGGGCGCGGTATATGGCCTGTTTGCCCTTAAAGATATTAATCACCCTGATGGCTGCACCGGTACCGTATACCAAAAAGATGATTTAGTTGCAGTGGCGTCGACAGACCGAAATGGTGATGCCTCCTTTATGGCTTTCACAGAAGCACCGGGGATGATATGGAATTATAAGTCTGGAAAGATTGAAAAAAGGCCGGAAGCATTCCAGGGGCCCCAGAACCTCTATCGGAACCGAGCAGATGCGGATAAGGTCAAAGATATTGAAAATTATGTTGGTTTTGATTCAAAAGGCAATTCCATACATCTGACAGATTCCGTGGAAGGTGATGGATCGGGATACTGGAAATTCTCTTCCAATCAGTCTGGTATTGACGGCTTGAAAGGAAGCTATGCTGCATACCCGGTATCGGATAATGATAAGAATAATGGAAACTGCTGGATTGGGCGGCCTTTAATTGTGGAAGAAAATGGAACCACATACTATGTAAAGGAACTGGCCAGATCAGAAGGATATGAACTCTCCGTCAATGGAAAAACAAATACTATTACAAATGGCAGAGATAACTATGAAGGGGAGTATCACGAGGCTGACATTTCTATTGGAAAAATCACTCTCGATATGGTGGGAAATGGAAACTATTTTGATGTGACTGCTTATCAGGCGGATCATGATATTACGCTGCACGGGATTAAATTTCCGGAAGGAGCGGTGTTCGAACTATCCACCAGTGAGAAAGTGCCGGAAAAAATTACGGTGCCTGTTTACAGTACTGTATTGAAACCGGTTATGGCGGCGGCAGGTACCTTTGTCTACCGGTCGGGCCAGAAAGTGGCTGCCGTCCGGGGAGATGTTGTAACCTTTCCAGAAGGGCAGAGTTATCTCGTTAATGCCGTGTCAGATCGGGAAGAGAAGACAATTGGTGTCAAACCGATGAATTATCATACTATGGGGACACCTGCGGTGACAGAACTCTTTTCAGGAGGAGCTCCGAAAGACTTTCAAGCGCTCTATAATATGGAACTCGACAACCTTGGATATAAAGAACCGGAGGCAGATGCTCCATGGGTGCGCGTAAAATTAAATGGAACTACGGATACAGAGTGGATCCTCTCTATTACGGAAGCTATGAAAGCGCATGGCCTGCAGTATTTTAACAGTCTGCGGATCTCTGATATGGAGCAGACAGGTGGAGAACTCTATGCTATTATGCGTTATGAATGGAAGCTTTACGATGACAGCCGGGATGATGCTGTTTATAATCCGGAGAAAGACTGTCTTTATGTAAAAAAAGACAGTGGCAATGGATATTTTGTCTATGTTCCATACGATAATCTGGCCTCCAATCCGGCAGTACTGTCCTATCGTATGAAGAATGGTTTTTTGGAGCGGGCGACATTAAAAGAGCAAAATATTGATGGACTGAATGTGTCTTACCCGTCAAAACTCCCTGAATCATTTATTGTGGTGACAGCCTGGACACCATCATACTGGATATACGCGCCAGGTGAGCAGCAGATCGATGACGTGGGAAATTTTAAATACTCCGAAGAGACTGTCGTAGATTATGTGGAGCAGGAGGGATTTAAGACGGTCGAAAAGAAGACCAGGCTTACTTCTGCATATGATACAGCAAAAGGAATCTATGTAGTTACTCTTCCGTTCGATGCTTTTAAAGAGATGGATACTGTCAGGCTTAAAGTATCCGATGACGGGAGTGGGAGGTATTCGATCAAGCAGGCGTACATCGACCAGAGCTTCTTTGCCTGCCAGCCCTTGCAGCGGGAGGCGGATTCCTATATTCAAAATGTAACACTTACACCGCCGACCTTCGATCAGCCGTGGCAGGATGGAAATACAAGAACAGAACCTGCCAATGTGATGGAACGTCCTATTATGCAGAAGATAAAGGTCGTGAAAAATATTCTTGTTGAAGAAGGAGCCAGGTATGAGGACAATACATTTGCTGATTCCGGCCATGAGGATTATTTTACACAGAACGGGGGTGGGACGAAGGACAATGTATCGTTCAGACCTAATTTCCGTTTCAAGATCTACTTAAGATCCAATTTGGAGCAATTGTATCGAACGGAAGATGGAGAGATTAAATGGCTTGATCGAAATGGAAATACTGTTGATGTTACTGCGTATCGGGAGGCATATCCGGAGAGGGTACAAAAAATCTATACGAAGGTGCTGCATCGTACGGATTTACATTCCAGAAGATCCAATAGAGACGCAATCGCCAATCAGGAGCTTTATGGTTTTACGGATGGCTTGATCAATGAAAATCAGGAGACGGGATATACTGCAATACTGGAAACAATTCTGTCTCATGAAAAGGACGCCTATGGAAATGAGAAGGAGATCAGAAGACTTAATTATGAGAAGTTTTTTGATGCGGTAAGGGTTGCAAATCAGGATAAGTGGGACAAAGCAAAACAGGAGCGTACTTCTTTTAAGCCCTTCGCATTTATCAGACGCCTTCTGTTTGGAACTGCCGGTTCAGAGTGTATTTATCCGTCAGAGCATAATAATACGGAAATCCCAAATAAAGCCAATACTTCTGAAATTGCAAAAGAAAACAGTGACAGATCTGATTCAGTAAGGCAGTTTGCTATTCAATGGTATCTGGACAGAGAAGTAGAAAAACTGGTTGTCAAAAACTTCACAGGTGAAACGGAAAGTGCAGCCGGCCATGAAGGCTATCAGGATGAGGTATATGATACTGCTCTGAAAGCGGCTGTAATAAAGGCCGAAAATTATTTAAAACCATTCTTTCATTATGACCTGGATGAGATTTATGCTATTGAGTGGGACAGTGAATCAGATGGAGGCAGGGATAAAGACAAAACAACTCTGAGTGCGGATAAGGAGGCCGCCGCTTTCGGATACTGTTATGGCATATCGGAATACCTTCCTTACGGAACCTATGTAACAGTGGAACAGCAGCCCATGGATAAGGAACTGGGAGATTTCCTCAATAAACATTATGCAATTGATGCGCCAAAGGAAATTGAGTTACCGGCTGTCTATGAAGACGAAAAAACAGGGGATGGCAAAACTCCGGAAAGACTGAGCCGTTACTATAATTACAACGCGAATCTGTCTGCGGCAGACTTAACAGCGAAATATTTTATCCGTTTTAATGAGGAGTGGCCGGGAGAAATTGATGAAAACGTAAAGGATTATGTAATCAAGGCCCATGGATATCTGGGGGATTATGAGATTTATAAGTATGGACTTGATCTCAATAAAATAGCAGGAACTGCATTGGGAGATCCTTACAAAACACCGCATTTTGAGATTACTCAGAGTGAATATGATCCGCTGAAAGATTACTATCATACAATTGTTTTTCCGGAAGAAAACGGAGGAAATCCGAACAGCCACTACCTGGCTGATGATGTTAATCATGGGGTAACTGCGCCCAATGGAACGGAATACGAACGTGACGGCATAGAACGGATCTACCGTTATGGGTCTGTTTCAGAAAATAAGCAGACTTATGATACTGTTTCCTATTCTGGAGAGTATGGAGTGCAATACCAGAATTATGTATCTGCTATGGAAGGCATGCAGACGGCCTATGATGGTAAATATGCCTCCATGCTGGTGCCATGGAGCATAACAGAACCTGTAAGTGAAGAGCATGATTCCATACAGAACCCGGATGGTTCAGCCTCCGGTTTGGGATATGGATACCGGAAATTTCGAAATACCTTTTACAGAAGCCGCCTGCGCATAGAAAAACTGGATTCGGAGACCGGGGAAAATATTCTCCATGATGGGGCAGTTTTTACAGTGTATGCGGCAGAACGTGAAGATGGAGAGAAAACAGATGGTCGGGTAAAGTTTTATAAGACGGATACCCTGATAAAGGGGTCCAGAGAATTCTTAGAGGCGATGGGGGCAAAAGAGATTACAAAGGCGGCCAGAGCGCTTCCGGGAATCGGCGGCCTGTGGACTGGAATTGTGGAGGCGGGAACCCCTGTATGCAGAGAGTCGGAGCAGATTACCATGGCGAATGCAAAAGGGCGCAGAACAGGGGGATTTGAAGCGTATACGACGACACGGGAGGGTCTTCAGGCAGAAGAAGAGAACCCGTCAGAAAAATCCTGGCAGGATCAGAATACAGGCTATCTGATCACTCCGCAGCCGTTGGGCGCGGGGACCTACGTTTTGTGTGAAATGAGGCCGCCGTCCGGCTATGTCAGAACGAAGCCGGTCGCCATAGAAATTTATTCCGATAAGATTTCCTACTATCTTAATGGAAACCAGGACGGCCGGGTTGCCGCGGCAGTCTATGAGGATGGTACCGTACAGAGGCCGGAGGGGGCAAAAGATACTGCGCGGGTTTATGTGGGAAATACACCGATACGGCTTGAGATATCCAAGTTAAAGAACCGGGACAGGACCGTTACTTACCGTACCCGAACACGAGTTGACGGAAGTGAAACGGAGCTAAAGGCCAAATATGGTCAGGAGAATCTGGAGTTTGCTTATAAAGAGGGAGGCTATTTGAACTATGCCTGGTATAAGGGAACCGCAGAATACTTAGAGAGCCGTAAACTGGCAGGAGACGCGGTAGAACCAGTCTGTATAGATGGCATATTTGCTGGTTACGGCCTGATAACACGCCCATTGGACACTGCAGATGATACGAACCGTTACGTTTCGGGGGCGAAGATGGCTTTGTATGATGCGGTCGAGGTCAAATCAAATGGAGACAGCGGTGATTACGGCTACGACGGCGTAGAGGTGTTGCGGGACCGCAATAACAATGTGCAGAGTATAAAGCTTTTGGAAGGATATGCAGGAAACTCCGTGGAGTTTATCAATTTAGATGATATTGAAGGAAGCCTTAGTGGAAGTACCGGACACGGTACCTGGACTTACCGAACGGTTGAGCGGAAGGATACGGATATTCTCTACTATTCATTGGGCGGTCTAAGGGTTACAGAACTGGGAAGAGACGGAAAGGTGTATGGCTATGACCGTGATGGAAACCGTATTCAGGTGCGTAATCAGAAATCCGTTTATGCTATAAAAAACGGCCATCCTGTCTTTGAACTCACCGGTGGTGATTTGGAACAAGCAGTCTATTCGTCCCTGGATAAATGTTTTAAGCTGCAGGAAGGGACTGAACTTTACCATGTGGATTCAGATGGAAACAGAGATGCAAAGATCGACCCTGCAACAGGAATGGCCTATACTACGGAGTTGGGGACGGACCAGAGGGGAAAGAAGTATGAACGGATTATGGTCTGGCCTGTCAACGTATCAAAGACAGTAAATGGCGCTGTTATCGCACAGGAAAAAATAAAGACATACCGGATTGCATCAATTCATGCAGATACAGAGGCAGAGTATACGATTGGAACTTACGACGGAACCATGCTTAAAAAGTCTGTAAATCCGGTTGTTGGAAGCCATGGCCTTTCGGAATATTATCAGAGATCAGATCAGGTATATAAAAAAGGAGAGCCTGTGTATGATATTGACCACGATTATGTGAGGTACCGGTACTATGATCTTTTGCCTGCGTTTAACCGGAATGCTTACCGGATTAATAACCAATGGGATTTACGAAATGTAGGCCAAAAGGAAGATCCGGCAGATGATAAGAAATTGTTTCATCGTCAGGGGGAAGCATGGATCATGGAAAACACGTGGATATCAGGAGATAAATATCCCAACGATCCGTTTAATGCCAATCTTACAACGGGGCGGGCAGACATGCTGAAACGCGTGATTCCGGGAACTTATATTATGGAGGAGGTGGAGCCTCCGGCTGGGTATGTAAAGGGATTTCCTGTTGGTATCACAGTGAAAGAAACAAAACAGGTACAGAATGCGGAGCTGGAAGATGAAAAAATAAAGATCGAGATCGTGAAAACGGATGCTGTGGATCAGTACCGCATAGATGTAATCAGTGATTATCGGGGGATATTAAAGACAACGGAACCAAAGGGCGCTTACAGTTACGGCCAGATTTCAGGGGCCCATCTGGCTCTTTATAAGGCCCGGAGGAAGTATACGACAGATACTGTCACTTATCCCTCAGGCTACTACCTGGAGAAAACAGAAACTACACCTGCAAAGTGGACTGTAGAAAACTCGGAAGATAATTCACCGGTTATAGTGACAGCGGACTGGATTACAGATGGAAAGCCGAAATATTTTGAAGGGATTCCGGCAGGTGACTATATTCTGGAAGAAATAGAAGCTGCCAGCGGTTATATCCGCCATTCCATGGAGTTGGAGGTCAAAAAAACAGGAGAAGTTCAGACATTTCATATGAAAGACGACCATACCAAGCTTGAAGTTTTTAAATACTGCATGGATGGGCATGGAAATATGATACCGCTGCCAATGGAATATTCAGCAGGTCTGGCACTCTACAGAGCCGAAACGGATGAAGATGGAAATATTCAGATGAACGGAGGAGAGCCACAATATGTAAAAGACCAGCTAATAGATGAATGGATGACGGACGATCTCAAAGCTTATACAGAAAACTATGAGATAAGTCCTAAATGGATGGACCGCATGAAGGCCTTTTTCGGAATTGCAGTGAATCAATCCAGTTTTATACTGGATTTTGAAAATACATACCGGAAGTTGGGCGATGATTTTGTATGGCTGACATGGCATACAAAAGCAGGTGAAAAATCTGCAGAGAGAATTTCTTCCATAAAGATGGACGTCACAGACAGCGCGGTACAGTTGTGGAGAACGGAAGACGGTAAGATGATCAGAATCACCATATATCGAAACGTCTATAACGGCTCTCTGGATGAAGACGGACAGCTTCCCCTGATTTTCGAATATCAGTTCAACTACCGGGAGCTGGCGGCAGGGCTGAAGAGCTACGATACACTGGAAGGGGTTCACAGAATCGATTATCTGCCGTTTACAGATATAAAAGATGGCCGAAAAGTGGGGAATTACGTTCTGGTTGAAGCTGAAGTCCCAGAAGGCTTTGAACGTACAAAGCCCAAGGCTGTTGTACTGGAGGAGAATGGAAGTGTACAGCGCTTCAGCCTGGAGAATGTGGAAAAGTATGTATCCATATTGAAAGTGATTTCTGACGGAACCAATGAATATGCCGCAGAAGGGGTAAAAATGGCCCTCTATCGGACGGGGGCAGATGGAGACTTTATCCATGATGAGAGAAATCTGATAGAGCGTTGGATTTCGGGTGCCGATGGAAGATTTACAGAAGAAGAGGGGGTATGGGGAAAGATTCCGGAAGGCTTTCGGGTCGGAGATATAAGACCCCATCGGATCAGTAAGATACCAGATGGATCTTACTATATTGTTGAGGAGGAGGTCCCGGCATATATGGCAAAACGGGAACCGGTAAAAATTGAGATTGGCGGTGACACGGCTGCAATAATCCGTGTGGTGAATCAACCGGCTCAGGGATGCCTGGAACTGCTTAAGAAGGCGGCTGATACAGGAGAATTGCTGGAAAATGCCAGATTTCTTATCACAAACAGAGACACAAAGGAGGGATGGTATATTACGACCGGTCATCATGGACGTGCAGAGCTTAAAAATCTGGCAGTAGGCGAAGTTCGGGCAGATGGAACAATAAATCCTTATACTTATACAATAGAGGAAGTCTCGCCGCCCGATTATTATCAGATCTCGGGGGGAAAGAAGTTTTTTACCTTTGATGGAACGGCTGACAGCCAGGTTGTTACGTATACCCATGTGGTGGAAAACTATCCCACACAAATACACTTCAAAAAGACCAATTTTGATACCGGCATGGCGCTGGAAGGTGCCAAAATAGCTGTCTATCATGCAGTAGCTATAGAGGGAGAATACGTAAAAAATGGAGAAGCCATAGAAATTAACAGATCCGGGCCGGAGGGATTTACGATTAAAAAGAAGTTATCAGCCGGTCATGTCTATATTATGGAAGAGCTCGAGGCGCCGGCCGGCATCCATTTGTCGCCGCCGGTTATCTTTAACGTGAATCAGGCTGGAACCGGCATCAGTAATATAAGAAATAATTTCAGTGTACTGGAATGTTCCTCTGCCAGCGGAACCATTGAGTCACTCACTGTTTTTGGCAGGGCCGCGGATAAGACCTTTACGGTTTTGAAGGACCTGGATACCGGGAAGCTGCTGCCTGATATCATCAGCAGCACTGATATTTTACTTACGGCTGATGATGGAATAGAAGAAGGCCATTTGTACGAAATAACCGAATATACCCGCTATTCAGATGGTAATACGGAGATGAGTAAAAAAGAGACAAGGAGAATCTGGTTTGATGAGAATGGGACATTTCTTTTGCCATCCAGGACATATCTTAAAACCAGGCTTCAATTGGAAAACCAGGATCGGGACGAACTTGATACATGGACAGTGGAGAATGGAAGTTTTGAGCATGTAATAGAGAATCCTGTTACAAAGGAACGTGCCGTCGCAGAGGTTACGGGAACTGTGGGTAACGGCCAAATGCCGGTTACAAACGGTGATGTAGTAAAGTACATCATCACATACGAAAACTCTAGTCTTGAAAAAGCGGATCTGATTGTCAGTGCTAAGCTGGAAAAAGGCCTGGAGTTAATGAGATCATCCGGGAAGCCTGTAATAAATGAAGGTATACTGACATGGCAGATTCATGATGCAGAACCGCATACTGTTGGGCACTTGGAGTTGGCTGCACTGGTAAGCGGTCAGATGGGAACGTCAGCAAGAGCGGTATTTACGATCAGTTCTCCGACGAATCTCATGGAAACCATATTGGAAAATCCTATCGCGCCGAAAGGAAGTCTAACAATCAGAAATCACATCTCCGGGACGGGAAGGAATCCACAGGATACCTTTACCTATCAGATGCGTTTCTTTGATTCGGCAGGTAAGCTGCTGTCCGGCTATCAGAATTATACCGGAACAAAAGAAGGCAGGATAAAGGGAATGGGACAAATTACCCTGAAGGGGGACGATTATGTTATTTTTCCCGGCCTTCCCTATGGGACTGAATATGCAATTATTCAGGAAGTGAACAGAGATTATGAAACAGTAACCAAAGAGTTCGTCGGAGCGATATCAAAGGAGGCACGAGGGGCGGTCTTTGAAAATAACAGAAACGATGAGACGGTCAGGGAAGTTCTGACTGCAGGAGGCAATTACCGTTTGACTGAAACAACGGGATACACGGACGGTATGGAGCAGACTACAGGGATATACCGGTTCACATTAAATGAATCCGGAAGAATTGATAATGTGGATATGGAAGACCGGCCGGTAAAATTATACTTTTCCAAAATTGATATTGCTGCCGGCGATGAAATTTCCGGAGGTATCTATGCAGTGGTGGATGCAGAAACTGAAAATGAGATTTACAGATTTACGAAAGTGGAGTCTGTACCGGTTCTTATTCCGGCAGATGTACTGATACCAGGAAAAGAGTACATTCTTCGCGAGGATACGCCGCCTGACGGTTATTCACGGGAGGAAGATATACGGTTTACGGTCAATGAGGCGGGGGTTCCGGAAACAATAATCATGCAGGATAGAAAGACCAGAATATATTTGGAGAAGCTGGATGCCGACACTGGGGAATCCGTTACAGGCGGCTATTACTGCGTAAGAGATATAGAGAGCGGCGAAACAGTCTTCTGTTATACTGCCTCCGGTAAGCCGGTTCTGGCAGAGGGAATTCTGGCAGCCGGCAGGACGTATGAGCTGGCAGAAGAAAAGCCGCCGGCGGGTTATGGATACTGCGAAAGAATTGTTTTCACCGTTCCATTGGAACCTGAGACGATTACCGTACGTATGAAAGATAAAAAAACAGAAATTATCGTGAAGAAGCTCACTCTGTCGTCCCCGGCAAATGCAAGCCCGTCGGATGCGGAACGCCAAAAGCCAGGATTTATACTACAGATCCTGAATAAAGACAAAAGTCCTGCTAAAGCGGTGAGAGACTTCTCCGGATTTAAAGCAGGCGAAGAGCTGGTCTTTGCTACAGAGCTGGAATTTAAGACCATCAGCGGTCAGCTGGCAGCAGGCGGTGAATACTGGCTGCATGAAGTAAAACCACGCGATGGTTATGCACTTGCGGAAGACGTGCCGTTTACGGTAGGCAGAGATGGAAGTCATGATATTGTGATTATGGTTGATAAGCCTACCCATGTGGTACTGTCGAAAAAAGAACTTACCGGGAGCCGGGAACTGCCGGGTAACCATATGGCTGTTCTTGATGAAGACGGCAAGGTTTTGGAACGTTGGATTTCCGGTGAAAGACCTCATGACATTACAGCAAAATTAATAGCCGGGAAAACGTATTATCTGTGCGAGGAAACTCCGGAAGCTGGCTATGCTTATGCGGAGAAAGTTCCTTTTACCGTGAGTGAGGACGGAAGCACCGATCTGGTAGAAATGAAAAATGATGTGACCAGAGTACGGATCAATAAGAAGGATGAGTCAGGAAATACCGTAAAAGGAGCTGTACTGCAGGTTCTTACGTTCGAAAAAGATAAGATCCTATTCGAATTTGAAACTACCGGAAAACCCGTGGAGGTTACCGGAAAACTGACGGCTGGAGAGACATATTATCTTCACGAAAAGCAGTCGCCTCCTGGTTATCTTCCGGCAGCCGATATTTCATTTACAGTTCCACGAAAGAATCAGCAGATAGAGGTTACGATGATAGACTTGAAGCGGCATGATTCTGAAATTAATACCATGTATCTGATGAAGACGGACGCAGAGACAGGAAAGGGGCTGGAAGGCTTTGAATTTACGGTTACGGGACCCGGAGGAAACACCTTTACCGTTATAACCAACAAAGAGGGGAAAGCTGAATTCTCTATGCCGTCGGATGGGATCTATACATTCCGGGAGACAAAAGGGCAGGCTGGATATCTTATATCCGAGGAAACCTATACCTTTACAATCTTGAATGGAAGAGTTACCGGGGATAGTATGATTCTGGTGGCGGATCAGCCTCTTCCTCCGGAAGGACCTGATGATACCAGGCGTGTTGGAAGAATAACGGCCAGTTATAAATCGGGATTCAGAGGCATGATCTGTGCGGCGGAGGAAACCAGCCATCCGACCGGTGAACGGACTGGAGATGAGTATCCGCTTGGGGCTGTTCTGGCAGCCATGCTCTTATGTCTGGCAGGACTTGTATACAGATTAAGACGGACAAATTCTCGGAAGCATGACAGAGAAGGCAGCAGATGAACAGAGTAAAACGTTTTGTAACAACAATTCTGCTCCTGACAGGCTTTGGGCTGTCTGCCTTCTGCTTGACTACCAGGCTTACAAGCTATGAGACTGGACGGGAGGAATACAGGCAGCTGCAGGAGCAGTTTGAATTGGCAGCAGGCAGTACAACCGATGACGCGGCAGCGCCGAAAGCGAATATGGAGAAGGAGGAGAAATGGACGCGCATGATGACTTCCCGGAATCCGGATTATGTATTTTGGATTTGGATTCCGGGGACGAACATCAACTATCCGACAGTAAAAAATACAATTCCGGGTTATTACTTAAACCACACATTCAGTGGAGAGGAAAATCCCTGTGGCACCATATTTTGTCTGGAGGAAGGCGAGAACCAGATTATCTATGGCCATAATATGAAGGATGGAAGTATGTTTGCAGATTTGAAACAGTATCGGAGCGAAGCTTACTTTCAGAACCATAGGAGCATATGGATATACCGACAGGAGGAGTGGCAGCAGTATATGATATTTTCCTGCTATACTGCCCGGGAAGAGGAGACGTGGATATACCAGAGTCATTTTATCAGTGAGGAGGAGAAAAAGACCTATTTAAAGAGTGTGAAAGGTAAATCCCTCTATACAACGGGCAGCCAGCCTGAAATAACAGATTCTCTTATTACACTGTCCACATGCCTGGGAAAAGGGAAAAGAGTGATTGTACACGCAGTTCTGTTGTGTTATACTGAATGACAAAATCACAATCGTAAAACAGGAGGAGAAGGGATGGAAGCGCTTAAGATAGGGATACTGGGAACCGGAGTGATTGCGGCAACTCTGGCAGATACGATGAACCGGATGCCAGGAGTGGAACTTTACGGTGCGGCGTCGAGAAGTTCGGAGAAAGCGAAGGATTTTGGAGAGCGGTTCGGCGTTAAACACACATACGGTTCTTACGAGGAACTTGCTGCAGATCCGGAAATAGAACTGGTGTATATAGCAACCCCTCATTCAGAGCATTATAAGAATGCGATTCTTTGTCTGGAACATGGAAAACATGTTCTGTGTGAAAAGGCTTTTGCGGTGAATGCAGCCCAGGCAAAGGAAATGATTGCTCTGGCGGAAGAAAAGAAACTGCTTATTACTGAGGCGATGTGGGTCCGTTACATGCCGATGGCAAGGACCTTAAGAGATGTGCTTGATTCAGGCGTGATAGGAGAGCCAATGACACTGACGGCCAGTCTGTGTTACCTGATCGATAAGATTCAGAGACTGGTAGATCCAAATCTGGCGGGGGGAGCGCTTCTTGACGTTGGTGTTTATACCATCGCATTTGCCTCCTTAGTATTTGGTGATGAGATTACTTCCATCAATTCCTCTGTCATCAAGACTGAGTCCGGGGTAGATTCCCAGAACAGTATGACTATCTGCTATCCGGGCGGGAAGATGGCGGTATTAAACAGCTCGATCCATGTCCTTTCAGACAGAAGAGGGATTATCTATGGTACAAAAGGATACATAGAAGTTGAAAATATAAATAATTTCGAATCCATTAAGGTATTCGATGAAAAACGCAGGTTGAAGGAAACCTATATTAGGCCGGAGCAGATATCGGGATATGAGTACCAGATAGAAGCCAGCCGAAAGGCAATCCGGGAGCAGCGTCTGGAATGTCCTGAGATGCCCCACCATGTCACCATTCGTATGATGGAGACCATGGATGCTTTGAGAGAACAGTGGGGAATCCGGTATCCGTTTGAGTAACGGGCAAGTTAGCCAAGAGTGTATTTTTGTGGTATACTATGGCATGGAGACATCTAAAACAAGTAGCATAAGACCACGTATCTATAGGGCAGGAACTATCCGAATAAACGCCTGCGGAGATTGTCGGTTACGAGGTAGCAGAAGCAGGAAGCTCATTGGTGTTTAACAATGGGCAGTTCACAGAGGCAGAAGGTATGTTTACAAGAAAAGATTTAATGAAATTACTGGCTCCGCTGATCGTGGAGCAGATACTGGCAGTACTGGTCGGAATGGTCGATGTCATGATGGTGGCTGCAGTCGGTGAAGCAGCGGTGTCGGGGGTATCCCTGGTAGATTCCATCAGTGTTCTGATTATTCAGATTCTGGCGGCGCTTGCCACTGGGGGAGCGGTGGTATCGGCTCAGTATCTGGGAAAAAAACAATCGGAAAATACCTGCCGGGCGGCGGGCCAGCTGGTTGGAGTTACAACAATACTGTCTCTGATCGTGACAATGGCGGCTTTAATTGGAAATCGCCATCTCCTGGGGGTTGTGTTTGGAAAAGTGGAAACAGCGGTAATGAATGACGCGGTGATTTACTTTGGAATTACGGCTCTTTCTTATCCCTTTATTGCCGTCTATAATTCCTGCGCAGCGTTGTTCCGTTCGATGGGGAATTCCAGGATATCCATGGTAATATCCATTGTCATGAATACAATCAATGTGGTAGGAAATGCGGTCTGTATCTTCGGACTTCATATGGGCGTCGCCGGTGTGGCATATCCAACGCTGGCAGGCAGAATGGTGGCGGCTGTGCTGATGGTGTATCTCATTCAGAAGCCGGATAATATAATCAGGATTAACCGGTTGAGTGAGCTGCGGCCAAACTTTCATATGATCAGGAATATATTATCGATCGGTATTCCAAACGGTCTTGAGAGCGGAATGTTTCAGTTTGGAAAGATCGCTCTTCAGAGTCTCGTTTCGTCACTGGGGACCGCTGCCATTGCCAGCTACGCGGTAGCGTCAAATCTGGTTACCCTTTTATATTTGCCTGGAAATGCAATTGGCCTGGGGCTGATCACGATTGTGGGCCAGTGCGTAGGTGCCGGCGAGACGGGGCAGGCTAAGCAGTATACACGCCAGCTGACTGGTATCAATTATGCCATACTCATTGTTTTGTGTACTGTAATGATTGTGTTTGGCGGTCCGCTGGTGGGAATTTACCGGCTGTCGTCTGAGGCATCTGCTATATCGAGGCAGATGATTACAGCTCACAGTATCGCCATGGTCGTCTGGCCCCTTGCGTTTACCATACCATATACACTCAGGGCCTCTCTCGATGCAAAATTTACGATGGCCGTTTCAGTATTTTCCATGTGGGTGTTCCGTATTGCGTTCGCGTATCTCTTCGTGCGGATATTCCATTTGGGTGTAATGGGTGTGTGGTATGGAATGTTTATTGACTGGATATTCCGGGCCGCAGTCTTTTCACTCCGGTTCCACGGACTCGAAAAACGGGCGGTTTCTGTCTCCTGAGAAAGAAATCATATGATTAAAATATGTGAAAAATAGATGGTGTAAATAAGTAGCCAACAAATAAGTACCCAATAAAACAGGATTGAAACCAAAACACAGGACATTTAAGAAATACATGTCATGAGTTCTGATTCCAATCCTGTTTTTTATCAAAAATGATTCAAACCATTCAGCAGTCTACGGCTCATTCATTTTTCCATCGGAGTCCACGTAATAGCTGTCGATTACCTGATTGACGGCCATGAGTCCCAAGGTTCCGTCGGATTCTGGATTAAAGTAGTACCACTCCCCGCCGATCTTATTCCAGCCGGTGACCAGGATGCCGGAGGGGTTAGTGTAAAACCAGCCTTTATAGTCAGGATCATAGATCCAGCCTGTCATCATGGCGCCCTCATGACTCCCTTTCTCCGGATTGAAGCGATACCAGTGGTTATTTATATAATTCCAACCGGTGACCAGATAGCCATCGGCACCAAAATAGTAGGAGTATCCCTGATATTCGGCCCAGGTGGAAGTAAAATAGTCAGGGTTCCCCTTATTGGCAAACCACCAACCATGATCGTCTTTTTCCCAGGTCCCGTTTAAAAAACGAGATTCGTCGGGGGTATGAGCAAAGCTTGTGAGTGCTCCGGACCCCATGCTAAAGAACAGGGAGCAGACAGCGAGCACGGCAATACTTTTGATCTTTATATTTTTGATCCTTATACTTTTGATTTTTATATTTTTAATCTTTATATAATGAGAATATAATTTCATTCCTTCCCTCTCCTTTTCTGTAAGACAACAGGTTTTTCATAAACTGTTAAGTAAATTATAAAGGATAGGAATTCAAAAGACAACAAGGCGGAAAAAAACGTAAGATTAATGTAAGAGCAGATATAAGAGTAAATAGAAGAGTAAATAGAAGAGTAAATATAAGAGCAGACAAAAAAGCAGATAAAAGCAATCATATAAAAAAATTCTTGACATCACATAAAACATCTGTTATAGTACATGTAGAACAATTAAAACAAATGCTTTGTATCTCCGGATAGGATGAGAAGGAGCTTCCTGTACACTTTAAAGAGTAGAGGGGGTTGACCAAAGAAAATACCTCAAGTAAATTTAGATTATTACTGACCAGGCAAGTTGGTAAAAAATCTAAACACACGAGAGGTATCTAAGATG
>OKVD01000075.1_pt1 | contig 91110 bp, 84 predicted proteins | sample 1606881 | NCBI WGS metagenome assembly OKVD01 (sample SAMN03281011, study PRJEB24777) | human gut metagenome | isolation source: fecal sample PR176 from 1 month old male Indian infant, caesarean delivered... | place: Singapore | collected 2006-01-13
TACGCAGCCTAGCCGAAACGCACCGAGCAGACTGAAGCCCACCGGCCTAATGGCTTGGCGTCAGCATGCCGCGATTCGGTCGCACGGAGAGCATTTCCCAGTTGACAAAACTATAGGAACACCCCCCGCACACCCGACGATTTCAAAACCATGCCGGTTTACGGGGCCAGGCCGGGAACCCCCGAGCATGCCGCAATCGGTAAAATCAAAACCGCAGGTAGACGGCTTGTGAATTCCGTGAAATGTCGGGTATGGGCGGCCGGTCTGGATCCAGCCCCGTAATCCGGCATGGTTTTGAAATGGCACCAGTTCGCCGATGGCTAACTCTATTTGCAGCCTTTGGATAATGGCTTGAACCATTCTCATCCAGTGATATTTATTGTGATGCATCTTGATTATCAGGGAATAGCGGGTGTTAAAAACATCGCTTGATCGTGCGTTGTGCGACATGCTTGTGCATGGTAGTATTTCAAATCGTGATTTAACCCGATGGGAAATGAATTTCCATTGTTGAAACTATAATCACAGTACATAAGGGCTCTTGGCGCAACGGTTAGCGCAGGGGACTCATAATCCCTGGGTTCTGGGTTCGAATCCCGGAGGGCCCACCACTATCTACCAGCGGTTTCCCTGAAATATCGTCGTTCAGGGGAACCGCTTTACTATTGGTTATTCCTTCTAGAATCCACTGGTTTCTTCTGGCTGTCCACCACTATCCACCACAGCTCAATGCATAAACAATTGTTTCCCCTGTATATACACTGTGAATATGCTATGGACCGTCTCCTTCAATCGGCGGCGAGCCAGTGAGGGCCCGGAACAGTTGTTCAGCTAGACGCTATGGTTAATGCCTGCCGTCAAACTTGTTTCATTATCATTGAGGATTGGAGCAAGTTATGACCAATCGTACAGTTGTCTATGGCGCCATTGTGGAAGGCGCCTCGGCAGTACCCATTGACATCGCGATTGAATTCAAACCGGGAATTCCCGGCATTCACATTCTAGGCATTCAGGATAACGCCGCCGTTGAGTTGCGGGGCATTGTCAGGTGTGCACTCAAGGCGCAGGGATACACCTTGCCTCGAGACAGTGGTTATATCGACATCATGCCCTCACCCGGCTATAGCAAGGCCTTCTCAGGTCGAATCCGAGACGCAGGCTCCCTCGCGCTGCCCATAGCACTTGGTATCCTGAGCTCCTCGGGGCAGGTCGATCCTATGTATATCAAGGATAAGCTGTTTTTCGGATCGCTGGACTTCGGCGGTAACGTGACGTCGTGCCGGGGCGCCATTGCAGTTGAGGATCTCTGCCATGAGTTGAATCTCCAGGGAGTCGTTTCCGCGGCAACTCCGCGCGGATTGAGGCCTTCTAACCCGAGCCTTCAAACCCTGGACTCGATCTCACCTGATTCCTTGGGTAATCCTGAGAATCTTATCGGAAGGCCTATGCCGGCTGAACCAAATCAATTGAGTCCGGTTTACCCGCCTGCTGCAGTTTCCGCTGTGGCCGAGGCCCTTGCGACGCGAATTCCCATCCTAATTGAGACGGATAGCCCGGAGCGTGCGGGAGAGGCGCTTCGCGCGTTCTTCCGCGTCGGCGAAAGCGATGAGGCGACGCTCATGAGAGACCTTGCCGGTGTCGGTGCGAAGGGTAACGTTGCCGTTGTCTCCGATATCGGGACGGCAAGCATCGCAGGTATTATCGGCGGCGGGCGCCCCATCAGGCCGGGTGTCATCTCTGCCGCAAGCGGTGGCGCCATCGTTCTCGGAAATATCGACCAGGCATCGTCCCATGTTCTTCAGTCTGTGGCGTCGGCGACAAGGCGAGACACCGTCAGGATCGTTAGGGTTGACGGTACTACGCTGTTTCCAAGCGACGCCGCCCTCGTTATGACGGCTAGGGAAGACAGAAGCGACTATGCGATGAAAGCGTTTCAGCTGGGCCCATTCCCTAAAATCGAACAGCCGGTCGTTGTCGATATTGACCAATTGGAAAGAGGCCTTTCTCAGATCCAGGCGCTCCCAGGATCGCTGGTCGCCTATAGGGAGAACCTCAAAAAGCGCATCGAGGACAGCAGCCTCTATGTGGATGCAACCACCAAGGGCGGCATCAAGGTCAATTATTCGGTTGATGGTGAGCCGAAGACCGTAGAACTCGTGAAGCAGTTCTACGAGGAGAACGATACACTCTGCATCCAAGCCTTCGATGTGACAGAAGGGTCCGACTCGTTCGGCGCGCTTTGGTCGGACGTGACCGTTAACCTCGACGGGCCCGCCCAAGGAGATCGCACTGTCTATATGAAGAGGTCAAGTGTGGATCCGCTGCCTGGCATTCTCATGGACTCGGAGATATTCGGCTCCATTATCGATGGCGCCGAACGGGGCGGATATGACGCCGTTGAAGTTAACCTTAATGCGTTTCTTTCGATGAGGGATCTGTCCGAATTTCGCGAGATGGTCATTCCCAATGAATACAAGGATATTGCCATCGCCGCAGGTGTAAATTTCGCCATTGTGCCGGCGATTGAAGCGAGAGACATTGCTCTTATGCCCGACGGCCTCGTCAGTATCGGCGGACACGACTATAAGCTCTACCGCGGCCAGACCTTCGACGAGTCGCGGAAGGTGGACGCGATCCTTGATCAGTATGAAGAGCTGAGCGTGGCTCCCCACAGAGTCGATTGCAGCCCCAGCACGAAAAAGATCATTGACTCGCTTCGACTTGCGACCAAAAGCACGGCATCGCCCGATGGAGTCGTGTCGATGGAGCGCGACGTGACCATCCCCCACGCTCAATCTCTTAAACATTAACTAACCAAAATCTAGGAACAGTTGTTCAGCGGCTCTCATCGACAGGCCCAAGGGCGGACGATTCAACCAACGGAACTATGACCGAAGGGAGAGCCGTATGGACAACCTGGATAGGTCGGCGGTGGCAGCGGGACTGGGCCTGCTCGACCTCGACCGTGTTTTCGATGCTGCGCGCGAAATGATCATGGACCCGCAGCAATGCGAGGGATACCTTAAGTGGCCGGCTGTCGCCGCGCTCGGCGCGATTATGGCAGAGGCCAGCCTTCTCTCGGCTGCGGCTGAGGTCGCTTTTGACGGTATCGCCCCCGACACATATGCGGGTCAGAAGTCCTGGCTGCTTGCACAGGCCCTGTTCACGGCCTCCACTGCTCAGGCCGAATATGAGATCGAGCGAGGCCTTGAGCTCTCGTCGTCAGATCGAACCCATATCAACTCGAAGGCCCCCATCGCCGTTCAGGACTATATCTCGCGAGATGAGAAGCTCGCCGTCATGAAATTCTATGTCATGGCGGACACGGAGCTCTCGCGCATCGCCATGCCCTGGCCGGCGGGGCCCTATGGCCAATTCAGGATCGGCGACGAGGGTTATGTGACGGACGAGCAGTTCGGGCGCGTGATTCCCGATCCCGCCGACCAGAGCCTCTATGAGTACATCTCGAACGGCGGTGCGCTCACCGATGACGTTGTCCATGCTGCCGTGAGGGGGAATACCGAACACATCGATACGCTTGCCTCCCAGGCCATCGAGAACGACCCCGATGCACCCGTTTACTACACCGAATCGACGCAGGACGAGTGGGACGAGTCTGTCGACGGGGGCTATGTCGAAAAGGACGACATCAAGACCGAGCGCGCCCACGGGATGCCTGGGACAAAAAATCTCATCGCGCAGATCAGCAGGAAGTTGGGGGGCGGTGCCGAGGGCGCACTCCATACCACGGTTCCCAATCGCACCGGCTATTTCCATTACGGACAGGCATAGGGAGGCGGCAAGATGAGTATTACCTTGGTGCCTTTCGACTCTCCCATCGAGTGCATGACGATCGACACCGAGACGACGGGGCTCGACCCCTTTGAGGGCGATGAGATCTTGACACTGGCTATGGTTCTCGACATCGAGCATCGGGAGTCTCCTTCGTCGGTTCATTTGCGCGTCAAGCCGCAGCATAAGACCGAGTGGCCTGCCGCGGAGCGCGTGAACCACATCTCACCCGATTCGGTGGTGAACTATAGACCTTTTAAGAACTATCTCGAGGCCGTCCAGTCTCTATTCGACCGCACGGAAAAGATTGTCGGATGGAATGTCGGATTCGACCTTGGATTCCTCGAGCATGAGGGCATCGTCATTCCGCAGACTGTGGAAATTGTCGATGCGATGGAGGAATTCGGGCGCGTGCACGGCCCGTTCTCGGAGTCCCATACCAGATGGAGGCTCACCTCTGCGGCAGATGCCATGGGTTATAGCTTCGAGGGCGCTCCGCACGATGCGCTCGCCGATGCCTTGGTTACAAGGCGCCTATATCGACACACGACTGCAGTTACCGAGGGCCAGAAGCAACCAGGCACGCATGTCAAGCGCCCCTGTGTACACAGACATAGCTAATTAGAGAAATTGTCACCTTGTGGCACCAAACCGGTCGGCACGGGTGGCCTATATGGCGAAGACTGTAGTTGGGGCCGCTTTATGTGCGGCCCCAACTACACGTCGCCGGAGGGAGGTAGTAGTAATGCCCGGGGAGAATGAAGAGGCCATGCGTGTTCTGCTGATGCTCGGCCAGGCTGTTCTGCCGCCGGCGCGCGAAGTCCTCATCATCACGATGAGGGCGCTCGCGCGTGGTACCGGCAAGGTTGCTGGGGGTACCGGCAGAATCGCCGGTCGCGGCGCGAACCACGCGATCAGCCATGTGAATGGGCTCGGCCGCTATGGTCTCGTTACCGAGCACACGCTCAGGCGCGACCGCAACGACGTCATCAAGCTCGTGAACCTTGGCAAGGAGGGCGCGCTTGACCGTGGTGACCTATCGCTCCTTTCCGATATCTGTCGAAAGCACCGCATCGGGTTCGCCGTTTTTGAAGACCCGGCGACCGGCTATTTCGCAATCGAATACAAGATGAAGGACCAGGAGGCTCTCGCCGCCTGCATCGAGACGGCAATCGAGAGGAAGCTGATCTCGAATGCCGACGTGGACAACGCGATGAGGGGCCCAGCCGAGAGTGGCGTCCAGACGCCCGCCAATCCAAACGATATCCAGTCGCCTTCGCAACCAAAAGAGTACCCCGCCCTTCCGTCAATCGGGCTACCCGCCGTGGGCCTTCCCCCGGTGGGGCTCCCGCCTGCACCGGAGAATATCGAATATCTGGGGGAGTCTTGGAAGCTCGACCAGAACGATGGTATGTACAAGCGTAAGTTCACCGGTTGGGACGGTACCGTCTACACCGCCGCCGTTTCCATGGCCGGAGCCTTCAGGATTACCGATCCCGACGGGCGCACGGCAAAAATCGGGAACCAAATCTGCGAGGGCGATGACAAGGGCGTGCTTCGGGAGGACCGTGCCGATGCCATCGTCCGGTGCCACACCCAAATCGAGACACTGAAGGACCGCGAGGCCTTTGAGGGGTCAGTCAGACTCCAGCAGCGCCAGGGACGAACCAAGCAGATGGGCTCGCATGAGGTCATCCGCGCCGTCAATATGCGCGACGCAGCCGACCGCAAGGCCAACCGTCACCAAATCGGAAACCAGAACCGTCCGGCCACGCACTCCCGAACCCTCAACAAGCGGGTCAAGAGGTAGCCGATGAAGCTGCCAAGGATAGACATAACGAAGGTCGTCGGAGCCGTCGTGCTGGGATCTGCCGCCTTCTGGATCGTGAACCTCGCGGTCCAGAAGGTCATGCTCGGAACAAGCGGTATCGAGACGTCCGATGACGTCGTGGCGTTCGTCGCGTGGGCGGCATCCCGTCGGCCCCTCGGTGTCTACTTCGGCGGGGTCCCGCTGCTGGCCTCGGTCGTCGCGGCCCTCGTAATCGCCCTTGCCGTTTTCCTTAAACATGAGGCGCCGGGAGAGGACATCTCTCCTGCAAAGCAATATGGATCTCAGCGATTCTCGACCGCCCAGGAGCGTCTGCTGTACTCGCACAATAAGGCGACAGCCGAATGGCCGGTTCCCGAATGGTGTGAGACGGTCGAGGACGACAATATCATCCTCTCGCTCAACAGCAAGGTTGCTGGCACATCCATCGTCAACGATAGGAAGGACCCGATAAGGCGCGAGAGCCAGGTGCCGAACCGCAACATGTTCATCATGGCCGGATCGGGCGCCGGAAAGTCCTACCGTTTCGTGACCAACCAGATTATGCAGATGAACGGCAATATGGTCTTCACCGACCCTTCGGGCGAGCTGTTCCGCGCATCGGCTGCCTTTTTGGAGAGCAATGGCTATGACGTGCAGGTTATCGACCTACGCGACGAGGAGCATATCCTGGCATCCACGCCTTACAACCCGCTAATCAACTGCCGTGACGTCACGTCTATCAACTCCCTGGTCAATATGTTTATCTCGAACACCAAGGGCGAGGATACGCATGGGGACCAGCAGTTCTTCATCGATATGGAGAAGAACTTCTACACCTGCGTTTGCGGCATGTTTGTCTTCTGGTTCAAGGCCAACGGCAATACCGCCGACTGCACCCTTCCAGGCATCATCGACTATCTTGCGATGGCAAAGGCCGACGGCGCAGAGGGCATCAACAAGCTCGACCTCGTATTCGAGGGGACACGGGAACGCGACGGCTTCGACGGGTTCGCGCAGTACATCATCGATACCTACGGTGAGGACGCGCTGGACGACGAGTCGCTCCCCGAGAACTCGGTCCTCACCAACTACCGCACTTTCAAGGCCAACGCCGGCGCTCCCGAGCAGATGGCGGCGGTCGTGTCCTCGTGTGCCGCACGCCTGCAAAGGCTCAACAACCCCGCAATCAGGAAGATGCTGGGGCGTGACGAACTTGATCTCCAGTCTATCGACAAGCGCAAGCGCGCAATCTTCTTCTGCATCAAGTCCGGCGGCGGCCCCTATGACTTCGTCGCCGCGATGGCCCTGAACCAGTTGTTCGATATCTCGAAGGATATCGGGTCAACGAACGGAATCGGCCATCTCGAGATTCCCCTCTATTGCTACCTCGACGAGCTGGCCCAGATAGGCAAGATCCCCGACCTCGAGAAGCTTTTCGCCGAGAGCCGCAAATTCTGGATCAACCTCTGCGCGATCGTGCAGGACGGCAAGCAGCTCGAGGCCCGATACGGCAAGCAGTCGGAATCCATCCGAGCAAACTCGGCCATTTTTATGTACATGGGTTCCTCCCTCTTTTCCGATTGCGAGCAGATATCGCGCGAGATGGGCAACACCACGAAGAAGTTCACGGATTACTCCGTCTCGAACTCCGCGAGCGGCAAATCCATTCAGGAGAGTACGAGATACGTCAAGGTCCCGCTTATGAGCCCCGAGGAGCTCTACAGCTTCAACGAGGAGGACGGCCTGTCCCCTGACGAGTGCGTGACCCATTACAAGCAGGGTATGTGGTTTCGCGACCTCAAGGCCGATCCCGAGATTCACCCTAGGCGCAAGGAGTATCTCAGCGCCGGCAAGACCGACATGCTCGAGTGGGCGCGCGCCAGGCGGCACGCGGATAGCCCTGACGTGTCAACACCGGAGGGTGTCGTGCTCATAGACCGCACTAACCCCAAAACCATCGTCATCGACGCCTGAGGGCGCGTGAATAGGCATCAACTATCCTTAAGGGAAGGAAAACTTAAATGGAACAGATTGCTGATCTCGTTACCAAATTCGAGAACGTCATGATCGCTGGCGGCTCTCTGTTTGCCCTGTGGGGCGTCTACAACCTACTCGAGGAGAAGACCAAGGGCCGCCCCGGCCACGGTACCGAGTGGTGGCAGGTTCTCGCTGGCGTCTTTATTGCCGGCTGTGGTGTCTCCCACATCATCTCCCAGCTGTTCAACGGCATCCTCGGATAATGGATATCCAAGAGAGGCTGCTCGCTCTCGCGGCCGGCTCCCCCATCGGTGGTGCTACGTCGCCTAGGCCGACAGACCCGTATGGCGAATTTGAATATGACAAGCGGCATATAAGGTGGTCTGAGGACATCTTCCGCTTCGCGGTTATCAGCGTTGTCCTGTTGGCGCTGGGTTGCGCGATGTCCGGTATCGCATATGCCGCGCAAAAGGGCCAGTGGTCCGTAAGAGACTCGCTGGATATTTCAGGCTTTCAGACAACAGACTCTAAGCGCTACGTTGTTATTCGTTGGTCGGATATTGAAAATGACAAGTTCGTAGACTTTAAACATGATGGAATCACCGCTCATGAAATTAGATATGAGGTAAAAATCGGAAACGGAAAGGCAAATCTTTACGGTCCGGTTTATGTCGATAAGAACGGTAAAACTGTAAGTTCAAAAGCCGCAAAAACAAAAAAACTCGATGGAAGTTTGGACGACAGCAAATATCTCAAGAGCCTAGCGCCAAGTTGGGCCCCTGATGGATGGGAGATAGCAAAAGCTGCGTCAACCGGAAAGGAGTCCAGCGGAACAGGTGGAAAACCGAATACTGACAAAGATTCGGCCGCAAAGGACCCGGACGACTTGGAGAATCAGCTAATCAAGGATAATCCGCCAAAGTTTGCCCTAGATTTTAACTTCTTCAAGTACTCTGCAGAAAATCTGGTGTGGACCTTCTGCCGTGGGCTTGCGGAAAGCGCCACGAGCCTTGCCGAATGGTGCATTTCGCTAGTGTCCTCTACGGCGAATTCTGCATTCACATCCGACTTTACCAATGGTCCTTTCGGCCAGTTCTACACTATGGCGTCGAAGCTTTCGAAAGGCGCTTTCCAGCCCTATGCTATGGCGTTTCTCGGCCTGACCTTCGGCGTCGCCCTCATGCACCAGCTGGATGTTCGCCGCAAGATGGCCGGCGTCGATATCATGGCAAGCCTCGCCTTCGTCGTCATGATGTTCGCGGTGAGCTATACCCTCATCATCCACGCGATGGACATCTGTGCAGCCGTATACGTTCTCGCCCAGCACCTTGTAGGCATCGTGAATAGTACGCTTGCATCAATGGGGATCGATACTACCAACTCCATTGGCATAAAAGACCAGGTGATCAAATCATTCGACGCCCTGACTTACGCACAGGCTGGAACTTCGTTTATCCTTCTCATTCTCGCCATCGTCTCACTTGTTGCCTGCGTGGCCTGCCTCTTCACCGTGCTGACGACCATCTTCGTACGTGTGGGCGAAATCTATTTAAGGGCCGCAGCAAGCCCCCTTTGCCTGTCGTTCTTTGCTGACGACAAATCAAGGCCCATGGGCGTCGGCTATCTCAAGCGTTTCGCCGCAGTCTGTTTCCAGGCGGTGATGATTGTCATCGCGATTGGCATGATTCCCCTCATCAATACGGTCGCAACCGAACTTATTGCCCCCATCACGTCCGATACGAGCACCCTAAATGGTTTCGGGGGCGCCGCGGCCGCGCTCATTCCGTCGATGTGTTCGGTTCTTTGCATTACGGAAATCGTGAACAAGTCAAAAGTCGTTGCCAACAGCCTGTTTGGCCTTGTCTAGGGAAGGTAGTGAAATGGCTGAGACATTCGTACGCGACGACATCAACAACTACGTCGCGAGAAACATCTTCGGGCGCTTTTCCAAGCGTTCAGCCATAGCCGCGCTCGCCGCAGTCGCTGTCGTGTCGGTCGGCATATACGGCGTCTACGCATGGGGCTGGAGCCTCGATATTGTCACCTACACGGTGATACCGATTTGCGTGGCAATCGGCGTCATTGGCCTCCATTCGCACCACGGCCTCAAGTCCGAGAAATGGCTTCCTCTTATGCTGAAGGACCGCGCCGAGCCCGATCAGCTCACGCTCGCAGTTCCGACTTTCGAGGTGTCCGTTCCGAAGAAGACGAAGGCCGAGGCGCGCGAGCAGAAACGCCGCGATAAGGCAGCAAGGAAGGCGAGAAAGTTGGAACAGGAGGCCGTGCCGGCGGGAATCGCCCAGGCGATGGCTGAGGCCTCCGTGAGAAACGATGGGAGAAACCCTAGATGAGCAAACTGACTATTGACGATCTCGAACGAGAGATTGCCGAGGCCGAGCAGCGCCGCGCGAGCGCTCTCGAGGCCGGTTGGCAGAAGGGCGTGCGTCAGATGGACAAACGCCTGAAAAAGCTGAAGAAGAAGCGTGACAAGTATGTCGCGAAATACGGCGCCGATGTGCCATCCATCCCCCTCGGATCTTCTTGGGCGACTGACGAGGAACAGATGGAGCTAGGCGTCAACACTGCGCTCTCGACCGATGTGAAGCTCGTCCAGCCTAAGTGGTCGACCACGAAACTCGTCCCCTACGAGTTGCTCACGGTGGATGGCGTCATGCGCATCGACAGCGAGACCTACTCCATCGCCCTTCGAGTAGATGACGTCAACTATCAGGGAGCGCGACCCGAGGACCAGTATCTCGTTCGCGAGGCATGGGCGGGATACCTCGACTCGCTCGACCATACGGTTCGCCTCGGCATCTTCATCATGAACAAGCGTGTGAGCCCGGAGGAGTTCGCCTCTGACCTGCTGTTCCGCGAGGTTCCAGGCGACGAGCGCGGCAACGTCCTGCGCCGTGAGTACAACGCGTGGACCCGCTCCATGCTCGCCAAGTCATCCCGCTCGGTGCGCCGCGACCGCATCATCACGATTGCCGTTACCGCCGACACGCTGGAGCGTGCGGTGCCCCGGCTGTCCCAGGAGGCGGATTCCTTCCTGCGCTTCATGCGCGACCTCGGTTCCGACGCACACGTCCTCGACGGTCAGCAGCGCCTTGACATCATCCAGACCATGACGCGCCAGGATGACACTCCGGGCACGGCGAACTTCGAGCGCCTGTCCGGGACCGTCGGCCTGACGACCCGCGAGCTCGTGGCACCCTCCTCCGTCCTAACCGCAGACGGCTACCGTGGCGATCCCCGTATGATCGTCGGCCGTCGCTGGGTTAAGACCTACGACGTAACCCTCGACGGATACGGTAAGACCATGAAGGACTCCTTTATCTCGGACCTGACGGGCCTGCCCTACGACCTCACCGTCGCATGGCATATCCGTCCCTGGGAGTTCTCCGCGGCACTTTCAGCCGCCGAGAACCACCTGCACGAGATCACCGAGGAGAACAACACCTATCAGTTCAATACGAGCCGTCCCGAGGTCGGCTACTTCGTCGACCAGAACAACATGCCGCCCGCGATGCGCGAAGCCCAGGAGGACGCCGAGGCGTTCCGAGATGACCTTGAGAGCGCGGAGATGCACGCCTTTGGCGTCACGACCGTCGTGACCGTCCAGGGGCGTACGGAGACTGAACTCGAGGAGGCCTGCCGCGAGGTGGAGAAGGTGTTCTCGACTCACAGGAAGCCCTATCCCGATTCATGGCGGGCCCTTCGCGAGGAGTCCTTCTCGACCGCCCTGCCGATCGGCGCCCCCTACATTCCGTATGAGCGAACGCTGACCACGGACCCCCTGTCACACATGCTGATGTTCGTTGCCGCCGAGATGAACGATCCGGGCGGTAACATCATGGGCCTCAACGCCGAGACCCGCTCGTTCATCGTCTACGACCCCGTGTCCCATGAGCACACGAACAGCTTCACGCTGGCGCAGCCCCGATCCGGTAAATCTTTCAATTCGAAGATCACGCGCATTATCCCTGTGCACCTGAAGCATCCGGACGACGACGTGATCACGATTGACCCCGAGGGCGAGTACGTCACGCCCACCGAGTATCTGGGCGGCCAGGTCATCCGCATCGCCGAGAACTCCGGCGACTTCATCAACCCCCTCGACATCTCCCTTGCATACGGCTCGGACGATCCGGAGACGAAGTCCTCCCCCGTGCCCGCGAAGGTGTCCTTCATCCAGTCGCTCGTCCGCATGATGGCAAGCAGCGTCAACGATGCCCAGGCAAACGTCCTCGACGCCGCCGCCGCATACGCATACAACCGGTACTTGGACGACCCGAGACCCGAGAACCTTCCGACGCTCCAGGATATCTACGACTTCCTGATGTCCGAGCAGGGCTCTGACATGCGCGACGCCCGCGACTTGGCTAAGCTCATTCGCCGCTACGTCACGGGTACGCTGTCGCTGTTCAACCATCCGACGAACGTGAACCTCCAATCGAATCTCGTGTGTTTCGACCTGCACGAGCTGTCCAGCGAGCTCAAGCCGCTGGCGCTGCTCATCATCCTCGACCACATCTGGGTTCGCGTCTCGGCGAACCGCCGTGCCGGCAGGCGAACCTGGCTCATCATCGACGAGTTCCAGCTCCTGCTCGACAGCCCCTACGCCCGCAGCCAGATCGACCGCTTCTTCACGCGCGGCGGTAAATGGGACTTCTACATCAATGCCATCACGCAGAACCTCTCGCGCGTCCTCAACAGCGAGGAGACGCGCTACATGTTCCAGAATTCTCCCTTCGTGACGATTCTGCAGCAGACAAGCGACCTCCTCCCCGACTTCCAGGAGCTGTTCAACCTCTCCGAGAGCCAGACGAAGGTCCTGGCAACCGCCCATCCCGGCGAGGGTCTCTACGTGTTCAAGAATCGCGTGGTGCATTTCGACTTCCAGATTGACTCGAAGATCTGCCCGACGCTCTACGACATCTGCACGACCCGTCCCGCCGATATCAAGCGCCGTGCAGTCAAGTCGACGGCGGCAAACCCAGACGTCGCCGCGCTCGACGAGCCTGAGGACGCCCCGTCTTCGACTCCGCGCTCCAGGCGCGATGAAATCGGCCGTAACGTTCCGTCACCTGCGCACATGGCTCCCCCGTCGCGTCCACGGCCCGGTACACGGCCCGCGAGTGGTCAATTTGGTTTCAACGGCGGCGGCAACCGGAACGCGGTTACCGCCAATAAGGAAAGGATGGAAGAAATGGATATTCGTGACTTCCAGGAGGGCGCGGACTTCTCGCGCTTCAACACCCGCCGACTCCCGACCGAGGAGGAGCTGCGCGCGCAGGCCGAATCTGAGCTCAAGGACCTCGTCCTGAACGCAATCGATCAGGTCTTCACCCGCGAGAGCGACACCCATTTTGACGACTTCGCGCGTGCGCTCTCCTCCGCTGGAATCACACTCGGAACCGAGCCTTCCGGCGACATCGCCTTCTCGAACGGCACGGTGGCCCTCTCCGGCTCCGAGGTCGGCTACACGCTGCCGGCGCTTGTCGCCATGTCGGAGCGCGCTAACGGGCTCGAGGCCGAGGTGAAGCCTCAGCCCGCGCCCGCTCCCGAGCAAGCTCGACCTGCTGAAGACCTCAATGCGCAGCCGGGTTCCTGGTCAAACGGCACCCGTCAGCAGCAGATGGACTCGGCACCTCGTCCGCGCACCCAGACCCAGGCCCCTTCACAGCCGGCTCCTTCCTCACCTGCCCATCAGGACCCCGCGACGAGCTTCGCGCAGCCCAACGGCATGTATCCGAACCAGCGTGCAGCGCAGCGCCATCGTGCCCAGGTCGCTTCTCAGGTAGCTGCCGCTCCCCAGCCGCAGGCGGACCAGCAATTTGGTAGCGCATCGGTCGCAAGCGCTATGTCTACCCTGCTGAAATATCAGAATGACAGCGGTGAGGACGTCGGCGGCATGTTTGCCAGCCCCGACGAGATCAGCCCTGAGGGCCTCAACGAATATGCCGACGGCTCCGGTTTCGTAGGCTAGTAGATGAAACCGCGCTCGACGAGATATAGCTCAAACCTTGCCCATGCGGATGCCCGTACCGCCGCCAGCCGGCGTACGGGCACCGTGCCCGCCGTGCTCGAAGCCGAGTCGCGGCGCGCTTCCGCATGGGAAGGGTCCTCGCCGCGTCCGAACAGGTCGCGATCCGGCTCCTCGGACTTTTCCCGTCTCAGCGCCCAGAAATCGACGCGCTCGCGTGCGGCATCCGCCGCCGCGGGCGCCGCCTCATACGGCGGCACCTTCGCGTCGGTCGCGAAATCATCCATAGCAGGGGCATCCGAAGCCGATGCGCCCGACACAGATAACTCGGAGGGATCGGGTTTCTCCCCCTCCGGCATGGCCTCGTCTTCCCGACGCGGGGCCGCTGTGTCGGGCGCAACGCCCTCGGCCCAGCTCCTGGCATCCTCATCGCTCGCGAAAAAGGTGGCGACGGTCCCCGTCGCCCCGATTTCCGGTAGCGCCTCCAAGACGCTCAAGCGTGCCAATGCGGTCGAGCTCGACATCCTTATGAAGCGCCGTCCGGGTTCATTCAAGAAGGACCCGGCCGCCGTCAAAAAGCTCAAGGACCATCGCAAGATGGTTTTGCATAGGAAGAGGAAGGTCGCCCTCAAGCAGGCCTCCCTTAGCAAGAAGGCGGGGCGCGCCGTCGGCGGCAAGCTCTCCCGAAAGCTATTCAAGGGCCGTAAGGGAAGAAAGCAGCTTCTCTCCCTCAGGGAATGGAAGAACAGGATCGCCATATTCGCCTCGCTGCTCTCCCTCGGCGGCCTTCTGCTCATGGGGGCGATCATCGCCTCGTCGCTCGGGCTCGTGCAGTTCGGCCAGCAGGCGGGAGGGGCGAGCAACGGCGGCAGCCTGGACGGCGACGAGCTCACCATCTACCTGTACCTCAAAGACCACGGTTGCGACGACATCCACGCCGCCGCCATCATGGGCAACTACTGTCATGAGTCCGCTGGATCTTCAAATCATAAGATATATCCGATGGCTGACCAGGCAATGGGTTCGCATGCCTATTGGCTGGACGGAAAGAACCCGAAAACAAACGACGAGATCGTTTCGAGAGGCTCTGTATATAACAAGGCGACCGGTATAGGTCAATGGGACGGAGGGCGCCGCCTTCGCCTGGCTCAATTCGCAAAGGAGAAAGGCAAGAACTGGTACGACCTCGATGTCCAGCTCGAGTTCTGGTCTGATCACGACGAATGGGGGTCGTTTTCCAGTGCCGACGGTAGCTACACCTATCAGACCTTCATGGATGCGACCGATCTCGAGGCCGCGACGAAGATCTACGCCATGGGCTGGGAGCGGTGCGCCATGGTGGGAGGCAAGCCTTCCGGTTGGGAATCGAGATACACCAACGCGCAGTACTTCTACAACGCCATCACGTCCGGCACCCTCGGCGGCCCAGGCCAGGGTCTGGCGGGCGCCACGGGAAGCCAGCTCACCGTCGTCAACGCCTGTAAGTCAACGCCCTCACCCGGCCTGAACTGGTGTGCCGCGTGGGTGACAAATGTATTCAAGGCGGCTGGTGTCGGCTCCTTCGGTGGAAACGCCTGCGACATGGTCAAGGCATGGTGTCACAGCAACAACCCCGCCGACCTCAAAGTCGGCATGATCGTCGGCGACGCGAGCCACCCGGGCACCGGCACCCCTGGACTTCTCTATGGCCACGTCGGCATTTACATCGGTGACGGCAAGGTCATGAGCAACGAAGGTGCAATCACCACCAAGACGCTCGATGAGTTCATTGCCTTCTACGGTAAGGGCTCAGGAGTCTACTGGGGATGGATAGGCGGAGTCGAACTCAAATAGCCAACAAGGGAAAGGAAACATCGCCATGTACAAAAAGGGAAAGAAGCTGGATTCGAAAGGGATTATCCTCGCCTGCGTAGGCATCATCATTGTCTGCGCCGCAATCAACGTCGCGTTCGCACTCTTTCCGCCCACAGGCAGGACGGATGACAAATCGGCGGTGGAATCCTCGGCTGCCTCCGACGGTGAAGTCGGTGCCGATGGCTACGGTACGAATGATGAATCGGAAGGTGGCACCACGGATGACAAGGGTGAAACTACGCAGGTCGACCCCTCGATTGTTGCCGTCCCTGATAACCTGCCCGAGGAAATGACCCAGACGGGCTTCCAGGATGTGGTTGCAAGATATCTCACGTCCCTGACCCCCGAATACGGCGTTCCCGAGAAGACGCTCATCGAGTCAAGCGATGTCAATCATGGAATGGGCCCCGAGGGCTCGGACATCCCCTACTGGGTCATCCGCGTCTACTTCCCCAATGAGACGGAGATCCCTGTGACCGTCGATTACACCAAGGGCGAGGGCTTCAACGTCGGGACGTACTGATCTAAATGAAGAACGCGCCCGGGCCGTACACAACAGAACCATCCCTGCTGCTCTTTCGCCGCCGCCTGGCCGCCCTCATGAGGGTGACGGGAATCGGCCAGGATGAGCTTGCGGCAACGATCGGCCAATCGCCGCGCTCGATCGCCCTTTGGTTGACGGGTGTCAGGCTGCCCTCGGCAGTCTCACTCAAGGCCCTCTCGAGGACGTTCGGCGTACCTGCAGACTGGCTGTTGGGCACGGACGCGGTCGAGATAGCCTCGGGGCTCACGAGACTCGCGGAGATCGCCTCGGGGCCGAAGACCGCGGGCACGGACGCAGATAAGGCATCGGACTAAAGGCCCGGGCGGCCTTTCTATCGTTGGGCGCGAGGTCAACGAAAATACCGATTGAGAATGGACAGGACATGGCAAGACTACCGTTACAGGGCTCAAAGATGAATAAGATTAAAATCGGTACGACCGTTGAGGTGACCACGCCGGATAGAATCAAGGAGCTACGCAGCAAGAACCCTGAATCAATCCGAAGTACTGGTGAGGCGATTGATTATCTGAGCGTTATGTTTACCGGTCTTACGCTTCGAGTTGCAGAGGCCATGGATAAAGCCTGCCAAAAAGAGCTTCAACTTACTGCGCAGGAAATGAGACACCTCTCATTTGATGGGTCAGAGGAACTGTCCGTAGCGGAACTTGAGCGTGACTATGATCAGCTCCTGCGCCTTCACGAACACTTTTCCCTTTACTACATGGACGTGGCAGAGAATAAGTCTCGCGACATGCGGCGGATTGATCTTGCCGACAATGATTTCGCTGTCGTCCCATCGTCTTGGATATTGCTTGGCGACGGCGAAAGCTCAGAATCTTTCAGCCAGGTTTCAGTTGTCGAAATCTGCGGAGGCGCAAAACAAGGTGCGCCTCACTTCTCCTTCCTTCATAACGGCGAGTATAACGAGGAGGATGTCCTCGACCTTGCGATTCAGAAATGGCCTCCCCTATTTGACCTCGCCCATGACCCATGTGTCGGAAGGTGGAATAGCAAATCAGCTAAATCATGTGTCTATAAGGGCGCACCTGTCATATGCTTCTACGAGCTTCAAGATGCGTCTTTCTATGAGGGACGGGGACTAGATGCCCCTTGCGGAGCATCGGTGCACCGTTGTCAGCAGTGATTGGGTGCACCTCAGCAGTCTCGTCATGATGAACACTTGTTCCCGCACCTGATGGCATGGGCGCACTCCCCCATCATCGATGGGTAGTTGACTGAGACGGGGAGGAATTAATGCAACAGAGCCACATTGAAGCGCCTGCCGAGATGCTCGCGGCGGTTATGGGTCATCCGCACGGCTGGGACACGATTCTCGACGCCATGGCCGAGCACTCCGAACTGGGCCCGAGGGGAATTCTCGCTCTTGCGGCATTCAAGCTCGACCATCCCGAGGCCGATACATCGGCTGTCCTCAGCAGGCAGCGCGCCGATATGCTGGGCGGAAAGATCATGGAGCACCCGGCCGGATTCGAGATCCTCGTTCCCTTCGCCAGACGAGTGGACGATGAGCTGACTCTCGATTGCGAACTCGTTCCCGAGACGGTCTACCCTGCCTCCGCTTATATAGGGCTCACCTCGTGCCCCGGCGCTGCGCCAATCAGTGTTGTCGAGGGGGATGCGGTCGCACTCGATGCGGTCTCGAAGGCCTCCGAAGACGTCGACCTTGAGGGCATGGATCCGATGGCTTCCCACGTGACGCTTCGCCGCTACGGGATCGATGACGGCCTGGAGGTTCGTGTCCCGATGGAGGATACCGAGCTGCTTCTCGCGCGTATCGAGCGCGTTTGTGCCCAGGTGAGAGGCGCCACGGGCAGAATCGACCGCGCCCTCAAGAAGGCGGGATTCGAGTGCAAACCGAGAACGCGGTCCTCGCAGGGTGAGCGGGCCGAGCGCGGCCAGTCGGCAACCATGACGACCAAGCGACTAAAGAGCATGCTCGCCTCCTTCGATTCCGGTTCGCGCGGAACCTCCAATAACTCCCGAAAGGGGGCGTAGCGTCATGGCCAGGAGAGCGTCGAGGCGCTTTGTCGCGGCAGAGGGGCAAATATCCCTTTTCGCGATGGATGATTCATCGATCTACGAGGCGCCCGCCGAAGGACAAACCGATAACGTGGAAGTGCAGCAAAGCCTGGCCCTTGACTTTGGGGCGCAAGAGGAATCTTATGTAAGCCAAGCGGGAGGCGACAAGTTCGCCCACAAGGACGATTTCGAGGAGGAAGCGCATGTCGGTGCTGAAGAACCCGTACAAGGGCGTGAGGGGTCTCCGGTATTCCTTCATGGAGCAGAACGCTCCGGAGGATCTGGCCAGGATGGAGGCGGCTGGCGAGACGGAGGAGCATCTCAAGGCGGTGGAGCACAACTACCTGACGAGACTCGCGGAGCTGCAGGACAGCTGCATGGAGAGCTGCGGGGCGACACCGGAGTTCGCGCAGATCACGATGGCCGAGTGCCGGTACGACGACTACATCCGCAAGGCCAACAGCGCCCAGAAGATGGCCGAGGAGATCGCCCTCAACGAGACGGTGTTCACGCTCTAGCCGCTCACCACAACACCGAATACCTGAACCCTGATATCCAGGCCGGCCATTCGCCACTGGAGCGCGCCAGGCTCAATGTCGCCGCGCTACGCGCCCTCAAGGCGACCATGGACGAGGGGCGAGACGCCACTCTCGAGGAGGCACGTGCCATTTCGGCCTATTCCGGTTGGGGCGGTGCCGCGAACGCCTTTGCCGAAAACCCAACCGGTGGCTGGGCCGAGGTATCACGGGATCTGAAAGAGCTTTTGAGTGAAGATGAGTTCGCCGATCAGCGCGCGACGGTCCTCACCGCCTTCTACACCCCCCGCCCCGTCGTGGAACTTACCTGGGAGACGTTGAGGGATGCCGGTATCTGTGACGAGGGCACAGCCGAGATTCTGGAGCCGGGCTGCGGAACGGGCAACTTCATGCGCTGCGTCCCCGCGGGCATGGACGTACATGTGACCGGCGTCGAAATCGACCCCGTGAGCGCGGGACTTGCACGCGTGCTTTGCCCCGACCATACGATCGTCGCCGCCGATATCGCCAAATGCGAGATCCCCGAGGGGTCGTTTGATGCCGCCATAGGTAACGTCCCCTACTCAGACGCGATAAAAATCGACGGAGTGCCGCTCCACGACTACATGATCAAGAGGGCCGTGGCCGCCGTGCGCCCCGGCGGTATCGTCGCTGTGCTGACGAGCCGCTATACCATGGACAAGGCCCGAGAGGCCACACGTGAAAGTCTTGCTCGCGAGTGCGATCTTGTCGGCATGGCACGGCTCCCCAAGGAGACTTTCGAGAGCCAAGCGGGAACGAGCGCGCTGTGCGACCTCGTCATCCTGAGGAAGCTCGCCGAGGCGCGAGAGATCACGCACGACAACGCGCCGGACTGGGTCCGCACGGAGACGAACGCGGACGGCTTCCGTGTGAACGCGCTGCTTGCCTCCAACCCGTCCATGGCCGTCGGCGAACAGCGCTCGGAGATGACCGCATACGGCCCCGGATATGCATTGGTAAGTGGCCTGGATGCCGCGGGAATCGCCGATAGCGCTAGGAAGTCCCTGGCAAATCAGGCCATCGGTTCGATTTCTCATACATTTGAGGGGATGCCCGACAGGTCTGCCGCGCCCGAGGTCGCGCAGGTCCCCACCGATCCGGCGCTCTATGAGTTCACGCTGGGCGACGGCGGGTCGATCTGGTACGGCAACGGCGACACGGTCGAGCGCTTCCGGCTCGCGGATCGCGGGGCAGAGGACCGCGCACGCGCAATGCTCGAGATCAGGGATGCCGCTCGAGCGCTTGTCTCGCTCGAGCACGACCCCAAATCGACCGACGCCGTAATCGAATCTGGAATTAAGGCCCTCAGCGACCGCTACGACCGCTTCGCAGAGCGCTACGGTCGCCTGAACGATCCGAAGAACCGCAGGGTCCTCACCATGAAGGGCTATCACGACTGCTCGCTCGGCATCAACCTCTTCAGTCTCGAGGTGCTTGACACCAAGAAGAACTTCGTCCGCAAGGCCGACATCCTCTCGAAGCGCACCGTGCGCCCCCAGGCACCCCTTCCCGACCGTTCGGAGACCCCTGCCGATGCCCTGGCCGTCTCATATGACCGTACGGGCGGCGTCGATCTGGCGCTCATCGGGCGACTACTCGGCTGCGGTGTCGCCGAGGCCGAGCAAAGGCTCGGCGACCTCATCGTCCGCGATCCGATCACGTCGAGAATCGAGAGCGCCGAGGCATATCTTTCCGGCGATATCGGCGAGAAGCTGGATGCGATCCATTCGATGCAAAAGAAGATAGAGAGCGATCGGGTCGACGCCGGGGAAAGCTCCTGGCTCGAGTCGGTATCGATTCCCCCTGTCCGCACTCCCGAGACGAGTGCGGAGGTGGCGAGAGCCGTTAGCGTTCTCATGAAAAGCGGCCTGTGGGATACATGCGTCCATCCCTTGACGTCCGACCGTGCCGTTATCGCCTCGGCGCATGCCGGCAGCCTCCCCGACAGCTGGCGCGACAGGTCATTCAGTACGTGGACCGGAGAGGCGTTAATCGCCGCCCTGGGAGAGCTCGATGAGGGGGTTCGCGTCTCCACCGAGCGCAGGAACGGCTACGCGGCCATAACGAACCCGCTCATCGCGGCGCTTGTCGAGAGATCGCTCGGATATCTGGCAAGTAAACGGGATTTCGCGACCGATGGGATGAACACGGAGGAGGTTCTCTGGCGATTGTCCACCGATTCCCGCGTGGGGCCCGATGTCCTTGCCGTCGCGCTTGGGCGTGCCGATGCTGACAACACATATCAGACTCCCGAACCGATCAAAAACCTGGCGCGCGCGTATGGGATCTCTGTTGCCCGGAAGTCGGAGCAGGAGCCCCTATCGAGTGTTTTGGCGGCTGCGATGAAGGCAGACCCCGTGCCGGCCGAATTCCTTATCTCGCTCGGTTATCGCCAGGCTGGTGACGATGCCGTGATGAGGACTACCCATGTCGACTGGATGGGCGACGTCGATCAGCCCATTCCCCACGAGGAGCTCGTCAACTCAGATGACCTTGCCGAGTACAGGGCTAGACGCGAGCGACATATGGCGGCCTTCGGCCTAACCGAGTCGGATGTCGAGAGGCTCGCCGCGCTGCGCACCTGCGAAGAGAAGCTGAAAGCCGTGCTTCCACGTGAGCTGGGTCCCGGGGAGATCGCGGCGACCCTGGGTTCTCCATGGATTCCCCCCTCCTTCGTCATGAGCTTCATCGAGGAGGAGCTCGAGTTAACTGATGGCGAGATGACTTCGGCAAAGCAGAGGAAATTCGAGGTTGCCCATGAGCCCCGTACCGGAAAATGGCGCCTGACGGGAAACGCGACCGAGCTTTCGCTCGAGGTGCTGGCCAAATACGGCATCAGCAGCTATTCGCCGCTCAAGGTCATCTCGGCCGTCCTCAACGGCAGCGAGACGAAGCTGAACAAGACCGACCCGTCCACGGGCAAGAAAGTTCCCGACCCCCAGGGGACTAAGGCCGCATGGGACAGGAGGCGCTTGATTTCGTCGGCTTTCGAGAAATGGGTGTGGGCAGACCCGGATCGGGCAAATGTGCTGTGCAAAATCTACAACGATAGGTACAACCGATTGGCGCCCAGGACGTATGACGGCTCATACCTCACTTTTCCCGGTATGAATCCCGATGTGGGGATGAGGCCGCATCAGCGTGCCGCCGTCGCGCGAGCTGGGCAGGCAGATGAGGGCACGCTAGTGGCGCATGTCGTCGGCGCCGGAAAAACCTATACGGGTATCGCCATGTGCATGGAGGCCAGGCGTCTCGGTCGGGCCAACAAGCCGCTTGTCGTCGTGCCGAAGCACCTAACCGAACAGTGGGCATCGGATTTTGCCTATCTCTATCCAGGGTCGAGGGTGCTCTATATGGGTAAATCCGAGTCGGATTCCGCGGATGCGGCGAGGGAGTTTTTCGGCCGCGCGGCAAACGGGGACTGGGACGCCGTGATCGTTTCGGGTTCGCGCTTCGATATGCTCGACCTTTCGCAGGAGCGAAAGGAGGTCTATCTCAAACGCCGAAGGATGGAATTCCTGCGGGCCAAAGAAGATGCGCAAGAAAACGGTGGAACCTTCACGGTTAAAAAGCTCGAGGAAGAAGTCAAGAAAATCAATGAGAAGCTCTCGAAGCTCCATTCTTCTCCGAAGACCGAAGGGCTTTCGTTCGAGGAGATCGGCTTCGACTATCTGTTTGTGGACGAGGCGCACAACTATAAGAATCTCCCTACGTATGGCCTCGCTATTGCGGGAATGACTTCCTCGAAGTCCAACCGCAGTGAGAGCCTGCTTGAAAAGTGCACCTACCTTCGTGAGATTGGCCATGGACGAAACATCGTGTTCGCCACGGGCACGCCTGTCACCAATACGATGGGCGAGCTGTACAACATGCAGCGCTATCTCGCCCCCGAGCTCCTCGAGAGGCAGGGCCTATCATCGTTCCCGTCATGGGCGTTCACGTTCGGCACGATAGAGGACTCGATGGAGATCAAGCCCGAGGGCAACGGCTTCCAGCTGAAACAGCGCTTCACGAAGTTCCATAACCTCCCCGAGCTCATGAGCGCCTACCGAACCTTTGCGGACATCGTCACGCAGGAGACCGTGAACCTCAAGGTCCCCGATTGCGAGGAGATCCATATCACCGTGCCCGCCACGCCTGAGCAGCTCGAGGAAGTCAAAAAGCTCGGAATCCGCGGCGAACGCGTCCGTGCCGGAAATGCAGACGGCAACGATAACCTGCTTGCGATCACGGGCGACGGCATGAAGGTCGCACTCGACCCGAAACTGATGCACCCCGAGTTTGAGCCGATGGAGGGCGGCAAATGCGAGGTATGCGCACGCGAGGTATTTAAAATCTGGGAGGAGACGGCCGACATGCGCGGCGCGCAGCTCGTCTTTTGCGACCGTTCGACCCCTGCCTCGGGAAAATGGAATATCCAAGACGATATGAGGAGACGCCTCATCGAGGCGGGAATCCCCTCAGAGCAGGTTGCTTGCGTCAGCGATGCCGGCAACGATCCGGAGAAGAAGGAAACACTCTTCGAGAAAGTTCGTTCGGGCGAGGTGCGCGTCCTCATGGGTTCGACAGAGAAGCTGGGCACGGGCACAAACGTCCAGACGAGACTCGCAGCTATCCATAACCTTGATTGCCCATGGAGGCCTTCAGATTTCGAGCAGCGCCTTGGACGAATCAGGCGCCAGGGAAACCTTTTCGAGAGCGTGAGGGACTTCAAGTACGTCGCCCAGGGAACGTTCGACTCCTTCCTCTACTCCACCGTCGAGCACAAGCAACGCTTCATCGGGCAGGTCTTCTCGAATAAGCCGTCCGTGCGCAGCATGGATGACATCGATGAGACGAGAATCTCCTACTCAGACCTTGCCGCCGTGGCGTCGGGTAACCCCGATATCAAGAGGATCCAGGAGCTGAGAAGCGAGATTATGGCACAGTACATGCTCAAGCAGTCTCATGACGAGATGGTGGCAAACATGCGCCACCAAATCGAATCTCGTTATGAGCCTTCAGCCGCTTGCAACCGACGGCGATTCGAGTTGCTCGAACGTGACCACGATGTCCTCGAGTCTGCGAACAGGCAAAGGGAGCTCGACAAGGGTGCAGATATCGTAAGGGTCTCGGTCGGAGGCGTGTCGGCGCTAGATCGAGCTAGCGCGATCGGCATGATTCAAGGGGCTGCCGGAGATTGTCCCATCGGCCCAGTCAGGGCAATCGGAGAGTTTCGCGGTCTTGAGATTGTCGTGAAGAAGGAGCAGACGCTGCTCGAGCGAGACGGCACCTTCCGTTACGACCCCTTCATCGGCCTTAGGGTCAAGGGCACAGCCGACGCACACTGGTCGAATCATATGCTGCCGTCGGCCACTTCCGGTTCACACACCGTGCTGCAGCAGCAGATGGACGGCATTATCGAGAAAGAGGCGGGCGGTCTAGACCAGGCAAGGGCCCTTATGGAGCGCTCCGACAAGCAGCTTGAGGATGCCAGGAGAATCGTTGTCGAGCCCTGGGACGGTGAGGAGAATCTCGAGAAGCTGCAGGGCGAGCTTGCCGAGCTGGAGCAGAAGGAGCTGAAAAAAGGCCATGACGAGTCAGGCGTAGATGGTGACCAGGACGAGGACGGCCCTGACATTGCGGAGTCTCCCGTCAGTGTTGGGGGACACGATGGGGGCGCACATCCCCACACGAGCGGTCATGGATTTTAAACGACAGTCACAGTCGGCCTCCAAAGGCACTTGCCGTTTGGATGTTATGGATCCGATTGAGGTTGAATGAGAACGGAGACGGGATGAACGTAGGGAAAAGTCTCGCCGAATCGATTGAGGGGGCCACGACGGCCTACTATCGAGATGGCGGTGGCACCGAGACCGGGATTTCGGCTGACGAGATGCTGGTCGAGGCGCTCAAACAGGCCTATATCGCCGCCTATGCCAGAAATGACGGCGGATCGCTGGATACCGTGAAAAATGAGCTCGCGGAGTTCGGTGGAAGGGAGCCGACGACCAATGAGATCTGTGAGGCCGCCATCGCGCTCGCAGGCAAGCAAGCGAAGCAGGATGCCGGGGTCATCTCCCGTATGTTTAAGCTACAGGCCGCATCGCTAGCGGAAGAGTATGCGCCTGCGCTTGTCAGGGCCTTCGATGCGGAACGCGCTCAGAAGACCGCCCGCGGCATCGAGCTAGACGAAAACGCTGCGGTCAAGCGAATGAATATTAGGAGGAGCTGATATGTACCTTGTGGATGACAGCGGGAAACCTTACGTCGCCTTATTTAGCGTACAGTACGCGCCGAAGTTCAGTGACCGTCCAAGTCGGCCCCATGATGCCTGTTTCAAACTCACGAGGGACCCGAAAGGCCGCGAGGGCGTTTTCGTACAGCCCTTCTCATATGGCGGCATCTCTCCCGTGGCCCATGTCTCGCATAAAGTGGAGACCGCTCTTAAATTCGGTTGGCCGGAGCTTTCGTCCAACGGATATTCCGTCGAATTCCCCGGTAATTACGATGATGCCAAGGTAATCGGGAGTTACAGTGCCGGGCATGAAAGGCTGATGGAGCTCCCGATCCTTATGGGAATCCTTGAGCTCGAGGGGATGGTGGAGAACGCCGAGCGTGACTCGTTTTACGGCACCCTCGTGATCGATGAGGAAACTAACGAGATCAGGGTCGAGGCTCCCGAGGATGTCGATATCGAGTTCAGGTATTGGCTCAGGAACAACGGGGCGCACCCCGTCTCATCTAAGGAGATGCCGACGGTTCCCGTTGACCGCGATCCGAACCGAATCTCCAAGGAGGTCGAGGCGATCATCTCGGAAAAGACTCCGGAACGCTTCATGAGGTCGCTGTTCGACTCGAAGATCCTGCGTGCTGGGACTTCGGCGGCAGATGTAGCGGCGCTGAGATCGGGACTCGATGGCCTTTTGGGCCATAGCGTCGCCGGTACGGAAAACCTAAAGAAATCGCTCGATATGAGAGAGCGTTCAACGCGACATTAATAGCTCGCAAATCCGTAAGCCCCTGCCCTGATCAGGGGCTTTTCGTTTGTTAGGAAATTCATTTAGTCAGAAATTACATAGTTACGATATTGCACAGTTCCGTTATCACGTAGCTACGTTATGCCGTTGGGGCGGCACCATCGACACCATCAGCGAGGCCAACCTGCAGGACAGCTACATCGAAAACACGGCTTATCGGTGGTGTGTCCTGGGGTTCGTCCCGATCGTCGACACGCGATGGAAGCCCGTCACCTAATACCACGGCGATTCGAGTTGGTATTACTGCAGCAAATGGGACGTGCGCTACGACCTCGCTCGCGCCAAGGAGCTGCTGAAAACGGGGCCGCGGGAGTACGACCGACTTCCAGACGGCGGGCCCTACGACGGCCACCCCTGTTGGCAAGCGTAAAAACGGGGAGGGTCAAAAACCCTCCCCGTTGCGCCAGCGGTGTCGACCAGCCTACCTGCGAGTCCTGTAAACCCTGCTTCGGTGGTCTACATCGACAACAAGGATGACGAGAACATCGTCCTCGATATCGACAACTATCCGATAGTCTCCGACCCTGTAGCGCCATAGACCAGACTTATTTTCAGTCAAGCCCTTTCCCATGCTCCTCGGGTCTTCGAGCTGTGAAATCTCATGGAGCTTTGCCACAATTCTTTTGGCGATCTGCTTGTCCAGCTTTCTCATTGATCGCTGGACATCCTTATCGACTTCAATCCGCCAAGCCAAGGTTCTCCTCCAGCTCGTCGAGCGTCACAGTCTCAAGCCTGCCGGCCCTATAATCCTCGACCTTCTTCATTAAGCCGTACTCGTACTCAAGCCTGTCAATCTCGGCAGCGAGCGCTTCTGTCATGTAGAAAGTCTTCGTGCGTCCCGTTGATTTCGCCAAACGGTCGTACCTGATTGCTAAGTCCTCGGGCAGTCTTATTGCCGCGGTAGCAGTGGCCATAACGCACCTCCCAATCATGCGTATAACGTGTATTACATTCTAGCACATCGATCACCGCAGTGGTGCACAATAAATGTATTGATCTTCCATCGTTCATGTAATGTGAACTGTAACGAAAGAGGCCACCCAGGACAGCTATGGAAAATCATGGTGCCGATAACTGCGAAATTACGTTAATGCATACTTGCATTTTGAGAAAATACGGCATTACACAATCACTCTATTACATTGTTACACTATGCCGTAGTTGCGTTATTGCGTAGTTACATTGTCACGTAGTTGAGTCATATCACAGTTCGGCTATTGCCAATACGATATCTCGGTTACGGAGACCATCCTTCATCCGGTCTGTCATTTTCCGGATCATGAACCACGTACCAGCTGTTGCCGTGGTGACAGATGTCGCGCAGGGTACCGTCTCCCATCTTCACGCGCCAGCTCTCGCACACACGGCCCTCCCCCATCACCCATGACCGGGGTTCGTGCCAACCGACCTCCGCGAAGGGGAAGATCCTGCCGTCGTACCATTTGATTCCCCACGGTACGTACTCTCCGTCCGGCCGGCACTCGACCAGTGCCGTCACAAGTCTGATTGACTTCTTCCCCACGCCGACTCCCTATGCCAATTACTAACGAACGCGTGTTCTATTGTCGCACAGCTCATAGCATAAACGCCAGACGTCCAAAAGCCATGAAAATGCGGGCTGAGGTGTCACCAGATGGCACCAAACGACCCCGCGCAAGAGCCTCGGTAGTGGGATTCTAATCTCATGGAAACCCCTGGAAGAAAGGGTCAAACGGTTATGGTAAAGAAAAAAACAGAGAGCATATTGATCCCGTTGCTGCCAAGATACGATGCCGCGGGCATTTATAATCCGTATCCCTTGAGGACTTCGGTTGGCAAGATGACCGTTACGAGAGACGATGCGTTCCCGAGGACAATCAGATTTGAGAATTTGGTTTCGTTCAAGGACGAAGCGATGGTCGAGTCAAAGGTATTTGAAACCCTTTTGCCGTTCCTGGGTAGCTCCACATCGGCCGGTTATGTCATCAGCGTGGATTATGACCGTGACCATCCGACTCCTCTTCGCAAAGGTGAGACTCGCGCCAAGGACGACAAGGGCCTGCCCCGAGGGTTCGAATTGGAGCAGTTGGAGCTCCCCATCCTCGCCTGCGCTCTAAAAACCTACGGCGTCACGGTAGATATGCCATCTGAAGCCCTTTGCTATGGCAAGTTAAACCGAAGGAAGCAAACATACTATATTGAGCAGCCTGGCAGGTACGTGGACAGAGATCGTCTGGAGACTGAAGGCCTTAATTTAAAAATCATGCCAGATCGCAAGGTCACGGAAGTCTCATATGAGGAACGAGAAATAGTTTGCCATCTGGCGGGCCTGCAAAGGCTCGAAGTGTTCAGCCCCGTATACGCAGAGGAGTTGCTTGGCCCCGCCGACGGGAATGTTGTTACCGCCCGGGAGAGAGTCGAGCTTGTCTTAAGTGCCGGTTCCTCACCCGACTTCATACGCAAAATGAATGAGGCCGGCTTCATTTCGGAAGGGGTGCCCGTACAGTACCGTGACTCGATTCTCAAAAAGGCGCGCGAGCTATTCGATACCGATCTCGAGATATGGGATCAACATGTCGCGCCTATGTTCAAGGAGCATTTGGACCTGGATATGCCCTGGGTCGCAGGGGATTTCTATGGCAATCCGAGGAAGGCTGAGCTTAAGAGCGAGCCGGAGCCAGCGGAAAGGGTTGCTCCGGCACCCGTTTGCGCCCTGCCCGTATTTAGACCGGAATAGCCATGAGTGCGCAGGTGCGCCCGCTGGGCAACTCTCTGGTCCCCCATGGCCATGAGATTCTTTTGGAGCGAAAATGACTCCCGTTACTGTTAGCGTCGTAGAGAGACCCGGTAGGGAGCCGAAGTTCAGGTGGATTGAGCTTTCCGACGGCCGTAGGTTCCAGGTCCGCTCAATGGGCGCATCTGTCCCCTGTCCCGGGCGCAAGGCGGGTAGCCTCGCCCGTATCTGGAGCGTAGAGATAGAGTGGAAGGGCAGACCCGTCCATCGCTTCATCGTCAAAGACGATGATGACTATTACATCGTGCGCGCCGGAGAGGACTCCTAGAGGGCCTCATAATCCAGATGCGAGATCGGGTAGGTGTTCTCGTAGACGTAATCCGATGAATTCGATGACTTGATCTTCACCTTCACGGGCTGGCCCTCGTCTTCCAGCAGAAACGCGGTGCAGACTGAAATCGAGTAGCCGGGCTCGAGTGTCTTCGAGGCATTCGGGTCGCTGTATTTCGTGCAATGGGACAGCTTCACGCCGTTTTGGTAGCACGAGACGTAGGACACCGGTGCCCGTCCGTCATGGTCGAGGTTGTTCTCGAATGTCATGCCGACAAGGAGGAACCGGTATTCCTTGCCGCTTGAGTCCGTGGCGACCCTCTTGTAGACGCCATCGACCGTCAATCCCCTCGAGGCATCGGATGAGCTCGTGTCCCCTATGCCTCCGAAGGAGAACGCCTCGTCCTCGCTCTTCTCGGAATCTTTCTTCTTCTTCGAATTGTCCGATCCATTTGCTTTCTTTGAGCCGCCGCATCCTGTAAGGGCTAGCGAGGCCATGGCGGCCAGAACGGCCCTCCTGCTGACGTTGACGCTATTCATGCGTTACCACCCATCAATCCATCTCATGTCATAACCGATAGAGCGTGTATCCCCTGCCGCTTGCCGCCTTTTCGGCGCCGGGGCAGGCTTTTCCAAAGCGTTTTGCGTTGGAATCCCGCACGATCGCCCACGTCCAGCCATCCTCCTTAAGGACCCCGTAGCCCCCTTCCAGACTGTCAACGTATGCGCGGTAGTCGTTTGCCCTGCCGTCGCCGGAGATCGCCTCAGACCAGATCTCGGGACGCATGTCGTAGGTCACGGGAGCCCTCGCCCACTCTAGGTAGTTCATCACCGTGGCGTCCTCGGACCATATGCGACCCGGGTTGTCGCCCAGGGCCTCGACGATTTGTGCCATATCCGAATCGATGCCCCTCCATCCGGTCTCGACCCAGCGGGTTTCCGAGTCAAGCGAGTTAAGACCGCTATTGACGATGGAGAACGCTAGGACGAGGACCATAACGGCTCTCCCGGCAATCAGCAGACGATGTACTCGTGGGTTGATTGCGTCGCCCTGGCCGACGGATGCGGCGACAATCAGAAACGAGACTGTCCACGTTATCCAGAGGCACCTGACGGCAAGCGCGCCGGCCATGGAGGCCGCCAGCCAAAAGGCGATGAGCCATCTTGGCGGGAACCGACGTGCGAGGACGCACGATATGATTGCCGCAAGGATTGCAACGCCCCAGAACAGGGCTGCCGCCGGCATCGCCCACACCGGCTTCAGCTCGAGAATGACCCCGCCGTAAGACGCGGCCCCGAATGAGCGGATCACATAGAGTGAACCGTCGATGAAATAAGGGTTTATAAGCGATTCTGCAGCCATTCCTACAATCGCCGCAAGTAGCGGCAGCCTGGACCGCGCCCATGAGCGAACTGTCTCGCCAGTCTCGCCGAGCGAGATCTCGCCCTCTTCCGGAAGCAGGAAGCACGCGGCGGCAGCGGCGGGCAAGGGCCAAAGCGCCGCCTGCAGATTTACAGACAGCAGCGACACGACCGGGAGTACCAGAAGGCAACGAGAACTGGAGCCACGTCGCCATTCTTGACACGTAGAGATGGTGACGAATAGCAGCGCCGCCGTCCAAAGGGATGGACGGACGGATAGATATGAGGTCATGAGGGCAAACCCGACCGCGCTGATCAACAGTGGCGCCCAGGGGTAACGCGGGTTTTGCGCCAGCCTGGAGACGGTGCCGGTATAGGCCCACAGGGCCAGCGCGGCGGGTACCGCCACGGACACGGCGACGCCCGTGTAGCCCGCGGCCTTCCACCACAGATAGAGCCACGCGTCATGGAGCCACTGCTGGAGCACGATACCCTGGCCGGCGATTGCGGTGAAGGGGTTTGTAACCGGGATGCCGGATTCGACGATTACGCGCCCCGAGGCGAGAAGGAACCATCCGTCCGTATCCAGCGTCCCCGCCGATCTGATGGCGGGGATCAAGGCCATGATGGCCATTGACAGCAGGACGGCGAGCGCCGTTGAGGCACAGTGTACGGTCTTCGCTACCTTAGTCTGATTCAATCGAGTCTCCTGATAGAGAGTGGGCGGTCGGACTCGGTGAATGTTCCAGGGGCGACCTCGATGCCGCCTACTGCCCCCCGCGGTGCGAAAAGGATGCGCCAGGGGGCGACCGAGGAGTCGAGCGAAACCACCGGCCAGGATTGATCCGAGGCCTCGAAGCGTCCTATCCAGCAGACATCGATCGGGATGCGCATGAACAGGGTATGGAGCGACCTTCCCCTCGCGTACACCATGCCGGTGGATTTGTCGATGTACTTGGTTCCCATATACCCGATCGCCTTGTCCCTGAAGGTCTTGGCGATCTTCAGGGAGAGCGGAACCTCGGTGCCGGTCCTTGTCGTGGCCACACAGGGGATATCGTATTCATAGCTCATGGGTCGTCTCCTACATGAGGGAGGTGAACGTTTGGGCGATCTGCGCCACCACGGGCGCGAGAACGACGATCAGGAACACTGGCAGGATGAAGATGATGATCGGGAAGAGCATCTTTGAGCTCAGCTTCTCGATTTCGGACTCGACCTTCAGGCGCCGCTGCTCTCGGACCGTCTCGGCCTGGTCGCGGATGATGTCGACAAGTGAGCCGCCCGCGCGCTCGGACTGTGCGAACGATGCCGCGAAGATGGTGAGGGATGGCACGCGCGCGCGTTCCGCGAAACGCAGGAGCGCTTCGGTGCGCGACGAGAAGCTGGCCTCGTTGGCCACGCGCTCGAAGCCGCGCGCGATGGCGCCATCCATCCTGCTGCCGACCGTATGGAGGGCGAAGTCGATGGACGAACCCGCCGACATGCAGATTGCGAGAAGGTCCAGTGCGTCGGGGAGCTGCCTGTCGAGCTCGTCGCGCCATTTCGCGCGTTCGTTCAAGAGCCACAGCTGTGGAACGGCGAGGCCCATGAGGACCATCGCGGCAAAGATGCCGAGTCCCTTGGAGCCTCCGATGAGGATCGAGGCGATGAGGCCGGCGGCGGTGAATCCCGCGGCGCTCGCGACGCGGAAGGCCCAGAAGGTCGCCGGCTGCATGGTGAGGCCCGCGCGGTCGAGGGAGTCTCGCGTGGAGTCCAAGACCGAGCGGGAGATGGGCGCGAGCCTCGACACGACGCTGGACAGCTTCTCGGCGATTCCGGGAAGCGTCGCGGACGCCTCCTCCTCTACCGGCGGCTCCAACTGGAATATGCGCTTGAGGGCGATATCCACGCCGAGGCCCGCGGCGATACCCAGAAGAAGGAATATGAAGCCAGTCGTTATCGTTTCGAACATCTGAGAACCCCTAGTCGTATCTGATGTTGCTGATTTGCTTGAGGACCAAGAAGCCGACGATATCGAGCGCGGAGCCGACGGCAAGGCACGCCCACCCCGCGGGCGTCATGAAGAACTCGCGGTGAATCTCCGAGCTCAGCGACATGAGCAGCAGCATGACGACCGGCGCGAAGCCGACGAGCTTGGCCTCGAATCGCGCCGAGGATGTCTTTGCCTCTGCCGAGCGCTTGGCCTTGACCTTCGCCCTGATGGCTTCGCCCACGCGCTCGGTGATATCGGAGAGCGAGCCGCCGGTCTGTTGCGATACGGAGACGGCCGTGGAGTAGAGCTTCAGGTTCGAGCTCCCCGTCCTCTTGGCCATATCATCGAGTGCCTGGGCGATGGGTCGTCCGTTTCGCAGGTCGCGTTCGAGGATGGCGAACTCCGATTTCAGCGGCTCTGCCATATGCTCGGCGACGGGGGCCACCGATTGCGCGACCGAGGCGCCCGTGCGCAGGTTCGATGCGATGAGCGGCATCGCCTCGCCGAGCTGCTCCTCGAAAAGCCCCTGCTCTGCCCCGCGCTTCAGCCTCACCCAGATCGGGAAGGCGGCGATACCGAGCGGGAGTGCCGCCAGGGCGCCCATCGCAGAGCCGGTGGCGAGAATCAGCACCGATGGGGCGAACGCGACGACGGCCCACATCTGCGCGGCCTCGGAGACCGATAGCTGGGGTGCTGCGCCCTGGCACACGCGACGAAGGGCGCCGACGAGACGATTTGTGCCGGTCTCGTCAGAGGGATTCTCAGGGATGGGGCCGGACTCGGCGCGTTCGCGCTCGACACGTAGCTTTCTGGCCGTCAGGAACAGAACGATTCCCGTCAATACCGCCGGCAGTGCGGGGAGGAGGGCTGCCGGGGAAATCTGCCCGCTCATCGACGGAACCAGAAATCGTCGTCGACGTAAACGCCGCGCGCGAAGAGCTTTTCGCGATGCGCCGGGGTGATGCGCTCGCCTGTGGGCATGAACTCGCCGAGAACCTTGCCGTCTTCGGAGAAGCCGGTCTGCTCGAAGCGCATGATGGTGCCAATAGTGATGACATCGCCCTGCATACCCTGGACCTCCGCGATCTCGGTGATCTTGCGCGAGCCGTCGATGTCGAAACGGTTCACGAAGACGATGAAGTCGATGGCCGAGGCGATGAGTTCCATGATCTGCTCGCTTCGCATCTCGGTTCCGGTCTGCTGGATCATGGAGCGCAGGCGGGTCGTCGCCTCGCGCGCGTTGGAGGAGTGCACGGTCGTGAGGGACCCTTCGTGACCGGTCATCATGGCCTGGATCATATCGAACGCCTCGCCGCCACGGCACTCGCCGACTACGATGCGGTCCGGGCGCTCGCGCAGCGCATGGATGACGAGCTGCCGGATGGTGATCTCGCCCTCGCCCTCGATGTTGGGTCGACGTGCGGTCTTGCGCACAACATGGGGCTTTTGGAGGCGCAGCTCCGGCGCGTCCTCGATCGTGACGATGCGCTGGTTGTCCGGGATGAAGGAGGAACAGGCGTTGAGCAGCGTCGTCTTGCCCGAACCCGTTCCGCCGGCGATGACGACGTTCATGCGGCCGAGAACGATGGCCTCCATGAACTCCAGCATGCGCTGGTCGAAGGTGCCCAGCGCCATGAGGTCCTCGGGTTCCACGGCGTCGGGTCGAAACTTTCGGATATTGAGGATGTTGTGGTCGACGGCGACGCCCTTGGCCGTCGCCGCCACACGCGAGCCGTCGAAGATGGCACCGGGACGGTTGAGGATGCAGTCACACAGCGGTTGTGCCTCGTCGCAACGCCGACCGTCGGCGGACGCGATTCGGTTGATGATGAACTTCACATGCTCGTCGTCCTCGAATGTCACCGGGACCTTCCGTAGCATGCCCGCTCGCTCGACCCAGACGTCATCCGGGGCGTTCACCATGATTTCCGAGATCGAGGTATCGGGAAGCAGCTCCTCGATGGGCCCAAGATAGTACAGGTCGTTGATGCCGGCCTGAATAACCGCCTCGAAGGAGTTGTCATCCAGACGAGAGCCTTCGGGGATGGAATCGACAATATCGGCAAGGAGCTCGTGCGCGCGCGTATCCCTCTGTTCGTTGCTTTCGGTCGCGTCGTTGGCCGCCGTCAGGACCCCGGTTGCCTGGCGTACGGCGTCGCGTTCGATTTTGAGTAGGTCCTTATTCAGCATTGTTCGTCTCCCCCGTCTCGGGAAGGGCGACGAGCCTGATGCCGCTTGCGCTCGAAAGTGCGAGGGCCTGGTCCTCGGTCACCTCGATTGTGACATTGGAGTAACCGTCAGACTTGGTGCCCGAGAGGTTTCCGTCGAGCGCCAACACACGGATGGAGTCGGCGATGCGCTCGGTCGTCACGACCTGGCCATCGTTCACGCTCGCGAGGACGTCGACCTTGTCGCCGACGGCGAGCAGTGGCGAGAGGCCGGTCGAGCTGTCGAGCGCGACGGTGTAGGCGACGCGGCCCTCGGTCACGGCTGTGGTGATCGAGGCGGGTTTCTTGGAGCCGGAGACCGATGAAAGCGATACGGCGGTACCCGAGGTCTGCTGCGTGACGGACTGGCGCCCGGCGACATCGGATACCTTCTTAGCGGCGTCCTTTGGCGCAAACGCCTTGGGCACGCTTGCGACCGTGAGGTCCGCGGACGCGATAACCTCACCGGGGGCGACGTCGCGCGTGACGGTGACGACCTTGACGGTCGATTGCTCGAGGCGCGTCAGCTCGCCCTGTGCCTGGGTCCAGCGCCAGCCGGAGAATCCTACTGTCACGACGGCGACGGCGATGGCCACGCCGGCGACGGCTGCGAGCCTGCGGTCCTTGCGGGCTCCACCGGGTACCTGTCCGCGCTGTCGGCGTGCGGACGCGGCTCCCGCCGTTGCCGTGGTCCTCTGGCCGCTCTGGGCGGTCTTGGGAGCCGTGGCGGGCATTTGCGTCGACGTGGTCGCCCCCATGGCGGCCTCCTGCGCCATGGCGCGCTCAAGCTCATGGCCGAGCGCCTGCTTGCGCCCGCGGAGCCTATCGATACTGCGCATGCGACCGGCATCCACGGCCGCGCGCTCCTCTGCCTCGACCTGGGCGATCTCAGCCCTGATCTCCTCCGGGGTCCTTTTCTTCATCGTTTGACTTCCTTCCCGGGACCGAGGAGCCCCGAATACCTGAGCAGCGAGTCTCGGTTGACGCGCCAGCGGTTGCCGAACCGTGCGCCCTCGAGCTTTCCCGACGCGCACATTCTCTCGATGGTCCTAGGGGTGACTCCGACCGCGTCCGCCGCCTCGCGCGACGTCAGCAGCGCCGGCATGAGGTCATATCTTCCCTGGCGCATCAGGTCGTACATCAGACCCAAGGGTCCTCCGATCTGTCGTGCTATTCCGACACATAAAGAATCGCCCCGCGCGGACGTGCGTGCGGGGCGATTTGGTGACATTGGGTGACAATCTAGGGTGTTCGGCGAGGGCGCCTATTCAGCGCCGTCGGACGCAGATTCATCTGCGCCTTCGGTACCGCCTGATGAGGTGGGCAGCATGTCCCTAACGGCCTTGGAGAGGCTTTCGGGGGCATCGTCGATCGAGCAGACGCCCGTTTTCGTCGAAACGTTTCCGTCCTTGTCGATTGTGTACTCACACCAGCCGTTTCCGGTGTCGGCGGGGCGCCATACCGTCGTGGATGAATAGGGATGGAGCGCCCATACCGCATCGGATCGAACCTTGAGTTCGTCGATGCCCGCGAACCTAGCGAATGTCGACGGCCAGGCTCCCTCCAAAATCACGTAGACGCCGGCATATCGGTCTGCCGCTCCACACAGGTCCTCTGGTGCCTCGACATAATAGACCGTGGCTTTTCCGGTATACCCGTTTGCCTTCAGCATCTCGAGCACCTCGGAGCGCGCCTCCTCGCCGGGGTTCTCCGCATATTTGACGGCGTTGGCTTCGCCGAAACAGGATTGGCGCGTGCTCTCGAGAAGCGAGCCCTGCCATGTCCTGTAGGCGAGTGCGCCGCCGAGATCGACCGCGAGGGCGATGAGAAGGGAAAGGGGGATGAGTAATACGACGAAGAAGGTCGTGAGCTGCGCGCGGGCTCCCCTCTCCCTGAGTGTGCGGCACTTCATCTAGATGACCTCCCAGTCCGAATAGCTGATGTAGGAGCGTGTGATCTTGCGCACGGATCTCTTTCCGAACACGTTGTAGGGCGCTGGGTAGTCGTAGATAATCTCAGCCGATACCGTCACGGTCCTGTCCTCGGTCCTGAGGTTCTCGGTGCCCAGGTCGCTTGCCACGGCGCTACCCTGTCCAAGGTTCTCATCGGAATCGAGTGTCACAGAGGCGTTTTTCACCGTGAGGTAGTCGGGGTCCACGCCGGCAGAGGTGCTCACGAGCTCGGTCACGAGCGTATCCGCGTTCATGGAGTCCCACCCCGCGGGAAGCCGGTCCGCGAGGTGCGCCAGCGAATAGTCGATTCTCGCTCGCTGGTAGCCCGTGAAGCCGAACCCCATGATGGCGAGCACGACGGTGAGGGCGATAGGGAACACGAAGATGAACTCGGTGGAGATGAGCGCCTTGAGCGCCCGGGTGTTGCGCACCATCACATCACCTCCGATGAGATCGCGGTGGCAGAGGAAGACTCGGGCTCACTGCCCGCAAGCCCGTCGAAGACAGCCAGGGTGAAGACGCGGCGGCAGGGAATCTGGACATTGACCGTCACAGACTTGCGCTCGATGGAGGAGTCCCTGGACTTATCCCCTACCCTCAGCGTCACCTCCTTGGGTGCAATCGCCTCGCGCACGATATCCACGGTGCAGCTGTCATCGAGCCCGATAGCGCCCCTCACGTATGCCTCGACCTCGGAATCGGACAGATCTGGATTTGCCGCGGCATAGCGGGCGCCCTCGGACGCGGCAGAGGACGCAAGTGCCTTGCACCTGCTCAGGTTGGCGCAATCCACGACGAGCGCGAGCATGGCGATCATGATGGGAAGGAGCAGGACGAGCTGGGTCACCATGACGGCCCTGAGCCCCGTACGTTTAGACCTCATAGCAGATAACCTTTCAAGATTGCGGTTAGTGTCGCCCCGACCAGGCTCACCGACAGCACGGCGTTGTAGGGGACGTTGTTCTTGAGGCGAGCGCAGGCCGGGATGGATCTGATAGCGAGTTCCAGGGCGCATGCGCATGCAAGGTGGATAGCGAGAAACTCGAACACGGTCCCGACGGATAGCGCCGCCATAAGGGCGACGGCAAGCGTGAGATAGTCGCCGGCGTGCCAGGAGATCCCGGCGATGCGCTTCATGGCAAAGGAGATCAGCGCGAATACTGCAGCGCAGGGAATGGTAAATACCGCCCACGCATATGGTCCCCAGGGCGATGACACAGCGCCAGCGCCCGCAAAAAGGAACAGCATGGGCACCGGCGCGAGCCTGAATCTCATATCCTCCTGGCCAAGTGCCACGGAGGCTGCCAGGAAGACGGCATAGGGAATCGAGATGAGCGATCCAGTCCAAGCTGCAAGCAGATAGGGGTAGACAAAAACGATTTCCGAGGCAAGCGGTGGGTTGTGGCGGCGTGCGTACGTTCCGGTGTCTCCAAGCTGGGACATCTCCGCATCGATATCTCCTGCGCTACCCAGAGAAATTAGTGTTGAGGGGCTGACGCCGTAGTTAACGGCCTCCCTCTTCACGGCGTCTATCCATTTATCCCTATCGGTATCCCCGGGCTGTGCTTGGAGCATGGTCTTGTCTTCATGCTCCAGTGCAGCGTAGCGCCAGCGTTGGTAAAGATGGGAGGCGCACCAAAAGCCGCAACCGACGGCTAATGTGGTCGCCAATCTGACGCCAAAAGACACGGGAGCCTCCTCGATATAGGCATAGGTACTCATATTTAATTTTGTAGTCGTGTTTGCTCAAAATAAGGCTAATTTGGTGCCAAGCGGTGACACTATTTTGATTGAAACGCCTATCCATTCGACCTGGGGTCGTGACAATGGATGACCTACGAAACCGAAGTGGTCGCGAAGAAGTTGCCACGAGAGCCGTATCGGAATGCGCGAAAGACGGCAATCAACCAGGGCGAAGCTGTGAATCGCAGCGATCGAAGAACCTTCGAAGCCATTAGGCGTGTCGGCTAATTCCCGCGCCTGTAAAGCAATTGCCCGAAATACGATACCTGCAAAACATGTACGCCCATGGCTTTGACTGCCTTGTGATATAAGTATCTGCTCGAAGTGCGGTGTCTGCGAAGCATAAGAGTGGGAAAGTCCATATTTATGCTTAGTGAGTAGTCTCTCGAAACGCCATACTTGCGAAGCCTGTGTGCGTGGATGCGAACAAAGTTTTGCGGTAAGTAGCTGCTCGAGGCGCGGTACCCACGAAGCAATATCCATCCTGAGAATGATGCAAAGTAGGGTAAGTAGCTGTCCGAAGCGCGGTACCTGCAAAGTTTTATGGACTCTTGGGTTTTTTGCCGGCCAGAGTAAGTAGCTGCCCGAAGCGCAGTCCCTGCGAAGTAGGCCTTATGTAGGCAGAATTTAGCGCGTAGGTAGGTAGCTGCTCGAAGCGCGATACCTGTGAAGCGTAAATCATTGCGCCATATGGCGGCTCTGTGGCAAGTAACTAGTCGAAGCGCGGTCCCTGCGAAGCCATCCTACGGTGGGAACGTCGCAGCCGGATGGTAAGTAGCTGCTCGAAGCACGGTACCTGCGAAGCAACATGTTGCAGCCGCCAATCGCTTGAAGACGGTAAGTAGCAGCTCGAAGCGCTATCTACGAAGCAGAATACGACACGCGCCCCATAAACTCATGGGTAAGTAGCAGCTCGAAGCGCGGTACCTACGAAGCACAAAAACCTGTACCTTTTTGTGCAACAAAGGTAAGTAGCTGCTCGAAGCGCGGTACCTACGAAGCCCGTAGAGCCGTTTTTATAAACTTCCCAGCGGTAAGTAGCTGCTCGAAGCGCGGTACCTACGAAGCCCAGAAGCAGGAGATGTTGAAGGAGCTGGTGGTAAGTAGCTGCTCGAAGCGCGGTACCTACGAAGCCGCGGTCGGCGTGTCCGATCAGGCCTGCGCGGTAAGTAGCTGCTCGAAGCGCGGTACCTACGAAGCGCATCATATTGGCGTTGCGTTCGTCGTTTTGGTAAGTAGCTGCTCGAAGCGCGGTACCTACGAAGCCAGAGCGAGCGCAGCGAGCGTGCCTGGACGGTAAGTAGCTGCTCGAAGCGCGGTACCTACGAAGCTGTTCAGGCATCGTTACAACAACTCCATAAGGTAAGTAGCTGCTCGAAGCGCGGTACCTACGAAGCCTGAAGCAAGCGAGATTATGAATGTGAGTTGGTAAGTAGCTGCTCGAAGCGCGGTACCTACGAAGCCCCATTCGTACTCGATCGCGAAGGAATAAGGGTAAGTAGCTGCTCGAAGCGCGGTACCTACGAAGCGGGTAGGCCGTCTGGATGTGTCGAAATGCGGGTAAGTAGCTGCTCGAAGCGCGGTACCTACGAAGCCGATTAAAGGCGACAAGAGCGACGAGCGTAGGTAAGTAGCTGCTCGAAGCGCGGTACCTACGAAGCCCGTGACCTGCTCGGCCGTATAGTTTTTACGGTAAGTAGCTGCTCGAAGCGCGGTACCTACGAAGCGTACTCTGCTGACATCGTTATGTCTCTTTCGGTAAGTAGCTGCTCGAAGCGCGGTACCTACGAAGCCGGAGAATTGACATCGGCCGGTAAGCGACGCAAAAGAGCAGCTACTGAAGCTGAATAGTTAATTAATAGATTAGAAAGGGTTCCGACGATTTTTGGAAACCATCCAGTTTCCGCCCGGAAAAGGGATGATAGCGTGAGTTCTGTAAAAACCTGACAGCTGGCGGATCATCGGAAAACCGTGCTATCAAGCAATAAGCCTTATTTGAGATTTCAAGGTGCACGCACCAGTTTAACGGTTTAGACGTTACGGGAGAAGAGGACCCGATCTCTATCTATATGCCACACTGGGATCTCGAGATTGGCAGTGTCTACCTCCCGGTATTCGAGAAACAACATTTCCAGGCCCTCATGGCGCGCCTTTCGAGTTAATTCCAAGACCTCGGCCGGATTTAGCTTGTCGATGAGGGCGATTACAGCAATTGACGGATTCAGCCTCGTATCGCAAACGTAATCCATGAAGGAGAAGAATTTTCTTTGCAGGGTAGTGGCCGGCTCGCGGCGGGGTGACAGCGAAAGCCATTTGGCGAACGATTTGATATCCCGTTCCGTGTTCCCTATCAAATCCGTTCGAAGGGAATACCCCAATTCCGCGATCAACATCTCGATACACGCCCTGATCTCATGCGCTTTGGTTGCCAAAGGCTCACAGGCCTCGATCTCAGACGCCATCCTTGACGTATAGGCGCCGGTTAACCTCCGGTCATCGAATGGGAGCTCGATCAGGCTGTCGATAAGGACGATATCCTTCGGTTTGAGCTTTCGTTCCCCTCGGTATAGGACGATTCCGGGTTCCCCTTCTCCCAAAAGCGATTCGGCGCATCGAGATAGCTCGTCGAACTCATCGAAGGATATGACTCCAAGTCCATCCGGAAAATCGATTGTCTCCCCTACCGTTTCGAGCTTGACGATCATAAGACGATAAAGTCCTCTCCGGTAACAAAATGCCCCTCGTCAGACGGGCTTCCACATAGCGTGAGCATTGAGCAAAAGGAGGCCTCGGATACCCTGAGCACCTGCACCAGCCCCGCTTCTGGAAGGCTGGCCTTGAGCCTAGAGATGGCAGCCTCGGCATTCTTGGTATCGACCGCCAGGCGGGTGTAGACGGAATTCTGCAGCCTCGTATAGCCATCCCCGACAAGAAACTGCCTGAACCTCGAGTACTCATGACGGTCCTGGGCATCGGCCACGGGTAGGTCATACATTACGACTATCCTCATGAACCTTATCCTCCCCCGTTCCCCATCAAGGCGTTCCTGGCGCCGAGATCTCATCTGCATCGCCAGCCCCCTCCATCACACGAAGGCATCCGTCGACCCATAGGTCGATGGCGTCCGACACCCGGTAGCTCCCATGGCCATAGGGAATCCTGTCCGCGAGTGTGGACGCAAGGAGCCTTTTCACAGAAGGCGAGAGATCGCGGGGGCGCTCCAGCTCGACTTTCCGATCGACCAGGGGCCTGAACGGCTCCACGAGGTCGCAGGCGAGGTTGTAGGGATTCGTCTTGGAGTGGTGGTGGATTCCCACCTGGTTGAGGTAGCCCTTCGCCGCGATCCTGCACGCTGTATGCGAGAGCAGGATGGAATAACCGTAGTCGAGGGCGCTATTGGTTGCATCCGCGTGCGGTACCCGCACGAAACCGTCGCCGAACAGCGCTTTGAAATAGCGGCGCGCACCCGCGGCCTCGCGCCCGGTCGAGTCGCCGGCGCGGACCTCTCCCGCATAGGATGCAAGCAGCTCTGCCTCCAGGTCGTGGCCTGATCCTTCGAGGACAGAGGCCTGGTTTTCCAGCTTGCACTCGATAATCCTCTTCCACAGCATCTTGCGCGGCCAGGCGCCCCAGGACATCTGTGAGAGGACTTTGCCGTTCGTATCGATCGTCGCTGCCGTTAGCGGCATCAGGATTGATGCCGGCATATGCCGGCTATCGGTGAAAATGACGCTGCAGCCCCTTGCCGCGAGCTCATCGAGCAGGTAAGTCGATATAAACGCGGCCTTCCCGTCGACAACGATGCAGTCGAGCTCGTCGGCGCGCAAAAGGACGGGCCGGGGGTCGCCGTCACGGTGAACGGCGACCCATCCCGCCTCATAGCGCAGTTTCCGGGCGTTCTCCAAAAAGAGTGTCTTACCCAAGGGTGGATACCCTCTCGTGGAGGCCCGCCGCCGAAATGTCAACGATAGCGAAACCGGCCTTGGGGTCGTTGATGATCTTATCGAAGGTCATCGAGAGCGTACCCGCGAACGCGCTGCCGCCGAGGGGCCTCACGTCGGCGGTACCCCTGATTCCCGAGAGGAGCTCCACGACCTGGACCTCGGACTCCGCTACCGCGCGGACGGTCTTAGCGAGATCGTCCGCTTCCGTATCGGCGAACACCTTTTCCGGCGTCTTCAGGGCACCCAGCTTGAGCACCTTGGAGACGCGGGGAAAGTTTGCCGGAGCGAGCGCGAGAAGGCGTGCCCACAGCCGGCAGAGAACCTTGGCATCGGATTCAAGATCGCGCCTGGGGCTCGGCTGCTCGCCGTCGACCATGCGCTCGACGATCCTGAGCAGTCGGGTATCGGCTGCGTCGAGGGCGAGCTGGCGCACGGGGCCGGCGGTCTTCAGCCCCTTGACCCTGAAGCGCTCCCCATATGCCTCGTACACTGTTTCCTTAAGGATCCTGTCGCGCACGACGCGGACGAATCTCTCACCGGATTCATGGCACAGCGAGCGCGCATAGAGCTCGGTGAGCGAATCGGTCGCCTTGGATGCGATGGAGGTGGGCACGGGGGCGAACCTGAACAGGTTTCCCTTCTTGCCCTCGGTCTCGTAGATCATGAAATAGGCGAACGTCTGGGCTGAGTAGCCGCCGAACAGGGCAGCATCACGGTCGCCCTTCACGGGGATGAGCTTCGTCTTGGAGTCGCGCGGGGAGTAGACGGTCTGCTTCCAGAAGGCGCCGCCTTCCTCGTAGGGGGCAAACGTCACGCGGAGGTTCTTCCAGGAGCAGGCGCGGACGAGCCTCTCTCGCTCGAAGTCGGAATCCCACAGCACCTCTGCCGTGTCGTAGTCGACGAGGTTGCGGAAGAACCCGCCGGAGAAGAAATCGAGCTCTGAGTCCGCCCCGCCCCGGCGCTCCTGCGCCTCGATATCGCGCATAATGCGCTCGTAGAAGGCCCTGTTGTTCGACCACATGGGGGCCCTCGTCTCGATGAACCTGCCGGTCGTGAGGGCGATGAGGGCATCGTGGGCGTGGTAGTAGCGATTTGCTTTTCGGCTTCTCGGGATTCCCGCGCGCCTCCTGACCGAGCTGGCGACCCCGGCCTTCACCGGCACGACCTTGACGCCCGTGTAGGTTGCCTCGAGGACCGCGGCGATGAGCTTGCACTCCTGGCTCGTCTCGGTCAGCTGGCGCCCGACGATCGACTTCAGCATTCTCTCGGAGATCTGCGTCCTCATGAGCGCGTTGAGCTTGCGCTCGGTCATGAGGCCCGCGCGGCGAAGGTGCATCCAGAAAGGCGCCATCTTCCTCTGCACGTGTTGGGGCACGAGGATCGAGTCCTTCTTATCAAGGCTCTCGGCGTACAGGACCAATGCCTTGTTGTCGAGCGATTCGTCCCTGCGCACCGACCTGGGAAGGATACGGTCGACGCAGTAGTCGACCGACGCGATGCGCGCGATATCGATGGGCTTGCCTGAGTAGAGGCTCTTTCCCGCCTGTCGGAAATAGAGGTACAGGCGCTCGTTGATCTCCTTCTCGTCGAACATCCCCAGCTCGCGCAGGAGCCTGGCGGCATCCAGGTCGCGGCGCGCGTCCTCGTCGAGCGCCTTCAGCGCGGCCTCGATCTCCTGGGCGCGGCTCCGCGACCGCTTGCCCTTCAGCTGTTTCGAGGCGGTCCTCGTGACCTCGACGTAGACCTTTGCCGGGGCGCATCCGGCCACCGAAGCCATATCCTCGATAACCTTCATGGCCTGCGAGACGCCGCGACGAAGCGCGGGGGACCCGGGCAGGGCGTCGATGCCGAGCTCACCGGCCTTTTCCAGCGCGGTGACGTTGACCTCGTCAATCCTCGTGCGGAAGCCGAGCTCGGTGTCGCTCAGGGCCTGCATCAGGTTCATGGACGTGCCGCGGAACCTGCCGTAGGGCGCGCCCTGCTCGAGAACGTCCATGATGCACATGTCGCCGCGCGCGGTGTCTACCCACACACCGGTGAGCAGGCGCTCGGAGAGCTGGCCCCAGCCCTTGAGGCGCTTCGCGCAAAAGGCCTCGATAGCGCCCTCGTCAAGGATATCCCCGTATTCCTTGGCGACCTTGCGCTTCAGGATGGAGCGCTCCTCGAACACGGTGTTCCACAGGATGATGTCCTCTGCCATGGACTTCTGGGCGGCCGTCAAGGACTTCACGCCGAGAAGGCCTGCGATCCAGGCCGAGACGGACAGGCGCGACGTCATCCTTTTGGCATCGGATACGCCCTTGACGTGCGGGTGCGCCATCGTGAAGTCGCGCGAGAGGATGTTCGCGATTCGGCTGAGGGTCATGACCGAGCCGTCCGATGCGGCCTCGACCACGGCCGCCCTCATCGCCGCATCGAGCGGCAGCCAGTCCTGGCCGTCCTCGGTGTAGCGGATGCCCGCCAGCTCGTTCAGGAACCGGAAGCGCTCGTAGATGAGGGAGTTCGCCGGGAGCACGTCCTCATCGACCAGGTAGGTGCACTTGCCCGTCATGCGCCGGATGAATGCCTCTGCGGCCGCATCGGTGTCGATATGCTCCTCGTAGTTCCAGGGTGCGACGAAGGCGCGCTCATGGCCGGGAAGACGGCGCGACCACGCGAACCTCGCCTTGCCGTGGGCGTCCAAGGGCGCGGCTGAGGAGTCCAAGGGTCCTACGTAGTAGGGGATTCTCGAGGTCAGCACTTTCAGGATATGGGGGCCCGCGTCCTTGAGCCAGGGATAGAAGTTGCCCTGCGCGTCGATGATGCGGCCCACGACCTCCGCATGGAGCTGGTACGGGATAGCACTGTTGTCCGTGGTGTGGATACGGCGAAGGAACCTGTGCTCTCCGAGAGCGGCGATCATATCGATGTAGGCCGGGTCCTTTGCGGCATCCGTTCCCTTGAAGAGCCTCTCAACCCTCTTCTTGAACTCCTCATAGGGAATCACATTGAGGTCGTAGGCCGTATAGCCCATATTCCTCTTGGCGCCGTCGAGCTTCTTCACGAGCACCTTGTCGTACCCCCTGCGGCCGGACCTTTTCGGGCCGCCGAAGAAGTCCCTGTAGAGGGCAAGCCCGTCCTCGTCGGGACCGTCTTCGGAATCAGCATGGGCGATGTATTTCAGTGCGAGGTCCTTCAGTGTGCGCAGCTGGCGCCCGTACACCTCGTACTGGGCCACCTGGTTGTGCGAGAGGGTCTTTCCGGGCGCAAACGAGAGAAGGCCCTGTAGGCGCCACGCGGAGTAGAGGCCCCTCGCGGCCTCGATGGTCGGGGCGAGTCGGTCGGGGCAGTTGGCGAGGAACTCATCGAGCGCATCGGCGTCGGATACGGATATCTTGCCGATCTCCTCGCCCTCGAGTGCGAAGGCTTCCATATTCGCCTTGTAGCCGGCGACGAGGTCGCCCAGAGCCTTTGCCTGCGCACGGGCGATCTTGGCGTCGATGTCGTCGCCTGCCACCGATACGGCGCCGGACACGGCCTTTTGGAGCTCTCGGGCAGTCCAGGAGCCGCCCATACCGGCAAGCGCGCCGCCATCGAGCTCGATAGCCTCGCCACAGGCCTCCCCCAGGGCGTCGAGCTCGCGCACGAGGGCCTCGACCTGGGCGGAGGGGTCTGAGTTGGCGGACGTCACGTCGTTGCCCTCCATGAGGAAATGCCCGCGGCGCACGACGTGGTTGGCGATGGCCCAGAAGACGAGCCTGGGGTCGCGGGGGCCGTCTGACTCCATGAGGTCGACGTCGAGGTGCGCGAGCGTGGGGTAGCCGTCGAGAAGCCCCTGCCAGGCGGCAGCGGCGGGGTCTGCCGCGATATCGTCGCGCATGAGTTTGTAGGACATCCTGCGCCTGACGAAGAAATCCGGGTCTGTGGGCGCGATCGCCGGCGCGAACACGCGCTCCATCTCGCGCTCCCTGCCGCGGGCGCGCTGGAGCCTGCGCCTGGCGGTGCGGGGCGTACGGGCCTCGGAGGCGTGGAGCGCCTCCTTGAAGCAGCGTGCGCCCATCACGGGCTGGCCCTTGTGGTAGAGGACCTCTCCGTACTCGTCTGTGGCCACGAACCCGACGCTCGTGCCGTCGAGGTCGATTCCGGCAAACCAGGGACCGTTGATATTTTTAAGTTTCCTAGCCATGAGTTCTCCTGTGTGATATAAAGGGATTGTGAGTTGCTGCTCGAAACGCAGTACCTAAGTCGAAATACGGCTTAAAAGCCACAAACTGCCTTTTCAGGCCGCCCCGTATGGGGCTTTTTCTTTTTCCCGACATTCCATAGGCATCTAGAGCAGGTGTTCCATGACGGTACCGGTCGAATCGGTGCGGAACCGGATACTGCCCACCGTGTTCTCGTGGATCATGTCGCCGGTCGCCACATCGACGTAGACGGCATCGCTGAGCCCGCGGGACACTTCCATCTCGGTGGCGCCGGTCTCGGAGTCGATACGGAGCTTTCCCACTTGGTTGCGCACGTGCATCTGGCCCCTGGAGTCCAGGCAGCGCTCGACCGAGCCCGTACCGGCCTCGGTAAGATGCACGCTATTCATTTGGAAACTGTTCACAGTTACCCCTCCCCCTCTGCAAGAAGGCTTGAGGCCGGGCCTTTCCCGGCATTGGAGGGTTTTATTCAATTATAGACTGGCGCGGGGACGCTTTCACCGGTGATTCAGGGCATCGCCATTAGGTCAGTTTTAATGATTCGATATTGATAAATGGATTCATTTAGCCAGAGGATATTCTAGGGCAAACAACCTTCCTTTCGAAAGTAAAACCCCGCCCTGGCAATTGAGCCGGGGCGGGGCCAAAGGGGAAGGCGTATTTGCGTTTACGCCGGCACCGAATAACCGTTGGTGCCGATCTTGCCTACAACGTTGGTGGCCATAGAGATGACGTCCCGGAGCTTGCCGGAGTAAATGGCGAGGACGCTCACGAGGGCGAGGGCGAGCAGGCCGATGAGGATGATCATCTCGGTGGAGATGACGGCGCCGAGCTTCTCGTCAGCTGCACGGCGGACATTGTAGGTCTTGGCCGCGAGATACGTGACCATGGCGTTCATGGTTGCAGAATCCATGATGCGCTCCTTTCGGTTTGGGGGTTCGAGTCTTTGGCCCCCGACGACACGATAGGGCGAACCTCCCGCCCCTGAGATAGATTCTGCTCCCGTAAATGCGTCCGTGAGGGGGCATTTGGTGCCAAGGGGTGACAAATGGTGACACGAAAAACCGCAGGTAGGCGACACGTACATAGCCGTACAACATATGTTCGCCTAGAGTTAATGACAGCTGAAGCACCGGTTGTGTGTAGATGCCCCAATCGTCGTTGTGCTAGAGTCGAGACGCAGGTGACAAGTTCGCCAGCGTGTGAAAGGAGCGGTTCATGGCAGATGTCCGCGTGACCGGAACGGCAGATGAAATCGAGCTCATCGCTCGCTCTTTCGGAGTTGTCCCCATGATGGAGCGTCGGCGTGACGGCACGGCGGCGGGCTATTTCGAGGCGCAGGCCCCGAAGACCATCTGCCTGGACCTCGGGACAACGGGGCCCAACCCCGTCGATGATGAAATCGCGGCCATCGCGATCGTGGACTGGGCGGGTAATTTGGCCTATGAGGGGAAATACAGGCCAAGTCGCAAGGAGCTCTGGCAGGCGGCATCTGAGGTCAATGGGGTCGCACCCGACAACCAGATAGACCTTCCCTCCTTTTTCGACGACCAGGTAAAGATCAGGGAGATCATCTGTGGTGCCGACGAGGTTATCGTCTACAATGCCCCGCGCGTAATGAGGTTCCTGGAGTACAACGACGCTGCGCCCGTTTCTCGAACCAGGGTCACGAATACGATGCACGAATATTGCCGATGGCTTAGTGAAAAGTATCATGACCGAAACTGTCTTGCGAACATCGAGTTGACCGATGTCGCAGAAAAAATGGGCTACGCATGGGAGAACAACCCGCAAGGACCTGTGGCAAATGCCCTCGCCTGCCTCGCTGTCCAAAAATGGATTGAGGGACAGCAAGATGAAGAACACTAAGATTTCTGAATTCAGGGCTTGAACAGCAGGCCCATCGAGTTTGCTGCACCTTTGATTCAGGGGGTGATTGCTTCTATCAATTCCACGGGATGATCTCACCGGGCGGCAAGACACTTAGGAAACCCGGTTTGGATAGGTGATTGGCATGGACGTTAACGATTTTATGGCGAAGCACGATATCACTGATGCCGACCTCGGGCGTATGGCCACTCCCTTTGAGAATGGCGGCTTCGAGCTAGAGCCCGACCGAAAGGTATTCAGCGGCTCGCATCTCGATGCAGTCTGCACTCGCCGCGTTACGGTGATTCACGATGAGAAGGATACTTAGAGGGCTGAACTGATAACAATAATAGAGGGCGGGACACAGCAATTGTGTCCCGCCCTCTGTGTCTTTGTTGCCAGATATGCTACTCCTCGTATTTGTTGCCCTTCCCGCAATTACAGTCCTCGCAAAGCGTCTGCAGATTGTCCATTACGGACTTTCCCCCGCGTGAGACGGGCTTGATATGGTCGACGTGGAGCTTCACGCCGTCCTCGCGACCACGTCCGCACTTGACACACCTGAAGCCATCCCGGCGCAGCACGTCATAACGCATCGCGCGCGTGACCTTCGCATGTTCCTCGTCGTTGGCCATACGACGGTCCTGATACTCTAGGCGGCGCTTCTCCCGTTCTTTCTTCTTCTTGGACTTGCGATGCTCTTTTATAAGCATCGTCAAGATTGTCTCTGCCGCCCAAAGCACGATGGCGATCTGAATAAGAGGCATGAGAGACTGGAATACCTGGGTGTAGACATCGGATGTTTCCATAGCGTTCCCCTCCATTGAAATAGATGCTTCAAGCATAAAGTCCCGCAAATGCCGGCGCTCCCCCACTGGTGCCATGAGGTGACACCCACTTGGAACACTTGTTCATAACCACCCGCCCGACTGCCTCCGAAACGATGATTGGAGCATCAGAAATGCAGACGGAGGGAGAGATATGGCCGAGGAGCTTGACCCGAGCATGCTTCCGAATTGGCTGAGGGACATGGATGACGGCCCGTCGGTGAGGCCCGGTGCAGATGATTGCGCCCGCTACGGACTCACGTGGTGCGGCAGCTTCACAGTACATGGTCTCGGGTTCCAGGCGATGAACGGGACGACGACGGATTTCGCGATGGCCTGGCCCATCGGCAACGGTGGCTGGCAGGTCCTTCAAGACGCCTACGACATCTACGACCCGGTCGTGGGGCAGGGCGGCTATATCGAGACCGAGGATCTAAACGACATCATGCGCGAGAACGGGTTCCGATCCCTCAACTCATTTACCGCCTCAGAGGGCGAGGGGTGGCGCGAGAGCCTTACGCGTGCCGTCGCGGCCAGGTGGTGCAGGGAGCGCTACTCGGTCCCCCTGACCTTTATAGATGGCCCCTCGGCTCTGTCCAGGCTCGCCTCCTGTGCCGCCGCGTTCGACCCGTATTCGGACAGGGCGCTCGTTGCCGCTGCAATCGAGCGGGAGATGGTGCGCCAGGAAAATACCTTCAACCTGGCCGCATACGCTAGCGCCCGCGAGCTCAAGAGCACGCAGCTTCGCTCCCTTGCGTTCGTTCCAAAGAAATCGGCTGTCCATGGGATGGGATTGGCGGCGGGGGGCCTGCGTCGCCAACAAGACCCGAGGACAAACGGCCGCGGACCCAAGTTCGGGCATTAACGATAGAAGGGGCAGATTGAAATGTATGAGAGGGTATGGAGCGGAGAAGTTGAGGGCTGCGAGGTTTCTCTCGGGTTCAACGAGGAGGACGGCCTGTTCAGCTATACCGCGAAAAGGGACGGCATGGTGCTGAGAGACCGTCATTGTGCCGATCCGGTAGATGCCGGCCTTATGGACGGCCCCGGGGTCAAATGGGATGGCAAGACGCCCCTTGTCCCCAGCGCCTCGGAGATCAAATTCGAGGGCCGTTTCTCGCCTTTTCACACGCTCGAGGAAATCGTGAGCGGCACCTGGCTCTCCCCCGCTGACTGGCCGGTTTACCGAAAGGCGATGACAGTCGATGAGCTGGCGGGCCGTATGACACGGATCGCGAGGAGCTACGCGGGCGATCGCGCGCCGGACGAGGCATACATGAACTTCGGCCTCATCGATTGCTCGAAGCGTCTGAACGCATTGTACGAAGGGCCCGACAACTGGCCGAATCGTGCATTTGAGTCCCTGTTCACTGTGACCGGGTACAAGGAGCTCACACTCGGTAAGAGTTTCGCCTTCAGCGACCACTATCTGCTCGCCGACCCGCACAAGATGCCCAGGCAGGTCGTCGAGCAGATTTGCATGACGGCTGCGAACGGAAGGCAGGAGCAACCCTCATATCGAGATGCCGTGGTTAGCCTATGCAGGCAATCGCGCGTGGAAACCGGGGGTAACGCCGATTCGTTCACCGTCCTGCCCTTTGTTAAGGTGGGTGAGTTCATAGACGAAATCCGCAAGTCGGACAGGATTCACGTCGACCTGTATGCCGACTTCAACGGCGACAAAGTACCGATGGCTCATTTGGGCAAAACGGCGATCACTCTCAATGAGTTGGATGCCGAGAGAATAAGGCTGAACATTGACAGGGCTCACGAAAAGCATAGTTACTACTGGTCGATAAGGGGGAAGGGCGCCTCCTCCAAGCTGGATTTCTCATCCCGTGCGTTCGAGTTGACCGAGCTTGTCGCCGCCATCAAATCATGTGCAGACTGGAGCCTTTTCTTTAACCAGCGGATTGAATATCCATCTCTCGGTTATGATCTTGACGCGAACGGCAACTCCAATCGCGTCCTTCTAGCGTGCGGCATGAGCGAATGGCGTTCGGACGACGCCCAGGGGTGGATTGCCGTTTCGCGCTCGAAATCAGATCGTCTTTACCATATCGAGCGTATCGACGCATGGGAATCCTACGAAGGGCCCGAATTCGAGGTCACGGAGTCGTACGCCACGAAAACCTACCCGAGAGACCTCATCGACCAGATCGCGGCAGACCATAACGAATTCAGGGAGACGGATGGCGTACCGCCCTTCATCAACGCCCGCTACGCCGCCCAACTTGAGCACCTGCGCGATGTCTACCCCCTGAAGCAGAAGGCCCCGGAGATTACACCGGGTACAGCGGCACTGAAGGACGGACTCGCTAAGCTCGAGAAGAAGGCTGAAACCAATATGACGCCCGGCCATAACACGCGGCCGGGCTACTTCACCTATTGATCGGAAAACCGGGGGAGCCGAACGCGCCGCTTCCCCGGTTCTGCTCCCGAGCGGGCGACAGCCTGCAAAATCACAGTTGGAGCGGAGCCTTTTGGATCCCTCCCCGCCCGCCATCGCCGGTCCTCCTATTTCGAGCTGACGACGCCGTCGGCTTGAGCCAAAGACCACTTGATGTACAGGACGGTATCGCGCTTAGCCGTAATGGAGCCGGTCGACGCGCTCTGCTGGCTCGCTGAAGTCAGCCAGCATATCGGGACATACCGGCGCCAGGTGCCGTCGGATGTCTTACGGTAGACTTCTTCTGGTTTTGCCGGGGCGACGCGCTCGCCCCAGTAGACGGCCTTATGGGCGCACCCATCGTCACCGATGGCCGGCAGCGTGATCCCCCCGAGGGAATGGGACTCATGACCCTTGCCGTAATCGGGGAGTTCTAGGGCACCCGCCGCCTCAGGGGCGCTGTCGCTCGCGGCGGTGCGATACACGGCCCCCTCCTCGGGATGAAGCGAACCCTCCGCATATTCGATCCTGACCGTGCAGCGATTGCGGCCGTAAAGGTGGAGCTCCTCGCCCGCCGTGAGCTCCGATCCCCCATAGGGGCTCGTCAGCTCTGCATCGTAAAACCAGTCTGTAAAGCCCGTGCTCTTCTCCTCGCCGAAATGGTCATTCAGGTTGCATCGGCTTTTCAGTGCGGCCGCGGTGGCCTCCGCGCTGGCCGTGTGGTGACCGACCCTGGCCGTTTCCGTGAAGACGATCGAATCGTCATCCACTCCGTCGGCGTGATAGACGACCTTTACCCCTGCGATATGGACGGGCCCGGCGCCTACGAATCCATGGAACCGGTGAACGAGCGGTGAGTCATGGTTGGTCCCCTTGCGCAGCTCCGTCGGAAATGCCTGCATGACGACACAGGAAAGATAGCGGTCCTGCATATCGGCGAATTCGTCTTCCGTGATGTTTAGAATCCTTCCGTCCCGCGAGAAATCCCGCAATACCACGGCTCCTTCCGGCTTTGGGATCAAATCGACTTGGACGCACCTCAGGTCGTTCGATGCGGTGAGGTCGCCCACTCCATTGACCGTTGGCGCATCGAGCCCCGTTCCCGAAACGTAACCCGCCGTCCAGCCGACGTTCGAGTTGAACGCCCTTACCTCGAGGTCGAAGTGCAGCGAGACGTCGCCGGTGAGCCAGACCTTGATGGCGCTCCAGCGCAGGGACCTCCCTCCCTCGCCTACTGGCTCCCCGTCGGCCGCGGCATCGCTCCACCCGCCGTCCTTGGCGAGCATGCTATAGCGGATCGAGCCTTGCCATGGCGAGCCCTCGAGGCGAAGCGAGAGCGCCTCTATGCACATCAGCTCGGACATATTCATGCCGACATGGCGGTATGCGGCGCATTCGGGCATGTCGCCGAAGTTCGACAGGTGGCATGTTCCGATAATGGAGGCGCCCGAGCAGCCGTTGGGCACCTCGTCGGATTCCGATTGGTACCAGCGATAGGAGAAGTGGGTCGGGGCATTGCCCCCGTTGCCCTTTTTGACATCCGACCAGTTCCTGCACGGGCTACATGTGAGAAGCGGGTCCGAGCAGGCCATGGGCTCCGCGCGGGTCAGCTCAGGCTTGCCGTCGTTCAGAGTAAGCGCGCCCTTGAACGGCACCTCCTTCACGACCCATGCCGAAGCGCGGTCGCCCGCTACCCCATCCTTGTAGCCGCTATGGAAGAGGTTTAGCTTCGAAGGCTTCGCGGCGGTCGCGTTCGGCCTGTTCACGCACAGGCCCGAGGCGTCGCTTATGATGGCCATCGCGCCGTCGCCGTACAGGGCCGTACCCTCGGAAAACCTCTTCGCTGCCCACCATGCGCTGGCCCTCGATTGGACGCCCGCGCTGTTTATTTGGAAAGGCTGGGTGCAGTTGGTATGGCTGAATTCCTTACCGTCCCACGGGCCGCCCCATGAGGCATTCACGACTCGGGACCCATCGGCCACATGCGCGGGGCGCATCGTCGTGAGAAAGCCCGGGACGGGTCCCCAATCGGATTGATAGGTGTCATCGCGGACCTTGGTGAACTCGGTGAGGAACAGCTGGTTGAAATTACCGCCATATGCCTGCTGATAGATATCCGTCGCATCGGAAATCGAGGCGTCTCGCACATCCCAGTTGAGCGTGTCGTCGTCTGCGGCGTGGATGCGGCACACGATGCCCTGGATATCCTCCGTCGTGAGGTAGGTATGCTCCACGGTGGAGGATATCCACCCCGTCTGGGAGCGCAGGGCGTCGACGTTCTCGTCATGGGAGACGCCCTCGACGTAGATATTGAAGATGTTCAGGTCGGCGCACCACCTATGGGTCACGTCTCTCGATGTACGCCTGTACCACTTTCCCGTGTCGTGATACTGGTAGTGCTTCCATCCGGTGTCGTGGCGGCCGGTACCGACCCCAAGTTCCTCGTTGGTAAGGTTGCCGTCGAAGGTGACGATATTGTTCTCCTGCTCGTCCTCCTTGATTGCGCCGAGGTTGTCATGGTCTGCCGCGAACCACAGGCGGTGACCCCTGGGGTTGTAGTTGTCGTCCCCGCAGGCGGTCAACGGGTAGAAGGAGAGGTGGAACCACAGCTCGTTCTCGTAGTCGCATTCAACCTGGAGGTTCAGGGCGTAACGAAGGATCTGGACGTAGGCGTAGCGGAAGGCGTACCACTCGGTCCATCCGTTTGCCCAGCCCATGCATTGGTTTATGGGGTTCGACCTGCCCCTACAGCAGTTAATCTTGCCGTTGAGCATCCCATAGGCGTCCCAGGCCCCCTGGCCGATTGCCGCATTTTGCCCCCAATAGTCCCACCCGAGCGCCGTGTCGGCGCCGAGTAGGCCGAGTCCTGCCGCGACTGCCAGGGCCGCGAACAGTCCTCGTCTCGTAATGGGAGTATCCCCTAAGGATGAGCCTTCGCTCTTCCCATCATCGTGCTTGTCGAACCTCATCTACGCACACCTCCCGTCAGGGACATGCGCGGGCTCGGGAAGGAGGCCGCACCTCCGTCCCGAGTCGTCGTTAGTTCTTTGCCGTGGCGACGCCGTCCGATTCCGCATACACCCACAGGGCGTAGACGGTCGTGTCGCGTTCCATCTTGATTGTCGTGAGAGGCGTCCCCCCCCCGCCCTGTCGGGCATGTAGCCCTTGAAGACGAGGCGACGCCACGTTCCGTCCTCGCGCTTGGCGAAGACGTCCTCGTAGCCGGCGAGCGTCACGGACTCGCCGCGGTAAAAGGCGGTATGCCCCACGCCGCCATCGCCGATCGCCGGCAGGTCGATCTTATCGAGCCTATGCCTCTCGGCAAACCCGGTGAAATCGGGCAGCCCGAGCGCCCCGTCAACCGCATCCGCGGTATCGCTCGGCTTTCTGCGGTAGACGGTCCCGGCGTCGGGTTCAACAGAGCCTTCCGCATATTCGATGCGCAGCGTGCAGCGGTTGCGCCCGTATAGCTTTAATGCGCCCTTCCTGGGAATCTCGAGGGAGTCGACTGGATCGCGAAGGGCGGCGTCCTTGAACCAGCCCGTGAATCCGGTGGCCGCGTCCTCACCGTAGTGTGCATAGAGGTTGCATGGGCTTTTCCCGGCAGCCTCCAGCGCAGCATCAATGGGTGCATATCGATCACCGGGATGGACATTCCTATCGATATATACGCGATGGCCGTCATCAATACCGTCCGTGTAGTACTCGACGCTTGCCGATTCGATGAGGCAGGGCTTGGATATGACGGTGCCGCGATAGCGGTCCGTCCATATGCGATCGGTGCTCCTGGAAGGAAGGCGAAGAGCCAACATGGCGGCTGCGTATAGGCACCCGGAACCGAACTCCTCGGTCACCTCGACGTTCTCCTTGGCACTGAACTCCCGAACTACTCGCGCGCCCGTCGGCTTGCGGATAAGGTGGACGTTCATACCCGAGATCTTGGTATCGGAGCTCCCGTCCGGCTCGGGACCGCATGCCGGTGCCGTCTCGAGCGTCAAGGGCTCGTCTTTTGAGTTGTGGACGTACACCGGGTCGCTCCACGCGCAGGTGCCGCCGAGCAGCTTGGTCCTGACCACGAGGTCGTACTCATCTGCGATGTCCCCGGTTAGCCACACCTTAACGCGGCTGATTATCTCGGTATCATAGTCCCCATTTGAGCACACCTTGACCCCGTCGGCGCCCTCATCCCATTCGCCGCCGGTGAAGCGCTGCGCCGCATAGTGAATCGATCCCTTGTATTTCGAATCCTGAAGACGCATCTCGAGGCTGAAGATGGAATGCCCTCCATGGGGCCACCCGATATGGCGGTGCGAGTAGGCCTCGGCCTGCTGGCCTCCCCATGTCGCGACTCGGCAGGATGCCATGATCGCGGCGTCATCGCTTTCGACCGCCGTCTCCGAGTCTGTCATGTACAGGCGGAAAATCGGGTAGACGGGAAGTTCGCTCTCGTTTTTTGCCCCCAGGACATAGCCCGCCGGCTTGATGCACTTCGATTCGTCCTTGAACTTGTTGTGCCACCCCAGAATCTTCAGGCTGTCGCCGGCCTGGGCCTCGTCTTTGGATAGCCCGACGTCTCCGTGGCAGACGACCTCCTCGAGATCCCATTGGGCGTTTACCTGGGTCGCCCAGAGTCCCGGGCACGCCGGATTGGACACGGCGACGCAGGTGCTGCTGTCGTCACTGGTAACGCCCCAGGTATCGAGCCTCTGCCCGTCCGCGTCGGAGGTGATGAACCAGCATTTGTGGTCAGTCTCGTTCGTGACCGCGGGCTCATGGTGGACCCACCAGGAATTTGTGAGGTTGGTCGATTCTGGGTTACGCCAGATTTTTGCGTAACCCCGCTCCATAGTGGGAGAGGTGTGGCCATAGTTATCCAAGCCTCGATCGAGACCGGGGCCGATCATGTTCGCGATGCAGAAGGTGAAGCATCCCAGGCCATCGGATTTATTCGGCCAGAACATCCAGTTCTGATTGACCCCGTCATAGTCATGGTAGAGGCAGGTCGCCCGACCGTTCTCGTAGCGGGCGACGGGGACGTTGTTCTCATAATATCCCTGGACGAGGTCGACTCTCAGGTTCGGCGCCGTGACGGGGATGATCTTGAAGATGCCGCCCATGAGCGACAGGTCGTTTTCGATATATATCTTATCGGTCTGGACGGACATGTCCTTATTCTTCGGGGCATTCTGCGAGGAGACGATGGCCGATGAGGGTCTGACGTTGTTCTTCCAGCAATTGAAGACATCGATATGCGCATAGACGTTGTGGCCGGTCTTTGCCTGCCTGCGTCTCAGGAATGTCGACCATCCGGGACCCTCATAGAACCCGTGGTAGAGCCATCCGTAGGCATTCACATGGCGGTCCTCGCCCTCGGAGCCGTCGTTGATGAGGTTGCCGACGAAGTTGCCGACCGGCACGCCGTCGATATAGCATGTGCCCTTGTTGTCATCGCCGTCATCGCGTCCCAGCCAATATCCCTTCCAGGGATTGGTCGCGCAGTAGGAGGTGCAGTAGTAGAACGGACGGAAAACGATGTGGTCATAGAGCTCGTCGGACCAATCGCACTCGAATACCATCGCGAAGGCGTAGCCGAGGCGGTGGCTGTAGTCATTGTAGATATTCCAGAGGTCCCAGTTGTTGGCATAGCCGAACCAGCGATCGTTGGCGCCACGGGTCTGATCCGGATGCGTTAGGTCGCCGCTCTCCTTGCTTGGTCCGATATAGCCTGCTCCGGGTCCGAAGTCGACGGCTGCATAGGCGAGAGCATCGCTCGCGCCCATCAGTCCGAGACCCGCGGCGATGGCGAGGGCCGCGAGGAAACCGCGACGCGAGACCGGCGTGAATAACCCCGCCTCGGACCCGTCGCCATGGGACCGGCCTTCATTTCCAGTCGCCTTTTTTGCCTCGGCGCGGACAATCTCCTTTTTATTTCGGGAGTTCATCTCAGCACTCCCTCGACTTGATGGCAGACAGGCCGCAGCACAGGGCCACCGCCACGTAGACGGCCGCCTGGTACAAATCCAGCCTCATGGATGCAAGCACGCATGCCGCTAGCCCGAACAAGGATGTAAGTGCGTAAAAGCGCCAGTCGTCGACCTTTCGCGCTATAAGGGCGAAGGTGAATATGGCGACGGGGATCCAGATGGTCTCAACAGACCCTCGCGTCAGGTAGAACAGGGCGGCCCGCTTGCCCATCACGGGCATGATGTTGACGATGATGGAATAGGCCGAATATGCGCAGGCGGGCAGGAGGGTCGCGGAAGACACCGCCGCCGAGAGGGAGAGCTCATCCTCGTCGGGCCCCATAAGTGAAAGGTTGTCCAACACTCGATATCCTCCAAAGGAACTACGGTAGCCATCAGTTGGTCGGGGCCTTGTGGCGACCAGCCCGCCACTAGCCCATGGTTGCCCATGGGTATTCGGTCCCATCAAAAGCGTAAATCGACAACGCACAAAGTTCAGGTCGGTTTGGTGCCATTGGGTGACAGACTGGCCATGAAGGAAAGCCATCCTGGGGTAGAATGTCCCTAGAAATCGGCACATCTATCGGAGTATGCGGATATATGTTTAACAAATTATTCAATTTGCTTGCTGGGACCAAAAAGGAAAAGAGCCCCGCCGATAGCTCGCGTACAGATATGCCCCTGACCCGGGAATTGCAGCGGCAATTTGTCCGCAGCTATATCGAGCAGACCGCCTCCGAGCGCGAAGGCGGCATCCCGAATGGCGTGTACGAGACGTCTATCGTCTCTTTCGTGTTCAACCATGAAAGGATTGAGGGCAGCTCCCTCACGGAATGGCAGACAAGGACGGTTTTCGAAACCAGAGATACCGTTCTCGCGGACTCGACTACCCCAGGAAACGTCCGTGAGACGGCAAACCATACGAAAATGTTCGATTTCCTTTTCGATTCGCTGGACAGGGAGCTAACTCCCGAATTCATTAAGGAGATCCATATGCAGCTCATGGCCGGGGTAATGGATGTACCCGGCCAGTGGAAGATTCTGGGCAATGGGGTTGGAAGCGTCATCACGGCGCGCCCAGAGGAGGTCCCCTCGTTAATCGACCGCCTGGTCTCGGAATATAACAAATACGAGCCGTCCCTGGAGAATATCGTCAGGTTCCACGTTCGATTCGAGACGATCCACCCCTTCCCGGACGGCAACGGAAGGGTTGGAAGGGCTATTGCCTTTCGTGAATGCCTGCGCGCCGGACTCGTTCCCTTTATCGTGACGGATGCCTCAAAGGAAACCTATTACGCCTCTCTCGATGAGTTCAGGGCGGGGATTACAACACCACTTATTGCCTATGCCGAGGCAATGCAGGTCGATTTTGCTTCCACGATAGCGCCCATGCTCGCCGACCGCTCTCTGTCCGATAGCCTACTTGGAGAATTGGGCATAGAGAGGCCGAACTTCAAGGATGACGCCGGCTTTGTCGGTCCTTCCACTAAATCGCTGAAATCCAGCCTCGATGCAGTTGAAAACACTGGATCTGATATCAAGTCCGATCATAAGACGCATCGCACCCGTCGGATTTAGCCTCAAGCAATGATGGGACCGTTCATCCCGAACGGTCCCAAACCTGGCGTCAAGGCACGATTTTCGTCGCATTTTAACGATGAGGGGCCTGCGTCCTCTTATTCCTCAATGCTCAGATTCCCAAAAGCGGCTATTTGTCCAGCGCCCGCTTTTAACAATCGACGAATCGAACGGGGACGTCCATGGGCAACGGTCCACGGGTCGTTACCTTGATCGATCCGAAGCTCGAACTCAGCACCTTCCGATGGGCGATATCGGCGGGCATACGAAAATAGTCCTCACAGTCGATATGTACGGTACAGGTGGGCCACCCGCCGCATGTGACGACAACCAGTTCCCCCACCGCGGTCTCGCTCTCGAGGAATTGACGGACCGTCATCTCGCGGCGAGTCGAATCGGCACCAGCATTGCAATCAGTTTCAAACATAAATTTGCCTCCGGTTGATCGTTGACGAGGGCGCGTACGCGCCATTGTGCTCACGTCGTCAATAACCCGACCGGAATTCTGTAGCACCCAGTTTACCACTAGCAACCTCACCGGGCCCGAATTCGCCTGAACACTTGTTCCTTGCGGGCAGCGGGGGCACCTCCAACGGTAGCGTGAAAACGATAGGTCTAATGAGTGCCGTAGGCGAAAACTGTCACCCCGTGGCACCAAATCGGCAGGCATAGCGTCGATGCCGGCGGTACGTTAGACCATGGGGACGCATGCCCGTAATCGTAGCCAGAAACCCGCGTCCCCTCTCCGGTAACCGAGAGAATGGAGCAGTCATGCGACCTGGAGGAAAGATGAAGGAGTGCGCCGGCAAGCTCTTCCGCCGCATCGGCGCCCGTCTCAAGAAAGGCGCGGTCATCGGTACCGGTGCGGTGCTCATCGCGAGCCAGGTGCTCTCAGTCGTGCCGGCGCCGACCGCGGCATATGCCGCATCGTCCGAGACGATCACGCGCGGCGAGCGCGTGAACTACGGCGGCTTCTACATGTACAACTCGACGACCTCGGAGGGCACCCCGGCGATCTGCCTCGACCCGGCCAAGCGCCACCCGCTCGACGCCTCAACGGCCACAGCACAGCTTCCCATCGAGACCGACTGGACCAAATGCTACACGGGAGGCGGCGGCAATCAGACCCGCATAGACCGCACCGATGCGATGGCGAGGATCCTTTACTACGGTCCCACGGGTCCTGGTTTCGAGGAGGCGAAGGCGAAGGGCCTTTGGAGCTTCAACTGGTACGACGGAACGCCGCTGGACTACAGCAAGATGCTCGCCATCCAGCACATCGCCCTCTCGGCCCTTTCGAAGAGCTCCAGCCAGTACGGCATGCAGGGCACGACCGCCGCGTTCCGCAACTGGTGCTACAGGACCATCCTCTACTACAACGGCAATATCAACGCTGGCACGTTCCTTGCAAATCTGGACAAGAATCTGCCGGGACCCGCGCCCCAGTCCTTCAAGGACACGATCTGCCTCGTCAACTACGGCACCGGCACCCAGTGCCTCATCACCTTCCACAACAAGGGCAAGCTGAAGCTCAAGAAGGCGAGTTCCAACCCCGGCATCTCCGACAACAACCCGTGCTACTCGCTCGACGGCGCGACCTACGGCGTCTACTCCGACTCCGGTTGCACCCAGCAGGTGGGAACGCTCACCTGCAACGCCTCCGGTGACTCCAACGTGATCGATATCGCACCGGGCACCTACTATGTTAAGGAGACCAAGGCCGGTAAGTCCTATGCACTCGATGAGGGAACCCATAAGGTGAACGTGTCGGGCGGCCAGACGGCGACCGTGAACGTCACCGATGCGCCCCAGAACGACCCTGCCGACATGCTGGTAGCCAAGGTCGATGCCGAGACGGGCAAGGCCTCCCCGCTCGGCGCCGGCACGCTCGCGGGCGCGGAGTTCACCGTCAAGTACTACGACGGCTTCTACACCCAGGAGAACCTGCCCGAGAAGGCCACGAGGACCTGGGTTCTTAAGACCGATGAAGACGGTTTTACGGGTCTTTCTTCTGCCCGTGAAAATCCTGATATCTATTTAAGTTCGGGCGACTCTTTCTATCAGACGGCCGATGGAAAAATGTACACTTTGCCCCTTGGCACGGTAACAATTCAGGAGACGAAGGCCCCCGCCGGCTATCTGCTGAGCGACAGCACCGTCCACCTTCAGCAGATCACCTCGAACACGTCGTCAGAATTCGTCTCGACCTTCGTTGAGCCTAGCGAGGACGCCCCCACCGTGCGCGAGCAGGTGAAGCGCGGGGATATCGCCTTCAACAAGGTGCACGGCGAGGATATGACCGGCCTTGCCGGTGTCCCGTTCAAGATCACGTCCAAGACCACGGGCGAGAGCCACATCGCGATCACCGACGTAAACGGCATCCTCACGACCGAGGCATCCGCCTGCCCGCATACCCAGAACACCAACGGCAACGACGCTGCCCTGAACGCCGACGGCACCGTCGACGAGTCGAAGCTCTCGATTGACAACGGCCTGTGGTTCTCCGGCTCGAAGGACGCCCAGACCGTGGCAGACGATGCGAAGGGCGCGCTGCCATATGACACCTATACCTTCGAGGAGCTCCGCTGCTCTGCGAACGATAGCCTCAATCTCGTCAAGTTCGAGGTGACCGTGAGCCGCGACGCCTACACCATCGACCGCGGCACGGTTGACGACAACCCCATCGAGATAGGCACTACCGCGACCGACGGGGCGGACGGGGACCATAAGCTTCTAGCCTCGAACCAGGCCGAGATCGTCGACTCCGTCTCCTACAAGGGCCTTAAGAAGGGCACCGAGTACGAACTCAAAGGCACCCTCATGGACGCCGAGACTGGAGAGGCCCTGAAGAACACGGCCGGCAAGGAGATCACCGCCACAGCCAAGTTCACCCCGAAGGCATCCAGCGGCAAGCAGAAGGTCAAGTTCAAGTTCGACGCCACGCTTCTCGGGGGCCATAAGGCCGTCGTCTTCGAGCGCCTCTACCTGGACGGCAAGATCCAGGCAACGCATGAGGACCCCGAGGACGAGGACCAGACGGTCGAGTTCCTGCCCGTCGAGATCGGCACGACCGCGACCGATGCGTCCGACGGCGACAAGGCAATCGGTGTCGGCAAGGCCGTGACCGTCGAGGACGAGGTTTCCTATAAGAATCTCGCCATGGGCCGCGAGTACACCGTGACCGGCACGTTGATGGATTCGACTACGGGCGAGCCCCTGACGGACGCAGATGGAAACCCCGTCACGGCGTCCACGTCCTTCGAGCCCGAGGACACCGAGGGCAAGGTCAAGGTAACGTTCTCGGTCGACACCTCGACCCTTTCCAATAAGAAGCTCGTCGTGTTCGAGAAACTCGAGGCGGACGGCAACGTGATCGCACGCCACGAGGACCTGACCGACGAGGGGCAGACCTTCGAGGTCATCCCGCCCGAGATCAAGACGTCGGCAGCCGATGGCGCCGACGGCGATAAGGAAGTCACGGCTGACGGCAAGGCCACAATCGTCGACACCGTCAAGTACACAGGCCTCGTCCCGGGCACCGAATACGAACTCCAGGGCACCCTCATGGACGCCGAGACCGGAGAGGCGCTGAAGGGCGCGGATGGCAAGGATATCACCGCTTCGGCCAAGTTCACGCCGCAGGCCCAGGACGGCTCTCAGGTCGTGACCTTTACCTTCGATGCGAGCGAGCTTGGCGGCGCGAAGACCGTAGTTTTCGAGAAGCTGTTCGTTGACGGAACCCTTATCGGCTCGCACGAGGACCCAACCGACAAGGACCAGACGGTCGAGATCTCCCCGAGCCTCAAAACCACTGCGGCCACGATCCAGGGCAGCAAGGTCGTGAAGCCCGAGGACGAGGTCGCAATCGTCGACACCGTCCACCTCAAGGGCCTGCGTCCCGGCCAGAGCTACACCCTCACGGCCTCGATCAACAAGAAGGCAGACGGCACGCAGCTCACGCTCACGGACGTGAAGGACGCCTCGACCCTTGCCGGCAACGGAATCCAGAAGGGCTCCGATAGCGCAGAATCCAGTAGCGATCTCTGCAAGGCCCTCGTCGACGTCACCGGAACGGGGTCTTTCGTCAAGATCCCCGAGGGGGCCAAGCTCTCCAAGAACGAAGACGGGACCTATACGCTCACCGTGCCGGGTGCGACGAAGGACGCGGCCGACATCGTGACGAAGCTGAGCGGCGGTCAGGTGAAGCTCGTACCCTCCGAGTCGAGCGACAAGGCCGACGGCGCCGGCACGACAACCGATGCCGAGTCGACCGGCAAGGATTCCACCCTGGGTACCTACGAGGTCATCGCCAACGGACAGGTGCGGTTCACCCCTGCCGTCTCAGACCTCGACGTGGACGTTCCCATGGTGTTCAAGGCCTCCGACGTCGCGGGCCAGCAGGCGGTCGTATTCGAGAGCCTGCAGCGCGAAACTGACGGCAAGGAGATCTCCAAGGAGACCGATCTGGAGGACACCGACCAGACCATCGATATCGAGAACACCCCCGAGGGCAAGAACCTCGAGCAGACCGGCAACTGGGTCCTCTATGCGGCGATCGCCGCCGGGGTCGCTGCCTGCATCGCCGGTATCGTCCTGGTCTTCCGCAAGCGAAAGAACTAAGGCTCAGTCGCTATATAGCAGGAGGGCCCCGCTCGTGCGAGCGGGGCCCTCCTGCTTTTGAAAGGAGCCGTCGGATTATAAGGGAGTTTGCTATGCGCCCCCAATGGGATGCGACTATGAATGCGGGATATTCTCGTGGTCGAACACGCCGACCATGCGGATTCGGCGGTTTCTCTCGCGGATAAAATACACGACCAGGACATCGTCGTCGTAGGTGTGGGCCTCACGGTGCTTGCCATCAGAATAGGGCGGATGGACGAGAACGTGGTCGTCCCATCCGCTTTCCTCTATCATTCCGGTGCGACCGAGTTCGTCAATACATCCCTTGATCGCGTTGACGACTTCCACGTATTCGGCATGGGAGAATTTCGGCTTCAGCACGACGAGCGTTTTCCAAAAGGAGGCGGGAACCTTGACCTCGTAGCGGTTCACTGTCCGACCTCCTCGGGCTCGATGCCCATCTCCGCAAGTATGTCTGCCGGTATCTCGAGCGGGTCCTCCCCGGAATCGTCCTCAATCAAACCGTACTCCTGGGCCTCGGCACGAAGCATCGCCACGCGCACTTCCTCCGAGTAGAGGCGGCCGGATGGCGATGAGAACAGGCCGTCGAAAGGCGTCCTGCCGGTCTGAGCAACCTGATTGACCATAATGCGCATCGCATACGGCGTCGTGAGACCACTCCTGGCGAAAGCCCTGTCCGCGCGGTCCTTCACCTCATCGGGGACGTTCAACTGTATCAGTGCCATATACATCACCTCTCAATATGATAATGACATACTATTGCATAATCATAGTACCCAAAAGCCTTTCGTTTAGATGCGCTGTTGCCGCCTTGATATTCCCATTTCCATGCGGTCGCCCTTTGGATAGGTGGCAAAGCTCACATCAGCCCAGCAACATATCGCAAGATGCCGCGCGCCAGGCGCAGGAGCGCGCCAAGCAGAACAAACAGCCCGACCCCCCCCTATAAAGACATGTTCTCTTCCCGAAGTGATCCGGTCGTATTATCAGGAGCAGGGCGAAGTAAAATCGACCGGATAGCGATATTGCATGGAACAAATTCAGACCAGGTTCCATAAAGCCAGTCTATCTATTCCGCTTTGGGGCTATTTCGTGGCGCCGCATCCGGAACACCGGTAGCCGGTAAGGACCTGCTTGGTTCCAGTCTGCACCTGATACGTCTCCTGATGCGTCACCGCTTCATGATGAACGGTTGTGTAATCATCCACGGTGTAGTACGAAACGGGCGTCCCAGCCATTGCCATTTTCTTGCAATAAGCAGCAAGAGCGGCATTGTCGTAGAAAACAGAACCATCTGAGCAAACAGCATGCGAGCCACTTAGAACCTGCTCATCCCATGCGTCCTGGTCTACAACAGTTCGAGTACGAGTCTCGTATACGGGGTCGTTGCGGTACTGCGCCTGCCACGTATGCTCATGGGACGGCTTACTGGAGGAGCTGGAAGAGGGCTTGGAGTCGGATTTTGACGGCGCGGAGCCGGAGCCCGTGGACGGCTTTGTCGTATCGGCCTTCTTTTCCTCGGCCTTCGCGGCGCTGTCGGCGGCGGCGTCTTTCTTCTCCTCTACCTTCTCCTTGTCGGCGGCGGGGGCCTTCGAAGCGTTGTCCGTGACCTTGTTCACCACGTCCTTGCCGGCATCCCCCGTGAGCGTGCTGTCGCCTTTGGAGACGGCCTCGTTCACCTTGTCGAGGACCTTGTCGATGTCGTCCTGGGTGACGTTCTCGGCAGGCTTGGTCTCGCCGGTGAACTCGGTGGAGCCGGAGCCCTTCTGGTCGCCCGAGACGGCCTGCTCGCCGCCGCCTGCGGGCGTGGTGATGGAGCCGTCGGGGTTGATGATGGGGATCGCGGTGATCTCCCAGGTGCCCTCGGTGAGGCGCACGCTGTCCTTGCCCTCGATGGCGTCGGAGGCAGATGTGGCATGGTAGAACTCGCTGCCCTTGTCGTCACCGTGGGTGCAGACGTAGCGAGTGATGAGGGGCGAGGAGTCAGCAGTCACGCCCTCGGCCTCGATCTTGACGGCCCAGTCGACGGTTTGGCCGGTCTTCTCGGAGACCTGCTTCTTGCCGCCGTCGCTATCGACCTCGATCTTGGTGATCTCGGACTTGGGGGCGAAGGCGCCGGTCGCCCATGCGCCGCCGAGCCCGAGCCCCGCGACGACGAGAGCGACGGTCGCGCCGATGGCGACCTTGCGCTTCAGGGGTAACTTGTTGCCATCGCTTCCATCGGGTACGAGGTTCGGGCCCTGGCCGTCTTGAGTGTTGAGGTTGTTCTCATCCATGATGTTGCCTTTCTCTAATCCCCTATCGGATTCTATTCTATCGTTCGGACATGATGATCTCGGCTACGCGGTCGACCCGGACCCCACCGGCGATCATCTCCAGTGCAGTCACTATGCGCGCCTTCTGCACGGGCCCAAGGGAGCGGATCGTCTTGGTCTCGGACAGGCCCAATGCACGAAGTAGCGTCCTCGCACCTACCGCCCCCACACCGGGGCAATTCTTGAGGAACGCGAACATTCTGATTTTAGCTGCGACGTTGCCCCCATCATTGAGCACATCGACAGGGGCCATTTCACCTGCCTTGAGGCGCTCCTTGAGGGCTGCGCGTTCGCGGCGCACTTCGACAGAGCGTTCTCGACCCTGGTCTGATATTTGCTTTGAGTAGCGGAATGATTCATTCGGCATGGCACCGTCTCCTTAAATCCCTATCGCGGACTGATGGGCGCCTTTCATAGCGGCGCATTGACAGTGCTGATCACCTTAAACCACTTATACCCCATGACGGGCGCAAAAACAAGACTCTTTGGCCTTCTTCCGGTAAGGGGCACCTCTTTTACGGCCGTTGTAGGGCATTTGGAGGCGCGTGTCCTGCTGGGGAATTGCAAAGCTATTGTCGGGCATGCAAAGATCCTAGTATATAAAGTAGGTAAGCACTTAATATCGAAGGATGAGTAATGATTATCTCCTCAAACAAGATGCAGACGCTCAAGGCGGCGCCGAACTCCGCCTATGAGGTCATCCTTCCGGAGTACCTCTACCAGTCGAATAAGATCGAAGGATCTACCTTCACGCTCAATCAGATCGACACCTTCTATGCAACGAATAGAGTGACCGGAGACCATGACTTTGACGACATCATTGAACCCAAGAATTCCTTCAAGATGTTTGACCGGATGGTCGACACACTCGGGGTCGAGCTGACACCGGAACTCCTCATTGAATTCGAGACGATCCTTCACAAGGGAACGACCATGGCGGGCAATGGGGAAAGCGGGCATTTCAAATACATTCCCAACCGTATCAGAAACAGTTCGGTACAGGTCGCCCTCCCGAGCGACATACCGACCGCCATACCGCAGCTGCTCGCCGAATGGGACGCCAGCCCGAAGGACTTCGAGTCGATTTCTCGTTTCCATGCAAGGTTCGAACATCTGCATCCGTTCCAGGATGGCAACGGGCGAATCGGCCGCCTCATTATGATGAAGCAGTGCATCGAAAACTGTGTCGACCTAATCGTCATTGACGAAAAACATGCGGACGAGTACAAGAGCTGGATGGAGATCGCGCAGACTCAGGGCAATTTCCGCTTCTTCGATGAGGTTCTTCGGAAGTGCCAATCTTCTTTTGACGCCAGGATGCACGAGATGGGTGCAGACTTCCTCATCCAGCACACCCCTGAGACTCTTGAGGAAGGAAAGCGCTCAATCGACCCTTCCACTCCGTCGACCGCCAAGATCCAGGCAGGCTTAAAGGTTCTCGAAAATAAAGGCCGAGCAGCTGGCGCGCCTACGAGTAAGGGGTATAACCCTTACGGCGTATGATTGGCGATTTAACAGTTAGACGAATAGGCGCATTGTAGAGGCACAATACCGGGACCGTAACTGAGACTCGGGGCCACGAGCAGACGCAAAGATTTAGGCTCTGTTAGACAAAGATTGACATAGGTGACTTTGAAGGTCGAAGTCGTTATTCCATGAATTGAAGCCAGTCCATATTGATACGTACATGGATATGGACTGGCTTTGCTGGACTATAAATAGTATGTCGTATTCACAGTTCAAATATACGTTACTGGGAAACTAAACTAGGTTTATGTGGCTGTATCTTGGCTCAATGTCCAGCTGACCCAGAATAGGCGTGTCATTCAACTTGGCCACTTCGTCTGCAAGCGTAGACGTTCCTTTTATGAGACGGTTGATGTAAGGCTGGAGTTTTTTTCTAGATTTATCTGATAGCTTAGGAATCTTGATATTCAAAAGTGCGTTATCGGGAATCTCCGCAAGCCCATCTGACCCCGTAGCAAGTCCACGCATTTGGCTGTTCCAGCTTTCCGTTGTTAGATAGGCTACAAGGTCAGTCAAACACTCTTCAGATCCAACCTTCATTCTGATTCTCTTGCAACCGTTCGTGACGATTCCATTTTTCAATGAATCCGGGACAACAAACCATTTATCCACAGATGACCAAATGCCTCCAACAAAAATATCTTTAGGACGAGCAAGATGCTTGGCTCTCGAGGGCAGTTGCCAACCCATTAGAGCGCTTGGCCAGAAAGAGCCATTTGAAATGTGCGAAATATCGATATAGTTGTATTTATCAGAAGATTTGATCTTCAGCTTTTTGCCGTTATCGTTAATTCCCTCCTGAATAACGTCTGCTATATCACCCAACGTGTAGTGATCTTTTTCCTGAATCCTACTTAAATGGAGTTGATTTTTCTCACACCAGTATTTCGGATCAAGCGAGAGACTTTTTGAGTTCAAAATTCTATGAAGGGGTATGGCCCAACCGGTTCCATCGGTATAGCAATCTCTTCGACCGGTCAATAGCCATGGATGATCAAGCGCCGCAGCCGAATTAAGGACACCCATGCGAACCTTCTCAAAATCAGCGTCAACGATCAGGTTTCCCTCAGCATCCACCATCAGTGCTCCGTCACTTTGATCACGAAGGTAGGTAGTCTCCTGCCGCTTGTTGCCCGCAGACCAACCCAGCTTATCAATTACCTGAAAAGCTATAGATGAGTCCTCCAAGTCCTTTAGGCTTTCGGCCTCTTGCTCAAGCGAATCCATAAACACGATGCTTGCACTCACATCGGCCCCGCTTGATTTAAATGCGAAGCGAGGAAGGGCGATAATTGCGGCGATGCTAACTTTTCTCAGTAGCCACTCTCTGAATGTTCGAAACTTTGAGCTTGTATTTCCTAAATATCCATTAGGGAGAATTAAAGCAATTCTACCGCCCGTTTTTCTGCAAAGCCGGACACACGCCTCTGCAAAGAGAATACCGAGCTCCTGCTTACTTTCTAATTCCCCTATCTTAAGTTGGCCATCTTCGACCTTGATAGAATGCCCAAGGTCGAATTTGGAAAGAACCTCGGATCTTCTTTCCACTATTTTTGCGCCAAAGGGCGGATTGCATATAACAACGTCGAATCTGCCAGAAATTTCCGATATCGAAATAAGCGAATCCATTTGTTTGATATTTGACTTGCCATCGCCATTTAAAACCATGTTCAATACGGCGACCTGGACTGCATTTGAACTGCTATCGAACCCAAACACTGAATCAGCGTAACCTGGGTTGTATTACTTTCCATATCTAAATGTACCGACTAGGAAATCTGCAGATCCGCATGCGGGATCGCATGTCAGTTCACCGAATTGGGGATTGATGATTTCGACAACAAAGTCAGAGATCCTGGTTGGCGTAAAATACTGCGCCATATCCCATTTGTATAAATCTTTAGCAAATTTCATATAAAACGTCTGAACTACGTCTCTATTAGAAGCGGTGATTTTGTATGGTGCCAAAATTGCTACGATTTCGCTAAGAGTAGAGCTGTCCAAGTTCAACTTGACCGATATCTCATTCGGCAGGTGGGTCTGATAGAAATTGACAGCCTTTTTTACGAGAGACGACACATTCCCGTATGCAGTCTCGGCACTAATTCCAAGGGCATTGAAGTCCTGAAATTCCAAAGGATCGTCTGTCCGCGTCTCAAAGGCGTGCTCATCGAAAATTTTAGCTAGCAGCAGTTGAAAAATTACCTCATATCGCCTTTCTTTGGATAGCCCCGCGCCATGAAGAACGTCTTCAATTTTTGCAAAGACGTTTAACAAGGAGGGGCACGGTCCGATTGAGGAATAGGTTAACGGCTTGATTTGGACTTTATTGCCGAATTTAGGTAGTGCAGAAAGAGAAGCCTCGTGAGATTCGATTTTATTCCCTGAATATGTATGCCAAAACACTCGGACCGAGTCGCTGGACCAGAATAATCCGACCGCATCAGTGCGCTTTGCAAAATCGAGCATAGGTGAAACCTGTGTCTGTTTAACCCAAGACTCTTTGCTGCTATCCCTTTTAACTTCACAAAGAAGAACGGCATGCTTCAAGACTTCGTCGACATCGTTTGACACATCGCAGGCACGAACATCGAGAACGACGAAATCACATCTGAAGGAATTCCGGCCATTGTTACCGAAGCGTTTTTGGACAACTTCGATTCTAAAGTTAGCCTTTGGGTATCCAAAGGCTATTAGGTATTTGATGGCCCTCACACGTTGATATTCCTCATTAGGCGTCAGTCCATCTTTGCTTCTTCCGCTATTTTTCAGTTTGCCTCGAATGGGGCATGTGAGCGAGTATAGCTCAGTCATTTACTTGCTCGCTTTCATCAACCCTATGTGTAACTTTCATCTCAAACGGCATGCCACCCTCGCGGATCACCGCGCGGAGGAACATATTCATCGCGGTGGACATGGAGAGACCGAGCTCGTCGAGGATGGCGGATGCCTCCCTCTTCACCTCCGGCTCTATCCTGATGGTGGTTGCTGGTATGTTCGACGGCATGGCGGCTCCTATCTCTCTTGTATACCACGGTGCCACCATTTTAGCGGACTATACCGCCCGCGAGACCCAGTAGTCCATATAGTGCGGTAGGACGTTGAACATGTCGCGGATGAGGTCGAGCATGTACCGTTGGCGAGCTGACGGGCGGGCGTGCGGCTCCGCAGTGCGGGAGTCAATCACCATGAAGGTCCGGCACCGCTTGAACCAGGCAAGGTAGGCATCAAGGCACTTCATCGAAACGCCCCTGAACGGCTCCATGAAGATCCTTTGTGCTGCTTATTCATTGGGTTTCTCCCCAATTCAGTTTTCTCGGACTGCTTGCGTTCAATCCATTCGTGGATCAAGACGGCCACGGTTGTGTCGCGCTCAGCCGCCATCGTCTTTAAGACATTCTTTCGCAAATTAAAACGCTACGGTAACGACTCCCGCCGATCGCAGAAGAGCATGTCACCAACGTGATAACAGAGTCAGAGCTGGCATAACTCGACTTCGCATTAGCGCACTCGGCCAGTGAATTGAGCCAGGCGTCGAAATCTGATTCCCCAGCAAAATCAAACCTGAGCAACAAGTCATAACTCATCGGCACCCTTAAGCCGTATAAGGGCGTATAGCAAGAGGCTTTGCCATCCTTTTCTTTGAAGGTCACAGTGCCGATACTTGAAAAACAGTCCTTTCGATAGCAATTCTGGAGTGCACTAAACGCCAGAGATCCGATTCCCATGTTGTGGCCGTAGACAAGCATGTTCGAGCTTTCTGGCGACGACCCCTCTGCAATGTACGGACAACCGGAGAAAGATGGTGTGCGATCGAAACCGTGATTGAGATAGAAGCCCTTCGGGTCACCTTGCCGGCATGAGACAACAGGGGTCGAGATCGAGGTCCCTTCAACGGTGAGCCAGCCGGCATAGTCCGGGTTCTCATCTGCAAGAGACTGTCCACCGTCTTCTGACTGCGCCTTCTGCTCAGCCGTATTTGTAATCACAGTCTCCCTTACAACTTCCGCGCCTAGGCATATGAAGATAAGCACCGAAGTCACGAGAACGCCTACCGCCATCTTTATGGCGACAGAGTGTTTAACGCTCAATGCGGCGCGTTCACATTTTCGATCGAAGCGCCTTTTCGCAAACTCGCTGAATGGACCTATAAGGGGAATCATCCCTTCTTCTCCTTAATATGCTCCTTAACGCCCGGCCACCCCATGGCTCTTTCAGACGAATATTCCTCATCTCCGCGGAAACGCTTGACCTGGAAACCGCAACCGGACGCAAGCACGAACGATCTGCCCCTATATTCCCAGCTGTTAGACTCGCAGACGATGGATTTTCCGGATTTAGATACCTTCAATGCGCTGCCACAGAGCGGACAGGCCCCGTATTTCTTGAGATTCTTCTCATGGACACGCCTCTTGGCACACTCGATGACAATCGTTGCATCCCTTTTGGTAAGGTTATCGAAATCCAGGTCGCCTGCAGAGTCGCCCAAGAGCCTCCGTATAAAAGTCAGCTGTGGTTCCGAGGCGGGATCTTCGGCCCATTTTGCCGCGCGTTCGCGGTCCCAAAGAGCCCTATCATGCGAGGTCTCATAGTTTGACTCGAGCCAAAGGAGAATGTCCTGTTCGGCAACGTCAAGCGACCTGTAATACCTTCGCTGGGTCTCCCCCAGCCTCATAAGGTCCGCGGTGCAGCAATCGAGAAGATCCGGTTTATATAGCGTGACCTGCCACCCTCTATCGGACGCGCCGGGACCGGCGATATTACGATCGCCGTTGTAGTGGATAACCCATGCGATGGACCCCGTCGAAGAAAGCACGTTGACCTTGCGCGACGAGAGAACCCAACCGGAGGGACAATCTTCCACCTCCTCGATCCTTCTTCCCAAATCGAGAAGCGAGCCATCGAGCTGCTTCTTGCCGACCCTATCGGGAAAATCCCTTTCGTTGAGTCCGAACAGCGTTGGCGGCGTGCATATACTCTTGTCATCCGAGACGCCCAGACAGTCGATAAGCCGAAGGGACTTCTTTTGATAGCCGGTGACAGGATCGGTGTAGAGTCTCAGCCCTCGCCCGACCATCTGTGTGTAGAGGGATGGGTTCTTCGTCGGTCGGGCCAGCAATACGGTATCGATAAGAGGCATATCAGTGCCCTCGGTAAATACCCCGTAGTTGATGAGGCATGGAATCTCCCGCGCCGTAAATGCATCGATGATCTGCCGGCGTTCATCCGCCGGCGTGTTTCCATCGACCACCACGGATCCGGGAATGAGCTCAGCCAATGAATAGGCATGGTGAACGCTCGATGCAAATACGAGCGTCTGGCCTATATGGAGCCCATCGTATGCAGCCGCGACCTGTCGATTCGTCTCTGGGCGGTCAACGCGCTTCGCGAGTTCACTCACTCGGAAATCGCCCATTCCGGTGCGCACACCCTTCGTCGACCAGTCCACGATGGTCCTGCGGCAGTCAATATCACAAAGATAGTCGTTGGCGATTCCCCAACGCAGGTCTTTCTGAAAAACGATATCGTCGAAAACCGCTCCGAGCCCTCGGTCGTCTCCCCTTCTCGGCGTCGCGGTAAACCCGATGTGGAGGCGAGGCCTCAGATAGTCGTAGATCTTTCGATAGGACGGTGCCAGGGCATGGTGAGCCTCATCGGTGATAACCATGTCGAAGTCGCCGGGTTTAAACTCCTTTTGGAGTCGATTTACGAGCGTCTGGACCGAAGCCGAGACGACCTCCTCGCCATGCGAGTGGCGCTCGGCCTTTTCTATGCCGACCGGGCAGCTGTAGTATTTAACTGGCTGGGTCACAAGCTCCTCGCGATGGGAGAGTAGCAGAACCCTGCCCTTCCTGGCGATTTTGCTGAAAGTCACGGTTTTACCGAGTCCTGTGGCCATCTGCACGAGATGCGATCCGCTCCCGAGAGAATCGCAGATATCCACGCACTCCTGCTGGTAGTCCCTGAGAACAAGCTCATCGGGTGACATTGCCCCAGCCCTCCTCAACGGTAAGCCCCTCCACGCCTGCCGCCAATCCGTTGACGAGCGCGGCGTGCGCGGCAGGGCCCATGGCAATTACCTTTTCGATGAGCTTCTGAATGTTGCCGAAATACCAATCCTCGTTCATCAGGCAGGCGTCATCGTTGAAGCCCAGGCGATCTGGCAGCGTGATAGATAGACCGCAATCGAAATCAGACAGAGGGTCGCGCGTGAGGAGGGCAAGACCATGGGACTCGACGAGAAGGGCCCTCGCTAGGTCGTCCGAGCTCACGACAAGCATCCTGTCGCACAGCTCGCGATACTCGTCATTATCGCTCCCAGGCATCTTATAACTCCTATCGAGAAATATGCCGTTGTCGGGGTTGGAAATATCGAGATACTCGCGCTGGAGTGAGACACCTGATTCAAAAGACGGATCTGGCATATGCACCTCGTCGATACATCCCGTCTCGTAGTAAATCCTCAATGAAGAAGTATTCATCTTTAAACCGTGTTCTTTCTCTCGGAAACCGTTCCGACTTCGGGACGGACGTAAACGGAGGACACTTGCGCTTTCGCTGCCCTCTCGATGTTCTCGATACGATCACTGCCCTCCTGAAGAGTGCGCCTTGAGGCGGCTGACTCCAATGCTGCCGCGACTGCAATCGAGTCTCTTGCCTGAATTGAAGTCGGCACGTTGAGTCTCCGGCTGTTTGACCTTCTCAGAAACTCACCGACCGAGGGGACTCCCCTTAGGTCCCTCACGGTCCTAGCTCCGATAAAACCCTCGATTGCCACGAGAGACTCATTTAGCGACTCGGCGTCAGCTCGCGCCCCATCAAGCGACACGGAGAGCTCACCCAGCCTATTTCTCAGCCCGTCTAGGATCAAACTCGCTTCTACGGCATAGCGTTCAGCCCCTGACGCGCCAGCAGATATCTTTGATAATGCCGCGCTGCAGAAAGCGGTATCGGTATCAATTTGGGATAAAAGAGCGTTTCTCTCTTTCCTGTCTGCCGGCGTAAAAGATAAGGACGACTCCAGCTCGGCAAGTCTCGCCCTGGCAGACGAGATCTTTTCAGAACGCTCAAGAACCTCCTCTGCAATAGATATCGATGACTCGATCTCATGGACCTCGTGCTCCATAGCCTCGACCTTGAGCATCTGAGATCTGAAGGCATCCTCGACCTCCGTGACGGAGCTGAACCCATTTGCGGAAATAACGGACAGGGCTTTGACTCCGGCACTAATTGCGCCGATGCCGGCACGCTTCGATTTAGATGCAATCCTCCACTTAAGAGCATTGTCAAAACCTTTATTCTGCGGAGTGTAGCCAATGCTCTTTGTTTTCGCCTCGCTCAGTTTGCGACTGGAGATTCTCGATTCGATATCCCCGGCTACAACATCGACGGGTATTCCCAGCCGGGCACGAATGCCGAACTCGTCGTAATTTAAACCGAGTGAAGACGCAAGCACCTTCTTGTCGTGCCCGCCGCTATCGGGGTGCCTATAGCCGATACCCCTGCGGCTCCATTCGACCGTAAAGCCATCGGCCTCGAACCTCTCTACGAACTCATCCCAGTTGGAGCTGTTTGCGATTGACCTATCTATGGCGTCTCTGATTTCCGCAACCCAACTTCGGCCTCCACGGCGCCTAAGTGAGCGCTCAGCCTCACTCATGCGAACTGACTGAGCCGTTGGTTTCCTTCGTCCTTCACGTATTGCCTTGCGGCGTTCAGACAGGTCCGGCAACATCCCCATGCCATGTTCACCGGCAATCTCTTGTGCGACGCGCGCCATGGAATCGCTGTCCTCGGGCGTAATTTGAACCTTCAATCCGCTGTTCGCGTTCACCGCATTAAGGATGACGTGCGCGTGCATAACACCACTTGCGTTGTCGTCATGGACAGACCAGATCCACTGCCAGCCCCGATCGGCAGGCCAAACCCTCTCACACCATTCCTGGGCGAGCTGGCCAACCTCCTCTGCCGACGCGCGATCCCTGGGGTCCGGCGATAAAACCCACTGATAGTAGTTCCTCCAGACCAAGTCAGGGTTCGACCGCCTCTTGTTCTCAAACCACTCAGGAGGTTTGTCTTTTCCGAACCTCTTTCTAGTCGCATCCATTACCTTATGCCATCCGTAAGGGGTATCGGGCAGACCTGGAGAGTGCCCGAACGCCATGGAGCGCGAGGCAGACTTATCTCCGGCAAGATATTTTTCCATTCTCTCTTCGTGGTCCTCAGCGCTTCGATGCCCAAATGACAAGTAGTCATCGACCTGTTTACAGCTGCCTTCACCACCCGAGAGCGTCTTAAGAAAGGGCATTACGTCTCCTTTCAGTCGGATATTCAGCCTCGATTGCACGCGATAGACGCTCGCAGACATCAATCAGACATGGCTCGACGGTATCGATTGCCGAGAATATGGCCATAGACACCCTTCTCGCTTCGGCAGCGCGTGACTGTCCCGCTATCGCCTTTGCGTTTAAATTGAGCTCAGACAGTTGCGCCGAAATCGTAAATAGCTCGTCCCAGATATCCCTTAAGGTTGATCCTGATGAGGCATTAGTCTCGTAGAGCGCCTTGTACAGAATGTACTCTGTGACGCTCATGTTGAGGCTGTTTGCCAATGCACGAATGGCTTCCGCTTCCTCAACGGTGCTCCTGGCTTCTATACGCGCCCTTTTTGGCTTTTTCTCACGGGACGTTTCACCCATGCGCCGTCTCCTAACTCATGCTTTAACTAGCGTAGAGCAGCGACACGTACCGTGCCGTACAGTTTGGTGACATGCGGTGCCAATGTTTTTGCAGGTGAATAGCTGTGGTATTGCCGAACTACGACATTGCTGAATTACGCACAAACTGGAATAGTGAACAGCGTAAAAGATGATTTGCTGAACAGTGCAATAGCGTAATAACGCGACTACGTAACTACGCAACAACGTAATAGAGGGAAAATCAAAATACGGAAGGTGGGGGGGCGCTTGCCACAGCCCAGTTCGACGTTTAACAGCGCCCTTCATTTAAAGCGGTCACCGCAATTCAATGTCCTCGCCCTAATAGCGCAGCGAAACCGATCTTTCAATCGGAATCCATCCGATCGCTTCTCGATTATCTTGTGGGTCACGTCTTGGTTGAGAGCTCAAGGCAAGATGGATGGCTGGAGTCGATTACGGACATCCCATTTGGTTCAATTACGACGCATTGTTTCGTACATACCGAGATAGTGAATAATGAAAAAGCTGAATAACCGAACTGTGACATAGCTGAATAACGTAACTTCGAAATATCGGAACTACGCAACATTGCAACTGCAACATAACGATACTATTGAACATTCAAAGAATGGGAATCTAGTCGAACCTGCCGACACACCCTAGATAATGTCCATCGGCAAAAACAGCCACCAGCGACCCCGCGCTCCCGCCTGAACGATCCGGGGGGACTAGGCCTTGAATCAAACTGACCAAGTGTGTCTCGTTAGCCTGATGGCCACAATTTGGCTGACAAGTAATGAGGCGACTAACGACAGGGTCGGAGTTCAGCCCATCTGTCCGGCACTGTGCGATGCCCCGCGAATGCGAGACCGAATATGCCGTGCTCATAATTGATTGACGAACGACGACCCTTCCAAATCAACGAAAAGAAGATATTGGCTAATAACTCTTTATCGTAAAAAGCGGACAACAGAACTACGTAAGGGCTGAATAACGGAACTGCACGGTTACGTAACAACATAAAAACGCAACTACGTCACAGTGTATCTACGACATAATGCAATAGTGTAAGAACGTAACTTCGTAACGCCGAAGGCGCCGGGTTTTAGGGCAGAGCCCTAACAAGCGCCGCCTTCGGCGGCGGTACGCTACCGGGCAAAACGCAGTTTTGTACGGCAGCGTACGACTCTTGCGGACAAAATTCAGGACCGAACGGTATGATGTTCAATAGTTCTGCTATCCCGTAGTTTCGTGGTTCGCATGTTACGGTTTGCTGCTTTTGCGTTATTGCATCTTGTCGTTATTACGTAGTTCTATAGTTCGCTTTTCCCGTTGTCCATGTATTCACCTATTCCGTATTTCAGCAGCTTGTCAAAAGATCTAACGGGCAATGGGGCCCGGTGATAAATGGTTTCCCATTCGATACCGGAGCCCCATTGCCCGTTAGATCGAGTTAAATAGAAAAACGCCGGGGCCGTCTTTTGGCGGCCCCGGCGTTTCGTCTTATGCCGATGCGGCGGTCACTCTGTCGCCTCTGCCGAACCCATAACCGGATTCATAGCCGTCGGCTTTGACATAAGGATCGCTAGTAGTCCTGACTTTAATCTTGGTCGTCCTCAAGCCGATCCCATCCATGTGACGGTTGACGGATTCGGGGACGACGATCGCGAGCGCCATGGACTCGTCATTGCTGACCTGCTCCGCATAGGCTCGCTTGAGGCCGGAGATGAAGCCAAGCATCCACGTCCCCTTTACGCCCTTCTGGCGTGAGACATTCCCGTACCCCAGAGCCTTCATTCGCGCGCAATAGGTCCTGAAGCAGTTCTCGGCCGCATTGGCGCTCGCCCTAAAACAGCACGAGGCGACAACTGAATCCTCGCCCTCGCCAACGAAAACGACAGTCCTTCCATTGTTGCTATATGACGTGTAGGCCCTGCACCTGTAGTTCGCTGCAACAACAAGTGCAAGGGTTTTCTTCCACTCGGGAATTCGACGACCGAGATCGCAGGCCTCCTCGCCGACTTCTGCCGGTGAATCATCCAGATTGATGTCCTCCAACTTGAGGTTGTTCGAAACGAGGAGCCTCTGGAGCGCCAACGAGGCGGCACGCGCTTCGCCTTCGGTCGCGGCGCCGTCGATTAGGGCAACGATCTTCTTGATCTTCTCGTCGATGTTCTTCATGGTTATCTCCTTTGGAGTGGGGCGAGGACCCGGAGGCCCTCGCCATTGACGGTTCTAGAGATTAGGCAGCTTGTTTCGAGTGATCTGGGCTGTGGGGACACCCCAGTCATTGACGTTGATGAACAGCTGGAAACTCTGGTTCGCATAGGTCAGGTTGATGAACATGCTGCCGTTCGAGCACTCAACGCCACCATCCGGGAAGCTGGCGACGAGCATGTCCTTCTCGGTATGAAGCTCGGACTCAAGCCACGCCTCACCGTCCTCGCCACTCCACTTGAAATGGCTCTTGACGCAATGGGGGCCGATCGCCTTGAACGGCTCGTCCGTCCAGGACCCGATTTTGCCCCATTCGTACTCGATCGCGAAGGAATAAGGATAGAAATCGTCCTTGGAACGAGTCGTGACAAACCCGAGTTCAGACATCACCTTGCAGAAATCGAATGACTCATGGTCGGGGTAATCCTCCTCGATCCCGCCAAAACTATTGCTAGCGGGAATCTTCTTCAGCTCTTCGATGACGGCTTCGAGGTCTTTCTTGGACGGAAACCTTATTTCACCGATACCGGATGCGTAGTAGCCCATCTGGCTCCTCCTTACCGCACGGCGTCGGCACCGCCCCTTGCGTGTGCCCCTCGCGACCCCGCCGCGCGTCGCTTTAGCTCTGGCGAAAGCCGCCGCGGGCGGTCGCGACCCGTCAGGGGTCTGCACGGCAACCTCCACCAGGCCCCGCGCCCCGCGCGGGGGCTTGTGCGGGGTTCCGTGCGGGCCCTTGACGGGACACGGCCCCCGTGGCGACGGAGCGTGCGCGGTCGGGTTCCCGCCCTGGCGCGCGGCCGCGCCCCGCGCGGGCCGTCGGCGGTGGACGCGGCTGCCGCGGCAGGGGCCGCACCGGCGCAGCCGGCGGCCGAGGGGGTCGCAGGGGGACGGGCCGCATCCGTCCCCCTGCGAGGGGCGAGCGTTGTGCGCGCTTTCGACGGCCGTAGGGGGCTCCTTGTATAGCCCCAGGCTGTCGGAAGGGAGTGCAACGCGAGCCCCGGGGAATGGCCCGTGGGGGTCCAGGGGGAGGCGGCGCGGAGCGCTCCCCCTGGGCGGTAGCCAGGAGAAAAATAGGGGCGGCTCCGAGTTGGGAGCCGCCCCTGATGTAATTCTGACCCTATCGCCTCATTGGGTGTGCGGGGTATCTTTCTTCCGATTCATCAAATACCACCGACAGGACTTCTTCCTCTCGCTTGAGATAGAAATAGAGAAAGAGGGCGCAACAGATCGGGTAAGCGAAGACGACCAGCAGCTTGATTTCAAAGAGGTAGGCCAACGCGATGGGCGCAATGCTATTAATCAAGATCGCGGCATCCACCAGTGTCGGCCTTACGCAATCGCGCCGAATGCCTTGAAATCGCTCACTTAAAATCATATAGTCGATAAGTCCCATGATTTTCCTTTCTACGCTATGGTTTTCGTGGGCTTCTTAGCGAGCCGTCTCCCCAAAATTCGGCTCGCTTTTCTGTTTGATTTCACCTCGCTTTCCACTGGACTGAAAGCGACTTGGGGCAGGGCTGCGAACAGCCCTGCCATTGGTTTGCCTCCTATGCGGCGGACTCCGTTACTCGGGCAACCATGCTGCCGCTGAACATGCCGTTTGGAGCGAGTGTGCTCGCTGCCATCGCGACGATGAACGGATAGCCGATCTCCAAACACTTGCGGTACAGGTTCAGGGTCTCGCTCTCATCGATCGGTGCCTTGTCGTGCGCTGGGAACTGACCGACAAAATATGCGCGCCCGTCCAGAATCGCAAACCTCGCCGACAGTCCGGTTCCGGGTTCAAAGGAACGCTCGATAGCCAAACCGTGCAGATAGGCGCTGTAGACCTTGAAGCTGCCCCCTTCGAGGACATCGGAGACGACAATCCCCTTGTCGCCAGAACCGTCATCGAAAAGACCGTCGTAGCGGAAAAACCCGTACTTCGCAGTGCCCTTAATCTCACTGAGAATCGCCTTGTTCTTACCAGAGACGCTCTCGACACGGTCGAGGTACTCATCGATGCACCCACGACCGAACACCTTGCTGTCGAACATGACCCACTCGGTGAAGGCAAGGTTGACCATCGTCTGGACAATCCCCTCGCAACCATCGAAGCTGACCTCATCGCCGCACAGCGCTTCGAACGCAGCCCATGCGTCGTCGAGGAATTCGCCCTTGTGCAGCGTGCACCACATAGCCAAGTCAGCGAGCGCCCTATCCACGGCCTCCTCATCGTAGATCGCAACGACTTCCTTCTTGTCCATGATCGGACCTCCTTACCGCACGGCGTCGGCACCGCCCCTTGCGTGTGCCCCTGACTGCCCGCCGCGCGTCGCTTTTGCTCTGGCGAAAGCCGCCGCGGGCGGTCGCGACCCGTCAGGGGTCTGCACGGCAACCTCCACCAGGCCCCGCGCCCCGCGCGGGGGCTTGTGCGGGGTTCCGTGCGGGCCCTTGACGGGACACGGCCCCCGTGGCGACGGAGCGTGCGCGGTCGGGTTCCCGCCCTGGCGCGCGGCCGCGCCCCGCGCGGGCCGTCGGCGGTGGACGCGGCTGCCGCGGCAGGGGCCGCACCGGCGCAGCCGGCGGCCGAGGGGGTCGCAGGGGGACGGGCCGCATCCGTCCCCCTGCGAGGGGCGAGCGTTGTGCGCGCTTTCGACGGCCGTAGGGGGCTCCTTGTATAGCCCCAGGCTGTCGGAAGGGAGTGCAACGCGAGCCCCGGGGAATGGCCCGTGGGGGTCCAGGGGGAGGCGGCGCCGGAGCGCTCCCCCTGGGCGGCAGCCGGGAGATGGAAAAGCCCGCCGGTCGGGGCGGGCTCTGCCAAGATCTACTTGCTAGAACGGGATATCCTCGTCGTAGAGGTCGACCGTGGGCGGGACTGCGGCGGGTGCCGGCATGGGCGCGGAAGCCGGTGCCGCGGCAGGCGCGCTGCCGCCCTGACGCTGGCTCATGAACTCGATCTCGTCCACGATCACCTCTAGCTTGGAGCGGCGCTGGCCGTCTTTCTCCCACGAGCTGTAGCGCAGCTTGCCCTCGATCGCGACCTTGTGGCCCTTGGCGAGGAAGCGGCTCACGGCCTCGGCGCGGGTGCCGAACATGGTGCAGTCCACGAAGTTGGGGTAGTCCTCCCACTCGCCGGTCTGCGGGTTACGGCGGCGGTCGTTCACGGCGACGCCGAAGGAGAGCACCTGCGTGCCTGCCGCGGCGACGCGCAGCTCGGGGTCGCGGGTGAGGTTGCCAGTGATGTTGACGCGGTTGATGCTCATGATGATATGCCTTTCTTCGCATGTTTGTGAGGTGTGCGGGTCGGGGCGAGTCGCCGCCCCGACCATTGATGGGGCTAGTCGGTAACGCGGAAGAAATACTCCAGCTCTTTTTTGCCGAGATAATCCATCGCGTATCCGTCCGCGATCCTCCACAGCGAGTCGTAGAGCTTCGAGAGTTCCCGGTCACCGTTGTAGTGCTGGAAGATCTTATGGTTCAAAACGATGACGAGATCGGTGAGGTAGCGAAAATCGGACTTCCACTCTTCGAAGGCACGATTGAACGTGTCGCGGACCGCATCCTTTCCGAAGGCATCGGCGATGGAGAAGTCACTCCAGAAGGTAGTGCTGAAACCATCCTCGTAGGGATAGGCGTAGGGATCAGCCTGCGCCACCGGGATGTTGATGACCATTGCATGCATGATCGGACCTCCTTACCGCACGGCGTCGGCACCGCCCCTTGCGTGTGCCCCTGACTGCCCGCCGCGCGTCGCTTTTGCTCTGGCGAAAGCCGCCGCGGGCGGTCGCGACCCGTCAGGGGTCTGCACGGCAACCTCCACCAGGCCCCGCGCCCCGCGCGGGGGCTTGTGCGGGGTTCCGTGCGGGCCCCTGACGGGGTGCGGCCCCCGTGGCGACGGAGCGGCCTCCACCGGGTCGCCGCCCTGGCGCGCGGCCGCGCCCCGCGCGGGCCGTCGGCGGTGGGCGCATCGGCCCCGCCAGGCGCCGCACCGGCGCAGCCGGCGGCCGAGGGGGTCGCAGGGGGACGGGCCGCATCCGTCCCCCTGCGGACGAGCGAGCGTTGTGCGCGCTTTCGACGGCCGTAGGGGCCCCGTGTGTGGCCACAGGCTGTCGGAAGGGAGTGCAACGCGAGCGACGCCAAGAGGCCCGTGGGGGTCCAGGGGGAGGCGGCGCCGGAGCGCTCCCCCTGGGCGGCTGCCGGGAGAAAAATAGGGGCGGCTCCGAGCTCGGAGCCGCCCCCGAGGTCTGGTCCCGTATCTGAACGGACGTTAAGCGGGTGCCTGTTTGATGGCACAGTGGATGCTAGGACTAGTTTTCCAAGGCCAAGATACACGCCCTGATGTATGCGCTGGCGGTGAGGTTTGACGGCAGAATCTCTGGGTGTGCGGCGCGAGCGCTCACGAGTCCGGTCATGAGATTCTTGTAAACCTCATAGTGGACGAGGGCCGTTCGGCTATAGCGCGTGGCACTCATAGATCGCTTGGGGTTGTCCAAAACGGAAAGATCGAGCTCCCCGCCGCTGATTCGGTCGCGAAGCGCATCCTCGACGACACGGCTGACATTGGCGTCCCTCCTGGGGCCACCTTTCAGCTTGAGCTCGAGAACGCGCCTCTCAAGGATTTCAGCCTCGAGCGGCGACGTCGAGAAGGTGACCCTCTCTTTTTTGGATCCCGAAGATACCTTGCTGGCAGCGGGAGCCGTCGCGGGTTTGGTTTTGCGGGCACTCGCGGGGGAAGCGGGCGATGCGGCGACGCCGTCCTGAACAGGTTCTTGCGGGGCGGGTGCCGCAGGACGGGGCGCAGGACGGTTCTGTGCCCCAAAATTAGGCAAGGTGAAGCGCGGGGCATTGCTCATCATGTCGCCTACAAGGTTCTCGGGCAGGTTGGAAGCCATAGCTACTCAACTCCTTCGGTTTCGCCGGCGGCGGGCTTGAGCTCACACCAGTTCATGATGTTGCCCACAAGGACGTCGTACTCGAATGCGGCGCCCTTGAGGACGTTCATCTCGTAGATGCTGCGACCATTCGCCTGCGCATCCTGGATTGCAACAGTTATACCGATTCGGCGCTGGAAGACCTTGAGCCCCATTTTTGGAAACTCCTCCACCATCTGAGCGGCAAAGGCTCTCGCGAGCTTGGCGATACCGCGATAGAGCGTGATGAGGACGGCTGGGGCGCTCACCCACGCGACCTCATAGGAATCGGATACCGCGCTGAGGAGCTCGAGGGTCTGCTCGACAGCCTCGGTGCCAAGCCTGTCGGCGGTAGTCGGGATGACGAGATGGGTGGCGGCAATGGTGGAGGAAATCGTTGAGAAGGTCATGCCGGGCTGGGTGTCAACCACGACGGCATCGAAGCCGTGCTGGGAGACAGCCGACTCGATTGCGCGCGTCAGGGAGTACTCATTGATCTCGTTGCCCTCAAGGTCCCTTTCGTCGGCGACGTTGGCAAGATCGAGATCGCCGGGGACGGTCGCCTGCCCATCCTCGGTGCAAACCACCTGAACGCCCTTGAGGAAGCTGGAGCTGCAGCAGGTGCCTTTCGCGACGCAATCCGACTCGATTCTCCCGAGGGAGCCCTGGGGATCCATGTCCACAGCCAAGACCTTAAGGCCGCGGCGGCGAAGCCCATCGGCGATGGCATCTGCGGAAGTCGTCTTACCGACGCCTCCCTTCTGATTGGTGAACACGATCACAGGGGTGAAATTTGGCATGGTGATTCCTTTCAACTGAAATTGAAAACGATTTGAGCCAGGCAATACCTAGGAGCGACTGGCGATGCTCATGGCCACAAGAGCGATCGGGATGGCGATGAGGCACGCTGCCGCGCCGACAATGAACTGAAGGACGGCGTAGGCGAGCCCGCTCGCAAAAAAGGCTACGAGCGCGACGAGCCCCAAGATGAATTTGATGATTGAAATGTAATTAGGATAAGAAGACATATAACCTCCGATGCCCTAGCTGGACCGATGGCGGAAAACCCGCATTGAAGGTTGTAATTAAATAATAACAGAACTACGTCACTGACGAACTGTGAAATAGATTAATAAATGAAACGCCGAAAAAGATAAAGGTGCTAAAACGGAATACCAGAACTTCAGAAAATACGAGGAAGAGAAATACGTATTCAATGAACTAATGAAGGACGTAAAAACGTAACTGTGTAATAACGTAGCCGTGTAATTGCATAACTGTGTAACTACGTAACAGTGTAATAACGTGACTGCGTCGTAACTTAATATCAAATCGTTGTACTTGTGCCTTACGTCCTCATCTTGAGTAGCTTTCCTATAAAGGCCTCCACCCAGAATCGTCCTCTTCCCCATCGTCGAATAGCTTGAGCGCGATCGCAGCGGAAGCAATAAGAAGCAGTAAAGCCAACCCATCTAGCTGAAAAAGGTAGCTCATGCCGGCGAGGGCAAGAAGCAGCACGGCTGCAAGTAGGATAATGTTACGGGTCATATGTGTACCCGCCAAAGGATTACGGCGCTCACGCGGCATCACCAACGATGATGTTGTAGAGATCGTCGTCTGACGCTATCAACGCGACGATATGGTTTCTCCTCCTGATGACGGTCCTCTTCGACACACCCAGGAGCGCGCCGATCCTCTCGCATGTCAGGTTGTCGATATAGGACAACTGGAAGATAGATCCGAGTCCCGGCTCGTAATCGTCCAGCGCCTCGACGACGACCATTACGAGATTCAGTGTCGAATCGATTTGCAGGACGCGGTTCCTCATCCGCTCCCTCTCATTCGATCGGGACGGCAGCTGCCTGAGCGCCGTCTCGCACTGGCTTCTGATCGAGGCCAGATGTCTCAGCTCGGACAGAACGCATCTGACGCGCTCCTCTCGGGCACCGATGCCGCCATCGTCTGAAGAAAGAGACGGGTCATGGTTCTCGCCCTCGATCCCGACGATTGCAGATTGTCCATTACGCTCGGTTCTAATCAGCCTTTCCCACGAGTTCCCTTCCATGTCACTTCCCCTTTCGACATTTATTCAATCGTTCGTTCAGCAGCTCACAGCGAAGATGTGGCCTGTTTGCGGGCCAGGTCTATCGCAGTCTCCTTGTTATCGCCGCGATAGACGATTCCGTTCGCATCCACAACCGGATGGACCGGCCCGTCGCCGATGATGAGCCAGGCGCCGTCGGGAGCCCTGCGCAGGTGCTTTTCGCCGCGGCCCGCTCGCTGGCGTGCGGCCTCGACCATCTTTTGGCAGCCCTTGACGCTCGTGTCGATCAGCCATTTCCGCAGCTGAGGCATGAATTTGTCCTCGCAGCCGGCATCCTTGGCCTCAGCCTGGCGATGAGCCCACGCGGCACCGATCTCGTCGGCTCCGAAGCCCAGACGACGCAGCTCATCGTAGGGCTGGCGTGCGGCGTCGAGCTTGTTGCGGTTGATCGTCTCGTCGGCGATTTTCTTGAAATCGCTTGCGGTATCGACCTGAGAGTCCATTCCGGGATAGACGTCAGGTTGGTTGGTTTGAAAATCCATCCATCCATCCGTCCAATTTTCTGGATAGTCATTACTTATAGGTATATAGGGGGGCTCACCTGAAAAAATTGCAGGTGAGGAAGAATCTTCACGTGAAGAAATGTCAGGTGAGGAAGTATTTTCAGGTGAAATTCTTTCCGGTGAGGAAGTTTTTTCAGGTGAAGAAACTTCAGGTGAAGAAACGTCACGTGAAACTTTTGCAGGTGAGGAAGAATCTTCACGTGAAGAAATGTCAGGTGAGGAAGTATTTTCACGTGAAATTTCTTCCGGTGAGATTCGGAAAGAAGACCTTCCGGCGTCCGGATGGTCCGCCTGCCAAGCCTCCCTGGCGCGGGAAATTGGATCCGCAGCTGCAACAAGGGACCTGCCGACGGTATTCATTCCATGGACATGGGATCCGCGCTCAACGATAAGGCCCATCTCGAGAAGGGAGGCGATGGTCGTGCGGGCAGTGCGCTCGCTCGTGCCGGACCAGTCCGCGAGAACGGCGGCTCCAAAATCGTAGCAACCCTTATCTACCGTGCAGGAGTAGATCAGGGCATACGCCACGAGCTGCGCGGGCCTAAGGCCCAAATAGCGCATGAAACCGTGTATGGCGAACGAAGGACCGTAGCCTTCGGTCTCTGTCTCGAGAATCTTCGACACTATGCGGCCTTTCTCCTTTGCAGCGCCTGGACCGCCAGGGAGAACAGCGCCTCTTCGTTGAAGACATTGCACTCCCCTGCCGCCCGCGCGGATTCGATTTCACTTATCAGGGACTCGCGTCCGTAAACGGACAGCATGAAGTTGACGAGCTCACCGGAGCGGAACTGACCACCGCCGACAGACAGGGGAACCGCGAGGTCGAAATAGGCAACAAGGGGCTGACCCGCGGCATCGGCCGCATCCAAGGCGACCGCAACCCTTCCGGCGCCTGTCTTGAAGACGGCTAGCGGAGCCTGAAGGAGCTCAGGAACCGATGCAAGCAGCGATGGCTCGATGCCGTGCCTGTGTGAGCGATTGGAGATCGTTGTCTCCCGTACGATATGCCGCACGGTGTGGCAGATAGGCAGGTTGGGAATCCCAGCCGCCAAAAGCGCCTTCGGTGTCTCGGGGAGAACGGGCACAGGCGCCTGTCGGTTATAGCCCTGGCCCCTCGCCTTTGCAATTTCGGCGAATCCAGTCCACATTCGGCATGAATTCGCGTATTCGGCTAGATCTTGATTGCTTAGACCCTCCACTGCGATGGTAGAATCAACTTGACCGACGAGGGCGCGATACCGTCCTATGTCGTCGAGATCGTGTTGACGCTGTTCACCTTTCCACATCCGTGAACTCCCTTCTTCTACGGTCTCACGTTTCGGGTGCGGCTGGGGCTCTTCCTTAATTTCCCAGTCGCACTTTTTTTCTGACACCCTAAATTGAACAGTCTTCGGGAACGATGCGGGGCCCATCATGCGGCCCCCTTACGGCCGTCGCGGACAATTCGCTTTGACATGCTCTCTTGCAGGGACTGCAGAGAGGCGTACTCCTCGTACGGCATCTCATGGCTCGACTCCTTAATGAAAGGCGTCCTGCGCATATAGGCGTCGAGGTCGTCAATGTTGATGTAGATGGTCCGCGAACCGCCACGATTGAACGCGCCGTAAACGGCGGGAATCTCGCCAGATTCAATGAGCCTCTGCAGAGCATCGACATGTCGATGGATGTATTTGGCTGCCGCGGATTTGGAGAGCCATTTACTGCTCGCCCACGGCTCCAGCCTTTCTTTGCCGCTCATTACGCAACCTCGTCCTTCTGGGGAAGACGATCATCGGTCTCGCCAAGCAGGTATTGAATGGAGCATCCGAACAACTGCGACATCTTCTCGAGCTGATCGTAAGTTGCCGACTTCGGATCTCGTTCGATTCGAACGATAATGCTTCTGCTGACGCCGAGTTTGTCTCCAAGATCGGTTTGCGAAAGGCGAAGCCTCACTCGTTCCGCTCCGATACAATTCGGCATAAAACCCTCCTTTAGTAATACGGATTGTTGTACTTAGCCAAATACTACAACACTTTGAAGTACTGTACAACAAATTGTCGTACCTAAAGTCAAGGTGCTCAAAGAAAGGAGCACCCATGGGCAACAATCTGAAAACCATTCGTTCCAATAGCGGAAAGACTCAAAAACAAGTAGCGGAAGAGCTCGGTATTTCGCTTTCTGCTTACAGAACGTATGAGCAAGGGACGAGACGTCTCACGGATGAGCTTTTGCTCCAGCTCTCGATATATTTCTCTGTCTCAGTTGATTCAATTCTTGGATCTAAATTCTCAGCATCGCTTTCTTCCCCCTCGTTTCTCGAAGACTCCGAAATGCGTTCAATAGTTAACGCCGCGGTCTCCGAAATGAACAAAGAAGACAGGCAGCAGTTTAGAAAGCTGTTGGAGAGCTATATGGCCCTCAGCTCAGCCGGAAGAAAGCAGCTTGCAGATAGTGCAGACACTATGAACCGTTCTGGTAAATACAAGAGATTTGGCAATATTGCAAAAAGCAACGCCTCAACTAGTTCTCGCGGTAGAGCCAAGACCGCCTAAACGATCGAACGGAACCTTTACCACAAGGGTTCTTTGTCCTGATTGGAATACAATACGAGGTAGCCACAATGCCTAAAAACAAAATCGGACTAATTGAGAAAATAGGCGTCGACACCGACGGTTTAGAGATATTCAGGGTTAGAGTCGAAGCCGGCACCCGTGAAAGGCGTTCCACAAAAAGGGTAACGATTCATGGAACCATGAGGGATGCCCAGGCCGCAGCTTCTATGCTCTATGTCGAGTTGAATTCCAGCCTTTCCGAACGCGACATTCCTGAGATTACGCTGAATCAATACTTTTATGGCAGGTTTATCCCAGCCCTGGAAAAAGAAGGTAAGACCAACAGCACAATCGACGGATATGTCAAAAACTACCGAAAATGGATATCCCCGAATCATGGCGAACGAGTTCTCTCAAATCTTGACGAAACTAACGTTCGAAACCTCATTGAACAGTCGGGGACTCCGAGGAACACTCTCAGGACTTATAGGGCAATCTTAAACAGGGCCAAATCTGATGGATTCATGCGCCACAAAATGGATCTAACGGGTCTCGACGCCAAGGCAAAGAAAAAGAAGCGCCCCGCACCATGGTCGCCAATGGAATTGAAGCAGGCTGCCGATGTATTAGCTGATGATGAGATGGCATACCTGACCCTGTTAGTCGGAAGCGCGGGGCTTCGTAAGGAAGAAAACCTGGCCATAACGCCAGCTGACGTTCAGGTATTGAAAATGCCGACTTCCCAAGGCGTCAAAAAGTATGTTCTCCTGAATGTTCATGCGGCCTACACTGATGAAGACGGACTTAAGGTAACCAAAACGGAAGAGTCTAAAAGGCATGCTCTTGTACTTCCGGAGTTTACGGAAAGGTTTCTTATAGCACTCGAGGCCACGAAGCCGACAATCGAGCAGGTTGAAGGTTGCTGGCTCATTAGGCACAAGACATGCTGGCACAAGTCCAGAAAAGCAAAATATAGAATTGAAACTGTAATGGGAAATCGAAAAGATGCCCAGGCGGTTGCAGATCAATTGGCGGCAGAAACCGCAGCAAAGTACAAATTGGGCTCAAATCCAAAGCTGAAAGAAGTTGCAGACGGAATTTGGACCGTCACCGTTTTCGACGGATACGTTGACACCATGGAGAGGACCATCAAGCCGGAGGCATTCATCGGATCAGAACAAGATGCCACACGTCACGCTCTTGAACAGTGGAGTAATAGTCGGATTCTCCCGTGTGCCGGCGATACGCTTCGCGGCCACTGGGAAACCGCGCTGAGGAAGCACGGACTGAGGTTTATCCCTGTGAACAACCTCAGGCACACCTCCGAAACGCTCATGGCCGCCAGCGGAGTTTCGACCCCGACGATTTCAAGCATGCACGGGCATACGCAGTTTAAGACGGATTTCCAGCACTATATCGATCTGAATGTTGAAGCGATTCTCGATGCTGCCGACAAGGTCGATACCTTCATGGCGTCAGACATGGCAAGCGGAGGCTTCACGCTTGAATCGCTTGTTGAGAAAACTGACTTATAGAAGATTTTCGAGAATCGAACTCGAGCGGGCTTGATGTTAGCCACTCAAAGACTCGCCCAAGGCAATGAGAGACGATATGGGGCGGCGAATCAATTACTTCGAGTATTGATGAGTCTCAAGCTCTAAGATGGCCCTAAAACGCGTCCAGACGCCCGATCTGGACGCGCCGCAAATTCGAGATGATCGATTCACCGCATTTTCAAACTATTTTGGTCGGAGCAGACGCGTTGGCACATCGTTTATTAAGCCCATTTTTAGACCTTTGATACAGAAGAAGAAAGTATCTATGCACAAATCAGTGGTGGATAGTGGTGGATAGCCAGAAGAAACCAGTGGATTCGAGAAGGAATAGCCAATAGTAAAGCGGTTCCCCTGAACGACGATATTTCAGGGAAACCGCTGGTAGATAGTGGTGGGCCCTCCGGGATTCGAACCCAGAACCCAGGGATTATGAGCATGGGACGAAACCCATCGAGGCGCATTTTGACATCGATGTCAGCTCACGGGTCAATTGGCACCTGCTGCCAGTCGTGCGCACGGCATCCTCACTAGGATGTCGGAATACAACGCCGATGCCGCGACACTCAAACTCATATGCCATCGCGTGAGCGACGCCTTGACCGAAAAAAATCTGGTTGCAGCCAACCTCGTCATACATAGCCCTGTCACGATGGTGAGTGATTGGGGGGGTAACCACAGGCTCGACCCTCAGCGCCTAGATCTGACACGTAACCACAGTGCAAGCATAGAAAGACCTGTTGACTTTGAATATCAACGGCTTTTCTCGGATACCAAAGAAGGAGCTTGTCAAAATGTATCAATTTGCCATTTCGAGTAAAACAAGATTACAGTGGTTATAGTTATCCGCTGCTATCCACACTAGGATTTACGTTTCTGCACTTGAATTCGGTTTTGATTATGGACTCATAATCCCTGGGTTCTGGGTTCGAATCCCGGAGGGCCCACCAGAGTATTTCGAGGCCGGGCATTGCGCCCGGCCTCTTTGTTATTGGCGCTGCGGAATAGCTTTGCCATCCAGAGACGTAAAGTTATTAACATTCATATTCGTAATTAACAACGGATATGTCGACAAGAGGCTACCCAGCCAACACATGGCGTAAATCGATTGATATGAAAAAAGGCCCCAACTTGCGTTGGAGCCTCATTCAATGCTCGGGTGGAGACGAGGGGGATCGAACCCCTGACCTCTTGACTGCCAGTCAAGCGCTCTCCCAGCTGAGCTACGCCCCCGTGCGAAGAAGTACTATACGGGAACTCCCTCGCCGATGCAAGGACAATTTTAGAAAATATTTTGCGGGCGGCGGCGAGGGGGCGCAGCCAGGCCGCGGACGCGGGCGGCGGCAACGCCGCCGCCCTCCTCTCCGGCGCTCTTGGGACTGTTGATGTTCACTAAGAAGTGGTCCGAGTGATCACTGGGAAATAAGCACCGTGAGCACGAAAAATTGAGCAGTTTAAGCAAGAGGGCCGCGCCCCGGGGACCGGGGGCGCGGCCCTCGCCGTATGG
>OKVD01000076.1_pt1 | contig 91012 bp, 85 predicted proteins | sample 1606881 | NCBI WGS metagenome assembly OKVD01 (sample SAMN03281011, study PRJEB24777) | human gut metagenome | isolation source: fecal sample PR176 from 1 month old male Indian infant, caesarean delivered... | place: Singapore | collected 2006-01-13
CCACCAATGTGCGGTCAAACTTTATCCTGCCTAATCCGATTCTACGGCAAAAGCAAGCATAAGAAAAGTAGCGGAGCCAATACCCTATTTTCATTAGGGGCTGTGATAACCTTTCATGATTCGTTGAAAATTAAATACGGAGGTACTATGGAGCATATCAGATACAAGAAAGAAACCGAAGTCGTGACTTTTCAGGGAAAGGAAATCACGCTGGAAAATCTCTCCCCGGTGTTCACGCCGGAGCAGGAAGCGGCAAAACGCCGGGAGCTGGAACAGCAGCTTTATGAGGTATTCCGCAAGTATGCCGACAAACGGCAGCGTGAGGAAGCCGGGGCATAAGGTTTTCCAAAGCCATCGTTGATTTGCGGGGCTGCTGACGGTATAATAAAGGTGTCAGCAGCTCCGTTTCTTTTTTAAGAAAAGGAGCGACAATATGAACAATCGAATAGACGCAATCTATGCAAGACAATCGGTAGACAAAAAGGACAGCATTTCCATTGAAAGCCAGATTGAATTTTGCAAATATGAGTTGAAAGGCGGTAACTGCAAGGAATACACAGACAAAGGGTACAGCGGCAAGAACACAGACCGTCCGAAGTTTCAAGAACTGGTGCGGGACATCAAGCGGGGGCTGATTGCAAAGGTCGTGGTTTACAAGCTCGACCGTATCAGCCGTTCCATTCTGGACTTTGCCAACATGATGGAGCTGTTCCGGCAGTACAATGTGGAGTTTGTGTCCTCTACGGAAAAATTTGATACCTCCACCCCGATGGGGCGGGCAATGTTAAATATCTGTATTGTGTTCGCCCAGCTTGAACGGGAAACCATACAGAAGCGGGTAACGGACGCTTACTATTCCCGTAGCCAGCGAGGTTTCAAGATGGGCGGGAAAGCCCCTTACGGCTTCCACACCGAGCCAATCAAGATGGACGGTATCAACACAAAGAAGCTGGTGGTAAGCCCGGACGAAGCGGCAAATATCCGGCTGATGTTTGAAATGTACGCCCAGCCCACAACCTCCTATGGGGACATTACCCGGTACTTTGCGGAACAGGGGATTTTGTTCCATGGCAAAGAACTGATACGCCCCACGCTGGCGCAGATGTTACGCAATCCTGTCTATGTGCAGGCAGACCTTGATGTGTACGAGTTTTTCAAAAGTCAAGGGACAATCATTGTCAATGACGCTGCCGATTTTACCGGCATGAATGGCTGCTATCTGTATCAAGGGCGGGATGTGAAGCCCAGCAAAAAGAACGACTTGAAAGACCAAATGCTGGTACTGGCTCCCCATGAGGGCATTGTCCCCTCCGAAATCTGGCTGACCTGCCGGAAGAAGCTGATGAACAACATGAAAATCCAGTCTGCCCGGAAAGCCACCCACACATGGCTGGCGGGAAAAATCAAATGCGGGAATTGCGGATATGCGCTTATGAGCATCTTCAATCCGTCCGGCAGGCAATATCTCCGCTGCACGAAACGGCTGGATAACAAGAGCTGTTCGGGCTGTGGGAAAATCATCACTTCCGAACTGGAAGCGGTGGTCTATCAGCAGATGGTAAAGAAACTGGCAAGCTACAAGACGCTGACAGGCAGAAAGAAAGCGGCAAAGGCAAACCCGAAAATTGCAGCACTGCAAGTGGAGCTTGTCCATGTGGACAGCGAGATTGAAAAACTGGTGGACAGTCTGACGGGCGCAAACAATGTCCTGCTCTCCTATGTGAATGTGAAGATAGCGGAACTGGACGGACGCAAGCAGGAACTTGTGAAGCAGATAGCTGGGCTGACGGTGGAAGCCATCAGCCCGGAACAGGTCAGCCAGATTTCCGGCTACCTCGACACATGGGACAATGTATCCTTTGACGACAAGCGGCGGGTGGTGGATTTGATGATTACCACCATAGCCGCCACAAGCGACAGCTTGAATATCACATGGAAAATCTGACGAGTGGAATCCCTCCCGTCAGATACCTACCCTGTGTAGTCCCTTGTAAACTGTACTTTCGTAAACGATAGATAATAAGTACTCCCACGAATGCAAGCCATCCTAATGGATGGCTGTGATAAAACTATTTTCTGCATTCTGCTGGTAAGCGCCTAAATATTGGGCGGATTGTAAATTAAATCTGCTTTCCTTATAATGGTAATCAGGTAGTTTTTCACTACACTTTCATTTGGGAGGGCGACCATGGCCAAATACAATCCGCGCCGTTCCGGTTCGGAATGGCTTCGACTTATTACCGAATGCCGCCAGAGCGGCATGCCAGATAATGCATGGTGCGAACAGCACAACATTCCCGTGAGCAGCTTTTACAATGCTGTCACCAGACTCCGGAAGGAGGCCTGTGACATTCTGGAATTGGCGGCACTGTCCGGTGGCACATATGCCCTGGACTTCACATCCCGCCAGGATGTCGTTCGAGTCAACATCTGTCCGGATCCGGAGACTGCCACATCCCGCACTGATGTGCCGGGAGCTGTGGAGAACCCTGACAGACGACATACAATCGAACTTATGACAGGCGGAATTACCGTAAAGCTCAGCAATTCAGTGGATCCTGGCCTGCTTGCAGCGGTATTCCGTCTGCTGAAAGGGCAGCCATGTTAGCCGACATCTCTGGAGTAGACGCAGTCTACATTGCCTGTGGAAGGACCGACATGCGCAAGTCGATCGATGGGCTCTGTGCAATCATACAGGAGCAGTTCTCCATGGACATCAGCCATGCTCTTTTCCTGTTCTGTGGCCGCAGGTGTGACCGGATCAAAGCAATCATGAAAGAGCCAGATGGCATTGTCCTGATCTACAAACGGCTGACCGCCCAGGGACACTACCGTTGGCCCAGAGATAAGTCCGAGGTTCGCAGCCTCACGTGGAAGGAGTTCGACTGGCTGATGTCGGGGATTGATATCGACCAGCCAAAAGCAATCCGGATGTCCTGAAAAGCTTTGGTTTCCAACCAGGAAAACGGCATGGCCAGAAGCCTGGAAACCACGTATTTTCAACACGTTTTGGCGTTGGTAATGCTGTTAAAATCACCCGTTTTGTGCTAACATTAAGGTATCAAAAACAAGGGGAAACGTGATGGCAGACAGTGTACGGGACATCCAGCTGCGAGAGCTGAAGGACACCATTTCAGAACTGAATAAGCTGATCAAAGCACTGCAGCAGACAATCGAGGCAGCCAATACACGAGAGGCTGCTCTGTGCCAGGAGTGCGACAACCTGAAGGAGCAGATTGACTATCTGACCAAACGTCTCTTTGGTGCATCCAGTGAAAAAGGGAAATACGGGGTTCCCGGGCAGCTGAACCTGTTTGATGAACCGGAAACAGAGGCAGCTAACGACCCTGCAGCCGCCCTTGCCGAAGAAGAACTCCTCTCCCGGGAAGCGCCGGAAACGAAGCCCCGAAAGAAACGTGTCACCCATGCAGACCGCCTAAAAGGTCTGCCGCGAATGTGGCACCCCGCTGGAAAAGATTGGAACGGAATTCGTGCGCAGGGAGCTGGACTTTATTCCGGCGAAGGTAAAGGTCATCGAGTATTACAGCATGAACTACGGCTGTCCGAAATGTCGGAAGGAGGCGGAGCTCCCGCAGATCAAAAAGGGCAAGGACGGGCATGCGCATAGGATTCATGGGATGGCGAGTACATCTGCCGTTGCATGGATTATGTACCAGAAGTACTTCAATGGAATGCCCCTGTACCGCCAGGAGCAGGACTGGAAACAGTGTGGTGCGGATATCAGTCGTACCACGTTCGCGAACTGGCTGATTGCAAATGCACAGGATTTCTTCCGCCTCATGTATGCGTACCTGCGTAAGAAACTGCTTGCCAGGTCATTTGCGATGGCGGACGAAACGCCTGTGCAGGTACTGAACGAGCCGGGCCGGCGTGCACAGACAACTTCCTACATGTGGCTGTTCCGCAGTGGAGAAGACGGAGAGCCGCCAATCATCATCTACAGGTATTCGCCGACACGGGCCGGGGACAATGCGAAGGAATTCCTGGAAGGGTTCCTTGGATACCTGATGTGCGACGGGTACAGCGGCTACAACAAAGTACCGGGTGCAAAACGGATCGCCTGCTGGGCTCACGTGCGCAGATATCTGATTGATGCAATCCCAAAGGGAAAGGAGCTCGATTATACACAGCCATCCGTCCAGGGTGTCATGTATGTCAACAGGCTCTTTGAACTGGAGGATAAGATCCGGCAGAAACATGCTGGGGACTATGAGGCCATCCGAAAGGTCCGTCTTGAAAAAGAGAAGCCTGTCGTGGATGGATTTTTGGCGTGGCTGAAACAGCAGACACCGTTCAGAGGCTCTCGGATGGAAAAAGCGGTTACGTATATCCGGAACAGGGAACCATATTTGACGACCTATCTGGAAGATGGAAGATGCAGCTTTTCAAACAACCTGAGCGGGAATGCGATCCGTCCGTTTGTCGTAGGGCGCAAGGGATGGCTGTTCAGCGATACGCAGGCAGGAGCAGAGACGAGTGCAATCATCTACACAATGGTAGAGAATGCGAAGGCAAACGGAGTAAATGTCTACCAATATCTGAAACTACTGCTGGAAAAGCAGCCGAATGACCGGATGCCAGACGAGGAACTGGAACGACTCGCGCCGTGGAACCCAGAAGTGAAAGCGCTTCTGGATACCCGGGGTACCGAGGAACTTCAAAATGGTTAAATTATAAGCGAACTATTAGGGTGCCTCAGCTGCCGTGTGTAGCTGGGGTACTTTTTGATTTGGAAGTAAAGAACTACTGCCTACATAGGAACCACCGCCCGAAATTTTGGCGCTTACAATAAATACGGAAAACGATTAAGCATCTACAGCATAGAAAATCTCTTTTATAAGTACCGGGAATTGGCACATATAAATTCTGATGCAACCCCTCATTATTTAAGACATAGTTTTGCAACCCAATTACTAAACAACGGAGCTGATATAAGAGCGGTTCAAGAGATTTTGGGACATAGCAGTATTGTTACAACACAAATTTATACTGAAGTATCATTAAAAAGAAAGAGGGAGGTATTATTAAACTATAATGGAAGAAATTTTATTAATTTACCAGAAGATAGTATGGGTGAAGAGTGGTTGTGATAGGTTTTAGTAAGTATAATTATTGGATAAAACTTTACAATCAAATATGGCAAGGAGATTTTATTACAAAAATTAATGTGGTCCATTTAGTTAATAAAGCATTTTTAAATAGTATCATATGTGAAAGTTAAAAACTTTAACATTAATAATTAAGAATATAATTAGTGTAAAGAATATATATTTATGTTATAGTAGTTGAAAAATATGTAGACAAATAATTTGAAATACATTCTTGGTTTATGATAACAAAGTTAAAAATATTTCGATACAATATTACTTTGAAACAAATATTAAGTACCAATATTATAACCCAATATAAAAGTAGGCATAAGAAATTTGTTAACTAATTAATAAAACAAGTGTACTACTTCTTGAAAGGTAACCAACATGATAGATTTACTTGATAAAATTATGTGGAACTATATAATAAAGGACATTGGAAAAGAACTGGAATATCTTCCATATGCTATACTATTGGGCTTAATATTGTTCTTTATTACAAAAATTATCTTATTTAAAAGTAATAAGAGCTCCCATTATTTCTATAAATTTATATTTCTAATCTATCTATTAGCATTAGTCCATATCACTTTATTCGAGCGCGAACCAGGCTCACGGACAGCGATCAGTCTTACCTTATTTGAAACATTAGGCGGTTCCAGAAATAATGCGTATGTTATAGAAAATGTACTCTTATTCATACCTTTTGGTTTTTTGCCAGCTACTCTTTTTAGACCTATGCGCAATTTGGTACTCAGTCTTATGGCCGGGGCCTTCTGCAGCCTAATGATCGAAACGACTCAACTGATCACCCAAAGAGGATATTTTCAGGTAGATGATATTCTTATGAATAGTATCGGCACAGTGATTGGCTGTAGTTGTTTCTGTCTGCTAACAGGAATTTATAGGATTTACAGATATACCATCACAAAGTGTCTTGGTTCTGTAAAAATTTGAATTGTTGCTCATCATCAGATAGTTTGTCATAAGCTGTCGAAACGTGGATCATACAATAAAGGAGTAAGACTAATGTAAAGAGGCAACAGACTACAAAACATATAGAACCATATAATAGAAGAGAAATAAGTGACATATATTTAGCTCCTTCCAATCACCATATTTGTGGAGGTGATGGTTTCTTCTATATAATATAGGTTTCATATTATCAGTTTATACAAGATTTAATAAACCTGAGAAAATAAATACTAATGCAAAGCTAAATGTCTATGATCCATAATAAATTAATAGACAAGGTAATTATCTATAATATTGGTGTAAAACAGCAGGATCGCTAAAAGTTAGTGATCCTGTTTATTTATAAGTACAATCCAATAATATTGTTCGTAAAATACGTTGAAAACAGATTATATAGACATGTTTTAGGCTGAAAAAGCTTGCAAAATATGGAAAGGTGAGTTAATATAGTCTCAACGGGTTACATATTCCGGAAAAATAATTTTAGGAAAAGGATTTTGAAAGGAGAATGCAATTATGAGAATGAAGAAGCTTGCTGTTATGGCATTAGCAACAGCTCTCTCCGTAGGTTCAGTCATGACAGCGTCTGCTGCATGGTTACAGGAGGGAAGCAACTGGAGATACCAGAATGATAATGGTACATTCCAGACAGGAACATGGTTTAGAGACGCTGATGGAAGATGGTATCATTTCGACAACAACGGAATTATGCAGAAGGGCTGGTTCCAGGATGCTGACGGAAAATGGTATTTCCTGGCATACAATGGCGTTATGCAGGTTGGCCTCATCAAGGTTGACAATCAGGTTTACTACATGGGGACAAGCGGTGACTTATTTATCGGTGATATGAAGATCGGTAATACGACTTATAACTTTGGCCTTTATGGAACTACTAATGGACAGCCTAGCGTACCAGCATCAGCTACATTTGGCGGAAATGGTAACCAGTCACTGAATGGTGGCGGTGGCGGAAGCAGCTCTAATGGCGGCGGTGGAAGTACAACCACTCCGGTTGATGATGCAAAAGATGCTGTTGATAAAGTTGCTGATGTAGCAGATACAATTAAAGAGAGTTCCGGCGGAGTAGTTGATGCTAAAGTAGAGCCAGCTGTAGAAGATGGAGAGAATGCAGTAAAGGTTGAGGTTTCAGTAAAAGCTGCTAAAGATTTAGTTTTAACTCCGGACAGTGAAGATAAAAAGGCTGTAGTTTCTGCGGTAACTGAGGTAGTTAGCACAGTTGTATCTGAGGCTGAAGGTAATGCGACAGTAAAGATTGATGGTGTGAAATTACCTACTAATACCTATCCGGTAGATATGTTAGACGAAGACAAGATTGAAGAATTAGCAAATAAATACGTAACCCCAGAGAACTATAAAGCAGCATCAAAAGCTACAATTACCGTGACGGTAAATGGCGTAGCTGTTACTTATCATATTTCTTTAAAATAATCAATTTCCAACCATTTATAGGGTGGCTCCCAAAGGAACCGCCCTATTTTTCAGTGTACCTTACAAAATAATATAAACAACCATTTTTCAACCCAGGCAACAAAACCAATGTGGAGCAAATTATGAAAAATAGAACAAGGACTGCAAAGCGCTGCAGCCTGTTATCACTGCTGTTCCCTACATTTCTAATGGTCATGTTTTTCTGTACGCCTGCCTATGCCGGAAGTATCAACGGCAATGAGCAGTCGATCGTTTCTGTTATCAACGGCCAGTTCGAGCAGGACGGTGTTATCTACAAAGTTCGTCAGGAATATATAAATTCTGCCATAAGTTATTTGCAGCAGGATGATGTGGATCTGACAGCGGAGCAGGCACAATCCGTGATATCTGAGATATATTCCAATGTACAGACTGGTGTCGACAGCGGATATTTAGAGCAGATCGGGCAGACCGCGCCTCCAGAGACGGCACCGGCCGAAAGTCCGAAGGGCGGAGAAACAGGAAATAACGGAAGTAAGAATCCGGATGGTCAGGCAACAGACGGAAATGCAGAGGCTGGAAATCAGCCGGGAGAGAGTACGGAAAGCGGAGAACCATCCGGAGAAACTGTCGGTGATGGGCAGAATGGTGGGGACGGAACGGATAATCCGGACGGTTCAGGCTCTGAGGAGCCGCAGGAGGTAATTCCGCCAACCCCGGAGGTAATCTCGATTCTGGAGCTTGTGGACAAGGCGCCGCCTCAGTCTTACGAGTATTTATCAAAGGATACTGACGCCTTGATGGCGCGCATCCATATTCCTTATCAAATACTATGGTACATCATTATCATATTGGCTGTGGTCATAGCGATTATTACAGTCATTTCATTCTTAAAAAAGCTTTTTGTACACCATCATAACAGAAAGCTGAGGAAATTTTTTAGATTTATATTGGCAGCGGAAATAGGTGTGCTGTCCGCCGTTTGCTTTTCGGCAGTAAGCGTCTGGATCGGGGCGTTTCAGGACAGTGCTGTTTTGAATAAACTTGCGGATACGGGATATTACCGCACGATCTTTGAGGAACTGCGGCGTGATACTTCTATCTCGTTTGCACTTCTGGACATCCCGGATAACGTTATGGATGGCGCGATTACGTATGAGCGCGTTGTACTGGCAGCAAGGCAGCAGGTGGAGAGTGATCTGAGCCAGGGCGCCTATCAGGCGGATACTTCCGTGCTGACAGACCAGCTGGAGGCAGATATCAGATCATACCTGGAAGGCAGATCGGTTACAATGACGGAGCAGGCCCAGACTGGGCTGGATGAATTGATGAATCGTCTGGATCAGAAGTACTCCTCTCTGCTTAAATGGCCATTTGCAGCATGGTGGATAGATATGAAAACGGAATTTTTTGCTTTTGCAAAAATAGCACTGCCGCTTTCACTGCTGCTTGCCATTCTTTCACAGGCCCTTATCATCGGCTTGAACCATTATAAACACCGTGGTGTTATACTGGGCGGGAAAGGCCTTATGGGCGGCGGACTGATAACTGTGGCGGCCTTTGGTGCCGGCATGGTCATAATCGGTCAGAACCTGCCCAAGGTGACCCCGGATTACATGGAACTGTTTTTCAAAATATACGGTAACGGGTTGTGCAGAACCGGAATGATTACGGGAGTGATAGGAGTCCTTCTCGGAGTCATTGTCCTGGTCGCGGTCCATACCTGGAAAGACAGCAAATGACAAAGTCAACAAATAGTAAAGACAGTAAATAACAAGACAACAAATAAAACACTAAGCAACCATTAATGATCACACAAAGAGAAAGGGAACGGTAAGAAGGATGGATTTATACGACATTCACTGCCATTTAATTCCCGGAGTGGACGATGGGTCACAGACGATGGAAGAGAGCCTGGAGGCCATGAAGCTGGAATATGAGGAGGGCGTGCGCCATATCATATGCACCTCCCATTTTTCTGCAGACTGCGAGGCCGGATACGCCTCTAAACTGCAGGAGGGCTTCGAACAGCTGAAAGTGCGCTTAAAGGAGACCCCGTACGGGGCCGAAATGAGGCTGCATCTCGGTAATGAGCTGATGTATTCCGAAAGCCTTCTGGAGTGCCTTGACGAAGGCCGCGCTTGGACTATGGCGGGCGGGCATTACATTCTGGTGGAGTTTTTACCGTCCGTTCGTTATGAAGAGCTGTACAAGGGACTGCGAAGGCTGGCATCCGGCGGCTATACGCCGATCCTGGCTCACATGGAGCGTTACCGCTGCCTGTATAAGCAGACGGACCGGCTCGATGAATTAAGGGATCTGGGCATTTGCCTTCAGGTAAATGGAGCCAGCCTGTTTGGCGGAGTGTTTGATTCTGCCAGCGCGGTGGTTCGAAAGCTCTGCAAGTCGGGGCGGATCCATTTTCTGGGAACAGATTCCCACGGCACTCATTATCGAAAACCGCAGATAAAAAAGGCAGCGGCGTGGATTCATGATAACTGTCCGGGGCCTGTTGCTGAAGGGATTTTATGCGGAAATCCGATGGCGGTACTGGAGGATAAATTATTTTGATTTAGGAGAAAATTATGGGAACCAATCAGGATGACGAGATTGAAATTGATTTGAAGGAACTATTTTACGTAATCAAACGGAAACTGTGGATTATCCTTCTGACCGGCATTGTGGGTGCCGTCGGTTTCGGACTTTTTACCGCGATGGTAATGAAGCCCGTCTATACGTCCTCTACGATGCTCTATATCGTGAATAAGACGACTACGCTGACATCCCTCACGGATTTACAGCTGGGAACCCAGCTGACTAAGGATTACAAGGTCCTGGTGACCAGCCGGCCCGTTACGGGGCAGGTTATTACCAACCTGGACTTAAATTTAAGCCATGAGCAGTTAGTGAAAAAAATTAAGGTGGATAACCCTACCGATACCCGTATCCTCACTATCTCGGTGGAGGACACAGATCCCTACATGGCCAAATCCATTGCCGATGAGTTTGCATCGGTAGCATCTGCCCGTATGGCTGAAATTATGGATTCCGCGCCGCCGAACATTGTAGAGGAGGCGTATCTGCCAACACAGAAGACAAAACCAAGCATTACGAAGAATACCATGATCGGTGGTCTGGCAGGCGTGTTCCTGGCAGGCGCGATTATACTCGTGCTGTTTGTGATGAATGATGCGATTAAGACGCCTGAGGATGTAGAGAAGTACTTAGGACTCAATACACTGGCTACGATCCCGGTATTTGAGGGTGAGACAGGCGCGAAAAAGAAGAAATCCAAACGGAAGAAGAGCGGGAGGTAAACAGGATGCAGAAGGTTTTATTGCGTAAACACGATAAGCTGGATTTCAGGGCAAACGAGGCGTTTAAAACGCTGCGTACCAACATCCTGTTCTCCGGTCATGACACTAGAGTTATCACGCTGACCAGTTCCACACCCAACGAAGGAAAATCATCTCTTTCGTTCCAGCTGGCGGTTTCTTTCGCGGAAGCGGACAACCGCGTCCTGTTTATCGACGCTGACATTCGTAAATCCGTGCTTGTGGGCCGTTATAAGGCGGAGGGCAATAAGTTCGGCCTGACCCATTATTTATCTGGACAGAAGACCATTGACGATGTAATCTGCAACACGGATATTAACAACATGGATATGATCTTTGCCGGTCCGGTTTCACCGAATCCGACAGAGCTTTTAAGCGGCGATTTATTTGCAGATCTGATCGGGATGGCGCGGGAGGAGTACGACTACGTAATCATCGATGCTCCGCCGCTGGGCAGCGTTATTGACGCGGCTCTGATCGCCAGACACGTGGACGGTACCATTATCGTCGTAGAGAGCGGCGCAATCAGCTATAAGATGGTTCAGCACGTAAAGGAACAGCTGGAAAAGGGCGAATGCCGCATTCTCGGTGTTGTCTTAAACAAGGTGGACTTAGACCGCGATTCCTACTATGGAAACTACTACGGTAAGTATTATGGCAAGTACTATGGGAATTACGGAGAGGAAACGAAAAAGTAGGACAGTACATAACCTGAATATATTCTTAAAAATACCCGCAGACAACAGAAACTGCGGGTATTTTTTCGTTTATCTCCCGAAAACGTAGCTTTTCTGCCGCTTTTTCGATATAATAATAAGAAAGAGTTGACTTTACCACAGAAAAGCAGTAAAAGTAAGTGGAATAAAATTAAAAACATAGTAAGGATGGAAGAAACGATGTATCAGATTGATTTTCATAAACCGGAGAATATACATTTTATAGGGATTGGCGGCATCAGCATGAGCGGTCTGGCCGAAATACTGATTGATGAGGGATTTACTGTTTCGGGGTCCGACTCTCATGAATCGGAGCTTACGGATCATTTAGCTGCAAAGGGCGCCAGAATTGCTTGTGGACAGAGAGCGGATAATATTGTTGACGGGATCGACGTAGTCGTCTACACGGCGGCTGTTCATCCAGACAATCCGGAATTTGCCGCAGCCAGAGATAAAGGACTTCCCATGCTGAGCCGCGCGGAGCTGCTGGGTCAGATGATGAAAAATTACGAGAATGCGGTTGCTGTTTCCGGAACTCATGGGAAGACTACGACCACGTCCATGATCACAGAGATTCTTCTGGCTGCTGATGCGGATCCCACGATCTCCGTAGGCGGCATCTTAAATTCCATTGGAGGCAACATCCGGGTGGGCGGACCGGAGCTTTTCGTGACGGAAGCCTGCGAATATACCAACAGCTTCCTGTCCTTTTTCCCGACCATCGAGGTGATTTTAAACGTGGAGGCAGACCATCTCGATTTCTTCAAGGATTTGGACGATATCCGCCATTCCTTCCGCCTGTTTGCCGAGAAGCTTCCGGAGGACGGCATTCTGGTTATCAACAGCGATATAACGGATTATAGAAAGATTACGGAGGGGTTATCCTGCCGTGTCATTACATTTGGAAAAGAAGAGGGCAGTAAGTACCGCGCAGAGCATATTCGTTTCGACGAACTGGCGAGGCCGGTCTTTGATCTGAGTGTGGACGGGGAAATTGTGGATACCGTGGCCTTGGGTGTTCCCGGTGAGCATAATGTGTATAACTCCCTAGCCGCCGTGGCTGTGTGTACGGAACTGGGGATATCTCTGGAGATGATCAGGAAGGGACTATGGAATTTCACAGGAACAAACCGCCGTTTTGAGAAGAAGGGAGAGCTGGGAGGCGTCACTATTATCGATGATTACGCCCATCATCCGCAGGAAATCAGCGCATCCCTGGCGACTGCGCTTAATTATCCGCACCAGAAGCTGTGGGTCGTATTCCAGCCCCACACCTACACGCGTACCAGGGCGTTTCTTGACGAATTTGCAGAGGCCCTGTCCATGGCTGACGAAGTAATCCTCGCAGACATCTACGCGGCCCGCGAAACCGACAATTTAGGCATCAGTTCCAAAGATATTGTCGACAGAATCGAGGCAAAAGGGGTAAAAGCCCATTATATTCCGTCCTTTGACGAAATAGAAACATTTATTTTGGAAAACTGTATACACGGTGATTTGTTGATAACTATGGGGGCCGGAGACATTGTAAAAGTGGGAGAAAAGCTGTTAGGGAAGTAGTTATCCACATTATCCACATAGTTTTCAACATTTTATGTAAAGAAGCTATGTGGATTTTTTAATTAACATAAATTATTGACTCACAATTTTAGAAAGAACGAATTTATCAGGGATTCGACATAATTCTCCATAATTTTTAAGATTATGTATACTTGCTTTCCACATTATCCACATTATCCACAATTACTTTGGTGGATAACTCCCCCTATTTCTTTTTAAACTGACTTATGGTATACTATGAGCACTTAGTGAGGTAGTCCACGAACTTAGTGCGAGTCATACCTGACCACTTAGTGAGGTATCCCACGAGCTTAGTGGGAATGGTATACTATGAGCACTTGGTGAGACAGTTCAAAAGCGCAGTGCAGGACGAAAAGTGAGGTTATGGCGGTGGGTTTTTAAAGCAGGTTTTGAGTGAATGCGACGTTGGTTCCCAACGAGTTTATTGATACATATATGGCTTCGGCCAATGGAGAGTATATCAAGGAGTATCTTTTCCTGCTCCGCCATGAGGGCGAAGCGGTGACGGTCTCTATGATTGCGGATGCGGTCAACCACACGGAATCGGATGTGGCACGTGCGCTTGCTTACTGGAAAAAGGCAGGTGTCCTGGAGGAATCTGTGGATAAAGTTTCTGCCGATGGCCTGTCTGTGGATAAGTGTCCGGCTGCTGGCGAGATGGCTTGTGCCGGGGGCGTGATTGCGGAAAATGGGGCGTCTGCCTTAAACGGAGTGTTTACGGAGGCGTATGCAGGCGTGAATTCTTCTTACGGGTATGTGGACGGCCCGGTAAAAGGGAATGCAGCCGGCACCGTTACGTGTGTGGAAGCGGATACGCCGGAGAAGGGACCGATGGCTCCGAAAGCACCGGAACCGGCTCAGGTCAAAAAGGCGGAGCCGCGGCCTGTCTATTCTCCGGAACAGATCAGCGGCCTGGCGGGAGATGAGGATTTTTCCCAGCTTCTCTATATCGCCCAGAAATATATGAATAAAGTCTTTACCCAGCGGGAGTGTGAGGTGTTTGCCTATCTCTATGACGGTCTGCACATGACTGCCGAGCTCCTGGAATACGTGGTGGAGTACTGTGTACAGGGCGGGCACACCAGTATCCGCTATATCGAGACGGTGGCGATCAACTGGCACGAGTCCGGGCTTAAGACCGTGGAGGACGCCAAGGCGTACGCGTCGTCATTTACCAGGGACTCCTTCGCGGTGATGAAGGCGTTCGGTTTGAACGACAGAAAGCCGGGCGATTCAGAGCGTGAGATGATTGACCGCTGGTTCAAGACCTACGGATTTACCAGGGAACTCGTTCTGGAGGCCTGTAACCGCACTCTGGCGGCCACACACTCGCCCAGCTTCAAATATGCGGACAAGATCCTTTCGGGCTGGAAAAAGGCCGGTGTGCGCTCTCTGGAGGATATCCGGCGGCTGGATGAACAGCATGCGGAGCGCGCGAAGGGAAAGGGAAGCAGTAACGGAAGCGGCTCCCAGGATTACAGGGGAGGCGGCAATGGCCGCGGAAGAAGCACCAACCAGTTTCAGAACTTTCCCCAGAGAGAGATCGACTACGATGCACTGGTGCTGCAGCAGTTAACAGAAAAGTAAGGAGGGAGCCATGTCGCTCAGCAATTCTCAGTTTGATGCCATCATGCGTACCTATCAGCAGCAGCAGCTGCTAAACCGCCATGAACAGGAATCCAGAATAGCAGAAGTATATAATAAGATACCAGCCATAAAAGAACTGGACGACTCCATAAGCTCCTGCGCGGTAAAGAGCGCCAGGAGGCTGCTGGACGGCGACCAGGGGGCATTAAAGGAACTGAGGGCGGAAATAGCGGATTTGAGGGAGCAGAAGGGTGTCCTGCTTCGTGCCTACGGATTTCCGCCTGACTATATGGAGATGCATTATAAGTGCACGGACTGCATGGATACAGGCTACTCGGAGGGCAGGAAATGCCACTGCTTCCGGCAGGCCGAGATGAAATACTTATACGCCCAGTCCAACATTGAAGAGATTGTAACGCTTGAGAATTTTTCTACCTTTTCTTTTGAATATTTTGATGATTCGTCGGTGCTTCCCGTCCTGGGAAGAACGGTGAGACAGTATATGAAGCAGGTGGTCGATACATGCCACCGGTTTGTGGACAGTTTTACGACAGAGCATGGGAATATGTTATTTACTGGTCCTACGGGGGTTGGAAAGACATTTTTGACCAACTGCATCGCCAGAGAGCTGATCGACCGGTACTACTCGGTCATCTACTTGTCGGCCAATGATCTGTTCGAGGTATTTTCGAAGAACCGCTTTGAGTATCAGGCGGAGGAAGAGATGAAGGGCATGTACCAGTACATTCTGGACTGCGATCTGCTCATCATCGATGACCTGGGGACGGAGCTGAACAACAGCTTCACCTCGTCGCAGCTGTTTTACTGCATCAATGAGCGGCTGAATTCATCGAAGTCTACGATTATTTCCACGAATCATCCGCTGAATGAGCTGAGGGACCGCTACACGGAGCGTGTGACCTCCCGCCTGATCAGCAAATATACCATTATTCCGCTCTACGGCGACGATATTCGCCTGCGAAAGAAAGCAAAACGCGCTAATTAACTTGACTATTTCGGCGCATAATGATATAAAAGAACCGTTGTAAGACAAATGGATACGTTGGAGGAGAAGAAATGTTATACGAAGAGAAGACGATTGAGACGATTCCGGTGGGCCCGCTGGGATTAATTCCGCTTAAGAGCTGTACGGAGCTGGGAGCCAAAGTGAACGATTATCTGGTGGACTGGAGACGGGAGCGGGAGAGCGAGCACAAGTCTACGATTGCATTTTCCGGATATCAGAGAGAGTCCTATATCATTGGGGCCAGCACACCGCGTTTCGGTACAGGAGAGGCGAAGGGAACGCTTTCTGAGTCAGTTCGTGGAGACGATTTATACATCATGGTGGATGTATGCAATTACAGCCTGACCTATTCCCTTTGCGGGATGACGAACCACATGTCCCCTGATGACCATTTCCAGGATTTAAAGCGAATTATCGCGGCTGCGGCCGGTAAAGCCCGCCGTATTAATGTGATCATGCCGTTTTTATATGAGAGCAGACAGCACAAGAGATCCAGCAGAGAGTCCCTCGACTGCGCGCTGGCACTTCAGGAACTGACCAACATGGGTGTTGAGAATATCATCACCTTTGACGCTCACGATCCGAGAGTGCAGAACGCGATTCCGTTAAAGGGATTTGAGACGGTTCAGCCGATCTACCAGTTTATCAAGTATCTTCTGAGAGAAGAGAAGGAACTGCAGATCGACAGTGACCATATGATGGTGATCAGCCCGGATGAGGGCGGCATGGGCCGCGCTGTATACTTTGCCAACGTGCTGGGACTTGATATGGGGATGTTCTATAAGCGCCGTGACTATACACAGATTGTGGGTGGCCGCAATCCGATCGTGGCTCACGAGTTCCTGGGAAGCAGCGTGGAAGGAAAAGATGTGATTATCGTGGACGATATGATATCTTCCGGCGAGAGCATGCAGGAGGTGGCGAAGGAGCTGAAACGCCGTAAGGCGAGAAAGGTCTTCATCTGCTCGACCTTCGGTTTATTCACCAATGGCCTTGCTAAGTTTGATGAATACTACGAGAATGGAACTATCGACAGAATCCTGACGACGAACCTGGTATATCAGACACCGGATCTGCTGTCCAGACCGTATTATATCAATGTAGATATGAGCAAATATATTGCGCTGATTATCGATAATCTGAATCACGACGCTTCTTTAAGCGAGCTTCTGAATCCGACGTCGAGAATCAACCGTCTCCTTGACCGTTACCGCGCGGGTGACAGGTAGGAGATCGATGGATAGACTGTCAAAACGTAACTTATGTCTGGTAGGACTGACATTATTCTCCATGTTTTTTGGGGCGGGAAATCTTATTTTTCCGCCCTTTTTGGGTGCTATGGCAGGGACGAATACCTGGACTGCCATGGTTGGCTTTGCCGTGACCGCCATTGGCTTTCCGATTCTCGGCGTGATTGCGGTGGCGAAGGCCGGCGGCCTTACCAGCCTGGCGGGGCGGGTCCATCCTGCATTTGCAGCTGTCTTTACGCTCCTGATCTATTTATCGATCGGTCCGTGCCTGGCGATCCCGCGAACGGCCAGTACGTCGTTTGAGATGGCCGTAATACCATTCCTGGACGGACGTATCCCTGCGGGGACGGCCCAGCTGCTGTATTCGTGCCTGTTCTTTACCATCGCGTTCCTGGTGGCCTTAAAGCCCGATAAACTGACGGACAGGCTGGGAAAAGTGCTGACCCCGTGTCTGCTGACTCTGATTGCGATTCTGTTCATTGGCTGCATCTTAAAGCCGGCGTCCGGTTACGGCGGAACGTCTGAGGCTTATCAGAATCATCCGTTTGTAAAGGGATTTCTGGAAGGGTATCTGACGATGGATACGATCGCGGCACTGAATTTTGGAATTATTATCTCCCTCAATATCCGCGCTCTGGGGATGAAGTCGGAGAGCGCCATCATAAAAGAAACGATCAGGGCCGGAGTGATTGCCGGAGGCATCCTGCTTTTGGTGTACGCCGCGCTGGCTCACATCGGCGCGGTTACGGGAGGCGCATTCGGTTATTCTGAGAATGGTGCGCAGACTCTGAATCAGATGGTACGTTTCCTGTTTGGGAAGACGGGGCTGATTATGCTGGCGGCTATTTTCTTTATCGCCTGCCTGAATACCTGTATCGGACTGATCAGCTGCTGCAGCCGGTATTTCTGTACGATTCTGCCGCAAATCGGATATCGTGCATGGGCCTTTGTCTTCGCCGCGGTCAGCCTGATTATCGCCAATGCCGGGCTTAACCGGATTCTGGAGATATCCGTCCCGGTGTTAAATGCGATCTACCCAGCGGCTATCGTATTGATTCTCCTCTCATTTCTCTTCCGTGACGGGAAACGGTGGCAGCCGGTTTACGTCTGCTCCACTGCCCTGACCGGAGTGACGAGCATCGCTATGTCCCTGTATCAAATCGGTATAACGCCTCTGGGACGCGTGTTAAATAGACTGCCTTTGCACAGCCTGAATCTGGAATGGATCAGCCCGGCGGTGGCTGGGATTGTGATTGGAATGGTGGTTTGCGCGAGGAGGGGGAGAGCGGAAAGAGGATAAAAATGTAAATTTACAGAATTGTGGGTTTCGGCTCATGGTTTCGGCCGGGGCATCTCTAAGGCCGGAAGGATACAAAAACAAGGGTACCGATGACATTTATCGAGAACTCCTGAAGGACTTCTCGATTCAGGTCCTCTAAAAATCTGACTTTTATGAAAAAACTGCTTTCTGAGAAAGGCCATGGGTTATCCCATTACGGTCATTCCAGTAAAGCAGTTTTTTTATTTACGTCAGGTTATCCGGCTGTCAGGCACTCGATTTCTCAGGTCCTTTTCGGCCGCCTCCATCCCTGCCGATCAATTACGAATTGCGGAACACGTCAAAACTAAACTGGTGAGTTTCCCCTGAGATTGATTCTATACTCAGCTCTATGGGGCAGTCATACTGGTCATAGACAATATTTTCAATCACCAGCAGCGCGGTGCCTTCCGGAACCTCCAGGGAGTCAGCCAGCCGGGGCGAAGCGCTGCGGGCCGTAATAGACCGTCTGGAATGGACTGGCAGCACATCGTACTGCGCCTTTAAAGTCTGATACAGGGAGGCGTTCGAAAAGTCGAAACGGTCCAGCTTTGGAAAACGATTTAAAGAGAGGTAATTGACCGTATAGACAAAGGGGATACCATCCGAATAGCGGAGTCTTTCCAGTCTCAGGCATACATCAGACGGCGCGAGTTCCAATTTTTGATACAGATCTTCATCAAACTGTATTTTTTCCATGCTCAGGAGTCTGGTGGAGGGAACCTTACCGATCAGTTTCATCTCCTCATCGAAGCTCATAAGCTGATTCATAAAGATTCCGCGGTTATCCGGACCCTTCACAAAGGAGCCGCAGCCACGTTTTCGTTCAATTCTTCCGCTGTTTACCAGTTCGTTATAGGCCTGGCGCACGACGGGCCTGGAAACTCCGCAGGCCTTGCAGATGCCTTCCTCCGTAGGAAGCTTCTGGCCAGGCTTTAGGATTCCCTTCTGTATCGCCTCTATGATGCATTGACGTATCTGTTCGTAAAGCGGAACAGAGCTGTATTTGTTAATCTTAATATAGTCCAATTTTTCACCCCGCAGATCCTGTAAAACATTACATTTTCCGTCTAGTATAACAGGAAAAGCCATTTTTTACAATGGGTGTCCGGCATACGTTACATAACCGAAGCTTCCCTTTTTCATGCAGTTGGCAGTGGAGTAGGCGGTGGCCTTTTCCAGAGCCAGCCCGATCGTGGCGGGGGCAGGAATACGGCCTTTTGTCCAGCCATGTTCATACAGAGCCATGACGAAGGCGGTGAGAAAGGAGTCCCCGGCTCCCATTGTATCAACCGGATCAATATATTCCGCTTTTCCGTATACCAGAGAAGTACCGTCAGATACGCACTGACCAGAGCTTCCCATGGTGATCAGGACGAGTCCTGTGTTTCTCTTGTGGAGCGGTTCACAGAATGATCGTATCTCCGATTTCTCCATTGGAGGGCATGAAAACAGGGCCAGGTCCAGCCCGCAGCAGATCTTATCGTAATAGGAATCGGTTCTGTATTTTTCCTTTTCACCAAAATCGTAGGTGAATAAGGCTGGAAGACCGCTGAGCCGGGACATCTCTTCTTCCATTTTTGCATTACAGGAACTGTGAATCAGAGAAAATGATCTTAAGTATTCCATATCCTCTTCCTGAAGCAGCAGCGGTCCGGACCATTGGTCTCCGGCTGTGATGCCCAGATAGGTGCGTTCCCCGTCTGTGACGCGGTAGCGGCAGCATTTGGTGATGGTCCCTGGGACTTTTTTGCATCTTGAGAAGTCCACATGAAAATGGTTCAGCGCATCGATGATGACTTCAGACATGGCGTCATCGGCCAGATTGCCCATGTAGGCGGCTTCTGCACCGAGTATGGAGGCGTGAACCGCAGCATTGAAAGCATTACCGCCCGGATATACGGCGCCGGTATTTGTATAGTAGTCGATGACATTGTCACCGAGCCCCAAAAGTCTCATGAGTACTCACCCTTTCTGTAATAACGGCGGATGTCCAGGGAATGGTCTGTGATTACCTCAATATTCTTACTGATTCGCTGCAGAACCGCGGCCATGATCACGGGGGAAAGAAGCGGGCGGTAACGATCGCTGATACCCGCAAGTGCATAATCACGGCAGTCAAAGCAGGTCAGTTTATTCGTGTGCTTTTGAGCAAATGCTTTTACCTTTTCGTCGAGAGGCCTTGTCACCCCTTCTGTCAGGAGCAGGGTTACACATACATCTTCCTCCAAAAGCTCCAGGGTACCGTGGAAGAATTCCGGTGAACTGACGGATTTCGTGCGTATCCACTGGGATTCCTCCAGAACACACATGGAATAGGAGTACGCGGTGGGCCATAAGTCTCCGGAGCCAATCCAGATGTTATAGGGTTCCCGGCAGTACTTTTTCGCATAGCTGATACAGGCTTCATCGGCCTGAATGCGGACCTGAGCCAGAGCGCTGCCCAGACTGCCCAGTTCGTCTGCAAAACTTTTATAATCAGGAAAATAGCCTTTTATCTCAAGTATTTTGCCGATTAAAAGATAAAAGACCAGCTCCTGGGGCCTTCCGTCCTTATAGATAAAGGAATAGTCGGATATCGCCTCCAGAGGTGAATCGGGGATTCCGATGACGGAGACCAGACGGACACCTCGTTCTTTTAGGAACTGGGCCGCCTTCAGTGTATCCGGTGTGTCCCCGGACTTGGAGGTGAGAAATGCTACCGAGTGGCTGGTAATACGGTTGCAGCCGGTAAGAACCAGGTCAGCGGAAAGCATACCGTCAGTCGGAACCGGCGAGTAATGGTTAATATAATGCTGGAATGGCTGCATCATAGCCATGGAGCCTCCGGAAGAGGTAAAGAACAGCAGATCGAATTCATCTGCGCAGATCTGGTCTGCAATGGCTTCAATCCGGTCTCTCTGAGCATAAATGAATTGATAATTTTCCCGGATTACCGCCTCGTCAAAGTTAATCATAGCGAAATCTCCTTTTCACAGTTGTTTATCACCATTGTATGGGTAAATAATTATATTGTCAATATGTAATTACAATATTACAGATAAATATTTAATTATATTTAGTAATTGAGAACCTCTTGACGAATAAATGGCATCAGCCCTCCTTTTCGCAAAAACTGTATTATAATCAGTAATGATCTTAGTTGATGTGCATAATAAACAAAATGGTAAGCAAAACATTATATAAAACGACTATAATAACCAACTTGATTTTGGATAAAGGCTATGATATACTGAGTTCATCAAAAATAACTAAACAAAGTTAAGAAATTAAATTGGGGTTGCACAATGGGACGAGAAAGTAAGGATGGAAGTTTTCCGACAGGGCTGTTTTGCGTATATCTGGTGTATTTTTCAGGGCAGGCCATCTACAATACGTATCTAAACCTGTATCTGGCACAGATCGGATTTACTGCGACGCAGATTGGGAGTATCATCTCGATCTCTACGGTTGCACTTCTGGCGGCACAGACTCTGTGGGGAATCTTAAGTGACCGGGCCAGGGTAAAGAACCGGGTGGTCTGTTTCCTCTATCTGGCCTCAATTCTTTCGGCCCTGGGCTTTTATCTCACGAGAAGCTACTGGCCGGTGGTACTGCTTGTGGCAGTCTTTGGAGCGTGCTTCGTGCCGATTGTACCGCTTAACGACAATATCACACTGGAATCTCTAGTGAACAGCAAATGGGATTATGGCTGGATCCGTATGGGAGGAACCATTGGATACGCGGTGACGGTGGTTTTGATTGGCTACTTCTTAAGGGATGAGTATTCGGCCATATTCTGGATCGTAGCGGCGGCCATGGGGCTGTGCCTGCTCTTTTCTCTGACGATACCTCCGGTGAAAGGGTTTCGAAACGAAAAAAAGAAATCCTCGGTTCGGGAGATATTATCCAACCGCACCCTCGTGGTTTTGATCGCGTTCAATTTGATTTATGGACTCGGCAACAGTTTTTTTTACAGCTTTTACTCACTCCATTTTATTCAAATTGGGGGGAACAGCAGGCTGGTCGGCTGGATGATGTTTGCCTGTTCGGCAGCCGAGGCGCCGTGCCTCATGTTTATGCACCGTCTGGTCAAAAAGATGGGAGTCGCAAGGCTCTTGATTCTGGCAGGCGTCCTGACCTGCGTCCGGTGGTCCCTTCTTTATTATCTGACGGACCCGGTGTTAATTATTGTTACGAATCTGCTTCACGGCTTCAGTTATACTGGAATTACATACTGCCTGCTGAATTACATTAACAGAAGAGTACCGCCGGATTTACGGGCCAGCGGCCAGGTGTTGAACGCCACCATGAGTACCGTATTCAGCAAACTGATTTTCGGATATATCGGAGGCGCGGCCTTCGAGCTGTGGGGGGCTGGTTCCATGATGGCCTGCTCAGCAATTACCATAGGAGCGGCAACTCTGTTTTTTGCAGTCTGGAGCAGAGGGAAACAGAAGAGTCTGTCTTTTTAGCAGTCAAACTGCTTAAAAAATAAAATGATATGAATCAGAAGGAGAGGAATCATGAAAAAAACAAAAAAGATGTTAGCGTTACTCGCAGGCTCAGCAATGATGATCTCATCCCTTGCAGGCTGTGGCCAGTCACCATCAGCAAACCAGGGGGGAAATGAGAGCACGAAACAGGCCGATGCAGGCCAGGACTCCGGAAAGAAGGCAGAGTCCGGAAAGAAGGCAGAATCCGGCGCAAAAGAGAAGATCCGTGTATTCACGTTCTTTACCGGATCCGATCAGTGGGCTCCGGTGTGGTCGGAAGTGATCGACGAATATATGCAGGCCAACCCGGGCATTGAGATTGTAGATGAGTCTGCGCCTACCGCGGGAGCGAACGATGTGTTCCGTACAAAGATGCAGGCAGATATCGCTGCCCGAACTCCCGCTGATCTATGTCTGTTCTATACGGGGGCGGATGGAAAGCCCCTGGTGGATTCCGGACTCTTTGTGGATATTGGACCATCTATGGAAGCAGACCAGGACTGGTCTAAGAATTTCAAGCAGTCCGCGCTGGATGGCCAGAAATACGACGGTAAGCAGTACAGCCTTCCCTATCTCGGCTATTATGAAGGACTTTTCTATAATAAAAAGCTGTTTGACCAGTACAGCCTCGAAGAGCCGACATCGTACGATAATATTATGAAAGCGGTCGAGGTATTTGCCCAGAATGGAATTCCGGCGTTTGCAGCCTCTATGGCGAAACCATCCTACGTTCTGGAGCTGGCTATTTTAGCCCAGGCTGGAGCGGAAGGCCATAAGAATTACTTTGATGACAGCTGGGCTCCGGCGCTCGACTGTATCGCTGACCTGTATCAGAAGGAAGCATTTCCGAAGGATACCATGACTATTTCAGAAGACGACATCCGTCTGATGTTTAAGGAGGGCAAGGCAGCCATGATGTTTAACGGCTCCTGGTGTGTCAGTGCCCTGGAAGACAATCCGGATATGCGGCTGATTTCCATGCCGGCTCTTCCTGGAGGAAAGGGCGGAGAAAGCTGTGCGCTTGCCGGCTTTGGCTCCGGATGGTTTTTAAGCAGGGAAGCGTCAGAACGCAGTGAAGAGTCCTTAAAGCTCTTAAAATACCTGACTTCACCGGAGATCATGCAGCGTTTTATCGCAGTAGGCGGAAGCTCAGCGGTAGAGTGCCAGGCACCGGAGGGCGCCTCTGAGCTGATGAAGAGCGCGGTTCTTATGTTAAACAAAGCAACCTATACCGATACGGCAATCGATTCCCAGGTAAGCCGCGAGGCCTGGATGGCAATCGCAGACGACGGCACCCCGTATCTGGTAGAAGGCAAGAAGAGCAGCCTGGATCTCCTGGCAGAAGCAAGAAAAATTCAGGAAGCAGTAAACAGATAACAGGAAAGAGGGATTGCGGCGGCAGAAGTGAGAGCTTTTGCCGCCCTGACAGAAAAGAGAGGGGAAATGCTTCATGAAGGCGAAAAGACAAAGGACAGCGATCGTATTCTTGATTCCTGCCGTGGTGCTGCTGCTGTGTTTCATGATATATCCGCTGGGAAAAACCATCTTTTACAGCTTCACCGCATGGTATAATTTTTCCACGGAACAGACCTTTATTGGACTCGATAATTATAAGGAATTAATTGCTGATCCCGTGATTCGGGTGGCTCTTCGCAACACTGTGATTCTGATGGCAGGAGTACTTATATTCCAGATCGGATTTGCCCTTATCCTGGCGATCATGGTCGATGGAATCAGACACTGTTTTAAGTTCTTCCGCACGATTTATTTTTTCCCTATCGTTATTTCAGCTACGGCGATCGGCCTTATGTTTACTCTTATTTATAAATATGAATACGGTCTGCTCAACTATTTTGTTGTTTTGTTTGGCGGAGAGAAACAGGTATGGATCAATGAGAAGTCATCGATATACTTAGCCCTGATTCCGGTTGTGTGGCAGTATGTGGGCTTCTATTTCGTCATATTCTTAACGGGAATTGCCAACATTCCAGCTGATATATATGAATCGGCTATGCTCGATGGAATAAGGCCCCTGCAGAAGGCCGCCTACATAACCATTCCCATGCTGAGAAGCGTGCTCACCTCATCGATTGTTCTGGTAATTTCCGGCTGTTTTAAAGTGTTCGATATCATTTTCATGGTCACCAATGGAGGACCACTGGATTCCAGCCAGCTGCTCAGCACCTATATGTATCAGAAGGCGTTTGCGCGCGGGAACGGCGGCTATGCCAGTTCCATTGCGATTGTCATGATCGTGCTTGGCGTGGCGGTGACCAGCGTACTCAGAAAGCTGCTTTCGGGAGGTGAGGAAAATGAATGACGACAGAAAAGGGCGCGGAAAAGAGCTGGCAGCAGCTGTTTTAAAATACGTGATTTTGATTTCCTGGGCGCTGACGACAATTATCCCTCTGCTGTGGGTGTTCGTCAACTCCTTTAAGACGTCAGAAGAAATCGTAAAAAATGGCGTGGCACTGCCTTCCGCCATTCAGTTCACCAATTACAAGACGATCATGAGTTATCCGGATTTAAGCATGTCCAGAGCGTTTCTGAACAGCTTTATTATTTCCGGTTCCGTGGTAGTCGGAGTGGTGCTTGTGGCCGGATTAGCGGCGTTTGCGCTGGGAAGATTCCGTTTTCAATGGACGAGATACGCGGATGCAGTCCTCATTGCCTGCCTCCTGGTTCCATCCTTTGCAACCATGATTCCCAACTTTGTAACGATCAGCAAGCTTCCGATCAGAGGAACTCATGCGGCGGCCATTATCCCTCAGATTGCGGGAAATCTCTGCTTTTCCATTACATTGCTGACCGGATTTATGCGTTCGCTGCCTGATGAACTGGATGAGGCCGCCATTATGGACGGCGCCACACCCATTTATGTCTTTTCCCGTATTACCATGCCGCTGTCCAAACCGATGTTTTCGACAGTCGGAATCATGGTATTCATCTGGTCCTATAACGACTTGCTGACATCCATGGTCTATTTGTCACAGCGTTCCAAGCAGCCGGTCTGCGTGATTCTGTCCATGGTCAGCAATATGTTCGGAACTGATTATGGAAGTATGATGGCAGCGATTATCGTGACAATCGTGCCGCTGCTCATTCTTTATGTAATATCCCAGGAACAGGTTATCAAAGGTCTTACGGCGGGGGCGGTGAAAGGATGATCTGCCGGCATATCAGTAAAAACATCCCGCCGCGGGCGGAACTAAATTTGGAGGATCAATTATATGGAAGTGCTTGTTAATCATTTGGGGTATGATGCCGGCGGCAGAAAGACCGCGGTATATCAGGGAAAGAGAGAAGACCGGCCGGTTCATTTCTGTGTGCGCCGGGAAGGCGGGGAGACCGTGTTTGTGGGCGTTCCGGCGGAGTGCGGGGAAGTCGCGCAGTGGAATACCGGCTACTACTGGACTCTGGATTTTTCGGACTGGAAGGGCGAGGGCGTCTTTTGCATCTGTCTGGAGACGTCATTCGGCACGGTGGTAAGCGAGAGTTTTGAAATCCGGCAGTCACTCATCACAATGAGGCTGATCAATGCGGCCTGCTATTACTTTAAGGCACAGCGTTCCAGTGGGGAGTGGCTCCATGAAGACCGCAGTCTCAGCTTCGACGGAGAGAGGGCGGGGCGGGTGGATGCCCACGGCGGCTGGTATGATGCTACGGGGGATTACGGCATCCATCTGTCTCATTTATCCCATGGAACCGTACATAATCCGCAGCAGGCGTCATTCAGTGCATATACCTTCTTTAAGGCGGCCGAGGAACTGACAGCGTCCGGAAATGAGCAGTATACCATGCTGAAGCGCAGAATGCTGGACGAAGGGAGCTTTGGCGCCGATTTTCTGATGCGTCTGCGTACGCCTTCCGGTGGATTCTTCCGTTCCATCAGCCGCGCCAATGCCCTGGCTCATGTTCGGGGAAACCGTAAAATCGGTTTTGAGCATCACGGCTCCAGTTCCCAGTTCAGTGAGAAGGCGGCGACAGCGGATGAAGAGGTGGTGAATGACACCAATTATGAGGTCAGTCTGCGTTCCGGCGGCGGAACGGCTATAGCCGCTCTTGCGGCGGCCTCAAGGCATTACTATCCGGGCACCGATTATACAAGAGATGAGTATCTGCTGGCGGCCAAGGACGCATGGCACTACTTATATGAGAACAATGAGCGCTATACCAATGACGGAGCCTGGAATCTGATTGATGAATACTGTTCTCTTTTGGCTTTGACGGAACTTTTTCGGGCGAGTGAAGAGTACGAATATCTGATGGAAGCCGGAGCCATGGCGGAACGAATCTATAAACGGATGGTGATGGAAGAGGGGCAGAAGGCTTATTTAACTGTGAAAGATGGCGAACCGTATTACCATGCGGCCGATGAGGGACTGCCTGTTATGGCGCTGATCGAGTATGCAGCCGTCGAAATGGACGAGGAAAAGTCGAATGATGCGATAAAGATGGCAGAGATGCTTATGCGCCACATGCTTTTTGTGTCCACATCGGTGAGCAACCCGTTTGGTTATCCGAGATTTCTGTATAAAGACGAGAAGGGAATAGAAAGGATCCAGTTTTTCTTCCCTCATCATACTGCGGTGGAGCCGTGGTGGCAGGGCGAAAATGCGAGAATAGCCTCGCTTTCGGCAGCGGCCAGAGCACTCCTTGCTGTAACCCGGGATATGGAATTAAAAGATGCGCTGGAGCTCTTCGCTGATCAGCAGATCAACTGGATTATGGGGTTAAACCCGTTTGATTCCTGTATGATGGAAGGGTATGGACGAAATAACATCCAGTACTTCTTTAACGACAGGTATGATTTCATGAACTGCCCCGGCGGCATCTGCAATGGTATTACGAGTGCGGAGGACAATGAAGAAGGAATCGCATTTATCCGTGAACCCGGCGGCAGTGTAAAGGACAACTGGCGTTGGGCGGAACAATGGATTCCTCATGTGACATGGTTTATTCTGGCGGAGGCCTATAAGCGGATATAGAAGTATTCCGCTTTATTCCTCGAAAAGGACCTCCAGGCGTTTATTAAAGACAGTGACTGCGGCGCCGATAATGCCGGTGTCGCGGCTGATCGACGGTTCAATCTGAAGGGTATTGTGCACCAGGGTGGTGCGGATGGCCTCCTGTATTCTCTGCAGCAGGGGGTCTCCCAGCGCCAGTGGAATGATCCCTGTCAGGACACAGTGCTGGATATCGAGTAAGTACGTCAGATTGGTCAGTGTATAGCTCAGATAAGGGCAGAGATAATTGATAATTTCATCCCTCATAGTCTCCGGAAATCCGGGATTCTGCTGCAAATTAATCTGAAAACGCTGGTAGATGGCCTCCAGATTGATCAGCTGTTCAAATGGTTTGGGCTTCGGGACATCCGCCCCCGGTATCTGGAAGGAGGTGACCGGCATGTTGCCGATCTCTCCAGACTTATGGGTGGCGCCGTACCACAGTTCCCCATTCATCATATAGCTGACACCACATCCGGTACCCAGAGTAAAATAAACAAGGTTCTGATATTCCGGACATCTGCGGCGTAAAAATGCCTCGCCGAGACAGGCGAAGTTCACATCGTTATCCAGGAAAAACGGAACAGGGAGAGCATCCGTAAACTCCGGAAATGCTTCTGCAAACGTTACTTCGTGGTCGATGTTCATATAGGACATATGAATAATGCTGTTTGTCTGTGGATTCACCATAGCGGGAAAGCCGATTCCGATTCCCAGTACGGGAATCTGCTCGCCCGCGGCCAGCGCCATCAGCTTGCTGATCTCTCTTGTCAATTTGGAGAGCTCCAGCGTGTGGTTCTGGACCGGAAGATGGATTGACCGGCAGTACTGGCAGGTTCCCAGCATATCGACCAGACCCATATGTACGATCTGCCCTTCAAATTCGAGTCCGATGGCGTAGTATGCCCGCGGATTAAAACGAAGAAGATGGCCGCGCCGTCCGGCGCCGGGGCTTTGAGTCGTCTCTTCCAGCTCGATGAGAATTCCCAGCTCCAGAAGCTTGTCAACTATCTTTAAGACGGTGGGAAAGCTGATTCCAGTGATGCGGACCAGTTCCGCGCGGCTCATAATGTTCTGATTGCGGAACAAATCAAAAATCATCATACGGTTTTTGGTTTTCAGATATTTCGGCATGTACTGGTTCACGGCAAAGCTCCCTTCTGCAGGATCATGATACTAGAATCATAGCATTAGAATAACAGACAGTCAAACGCTTTTCGGCGTTTTAAAGAGGACCGTGAACTATAATAATAAAAAACAGGAGAGTCAATATGGCAAGAAGAATGTTGGAATATATAAAAGAACAGCCTGAAGTATGGCGAAAAATAACGGATGACAGAGAGTCACTTTTTCAGGGAGCGGTTGAAAAACTGCAGCAGCCGGTAAAACGGATCGTAATTCTCGGCTCCGGAAGTTCCTATATCGCATCTATGGCTGCGGCAGATTTCTATGGGAAGATGCTGGGGCTGGAGGCGGCAGCGGTGGTGCCGTCCCGTCTGGACGGCCTTTTAAGACTTTTAAATCCGGAAGAGACGCTGCTGATTGCTGTCTCTCAGTCCGGGAAGAGTACCTCCACCATAGATGCAGTAAAGAAATGGAAGGCACGCGGCTTTCGCATTCTGACGGTAACTGCCGATGAACAGTCCCCTGTGGCAAAAGAAGGTGATGTTCACCAGTTTATCGCCTGCGGAGAGGAGACGGTGGGACCGAAGACGAAAGGAATGACCTCCACGGTTTTAACCCTCTATTTCCTGGGCCTGGCTCTGGGCAGAATCTGGAACCTGGGAGACCAGGAGGCTTCTGAACGTTTTCTGGAGGAATTGAATCAGGCTATAGACGCAGCGCCCTCAAATATAGAGAAGAGTATAGATTTCTGCCGGAATCAGGCCGACTTACTTGCTGTAATCCCACACGTTACCATTCTGTCGGAGGACGCCGGCTACTACGCGGCACAGGAAGGAGCGCTGAAGCTTTTGGAGACCCTATATATACCGGCGATGGCCTATGAATTTGAGGAATACTTACATGGAGTCAATAACACGATTGCTCCGGGAATGTGTCATCTTTATCTTCCTGCCGGCGAAAAGAATGCGGAACGGATGGCTGCACTGGATCACTACACCAGGGAAAAAGGCTGTGTAAACTTTATTATTACGGTATTAGACTGGGAAGAAGGCAGCCATGTGCTTAAGCTGTCAGGTAATAAGAATCCGTATCTCAGCATATTTGAGACGCTCCCGGCGTTTCAGGTAATGAGCGTATTCGGGTCAGAACGCAAAAATATAGATTGTGATAAGCCTAAATTCCCTGATTTCTACGGGGTTTTAAACACAAAAGCGTAATCTAGGAGGAAGCTATGAAATATTATGCCGGATTAGATATAGGCGGAACCGTTGCCCGCATGAAAATAGAGTATGTGGATGGCCGGGCGGGGGAATTCTACGGAGCCGGAGGCACCATGAATACAGACGGATATGAGAAGTGCAATGCAAAGTATCGGAGCTTTATTCTGCCGATTCTGGAGGAGGCACAGATCAAGGCGGAGGACTGCGTAAAAATCTGTGTGGCGGCCAGTGGAATCGATTCTCCAAGGCAGGAAGAAGAGTGCCGCAGGTCTTTCCTGGAAATGGGGTTTCGGCCGGAAAGCATTCTGGTATATAACGACTGTGAGGTATTTCTGCATGTGTCGACGGGGCCGGCTATCGTGCTGGTCTGCGGCACCGGTTCGATCGCATATGCCAGGGGAGAGTCAGGAGCGATCACCCGCTGCGGCGGCTGGGGCCATGTGCTGAGCGATGAGGGGAGCGGCCATAATATGGGAATGAAGGTCATAAAAGAGGCGGCCAACCACATCGACGGCAGAACCAGCTGTCCCATTCTGTACGAACTTTTTGAAGCGCAGAGCGGCCTGAAAACGCTGGATGAGATCAATACCTTTGTCAACGACATGTTAATGGAAAAGACGCAGATCGCCTCCTTTGCCCCGCTGGCAGAGAAGGCTTATGAGCTGGGAGATGAGACAGGCCTGAAAATACTGCGGGAATGCCGGGATGAACTGTTTGCCCTGGTAAAGGATGTCTATTATAAAGCCGATTTAGACAGATACCAGAAAGAGGCGCCGGTAGAGCTCTGGCTCTGGGGCAGTGTTCTGTTAAAGAATAAAATCATAGCTCCTGAACTGACGGACCTCCTTAAGAAAGAATTTCCTTCTATACAAATAAGAATTCCGGAGAAGACGGCGCTGGATACCGCTCTGGACATAGCAAAGTCATAAAGAAAAGCCGCAGGGCAGCCGGTAATCCGGCTGCCCTGCAGCATATTCATGTCTTAAAATCAAATCTCAACTAAATGATAAGGAATCAAATTCGCCGTCAGCATCTGCGCCTCTCTCTGATGGCACGTAAAGATAATAATCTGTCCTTCACAGGCCTTCACAAGCCATTTCAGCGCAGTCTTTAACCTGTCGTCATCATAGAGAACAAAGCTGTCATCGAAGATCAGGGGCATCTCCCCGTGGTCCCCAATAATCAGCCTGGCGGCTGCGAGCCTCAGGGCCAGATATACCTGGTCCATCGTTCCGCTGCTGACCTGTTCTAACGGAACCAGTTTGGTTTTTGTGTTTAAGAACACATTCAGGTTCTCATCCACGCTTAAGCTGGTATAGATCCCTCCCGTGATTCCTGCGATCAGATCTGAGGCGGTCTTATTTAAATAGAGGCCAAAGGAATCGCGGATCGAAGAGGAAAGCGTCGTCATAGTCTCCAGAGCCAGGTCAATGGCGGACAGTTCCTCGCGGATTCTGTCATTTTCAGCCAGAATGTGCTTCAGGCCCTCGGCCTGAGTTTTGCAGGCGGACAGATGTTCCAGCTTCTTCTCTAACTCCCACTGGGTCTTCTGCTGTTTCTCAATGACTTCCCCGCAGTTCTCCTGCCTGCCCTGCAGCTCCGTGATCTCGGCGGCCTTCTGTTCAATGGCGGTTTCCGACTTGGCAATGGCGGAACTGAGCCGCGTAAATTCAGCCATTCTCGCCTGAAATGCCCGCATGGCGTCCATGGAGATGGCAGTGTCGCCTAAATGCCTGGAGAAGATCTCCTGCAGGACCTTGGCACTCAACTCCATGTCCTTCTGCCTGTGCCGCAGCCGCAGATACAGGATGAGGCCAATCAGATAAAAGATAATGGCCGCGCCCACCGCCGCCGCGATGCAGACCAGGGAGTCGATCCCGTAAACGGCAGTCACATAGTTGTCACCGCCCAGATAATAGACGGCGCCGGCGCCGCACAGCAGCAGGGTGGCGATGACGAGAGAGAGCACCGAAAGAATCTTCTTCGACTTTTTGCCGCAGACCTCCTTCGCCTCCGTGTACTCGTCAAAGGTGCCCTGTGTCTTGATGGAGTAGGCCGTGATGGAATCCTGATCGGTAAACTGGTTATTGGCCAGAACCTGTTTGCCTCTGGCCACCTTCTGGATCAGCTCTTCCTTTTCTTTCTGCTTCACTTCCAGCGTATCCTTTACCTCCACGCGCATGCGCTGGTAGGCCTGAATCTGATTCTCATATTCGGGCGAGGCGATCTCCTTCTCGGTGTTGCGGATCTCGCTGAGCAGAGAGGTGTAGGTGCGGGCCGCCTCGGGAACCATCTGAGATTCCAGCTCCTTGTGCTGGCTCTTTAAAAATGAGGTCGCCTTTGTGATATTGAGTGCGATATTGCCGGTGGTGTTAAGATTGGCAATGTAATTCTTAAGTTCAGACACCATGCCCTCATCGGTTGCGCTTTTTAACTGGCCGATGCTGACCGTGTTGTTGTATGCGGTCTCGCTTAAACCGCTTAAGAGGTCGTCGAGAAATGCCTTCGTCGGTTCGATCTCCCGTCCCGCCGTCTCGTCTACCACCTTAAATTCCTTCTTATTCTTCTGAAATGTCCGTTCGATGCGGTAAATGTGGTCCTTGTGCTCCAGCCTCAGCTGCCCCTCGTAGGTGCCGCTGTTTTCCCAGGGCTCAAACTTGGAGTAGATATCGTTTCTGGAGGCCCGCCCGCGTTGTTTCTCAATGCCGAACAGCATGCCCCTGATAAAGGTGTGGATGGTAGATTTACCGGCTTCATTCTTGCCGTAGACGATGTTTAAGCCGTCCTCGAAGGAAAGGTTCCGTCCGTGAAATTTTCCAAAACCGTTAATATAGATATCCAGAATTTTCATTCGGTCAGCTCCTTTCATCCGTGGTGCGCAGCAGCGCGTTGATTCCGTAATACAGCGCCTTCTTTTCCACCTGGCTCATCTCCGGTTTCTGAAGGGCCTGTATATAGAAGCCGATCATATCGCTGGGATGCTCTGCGAACAGCGCCGAGAAATCGTACTGCGGCTCGGACTCATCAATGATTTCCATTATCTTAAACCGTGTGGACAGCATGTCCAAATCGAAGGAAATGTCGGGATCACGCATGCCCCGGATGCGGAATCGGAATATATTTTCCGGTCCCCGGTTCTGAATCTCCTGGGTAATCTTCATGGCCAGCTCCGTGTTGGTGGTGGCCGTCGTCACATTGACCGCCAGGGAGATGTACTGAATCCTGGCCAGCGGAACAAACTTTAAGGAGGTCACCATGCGGGTTACCTCGTTGATCTCGCCCATAAACATGCCGTGCTGGCCGGCCTCCGTCTTGTCGAGGGGCTCCGGCGATCCGGAAAATGCCATGCGGTTCTCGATCAATACCTCCGGTTTGTGGATGTGTCCCATGGCAATATAGGAGAAATCCAGCGCGCCCATGGCGCCCTTGTCGAAGGGGATATGGTTGGCATCGCCGCCGTGGCCCAGAAGGACGTGGATTCTGCCGTTGTTAGGCACCTTTAGATGATCCAGGCGGTTCTCCGGAATGTCTGTGGTATGGTAGGAGAAGCCATAGACCTCCGTGTTGATCTCCTCGAAATAGACGCATCGCAGTTCCTCATCCATTAAGTAAGTCACGTTGGGCGCCCAGGTAAAGCTTAAGAGTGCGGAATTATTCCGGATGCGGTCGTGGTTGCCAGCGATGATGACGACGTGAACACCGGGTATCGTAGAAAACAGATAATTAACTTCTTTTAAATCCCTTGCCAGCGGCTGGCGGTGGAATAAATCGCCGGAAATAAACAGGCAGTCGGCTTCCAGCTGTCCCGCCTGTGCGACGGCTTTCGCGAAGGTATCTTTGATATCCTGGGAGCGTTCCTTGCTCCAGGGCTTATCGCTGTCCGGGCTCATGCCCCAGTGAACGTCTGCTATATGTACGAATTTCATAGTCATCACCTCATAGTTCCTCAGTTGTGTCCGGCGCCGTTTTTCTCACACGGCTTTACCATTAAAGATACCATAAATTCCCTACCGGGATGGTAGGGAATTTGTGGTAGAATTCTAGAGTTCACAGTTGTTTACGGTTCTTGGGAACGGAACAACGTCGCGGATATTGGACATGCCGGTTAAATACATAACACAGCGTTCGAATCCCAGACCGAAGCCTGCATGGCGGGTGGAACCGTATTTTCTTAAATCGAGATAGAACTGGTAATCTTCTTTCTTTAACCCCAGCTCGTCCATGCGGGCCGTGAGTTTGTTGTAATCATCCTCTCTCTGGCTTCCGCCGATGATCTCGCCGATTCCCGGAACGAGGCAGTCAACGGCTGCCACGGTCTTGTTATCCGGGTTCATCTTCATGTAGAAGGCCTTGATTTCCTTCGGATAGTCGGTTACGAAGACCGGTTTTTTAAAGAGCTGCTCTGTTAAATAGCGCTCGTGCTCGGTCTGCAGATCACAGCCCCAGAATATCTTGTAATCGAACTCGTCGTTGTGCTTCTCTAAAAGCTCTATGGCCTCGGTGTAGGTAACATGGGCGAATTCGGAATTTAATACGTTGTGGAGACGGTCTAAAAGGCCCTTATCCACGAACTGGCTGAAGAAGTTCATCTCTTCCGGAGCATGCTCCAGTACGTAGCGGATCACGTATTTTAACATGGACTCTGCCAGCTCCATGTCGTCGTTTAAATCGGCGAATGCCATCTCCGGTTCGATCATCCAGAACTCGGCGGCGTGGCGGGTCGTGTTGGAATTCTCCGCACGGAAGGTAGGTCCGAAGGTATAGACATTGCGGAAGGCCATGGCATACGTCTCTGCGTTTAACTGGCCGCTTACGGTTAAGTTGGTCGGTTTGCAGAAGAAGTCCTGGCTGAAATCCACTTTTCCCTCGTCGGTCTTCGGAATGTCGTTTAAGTCAAGCGTCGTCACCTGGAACATCTCGCCGGCGCCTTCACAGTCGCTTCCCGTGATGAGCGGGGTGTGTACATACACAAAATCACGCTCCTGGAAGAACTGGTGGATCGCATAGGCGATTAAGGAGCGGACACGAAATACCGCCTGGAAGGTGTTGGTGCGGGGACGTAAATGGGAAATGGTCCTCAAATACTCAAAACTGTGTCGTTTTTTCTGTAATGGGTAATCTGGCGAAGAAGCACCTTCGATGACGATTTCTGTCGCCTGAATCTCGAATGGCTGCTTGGCTTCCGGTGTAGCAACCAGGGTACCTTTTATAATCAGGGCGGTTCCAACGCTCAGTTTGGATATTTCTGAAAAGTTCTCCATGGTGTCGTGGTAGACCACCTGAAGTGTCTCAAAATAGGTACCGTCGCTTAGGACGATGAAGCCGAAAGCCTTGGAATCTCTAAGGCTTCTGACCCAGCCGCCGATGGAAATCTCTTTGTTTAAATACTGCTCCCTGTCCTTATATATTTGCCTTACTGTCACTAAATCCATAATGATTTCTCCTTTTGATATGATCGCATACTTATTAAGATTATACTGTATTTTGGGCTGCGATTCAAGGGGGAGACTGTGTAAAAACACTATATCTGGCATGAAATGTAAAAGAAAACCATATTTACGGAAAAATGTCGGAAAATGCACAAAAAAGTATAATAATATTTCAAAAATTTGTTCACTATTTTTCAAATGTGTGGTATAATGCTAGTACAATAAAATTCTAACAGCAAGAGGTGATAACGTGATTAAAAAAGAAATGATTGCCATGCTTTTGGCAGGCGGCCAGGGAAGCCGTTTAGGTGTACTGACACAGAAGGTAGCCAAACCAGCAGTATCGTTTGGCGGGAAATACCGTATTATTGATTTCCCGCTCAGCAACTGCATCAATTCGGGAGTTGATACGGTCGGAGTTTTGACACAGTATCAGCCATTACGTTTGAACACCCATATCGGGATCGGTATTCCGTGGGATTTGGACCGTAATGTGGGTGGAGTAACCGTTCTCCCACCTTATGAGAAGAGCAAAGGCAGCGACTGGTATACCGGTACAGCCAATGCGATCTACCAGAATCTGGAGTTTATGGAGACGTATAACCCGGACTATGTGTTAATCCTCTCAGGAGACCACATCTATAAGATGGATTATGAGGTTATGCTTGAGTATCACAAAGCGAATAATGCAGATATCACCATTGCTGCCATGCCGGTACCGATTGAGGAAGCCAGCCGTTTCGGAATTGTAATTACTGATGAGAACAACCGTATCACGGAGTTTGAGGAGAAGCCGGCGAACCCGAGAAGCAACCTGGCCTCCATGGGTATTTACATATTCAGCTGGAAAGTACTGAAAGAAGCCCTGATTAAGATGTCAGAGGAACCGGGCTGTGACTTTGGCAAGCATATCATTCCGTACTGCCATGCAGCCGGACAGAGGATATTTGCTTATGAGTACAATGGCTACTGGAAGGACGTAGGTACTTTAGGTTCTTACTGGGAAGCCAACATGGAGTTAATCGACATTATTCCTGAGTTCAATTTATATGAGGAATACTGGAAGATTTATACCAAGAGTGATATCATTCCGCCTCAGTATGTATCGGAGGATGCAGTGATTGAGAGAAGCATCATCGGAGAGGGCTCCGAGATATTCGGAGAAGTCCATAATTCCGTAATCGGTGCAGGTGTTACCGTGGCGAAGGGCGCCGTGATCCGGGATTCCATCATCATGCGTGAGAGCGTGATTGGCGCCGGTTCCGTTGTCGATAAGGCTGTCATCGCTGAGAATGTCAAGATTGGATCAAACGTCGCACTCGGCGTGGGTGAATACGCACCGAGCAAGTATGACCCGAAGGTATACCAGTTTGACCTGGTTACCGTGGGTGAGAACTCTATTATCCCGGATAATGTAAAGGTTGGAAAGAACACCGCCGTTGTAGGGGAGACGATCGTAGAGGACTATCCCGACGGATTACTGGCAAGCGGAGATTACATCATAAAGGCAGGTGGTATGCGATGAGAGCAATAGGAATTGTATTAGCAGGCGGTAACAGTAAGAGAATGCGGGAATTGTCCAACAAGAGGGCGATTGCAGCCATGCCGATCGCAGGCAGCTACCGCAGCATAGATTTTGCACTGAGCAATATGACGAATTCCCATATTCAGAACGTGGCAGTGTTGACCCAGTATAATTCCAGGTCTCTTCATCTGCACTTAAGTTCTTCCAAATGGTGGGATTTCGGAAGAAAACAGGGCGGTTTATTCGTATTCACGCCAACCATTACAGCGGAAAGCAGCGACTGGTACCGTGGAACTGCCGACGCATTATATCAGAATCTTACCTTCTTAAAGAACAGCCATGAACCGTACGTGGTCATCTCGGCCGGTGATGGTATCTATAAACTGGATTACGGCAAAGTGCTCGAGTATCATATTGAGAAAAAGGCCGATATCACCGTAGTCTGCACGGACCTTCCTGAGGGAGAGGACGTAACCCGTTTCGGTCTGGTGGGAACCAACGAGGATGGCAGAATTACCGATTTTGAGGAGAAACCCATGGTGGCTTCCTCCAATACCGTATCGTGCGGCATCTATGTGATCAGAAGACGTCAGCTGATTGAGCTGATCGAGCGCTGCGCGATGGAAGATCGCTACGACTTTGTCAATGATATTCTGGTGAGATATAAGAATTTAAAGAGAATCTATGCGTACAAGATGGATTCCTACTGGAGAAATATCGCTTCCGTAGAATCCTACTACAGAACAAACATGGATTTCTTAAAACCGGAAGTCAGAGATTACTTTTTCCGTCAGTATCCGGATGTATACTCCAAGATCGACGATCTGCCGCCGGCAAAGTATAATCCTGGCGCAGTAGTGAAGAACAGCCTGGTATCCAGCGGAAGCATTGTTAATGGGGTAGTTGAGAATTCCGTTCTGTTTAAAAAAGCCTATATCGGCAATAACTGTGTGATTAAGAATTCCATCATTTTAAATGATGTGTATATTGGGGACAATACGGTTATTGAGAACTGCATAGTAGAAAGCCGGGATACAATCCGCGCCAATACGACTTACATAGGTACACCGGACAATATTAAAATTGTCGTAGAGAAAAACGAAAGATACACATTATAGGTAATGTGACGGGAAGGGGTTTTGACATGCAGATTACAGATGTTAGGGTAAGACGTATCGAAAAAGAAGGAAAGATGAAGGCCATCGTATCAATTACACTGGATAATGAATTTGTAATCCATGATATCAAAGTAATTGAGGGAGAAAAAGGGTTGTTTATCGCCATGCCGAGCCGGAAGGCGGCAGACGGAGAATACCGCGACATCGCACACCCGATTAATTCGAATACCCGTGACACGATTCAGAGAGTAATCCTGGACAAGTATGAGACGACCGCATTAGAGATGCCGGAGGAAGAGGCCGCACTGGCCTGATGTTAAAGTTGGGATTGGTAGCAGAGAAGTGAAGGTTGAAAGTTAGGAGCCGCATGGGGTGCCGGTTGGACACCATGCGGCTTTGTTTTGTGTGAGGGACCGCGGACGCTGGGGGATCGCCAGCTGAGGGAAAAAAAGCAATTTACATATGGGGGACAGGCGGGTTATAATGGGGGTAGCTTTTAGATAGTTCATGACAAAGAGAGGAAGTACGAATATGACAATCAAAATTGGTATATTAGGATATGGGAATCTCGGTAAGGGCGTGGAATGTGCGGTTAAGCATAACCCGGATATGGAATTGGCGGCAGTCTTTACGAGGAGAGATAAAGAGTCTTTGAACATTCTGACGCCTGGGGTGAAGGTTTGTTCTGTCCAGGAGGCGGAGTCCATGAAGGACGAGATCGATGTGATGATCTTATGCGGCGGGAGTGCTACAGATCTGCCGGTTCAGACGCCGGAGTTTGCAAAGTGTTTTAATGTCGTTGACAGTTTTGATACGCACGCCAGGATACCGGAGCATTTTGAGGCGGTGGACGCGGCGGCGAAGGAGGGCGGCCACGTGGGAATTATCTCTGTGGGCTGGGACCCGGGAATGTTTTCCCTGAATCGTCTGTATGGCAATGCCGTTCTGCCGGAGGGCAGCGATTATACCTTCTGGGGCCGTGGAGTCAGTCAGGGGCATTCTGATGCGATCCGCCGCGTGGAAGGCGTGAAGGACGCCAGACAGTATACGGTGCCGGTTGAGGCAGCGCTGAAGGCTGTGAGAGATGGAGAGAATCCGGAGCTGACTACGAGACAGAAGCATACGAGAGAGTGCTTTGTGGTAGCGGAAGAAGGGGCTGATTTAAAGCGGATCGAGGAAGAGATCGTGACGATGCCCAACTATTTCGCCGATTATGATACGACGGTCCGGTTTATCAGTGAGGAAGAGCTTATGAGAGATCACAAGGGAATACCTCACGGCGGCTTTGTGATACGCACCGGAAAGACGGGATGGGAGAATGAGCACAGCCATGTGATCGAGTACAGCCTGAAGCTGGATTCGAACCCTGAGTTCACCGCCTCTGTCATCGTGGCGTATGCGAGAGCGGCTTACCGTCTGAGTAAGGAAGGCGCGGCGGGCTGTAAAACGGTATTTGATATTGCGCCCGCGTATTTAAGCCCTCTGAGCGGGGAAGAATTAAGAAAACATCTGCTTTAGGAACAGGAGGAAGAGGCGTGGCGGCGAAAGAGATGGTTCTGTATTATCAGCCGGAGAGAGAGAAAGAGGCTGGCAACGCGTCGAAAGCGGCAAAATTAAAGGGTGTTCTGATCCGTATGGGCATCCGGATAAAGAATATTACACCGGAACAGACCGGGCAGACGGTTGGTTATCTGGCTGGTTTCGATGGATTTGACGAGCGGGAGACGGAAGAGGGAACTGTGCTTCCGGAGCTGGAGGAAGAGATGCTGGTTATGAAGAATTTTACGAACCGGCGGATCGACGAGCTGCTCGCGGGACTGCGCCGGGCCGGTGTGCCAAAGGTTGAGTTAAAGGCAGTGGTCACGGAGACGAACTGCGGCTGGACTTTTTACGCTCTGTATGAAGAGCTTAAGAAGGAACGGGAAGCGATGACAAAGAAGGATGAGGCTTAAGCCGGATCATGGCGAAGCGGAACGATAGGATTGATCAGAAAGAAGGAGAAATACCCATGGATAACGAAGGAAAGAATGGCGCACAGACAGACAAGCAGGCGGTGCTGGGGCGTTTGAGAGACACGAAGGCCCTGTATGTGGTGGTTTCTGCATGTACGAAGCTGCCGTATGTTGTGTGTGATCCGGAGACATTTGACGATGAGGTTCTGGTGTTTTTTAAGCCGGAGGAGGCGGAAGCCAAGGCAAAGAGCCTGGCTGGGGAAAAGATCCCGGTGAGCATCGTTAAACTGGATAATAAACAGCTGCTTTTATTCTATACGAATCTGTATACAATGGGAGTGAACGCTATTTTCGTGGAAGATTCCGGGAAAGAGGAGCTCATCCAGCTGGAGGAGTTCGTCAGACGGAGAGGAGACGAGCCCGGCGAGGAGGACAAGGTCTGGGTGGAGAATCCGGCGCTGCATTTAACTGCTCTTTATTATATGCAGGAGGCGAGAAGGCAGCCGGGACCGGAGATGAATTCCAGGCTCATGGAACTGCAGGAAGAGATCGAGATGCATTTTCGGAAGGGGACTTTCATTCTTGCCATAAAGAAAGAGGGCAATGGAATCCCGTTGGTAAAGATGAAAAACGGAGATGTCTATCAGGCGGCATTTACAGATATTCTGGAATTTCAGAAGTTTAACCGGGAAGACCAGCTGCGGCCGGTAATCGTACAGGCTGAGAAGGTTTCCCAGGTGCTGGCAGGCGATGCCATCGGTATTATCTTAAATCCGATGGGAATTAATCTGCCTCTGGCAGTGAACCGTCCGCCGAAGCAGGAAAGCGAACAGTAAGAAGAGGTGCAGGAGAACCGTTGTCCTGCGGCTGGTATGGCCGTGGGACGGCGGTTTTTCGTGTAATTGGAAAGTGCTCCTATTACACAAAAAAGCCCTCCGGGCATGATGTGCCCTCCGTGCTAAGGAAGTATGGCCGCTGAAGCCGCCGCGCTCCGGCGCGAGAGTCCGCTCTCCGGACTCTTTATTCTGCAATAGGAAAGTGATCGGATTCTTGCACGCTTCGGATGAATCCTGTATAATGGAGGCATTGGCGAGGTAGAAGTATGAAGAAGATTTTTTCGTATTATTTAAAACCGTATTATCTGCGTATGGCGATTGGCTTTTTGATTAAGTTTACCGGTACGCTGATGGATTTATTTCTTCCATGGACACTGGCTTATATGATCGATACGGTGATTCCGGCAAACCAGAGGCCGGAAATATTTTTGTGGGGAATTTTCATGATTTTCTGTTCGATTCTGGCGGTGGTGTTCAGCGTTGCGGCGAACCGGATGGCATCCCGGGTGGCCAGCAGCGCCACCCGGACGATCCGGGGAGATTTATTCGAGAAGGTGAGCCGCTTATCCAACACTCAGATCGACCGTTTCACCAGACCGTCTCTGATATCCAGGCTGACCAGCGATACGTACAACGTTCATCAGATGCTCGGAAGAGTCCAGCGGCTGGGAGTACGGGCGCCGATCCTCTTAATCGGCGGCATTACCATGACCATGGCGCTGGATCCGGTACTGGCGTGTATCCTGCTGGCGGTTCTTCCGCTTCTTACGATTGTCGTGGTGGTGGTCTCAAGGAAGACGATTCCCATGTTCTCCGTTCTGCAGGAGCGGGTGGATCGGTTTGTGCGGCTGATCCGGGAAGATATTGCGGGTATCCGTGTGATTAAGGCGCTGTCTAAGGAATCGTATGAGCGGGAGCGTTTTGACCGGGCGAACCGGGAGGTGGTGGACTGGGAGCGGAAGGCTACCGTGACCACCAGCATCACCAATCCTGTGATGAATGTGCTTTTAAATCTGGGGCTTGTGGCTGTTATTCTGGCCGGAGCCTGCCGGGTGAACCAGGGGACTTCGGAGGTCGGAAAAATATTGGCGTTCATGACGTATTTTACGATCATTCTGAATGCGCTGATGTCCATTTCCAGGCTGTTTATCATGATTTCGAAGGCTGCGGCTTCGGCCTCGCGTATTGTGAAGGTCCTGGATGCGGATCAGGAGCTGGTTCTCCAGGAGATGGAAGCTGAGGAGGAATCTGCGTGGGAGACCGAGACAGGAACGGAGAAAAAAGCGGGGACTGGCGAGGAGAATGGTGCAGTCCACGTGGAATTTGATCACGTATCCTTTTCCTATAATAAGGTTGAAAATAACCTGGAGGACATCTGTTTCCGGCTGAAGCGGGGCGAGACGCTGGGGATTATAGGCGCCACGGGAGCGGGAAAGACGACGATCGTGAACCTGCTGATGCGTTTTTACGATGCCGATCAGGGCGCGGTTCGTATTGATGGAAAAGATGTGCGCACCATGGGGCTTCATGAGCTGAGAAAGCGTTTCGGAACCGTATTTCAGAATGATACGATATTTGAAGATACCATTATGGAAAACATCAATATGGGCAGGGAGCTAAGTGAGGAAGCGGTCATGGAAGCGGTTCTTTACGGCCGGGCCAGTGAGTTTGTGGAGGAAAAAGGCGGTATTTCAGCGCAGCTGGATATCAAGGGGGCCAATTTAAGCGGCGGGCAGAAGCAGAGAATTCTGATTGCCCGGGCGCTGGCAGCCAAACCGGATATTCTGATTCTGGACGATTCCTCCAGTGCGCTGGATTATAAGACGGACGCGGCGCTTCGGAAGGAGCTGAGGGAACATTTTGCGGAGACAACCTGCGTGATTATCGCCCAGAGAGTCAGTTCCATTATGAACTCGGATCACATTATGGTGCTGGAGGATGGACAGATGATCGGTTACGGGACGCATCAGGAGCTGATGGAGACGTGTGAAATTTACCGGGAAATTGGAAAATCCCAGATGGGAATATAAGGGGGAGGGATCATGGCTGCACGCAGCAGAAGTGAAAAACGGCTGGAGGCCGCATATAATGAGCCGCAGGGGCGCTCTCTGGTTCAGAGAAAGCACACGATTCTCCGTCTCGGACGCTATATGATTCAGTATAAATGGCTCCTGCTCCTGGCTTTTATCATGACGGTGGGAAGCAATTTGCTGGCTTTGGTGGGGCCCATGCTTTCGGGCTATGCCATTGACGCCATCGAGCCGGGCATGGGGAAGGTGGAATTTTCGAGAGTTTTCCATTATGCCGGATGGATGGCGGCATTTTACGTGATTTCCTCGGTGCTGTCCTATGCGCTTTCGGTTCTGATGATTACCATCAGCCGGAAAGTGGTATACCGGATGAGAAAGGACGTATTTGACAAGATGCTGGCTCTGCCCGCGGGGTATTACGACCTTCACCAGACGGGAGATATCATCAGCCGTATTTCCTATGACATCGACACGGTTAATGAGTCGCTGTCCAGCGATCTGATACAGATTTTAACCACGGTGATCACGGTGGGAGGCGCCCTTTACATGATGGTGGTAATATCGCCGAGACTGGTGCTGGTATTTGCGTTTACGGTGCCGCTGTCTGCCTGTATTACGAAGTTCATAACGGGTAAGACACGTCCGCTCTTCCGTGCGAGATCGGCGAGTCTGGGGAATTTAAACGGCTTTGTGGAGGAGATGGTAACCGGACAGAAGACTTTAAAGGCCTACTGCCAGGAGGAAAATGTCATTCGGAAATTTGCGGAGAGGAATAAGGACGCCGTGGAGACGTATTACAGGGCGGAATACTACGGCAGTGTGGTAGGGCCTATGGTGAATTTTATCAATAATCTCTCATTGTCCTTAATCAGTGTATTCGGCGCGCTCCTCTATCTCGTCGGCTACATGACGGTAGGGCAGATCTCTTCTTTCGTACTATATTCAAGAAAGTTTTCCGGCCCGATCAATGAGGCTGCCAACATTATGAGCGACCTGCAGTCTGCATTGGCCGCGGCGGAGCGGGTGTTTGTGCTGATGGATGAGATACCGGAGACGGCAGATGCGCCCGGCGCCGCAGAGCTGGGAGGCGAGGGGGAGGAAGTCCGGGGAGAGGTCGAGCTGTCCCATGTTGATTTCGGATATGAAAAGGACCGGATTATTTTGCACGACCTTTCCCTGAAGGCGGATCCGGGCAGGCTTATTGCGGTAGTGGGCCCCACGGGTGCGGGGAAAACGACACTGATCAACCTCCTGATGCGTTTTTATGATCCGAATTCCGGGGAAATCCGGGTGGATGGCCATGAGATCCGGGAGGTGACGAGAAAGAGTCTCAGGAAATCATACGCCATGGTGCTGCAGGATACGTGGCTGTTCCACGGAAGCATCTATGAGAATCTGGCATACGGAAAAGAGGGGGCTACGATGGAGGAGGTTGTGGCGGCGGCGAAGGCGGCCAGGATCCACTCGTTTATCAAGCGCCTTCCGGAAGGCTATGATACGATTCTGACAGATGACGGGACGAATATATCAAAGGGGCAGAAGCAGCTGCTGACCATAGCGCGTGCTATGCTGCTGGAGGCGAGGATGCTGATTCTCGACGAGGCAACCTCCAACGTGGATACCAGGACGGAGATCCAGATCCAGGAAGCCATGCGGAAGCTGATGGAGGGGAAGACGTGTTTCGTGATTGCACACCGGTTATCGACCATAAGAAATGCGGATCTGATCCTGGTGATCAAACAGGGAGAAGTGGTGGAGAAAGGGACCCATGAGGAGTTGATGCGTGCGGATGGGGAGTATTTTCAGATGTATACGGCTCAGGGGGAGTGAGGAGGGAGGAGGAGATACGCGGACTTTTTGCGTGGGGGATTGAGGAAAAGGGAGAGCGGGCGGCAGGGAGGGAAAGATTCAGGGATTCCGAGGGAGTGGGACTAAGGGCGAACAGCCCCCTCCGCAGGGGTCCCGGGCAATTCGACCGAACGCCTGATGCGTTCGCTCTCAGTGCCCGCAAAATCGCGTCCTGAAAACGCGATTTTGCCCCTGCTCCGGCGGCTGTTCGCCCTAAGTCCCACCGACCTCTGCATCATTCACCTTTCCCTCCCTGCCGCCCGCTCTCCCTTTTCCGGCCAGGCTGTGAAAAAGTCCGCTGTGTGCTGGCTCCATAAGGGAGGGGTTCGTCAAATGTTCTAAAAAAGAATAGATATATTGACAAATATTGAGTAATATGCTATTTTTAATGTAAGCAGATGAGAACGAGGAAGTCGTTTTTATTTTTAAGTTTTTAACCTATCATACAGCATATAGCATATAGCTTACAGGTCAAATGTCATTTATGATTTCCGCCCGGCTTTGGAGGGACGGAGAAATGAAGCCTTATGAATTATGTCAATCAGCCATCCTCTTACTTTCCTTTTTACGTACCCGGTATAGAGGCAGAAGGAGCGGAGATGGCATGTATCGCACCTGTGGGATTTGTAAAGATCCGTCAGGCGCTCATATTAAGGAGGACATCAATATGAAGAGACCAGTAACAGCGGCAATTGCAGGACTGGGCAACCGGGGAAATGATATCTATGCCCATTATCAGCTTGTAGCGCCGGAGGAGATGAAGGTAGTGGCGGTGGCGGACCCGGTTGCCGGAAAGAGAGAGGCGGCCCGGGAAGAGTATGGGGTAGCGCCTGAAAATTGTTTTGAAACGGTGGAAGACTTGTTGAAACAGCCGAAACTCGCCGATATCCTGGTGATAGCGACCCAGGACAAACAGCATGTGGCCCAGGCGGTGGAGGCGATTAAGAAGGGATATCACATTCTCTGCGAAAAGCCCATTTCCCCCAGCCTGGAGGAGTGTCTTCTTCTGCAGAAAACGGCCCACGAATATGGACGTATGGTAGCTGTGGGACATGTGCTCCGTTATACTCCATTTTATTCGAAGATAAAAGAGGTGATCGAGTCCGGACAGATCGGAGACGTGGTCAGTGTCCAGGGACTTGAGAACGTCAAATACTGGCACCAGGCTCACAGCTTTGTGAGGGGCAACTGGCGCGACTCTGTGGAGACGAGCCCGATGATTCTTGCAAAATGCTGTCATGACATGGATATCTTCGTATGGCTTCTGGGAAAGAAGTGCGAACGGGTTTCATCCTATGGTTCCACCTATTTATTTAAGGAATCCATGGCCCCGGAAGGCTGTGCCAAGCGCTGTCTCGACGGCTGCGAGGTGAAAGAGAACTGTCCGTATGATGCGGAAAAAATCTATATTACGGATAAAGGCACAGGTATACGCAATGTTGTCGAAAGGAATCTGACCGGTGACGATGCGTGGCCGTGCTGCGTACTCTCCCAGACACTGACCGAGGAGGCCATCTATGACCAGATTAAGACCGGTCCTTACGGCCGCTGTGTCTATCACTGCGATAACAACGTGGTGGACCATCAGGTGGTCAATATGGAATTTGAGGGCGGTGTGACGGTCAACTTTACCATGAGTGCATTTACCAGCGGAGGCGGCCGCGATATCAAGGTCATGGGTACCATGGGCGATATCATCGGTGATTTACATACGGGAATTGTGAAGGTCACGAATTTTGGAAAAGAGACGGAGGTTTACGATATCAATGCGACGGCAGGCGATTTATCCGGCCACGCGGGAGGCGATAACCGTCTGATCCACGATTTCCTGGCGGCGGTAGAGGAAGGCGAGACGAAGGGACAGTTAAGAACCGGCGTCGATGTGTCGATACAGAGTCATATCATTGCGTTGGCGGCTGAATATTCCAGAGTTCATGAGGGGGAAAGCGTTGCCCTGGATGAATTTATACGCAGTGAGAGATATAAAGAGCTTTGAAAATTTGTAGTAAAGCAATGAAATAACAGAATCTGTTAATTGCTTAAAATGTTTTAGAGAAGGAGAGGATTTTATGAAAAAAAGATGGTTAGCTTTATGTCTGGCAACATTGATGGCGGCATCCTTAACCGCGTGCGGCAGTTCCAAGACATCTACACCGGATACGACCGGTGCACAGACGACTGCAGCGGGCAGTGAGACAAAGGCCGGAGGCGAAACAAAGGCAGAAGAAGCGCCTGCGGGTGCTGTGGAACAGGTGGTGACTATTCCAATGTTCAGTGATCCGGATACGCTGGATCCGGGCCGTTCCGATGACGAGCAGAAGAATGCAATTGTGCTGGAGATTCAGGAGACGCTGATCCGTCTGATGGACGGAAAAGTAACGCCTGGGGGCGCAGAGAGCTGGGAGACCTCCGATGACGGACTGGTATGGACTTTTAAGCTGAGAGACAATCAGTATTCCGACGGTACCGCCGTAACAGCTCAGGATTATGTAAACTCCATTCGAAGAATTTTTGATCCGGAAGTCAACTGCCACAATGCTGGAATCTTCTACTGCATCAAAGGCGGAGAGGATTTCAATACGGGTAAGGGGAGCAAGGAAGATGTAGCGGCGAAGGCGGTTGATGACAAGACGCTGGAAATCACCCTGATAGAACCGCTTCCATATTTCTTACAGCTGATGACATTTGCCAATGTGACTCCGGTTCCGGAATCCAAGACGCAGGGCGAGAAGAACTCTTCCTACGGTGCGACGGCAGAAGAACTCAGCAGCTCAGGTCCATTCTATGCATCAGAGTGGGTCCGCGGTTCCAGGATCGTGCTGAAGAAGAACCCGAATTACTGGGATGCGGCAAATGTAAAGCTGGAAACTGTCAACATGGTACTGGCACAGGACGAGAATACGAGAGAGCAGATGTTTAATCAGGGTCAGCTTGATATCTTAAGAAAGGTCCGCAGCGAGTATGCAGATACGTTAAAGGCAAAAATCGACGGCGGCGAGGTTCAGCTCTTAGAGGGACCGCAGCCGAGATACAGCTATATCTGCTTTAATAATGAAGATCCCAATGGTATCTTTACAAATGAGAAGATCCGTATGGCATTTTCCATAGCGCTGGACAGGGAATCTCTCGTTAAAAATGTTATGAAGAAGGACCAGGCCGCTTACGGCATGATTCCTTACGGTTTAAGTATCGGCGAAGAACTGTTCCGCGATATCTATCCGGAGCCGATGAAGGATTTTCTGGCTCAGGATCCGAAGGCTCTGCTGGAGGAAGGCTTAAAGGAGATCGGGAAAGAGGGAGAGCAGATTACTGTGACGTTCCTTCAGAAGAACTCTGATAATGATACGAAGGTTCAGGCAGAGTATTACCAGAACCAGTGGCAGACAAAGCTTGGCGTGATTGTTAAGATCGATACGGCATCCGACAACTCATCCTTTAATAACCAGGTATCCAAGGGGCTGTATCAGGTATGCCAGACCGGATGGGGTGCTGACTATAATGATCCGATGACATTTATGCAGTGCTATATGACTGGCGACGGCAACAACCCGGCATTCTTCTCCGATGCGAAGTATGATGAGCTGGTGGAGGCGTGCAAAACGGAATCCGATATGAAGGTGCGCGGCGAGAAATTTGCAGAGGCAGAAAAGATTATCACAGTGGAACACTGTGGTCTGGCGCCGATTACCTTTACATACGACAAGAATGTGGCAAAGAGCAGCGTGAAGGGCTTCTATATTAATGGAGCCGGCGGCCCGGCAATCGAACTGAAAAGTGCATATGTAGAATAGGATTAAGAGACAGGAACATGGACTTTGACAATGCGGGGCAGGTATTTACTGCCCCGCATTGTGCGCCTGACTATTACTGCACGGCATGAATCAATGGATTACGGCAGATGGATTACGACGAAACGCATGAGTCAGAAACAGGATGGGAGGTTCAAGATGGTAAAGTATATTTTGAAGAAGATAGGTTATATGATTGTTACACTCTGGGTAATTCTGACAATAACCTTCTTCCTGGTCAGCGTCATACCGGGCGATCCGATGCAGGCGGACACCAAGGTGCTTCCCGAGGCTGTGGTGGAGAACCTAAAGGCCCGCTGGGGGCTGGATAAGCCGATGGGGGAACGGTATGTTATTTATTTGAAGAATCTTCTTCACGGAGAATTGGGAGAGTCTTATAAGACTCCGGGTCTTACTGCGAATCAGATTATTAAGGACCGTTTTCCGGCTTCTGCAAGGCTGGGGATTCAGGCCGTGGTGTTAGGGCTGGTTCTAGGTCTGCTTCTGGGAATTCTGGCGGCCTTTCACCGGGGGACGTGGATCGATTTCATTACGATATTTATCGCCATCGTGGGGGTATCCATCCCAAGCTTCGTTTTTGCCGCCCTGCTCCAGAAATACGGCGGCGGAGATTATTTTCCAATTGTCGGCTGGGTGTCTCCGGGGATGAAGATTCCCGAAATTTTCCGTTATACGGCGCTGCCGACGCTGGCGGCATCGATCGGCGGCCTGGCTACGTATTCGCGGTTTATGCGGTCCTCGGTGCTGGATGTGCTGAGCTCTGACTATATCCTGCTGGCCAAGGCCAAGGGGCTGTCCAACTGGAAAATCATTACACGCCACGTGCTCCGCAACAGTATCACTCCGATTATTTCGATCGTGGCGCCGCAGGTGGCGGGAATCGTGACGGGGTCCTTCGTGATCGAGAGAATTTTCTCCATACCGGGTCTGGGCCGTTACTACGTGGACAGCGTCAATGGCCGCGATTACCCGATGGTTCTGGCTACGACCATATTCTTTTCCTTCATCTTCATTCTTTCGATTGTCGTGATGGATATTTTATATGCAATCGTTGACCCGAGAGTCCGTAAGGGCATCATTGAAGGAAAGTAAGGAGGAGAGCCATGGAACAGGGAAATGAAATGACAGTAACAAAGGATCTATTCCGGCGTGTCGGGGTGGATGAACAGAAATCAGAGTCCGTGGTGCGCCCCAGTATTTCTTACTGGCAGGACGCGGTCCGGAGATTAAAACAGAATAAAGTAGCTATGATTAGCCTGGTGGTGCTCTTGTTAATTCTGGTGATGTGCGCCATAGGGCCGTATATTTATCCCCACCCGTTTGATGAGCAGAATATTGAGTTTACGAATCAGACGCCCTCCTTGCAGCACTGGTTCGGACTGGATGATCTGGGACGGGATATCTTCGCGAGAATCTGGATGGGGGGAAGAATCTCCTTAACGATTGGTATCGTGGGCGCAATCGTGTCACTCGTCATCGGCGTTTTATATGGCGGCATCAGCGGATACTGCGGCGGTCTTGTGGACGATATCATGATGAGAATCGTGGAAATCCTGGTGGGAGTGCCGTACATGGTGGTGGTTATTATCATGTCCGTGGTGCTGGGAAAGGGCATGACCTCCCTGCTGATCGCACTGTGTATCACAAGCTGGACGAATCTGGCGCGAATCGTGAGGGGACAGGTGCTGGAACTGAAGGAGAGCGAATACGTTCTGGCAGCCCGGGCGCTGGGAACGCCTCCTCTTCAGATCATCGTAACGCACCTGCTTCCCAATACATTGAGCCTGATTATTATCAATACAACCTTTTCCATACCATCCTTTATCTTTGCGGAAGCGTTTTTAAGCTTCGTAGGTATGGGAATCCAGCCGCCGCTGACAAGCTGGGGTGCTATGGCCGCATTGGGCCAGCAGCAGATGTCCTACTATCCTCATGAGCTGATTTTCCCGGCGCTGGCAATCTCTGTGACCATGCTGGCATTTAACCTGCTGGGCGATGGACTCAGGGATGCATTTGATCCGAAACTGCGCCAGTAGCACTGTTTGTGAATAATAGAGGAAAGGCAGGCATCACCTATGAGTCAACCATTACTTGAGGTTAAGAATTTAAAGGTTTCATTTCATACATATGCCGGGGAGGTACAGGCGGTCCGGGGCGTGGATTTTACGCTGGACGCTGGAAAGACCATGGCAATCGTCGGAGAGTCCGGAAGCGGTAAAACGGTGACTTCCAAGGCGGTTATGGGGCTGATCGCCTCACCCCCGGGAGAGGTAAAGAAGGAGAGCAGCATTTTATTTGAAGGCACGGATATTTTAAGGTTTACGGAAAAACAGTGGCAGGATTACAGAGGCAAGGATGCGGCCATGATCTTCCAGGATCCCATGACATCTCTGGATCCGACCATGAAGATCGGGCGGCAGATTATGGAGAGCATCGTGGAACACCAGAAGGTGGGAAAACGGGAAGCCATGCAGAGGGCCGTGGAGCTGCTTAAAAAGGTGGATATTCCCAATCCGGATGAGAGAGTGCATCAGTATCCTTATGAATTTTCAGGCGGAATGCGTCAGAGAGTGGTGATCGCCATCGCGCTGGCCTGCAATCCGAAGCTGATGATTGCGGATGAACCGACTACGGCGCTGGATGTTACGATTCAGGCGCAGATCATCGGACTGCTGAAGGAGATACAGAAAGCAAACAATACATCGGTTATCATGATTACCCACGATCTGGGAGTTGTGGCCGGTATGGCGGATACGATCGCGGTTATGTATGCGGGATGCATTGTGGAATATGGCAATGTCTTCGACATTTTCAATGCGCCGCAGCACCCGTACACCAATGCCCTGTTAAACGCGGTACCCAGGCTGAATGTGGAGAACAAGGCGCAGCTGGAGGTAATTCCGGGGACACCGCCGGATCTCATATCGCCGCCGAAGGGCTGCGGATTTGCCACAAGGTGCAAGTACTGCATGGAAATCTGCCGTCAGGCGCCGCCGGAATATACGGAGGTGTCAGATACCCATAAGGCAGCCTGCTGGCTCCATCATCCGATGGCCAGGGAGGCATTTGATTGCCACGGTGACTCGTGCGCAGAGCGTGCGAGTGATCGTTACGATTATATAAGGAGGGTTTTTGAATCATGACAGGGATGGATAAAGATAATCAGAAACCCATGGTCCATGTGGAACATTTAAAGAAGTATTTTCAGGTGCGGAAAAAGGGGATTTTAAAGGCGGTGGATGACGTGTCATTCGACATCTGCGCCGGGGAGACCCTGGGGCTGGTGGGGGAGTCGGGATGCGGCAAGACGACCTGCGGACGAACCGTCGTAAAGCTGTATCCGGCCACTTCAGGGACTATCGAGTTTGACGGAAGAGATGTGAGCCAGTTAAAGACGAAGGATGAGATAAAATGGTTTAAAAAGAACGCCCAGATCATTTTCCAGGATCCTTACGCCTCCTTAGACCCGCGAATGACGGTGGGCGACATCGTGGCGGAGGGCATGAAGAACCATGATTTATATCCGGGTAAGGCGCGGATGGAGCGGGTGCATGAGCTGTTAAGCCTGGTGGGGCTCAACAAGGAGCATGCGAACCGCTTCCCTCACGAATTTTCCGGCGGACAGCGTCAGAGAATCGGCATTGCCAGGGCGCTGGCCGTGGACCCGAAGTTTATCGTCTGTGATGAACCCATTTCGGCTCTGGATGTGTCGATCCAGGCTCAGGTGGTCAATTTGCTGGTGCGCCTCCAGAAGGAGCTGGGGCTGACGTACCTCTTTATTGCCCATGATTTATCCATGGTGAAACACATATCCGACCGGGTGGGCGTCATGTACATGGGACATATCGTGGAGCTGGCATCCAGCGCGGAGCTGTACCGGAATCCGCAGCACCCATATACGAAGGCACTGCTGTCGGCAATTCCCGTACCAGATCCCGAATTTGAGCGCTCGAAGACACTGATTCCGCTGGAAGGCGAGGTGGGAAGTCCGATCAACTGCAAGGAGGGATGCAGATTTGAGAAACGGTGTAAATACGCCACGGAACAATGCCGCAGCGTGACACCGCAGCTTAGGGAAATCGAGGCGGGACATTACGTTTCCTGCCATCTTTTGAACTAGTACCTTTCGGGGTAAATACGCCGGAAGGCACTGGTGCAAAGGGTGTTGATTGACAGTCTCTGTTTATTATGATATGGTTAAAAAAATATTATTTTAAGAGAGAGAGCACGATGGTTAATAAGATAAAGAGGACTTCCCTCCAGTCCGAGATCATACGGTTTATTCTGGATTATATCAGAGAACATGATTTAAATCCGGGGGACAAACTTCCCTCGCAGGAGAACCTGCTGGCCATGATGGGGGTCAGCAGGACTTCCCTGAGGGAGGCCATGAAGACATTGGAAGCCAGGGGGATTCTGGAGATTCAGAATGGGAAAGGCGCCTATGTGGGTGGTTTGGTGGATGCCGACGGTGTACAGGTCATTGATTTCACACAGGAAAAGGAACGTCTTCTGGAAGCGCTGGAAGTGCGCAAGATAATGGAACGGGAGATTCTGCGGATGCTGATTCACACCATCACCGACGAGGAGTTAAAGGAGCTGGGAGAAATTAAGGATATACTGATGAGCAAATACCGGAGAGGCCTGCAGCAGACGGCGGAGGACAAGAAATTCCACTATACCATCTACCGGCTCTGCCATAACCAGGTGATGTATCAGCTGATCCTGTCCTTAAACAATGTGATGGAGAAGTTCTGGGAGTTCCCTCTTAATATGGAGGACCCGTTTCTGGAGAGTATTCCGCTCCATGAGGAACTTTATGAGGCTATCTGTGAAAAGAATGTAAGGAAGGCCCAGTCCATCAATGACAAGCTTTTAGAGGCAGTTTACAGAGATATCAGACAACAGCGGTAAGGGAAATCGGATAAGGCTTCAGGGGGCGGCAAAGAAGGAAATTCGTGCTCTCCTGCGTAAACCTATCACATAGCATATAGGTGTTGGAAAGGGGATATGAAATGACAGATCAATCGGAGTATTTAAAAAGTGATAAGCTGGTGACAGCCCATTATGGGGAGGAATATGAGCATTATTATAATGCCGTTGTTCCTCCGATTTTTATGAATTCACTCAATGTATTTGAGACCATTGATGATTACTATGACAGTGACAAGACGGACAAACATACATACTGTTATGGGAGAGTGCAGAATCCGACGGTGCGGATTCTGGAGGACAAGGTGGCGGCTCTGGAGCACGGGACCGGCGCACTGGCGTTTGCCTCTGGCATGGCGGCGGCTACGACGGCGGTTCTCACTGTCTGTAAAACAAAGAGCCATGTGGTCTGTATCCGGAATGCGTATGGACCATTAAAGACATTTCTCAATGAATACTGCAGGGAACACCTGGATATGAGCGTCACCTATGTAAAAGGGGATGAGCCGGAGGAATTTGAAAATGCCGTTACGGATCAGACGGATCTGATTATCCTGGAGAGCCCTTCTTCTGTCGTACTGTCCCTTCAGGACATTCAGGCGGTGTCTGGGACAGCGAGGAAACACCACGCTTACGTCTATATTGACAACAGCTTCTGTACGCCGATTTACCAGAAGCCGCTGGAGTTGGGGGCTGATATTGTGATGCACACCACCTCCAAGTATATGGGCGGACACAGCGATATTATTGGAGGTGTTCTCGCCGTGAAGGACGAGGAGCTTATGGCGCGCCTGAGACAGCAGAGGGAGCTCTTTGGAGGAATCATCGGTCCGATGGAGGCATGGCTGATCATACGCGGTCTGCGGACGATGGAGGTGCGTGTGGAACGCCATCAGGCGACAGCCATGGATATAGCGGCGTTTTTAGAGAACCATCCGAAGGTGAGAAAGGTCTATTATCCGGGACTTTTATCCCATCCGCAGTATGAGCTGATGAAGCGGCAGCAGAGCGGAAATACGGGGCTGTTGAGTTTTGAGATAGAAGGCAGCGCAGAGCAGGCCAAGGAAGTGGCAAAGCGGCTTAAGCTGTTTAAGATCGGCGTTTCCTGGGGCGGTTTTGAGAGTCTTGTCTGTATGCCGCACGCGAGACAGGATGAGGAGGCGTGCCAGTTTTTGGGAGCAGATCAGAATGTGCTGCGAATTCACTGCGGACTGGAAGGCGCAGACGTATTGAAGGCGGATTTGGAACATGCGCTGTCCTGTCTGTGACAGAGTGACGAAAGAGGGGGATTGCAGGATATGGCTATTGTTTTTCACGAGAGAACGGAAGAGTTCCACCTTTATAACCGGGAAATCAGTTATATTATGAAACTTCTGCCTGACCGCTCTGTCGGGCAGCTGTACTATGGAAAAAGGATTCGCGACAGGGAAGACTATGGCCATATGCTGGAATATGCGGTGAGAGATATGGCGCCGTGTCCTTTTGAGGGCGATAATACATTTTCCAGGGAGCATGTGCGGCAGGAGTATCCGGTGTACGGAACGGGGGATATGCGTTATCCGGCTTACCGCATTGCCTGCGGAAATGGAAGCAGGATAACCGGATTTACCTATGCAGGGCACCGCATCTTTGCAGGAAAAAAGCCGCTTGAGGGACTGCCGGCCACGTATGTGGAGGATGACGGGGAAGCCTGTTCTCTGGAGCTGTATTTAGAGGACAGCCTGATCCGCGTGCGGCTGGTGCTGAGTTATACTATTTACAGTGATTTTCCGGTGGTTGCCAGAAATGCCCGGTTTGAATGTCTGGAGGGGTGCCAGGGAATCCGGCTGGAGCAGGCCATGAGTCTGAGCCTCGATCTGCCGGACAGCCGCTATACGATGCTCGATCTGGCGGGTGCCTGGGGGCGGGAGCGTTATCCCGACTTCCATCCGCTGCACCAGGGGATACAGTCGGTTCACAGCATGAGAGGCCACAGCAGCCATCAGTTTAACCCATATCTGGCTCTGCTGAGGCCGGATGCGGGGGAGTCGGCGGGGGAAGTCATCGCGGCCGCCCTTGTATACAGCGGTAATTTTCTTGCCAGTGCCGAGGTTGACACCATGGGGACAACGAGAATCATGGTTGGTATCCATCCGGAGGGATTTTCCTGGCCGCTGGCAGCAGGGGAGAGCTTCCAGACCCCGGAGGCGGTGCTGGTCTATTCTGACAGGGGCTTAAACGGAATGAGCCAGGTGTTCCACCAGCTGTTCCGGACCAGACTGGCGAGGGGGTGGTGGAGAGACCGGGAGCGCCCTATTTTAATCAATAACTGGGAAGCCACCTATATGAAGTTTCAGGAAGAGAAGCTTTTGAACCTGGCGGAAAAGGCCAGGGAGGCCGGTGTGGAGCTGTTTGTCCTGGATGACGGGTGGTTTGGCCGCCGTGACGATGACACTTCTTCGCTTGGGGACTGGTATGCGGACCGGAAGAAGCTGCCGGACGGTATCGAAGGGCTGTCGGAGAAAATACGGGCCATGGGGCTTTCCTTTGGTCTCTGGTTTGAGCCGGAGATGGTCAATCGGGACAGCCGCCTGTATGAGGCGCATCCGGACTGGGTGCTGGGCAGCGAGGACAGGCCGCGCTGTGTCGGCCGCCACCAGCTGGTTCTGGACTTTTCGAAGGACGAGGTGATTGATTATATCGGCGGATTGATGGAGGACATCATCGGGCGGGGGCATTTAAGCTATATCAAATGGGATATGAACCGCAGCATCACTGAGGCGTGGTCTTCAGGGAGGGATGCCGCCTTTCAGGGAACCGTCATGCACCGGCAGATTCTGGGCGTCTACCGTCTGTATGAGCGGCTGATTCGCAAATTCCCTCACGTTCTGTTTGAATCGTGTGCCAGCGGCGGCGCGCGGTTCGACCCCGGAATGCTCTATTATGCGCCGCAGGCATGGACCTCAGACGACACGGATGGAGTGGAGCGAATAAAAATTCAGTACGGTACTTCTTACGTTTACCCATTAAGCTCCATGGGCAGCCACGTCTCCGCGGCTCCGAACCACCAGACACACCGCCGTGTTCCGATGGAGACACGGGCAGTCTGTGCGTATTTCGGTACCTTTGGGTATGAGATGGATGTAACGGCAATCTGTGAGGCGGAGCTTGAACAGATGAAGAACCAGAGTGCATTTATGAAGGCAAACCGCAGACTGATTGCGGAAGGGACCTTTTACCGGTTAATCAGTCCCTTTGAGAATGAACGCAGCGAGGCTGGCTGGATCGTGGTCTCTCCGGACAAACGGGAGGCGCTGGCGGCTTACTTCAGAGTTCTGCAGCCGGTAAATGCAGGATTTTGCAGGATGAGGCTTTTGGGGCTTCTGGAAGAGGGGGAGTATGAGATACGGGAACAGGGAATGGCGGAGTTTCCATACACATGCTACGGCGATGAACTCATGAATTACGGACTGATTCTGTCGGATCAGGCCAGCGGCATTAAGACGGCGGGAGTGCGGCAGGGGGATTATCTTGCGAGGCTGTTTGTGCTGAAGGTGAGAGACGACGGTGGCAGTTAAAAATTGAACAGATAGTACCTTGAATTTTCCATGCATACTCCTTATAATAAAAGGGTATGATAAAGGGGTATCATAAAGGGGTATCATAAAGGGGTATTAAAGGGGGAATCAGCATGGCCTTGCCAATTAATATAACGGAATTGATCAACCGCAGAGTTGTTGAGAATGCCCGGGTTGAGTATAAACGGAATTGGAATCCGGAACCAATTCTACATTCCATCTGTGCATTTGCTAACGACATTGATAACTGGGGCGGCGGATATATTATTATTGGAGTGGAGGAAGAGGAGGGCATGCCGAAGTTTCCGGTCAGCGGGCTTACTCCGGATTCCATAGACCGCATTAATAAAGAATTACTGCAAAAGTGCAATCTGATTGAGCCGCGATATGTTCCGATTGTTGAGCAGACTATTTATGAAGGTGCGGATATTTTGGTTCTTTGGGTGCCGGGCGGGGAATCACGTCCATATAAGTGCCCAACCTCATTCCCGGCAGAAAAGGCTGTCAGGACTGACAAAGCATATTATATTCGTAAACTTTCCAATACAATTAAGGCAAATAATCTGGAAGAAAAAGAACTGTTTCTTTTGGCCAATAATGTTCCTTTTGATGATCGCGCTAATTTTAAAGCGAATGTAGCAGATTTAAAGTCCAGTCTGATTGCAGAGTATCTTTATGCAGTAGGAAGCGATTTGTACGAAACTTCGCTTAAGCGTCCTGTTACGGAACTTGCCTTAGATATGCGTTTGGTTGGTGGTCCGAGTGAATTGCGCAAGCCATTAAACGTTGGGCTTATGTTTTTTTATGAGCGGCCGGATGAGTTTTTTCCTTATGCACGTATTGAAGTTGTTGATAAGCCTGATCCGACAGGGATTGGTATGACTGAAAAAGTATTTTCCGGGCCGCTTGACCGCCAATTGCGTGATGCCCTTAGCTATGTCCAAAATTATATTATAAAAGAAAAAGTTACAAAGGTTCCTGGCCGCGCCGAAGCAGAACGTATTTATAATTACCCTTATGCGGCGGTGGAGGAGGTTTTATCGAATGCGGTCTATCACAAATCCTATCAGATTGGCGAACCCATTACGGTAACGATTACTCCTGAAAAAATGGAGATTACCAGTTTGCCGGGCCCGGACAGGACGATCAGTGATGAAGATATCCGAAACAGGCATATGATTTCCCGTCGCTACCGAAACCGCAGAATTGGTGATTTTTTGAAAGAATTAAAGCTTATTGAGGGGAGAAATACGGGGATACCAACGATTTTGCGTGCAATGCAGCAAAATGGTTCAAAGCCGCCAGTATTTGAAACGGATATGGAAAGGACGTATTTTACTGTAATTCTTGCTGTCCAGGACAAATTTCTGCCTGCGTCCTCTCAAAAGCCGGAACGGCGCGTGAAAAAACGCAGGAACATTAGCGAAATTAAAGATCTAATTCTGGCAACATTAAGCCAGAGAAGTCCGCTTTCATCTTCGGAACTTGCAGAAGCTATGGGGTATACAAAAGTTACCGACACAGTCGGTAAGGCTATACGTGAATTGATAGGAGAACATAAAATTGAATATATTAATTCAGAAAATTTAAGAAGCCGCTATCAGAAACTTCGATTGACAAAGAATTGAGTAACATAACAGGGCATACGTATCAGTGAAATAAAAAACTCCTCCGGTGGTATTCCCGGAGGAGTTCCATTTTACTGATAATCGCAGACATTCGCCCATTTCTGAAGTAATTCAATCTCTTCCGGACGTTTCTTTGACAGCTGAGCCGCAGCTACGATCGGCAGCCATGTCTGTACGTACTTCTTTGCAGTACCGGTCTTCTTGCAGAAAATATCCATGTACATATCCGCTTTTTTCTGATCCTGTAAGCAGAACAGAAGGTAGGTTCTGGCAACATCTGCACTGGCGTTACCCTGAGTTGCATGTACCCAGTCGAGAACACACATGGAGCCGTCTTCTCTTACGACGATATTGGTCGGGTTAAAATCACCGTGGCATAACTTGGTATGCTTCGGCATGCTGTCCAGCTTGGTGCGCATGTCATAACGTGTAATATCACTTAACTCTTCAGTCTCAAGAATCTGTCTGGACATCTTATCCTTCAGCTTGTTTAACAGAGGACAGTGTTTGGAAAGAATATTCAGATGAAGATCAACCATCTGTTCCATGTACTCTGGAAGCTTGTCAGGGTTCTCGTCCATAAGCTGCTGGAGGGTTTTGCCTTCAATGAAGTCAAACGTAATGGACCACTTACCTTCAAATACACCGACTTCCAATACCTTTGGTACGTCAATTCCGCCGGTTTCTTCTACACGCGCGGTAATCAGCGCTTCATTTAATACTTCCGCCTTCGGGAAATCTGCGTTGAAAACCTTAATCGCCTTGTCTCCGTCACGATATACTTTTTTTGTTGCTGTTGTTGCAATCAATTCTGCTGCCATATATAACCTCTCCTTCCATCCTTGAGTCTAAACTATGTAGTAGTTTTGGTTCTTTTATTTTACTACAAATTCCATAAAAAGTACAGATATTCCGGTAAAAAGTTCTGAATATTTTGCACACAATTTACATAAAACTAAAAATATTATCAAAAACGGAAAACTGCGGTTCCGTATGCAGGAAGCGAATAAGCGATGGAATAATCCTGGCCGTCGCACTCCTTTTTTACGGAGCGGAATGCAGGGGCCTTGTCGCCCCGTTTGTAGAGGCCGTGGCTGTTATCCAGCACCAGGGTATAGGTTCCGCGTTTCGGCACGCCTACACGGTAGTCAGGCCGTTCCACCGGAGTGAAATTGATGACAAATAAGAGGCTCCGTTTGTGATCGCGGCTGTAACGGACGAAACTGAAGATGCTGCGGTCTCCGTCGTTGGCATTGATCCACTGGAAACCGTCCCAGTCGTAATCCAGTTCATAGAGCGCCGGATATTTGCGGTAGAGCTGCAGTAAATCCTTCACGTAGCTCTGTAAGCCGGCATTCTGCGGCTCGTCGGTCAGGTACCAGTCCAGCGCAGCCTTTTCATCCCACTCGTGGAACTGGCCGAAATCCTGCCCCATAAAGAGCAGCTTCTTGCCCGGGTGACCAAGCATAAAGGTGTAGCCCGCTTTTAAGTTGGCAAACTTATCCTCTAAAAGGCCCGGCATCTTGTTGATCATGGAGCACTTCAGATGGACGACTTCGTCATGGGACAGCACCAAAATATATTTTTCACTGGTAAAATAGGTGAGCCCGAACGTCATCTTGTGGTGGTTGTATTTGCGGAAATACGGGTCCAGCTTCATGTACTCCAGGAAATCGTGCATCCATCCCATATTCCACTTAAAGGTAAAGCCAAGACCCTCATCCTCCGGCTTCCCGGTGACTTTCGGCCATGCGGTGGACTCTTCCGCGATGACAATGGCGCCGTTCCCGCGGTCTGCCATCACACTGTTTAAATGCTTGAAAAATTCAATGGCTTCCAGATTTTCATTGCTGCCGTAACGGTTGGGAATCCAGCTGCCGTTCTCCCGGCCGTAATCCAGATAGAGCATGGAGGCGACGGCATCCACCCGGAGTCCGTCTACGTGGTATTTTTCCACCCAGTAAATGGCGTTGGCAATGAGGAAATTGTCTACTTCATACTTGCTGTAATCAAATACCTTGGTTCCCCAGTCCGGGTGCTCCCCTTTTCTGGGATCGGCGTATTCATAGAGTGCTTCCCCGTCAAACTCAGAGAGACCGTGCGCATCCCGCGGAAAATGGGCCGGAACCCAGTCCAGGATGACGCCGATTCCTTTTCTGTGCATGTAATTGATAAAGTACATGAATTCCTGAGGCGTTCCGTAGCGGGAGGTAGGGGCGAAATAGCCGGTGACCTGATACCCCCAGGAGCCGTCGTAGGGATGCTCTGCGATTCCCATTAACTCCACGTGGGTGTATCCCATGTCGGTCACGTAATCGGCCAGCTCCTTTGCAGCTTCCACATATGTATAGCAGCCGTCTTTTTCCGGTCTGTTTTTCCTGCGCCAGGATCCGAGGTGAACCTCGTAAATGCTCATCGGGGCGTTCATAGGATCGGCACTTCCGCGTTTATCTATCCAGGCGTCGTCTCCCCACTGGAAGTCCGAGAGATCGGTGGTAACGGAAGCGGTGCCGGGGCGGTATTCCGCGCTGAATGCATAGGGATCTGCCTTGAATAAGATTTTGCCGCTTTTCGTTGTGATGGCGTATTTGTATAGCTCTCCTGCAGCGATGCCAGGGACAAATGCCTCCCAGATGCCTGAATCGGCCAGAGGCGTCATCGCATTTGCCTCCGGGTCCCAGCTGTTAAAGTCGCCGACGACACCGATCTGCTCCGCATGAGGTGCCCAGACGGCAAAATACATGCCGTTTTTGCCCTTATATTTTTTCGGATGCGCGCCCATTTTCTCAAAGATCTCATAATGTCTGCCGTTGTTGAAGAGATAACGGTCCACTTCCGTGATAAATCCTGTCCCAATTTCCTTTTTGCTTCCTGCCATAAGTTTAGCCCTCCGTAATCTTTAGAATAACCCCCCGGTTTGCCGGCAGAGTTACCGTGATTTTCTGATCTGTAACGGGATACTCCTCCCCGTCGAGAAGATTTACCGCTGTGGTGCCGCTTACCGGGCATGGTATGGCGACGGATACATCGGCTCCGTCGTTGTTTACCGCGGTAATGACGGCATGTCCCTGATGGAACCGTGCAAATGCGTACTGCCTGTTGGTGAGAAGGAGCTCCTGATACCGTCCCCCGTGGAATTCAGGATTCTCATCATGAATGGTTCCCAGTCTGGCAATGAGATCTGTCAGGCCGCAGTGAAGTTTTTCCTCGTCTGCGATGGTGATACGAGGCCGGAGCGCATCATCGCTCGTCTTTGTCCGCCTGCCTTCAATCCCCCATTCTCCTCCATAATAGATGGAAGGAATTCCGGGAAGCGTGAACAGGAGTGTATAGACAGGATATAAATGCTCCGGATCGTTTAGTTTGCTGGCAATCCGGTCCTCGTCGTGGTTGTCTACAAAGGTGTAGAGCCTGCCGCCGATGGCCTCGAGACGCCTGACATTATGGGCTATTTCGAAGTAATTGTGGTCGTTGTGACCGGAATAAATGCTTTTGTGCAGCTCATAATTGGTGACGGAATGAAGCATCTCATCATTCACCCATCTGCTGTAATCGCCGTGAATCACCTCGCCCATCAGCCAGAAATCATCCTTCATGGCGGAGGTCTGGCTCCTTAACTCCTTCATGAAGCCAAAGTCAAGCACATTGGCACAGTCGAGGCGGATTCCGTCGATATCGAAGGTATCGACCCAGAACCGGATCGTATCAAATAAATACTGTTTTACATCGGGATTCCACAGATTCAGACAGGGCAGTTCGTAATGGCCCTGCCAGGCCTCATAGCCAAAGGAATCTCCCAGCGGACTGTTCCAGCCGAAGTTCACGCCCTTATACCAGTCACGGTAAGGAGAACTCTCCCGGTTTGCGGCAATGTCCAGAAATGCGAAGAACTCCCGGCCTGTGTGGTTGAAAACTCCGTCAACCACCACTTTGATGTCCGATTCATGACACAGGGAAACGAAGTTTTTGAAGCTTTCATTGGTTCCCAGACGGCGGTCTACCGTGCGGTAGTCCCGCGTGTCATACCCGTGTGAGGAGGACTCAAACAGTGGCCCGATGTAAATGGCGTTACAGCCAAGTGACCGAATATGAGGAATCCATTGATCCATTTCCTCAAAACGGTCTGTAACGTCGGCTCCGGAATTCTCTTTCGGCGCCCCCGTTAACCCTAAGGGATACATATGATAAAATACCCCTTTTTCATACCACTTGCTCATATATTTATCCTCCAGTGATAAAAGTTTATACCTCCCGGCTCTTGAAGCGGCGCAGAAGGAACTGATAACGCAGCTGTGCCGCGTTTAGTTCATAGATATAGCAGTCAATCAGCGTGGGATCGACTACCTGTTCAAAATGGTTTCTTGCCGAATCAATGGCTGTTTTAGAACGCTCGATCTCCCGGCGTAAATTTTTTTCTTCCTCGGAACGGACCAGCCGTTTTCTGAATATCATGTTTTTCATCGTATTTCATCTCCAGATTTTAATAAGTCAACAGTTCTACTATAGAAAATAGTATATCTGGAAAATACCAAAATATTCATAAATTGCCTGCATTCATTGGCGAAGGCCGCTCTTTGGCAGAAGAAAGCAGTTCCTGGAGATAAGTCCCCAGTCTGCGGAGTTCTTTTGTGCTGTCTGCGATTGTCAGATAATAGTAGTTGGAAGTGCCTTCCCGGCGAACATTCACCAGTCCGGCGTCTTTTAAAATCTTTAAATGATGGGAAATGGCGGGGCGTGATAAGTTGGTCTGCTCCGTAATCTCCTTTACATTCATGCCGTGGGCTCCGTCGGGGCGGTATCCCTCCAGCGAAGCGGCGATGTTCGTCTCATGATCGTCATAGAGACCGGTGCTGGCAAGCACCCCGATGATGGAAAGTCGGACCTCGTCGCCAAGAGCAATAAACAGCGGCATGCAGTCGCGAAAAAGCTTGTTAAAATCGCCGGCTTCCAACATGTAAATTCCTCCTTTGGTTTAAAAAAATAAACTAACTGTATTTTACCATTTTAGGGAGAGAACGTCAACAAAATGAAGTGGAAAAAAGCCGGGGGTGAGATGGAAAAAAAGTCCATTCTATCTAGGCTTCACAGTTATGTAAAGCAAATAAATGTATACAGTATTTTTGTGGAAAACAGGTTGACTTTTAGCTTCGGATTGTGCATAATTAAGAAACATTCTTACCCCCATTCAGAGGGCAGATATGATTCACAGGGTCATAGAATTCTTTTTATGACTGCAGCGCCGATATTCCGGCACAATTCCCAGTTTTGATAAAATATAAAGAGAGAAAGAGGGGGATTTTATCGCTCAAAATTTGATTTTGCTGTTGGTGTTGGCCGCCGGCGCCTATTACGATGTGCGGGAGCACCGGATTCCCAACTGGTGGGTAGCCATTTCCATGGTCTGTGGGATACTTCTTGCCATGGTGGAGTCTGGAGCGCCTCCGGAGACGGCGGTGTATTTAAAAGAGGGCGGGCTGTTTCTGGCGCGTATGCTGGCGGTGACCGCACTGTTCTTTCCACTGTTTTTCTTCCGCATGATTGGAGCGGGAGATATCAAGCTGGCCGCGCTGATCTGCGGCTACTCAGGCTTTACCGCAGGAGCCGCGGCGATCGGCCTGGGATTTCTTATCGGGGCCTTCTGGTCTTTTCTGAAGATGATGGTGAAAGGCAGCTTTCACGAGCGATTTAGCCATCTCACAGCCTATATCAGGCGCATTTACCATACAAAAAAAATAACGGCCTATTATGATTTTGCCAGGGACGGGGCGGAGGCGGTAATCCCTCTGGGAGTCTGTCTGCTCTTTGGGACCATGGCATTCATCATGATACCGGGATAGGAGCGAAGGTGTGACAAACAGGATTATGGCGGTCTACGACGTGGACCCATTTTATGCCGACCGGTTTGCAGATTTTGTAAACCAGAAGGAAAAGGTGCCTTTTACCGTCATGGCGTTTACGACGCTGGAAAGGCTTAAAAATTATGCCATGGAGCATGAGATTGAATTGCTGCTGATTAACAGTACTGTGCCTAAGGAGGAGATTGACCGCCTGGGAGCGGCCAGGGTGGTGACGCTGGCTGACGGGGAGACGGTGCCGGTCGATGGACAGTACCCGAGCGTCTATAAGTATCAGGCTACCGATAATATCATGCGGGAGGTAATGGCATGTTACTGTGTGGGGGCGATTCAGCCTGCGCTTACTGCGATTGGGAATGTCGGTGATATCATCGGTGTGTACTCCCCTGTCAACCGCTGCTTAAAGACCTCCTTTGCGCTGACTGCGGGCCAGCTTCTGTCCAGAAAATCACGGGTGCTTTATGTAAACTTAGAAGACTGCTCCGGACTGGAAAAGCTGTTTGGGGAAGAGCATAAGGCGGATTTGTCCGACCTGCTGTATTTTTACGGACAGGGAAATTACAGCTGGGTACGGCTTAGCTCGGTTATCTACTCCTGGGGGGATCTGGATTACATACCGCCGGTGCGGTATCCGGAGGATTTGTGCCAGATTACGGCCGAGGATATGGCAGATCTGCTGACGCGGATTGCAAAGGAGAGCGCCTACGATATCGTGGTGGTGGATTTAGGACAGTTTGGGAAAAAGGCCGCTTCCGTGCTGGAAGTATGCAGTACGGTCTTTATGCCGGTGAAGGATGACTGCATGTCTGTGGCAAAGGTGGAGGAATTCGAAGAGTACTTAGTCCGTTCAGGGCATGAGGCGCTTAAGGAGCGGATTCAGAAGATTAAGCTTCCGTATCACAGCAGTTTTGGAAGAAAGGAAAACTATCTGGAGCAGCTGCTGTGGGGAGAGTTAGGGGATTATACGAGGCAGCTGTTGAAGGGGAGGTAATCGTAGTAACGGAACAACAGGAAAAGAACGAGAGAAAACGGCAGTCAGGTGACAGGGGGCATAAGCGATGGATCAGGAATTATGAAAGGAACTGAGGCAGGAACTGATGATGGTTCTGGAGGGACAGAACCATACCAGTGACGAAGAACTGTATGAGCTGATTGACGAACGGATTCTGGAATACGGGCAGGCCAGATACCTGCCATTAAAAGAGCGGGTGGACCTGCGCAGCAGCCTGTTTGATTCCTTCCGCAGGCTGGGAGTGCTGCAGGAGCTGGTGGATGACCGTGAGGTGACTGAGATTATGGTGAACGGACCGGATCATATCTTCATCGAACGGAAGGGGCGTGTGGAGGCGTGGAACAAAGGCTTTGAGAGCACGGAGCAGCTGGAGGACATGATTCAGCAGATTGTCAGCCGCGTCAACCGTACCGTGAATGTCTCCCGGCCGGTAGCAGATGCCAGACTGCCGGATGGATCCCGTGTACACATCGTCCTGCCGCCCATTGCATTAGATGGTCCTGCGGTGACGATCAGAAAGTTTCCGGAGCCGATTACGATGGAGAAATTAATCAGGTTTGGCTCGGTCAGCGAGGAGGCGGCTGTATTTTTAAAGAAAATGGTGACGGCGGGGTATAACATTTTTATCAGCGGAGGAACGAATTCCGGGAAAAGCACGTTTTTAAATGCGCTTACCGCCTGCATTCCGGCAGAAGAACGATTGGTTACGGTTGAAGATTCCGCGGAACTGCAGATCCGTGCCGTTCCGAATCTGGTAAGACTGGAGGCCAGAGGGCCAAACGCAGAGGGGGAGGGCGCCGTCACGATCGCAGATCTGATTCGCGCGGCGCTCCGTATGAATCCGGACAGAATCATTGTGGGGGAGGTCCGGGGAAAGGAGGCGCTGGACATGGTTATGGCCATGAATACGGGGCATGACGGCAGCTTGAGTACGGGACACGGCAACAGCCCGAAGGACATGCTGTCCAGGCTGGAGACGATGATGTTAATGGGGGCCGAACTGCCTCTGCCGGCGATCCGCAGTCAGCTGGCTTCGGCTCTTGATATTCTCGTGCATTTGGGGAGACTGAGAGACAGGAGCAGACGGGTGCTTTCAATTGTGGAGGTGGATTGTTATGAAGAAGGGGAAATCAGGCTTCATTCCCTGTATGAGTTTGAGGAAAAGACGGATGAACGAAAAGGTCCGGACGCGGCCGTCTCCGGATGCCTTAAGAAAACCGGAGCGCTTAAGCACACGGAAAAACTGCGGGCAGCAGGCATTGTGTTATGACAGGTACCGGCTGTCCGCCGGGGAATGGTTCCAATATGCGGCGGCAGGAGCCGGTTTTGCGGCGGCCGTGTCCTATGTATTTTACCGGAGTCTGCCGGTATTTATTCTATTGAGTCCGTTCGGACTGTGTTATCCCCTGATCAAGAAGCGAGATCTAAAAGAACAGCGTTTAAAAAAGCTGAATCTGGAATTTAAAGAAGGGATTCTGATTCTATCCTCCTTTCTGAGCGCCGGATACTCGGTGGAGAATGCATTTTCAGCCAGTGTGAAGGAACTGGTGGTCATGTATGGACCTTCCGGCATGATGACTTTAGAATTCAGCCATATGGAGGGACAGATCCGCATGAACCGCCCGGTTGAACAGGTGTTGAGGGAATTCGGCGACAGAAGCGGACTGGACGATGTAAGGAATTTCGCCGAGGTATTTGCCGCGGCAAAACGCAGCGGGGGAGAACTGGTCTCGATTATTAACCACACTTCGGGTGTGATTCGTGACAAGATACAGATTCAGGAGGAGATCACAACAATGACGGCTGCCAAACAGTTTGAACAGAAGATTATGAATCTGATTCCTTTTTTCCTGGTGCTGTACGTCGATGTCAGCTCACCTGGATTCTTCGATATGATGTATCAGACTGGTGCAGGGAGAGGAATCATGACGGGGTGCCTGGTGCTCTACGCGGCAGCGTATGCCTTGGCGGGAAGAATTTTGAGAATCGAGGTGTAGCAATGGGGAAATCCGTGAAATTTCCGGTTCCAAAGTTTTCTGTGGCCTGTGCAGCGGCTGGAATCATACTGTATGCAGTATTACTGATTTTTCAGGGAGGCAAATGGGTGCCCGTATCTTCCTTGCAACGGGCGTCCCACGGAGAAGGGGAACTCCTGTATGAGGTTATGGTTCGGGAGTTGGGGGAGGAAGGGCGGGAAATACCGGTTACGATACCGGTGAGAGACCGGCAGTATTCAGACGAGGAGGCCAAAACACTGTATGATACGGTACTCCCGGAACTGACAGACCGGATTCTGGGCGGAAACGAATCACTGGAGGCGGTTCGCGGTGATTTGGATTTAGTGCGTGTGTTAGAGCCCTACGGTTTAACGGTCCGCTGGGAATCCGAGAACGCAGAACTGGTGGACTCCTTTGGTACCGTGGTAAACAGCGGTGTTTCGGAGGAAGGGGAGACGGTTTGGTTAAAAGCAGTCTTAACGGATGGAGCCCATACGCAGGAATACGACATACGGGTGACCGTGATGCCGCCGGTCTTAAACGGGGATGAGCAGCTTAAGGAAAAGGTCATGGAAGCGTGCCGCCGCCTGGATACCAGGCAGAAGACAGAGAGAGAGCTTCTTCTTCCGGAGGAAGTGGACGGAAAAAAGCTGAGCTATTACCGGGAGCGTGATACAGACTATACGGTGATTCCTTTTTTGGGAGTTCTTCTTGCCTTTTTGTGGGCGGCGCGGGAGAAGATGAAGGAGCAGAATGCAAAAAAACAGCGGGAGCAGCTTTTGCTTCTGGACTATTCTGAAATTGTATCAAAATTCATGGTATTTATCAGCGCGGGGATGACGATACGGACTGCCTGGGAACGGATTGCCGTGGGATATGAAAACACGGTCCAGGGAGGAACACGGAAGCCGAGGCCTGCCTATGAAGAGATGTGTCATACGATTTCCCAGCTAAAGAGCGGAATGGCTGAGAGCAGGGCATACGGTGAATTTGGGCGAAGGTGCGGCCTGCAGCCCTACGTTAAGCTGGCGGCACTGCTGGAACAGAACCGGAAAACCGGCAGTAAGAATCTTAAAGCCGCATTGGAGCTGGAGATGGTGACTGCGTTCGAACAGCGGAAAAACCTGGCGAAAAAATTGGGAGAAGAGGCCGGGACAAAGCTGCTGCTGCCGCTGTTTCTAATGCTTGGAGTTGTCATGGTTATGATGGTAGTGCCTGCATTTCTGGCTTTTTATTGAGAAGGGAGGTGAGTGGTATGGAAAGGATAAAGAAAGAGCTGGCTGCATTCCTGAAGGAAGAGGATGGCGTGGGAGTAATTGAGATTGTATTGATTCTGGTCGTGCTGATCGGTCTTGTAATCATCTTTAAGAAACAGATTACAACCCTGCTGAACAATGTATTCAAAGAAATCAACAGTCAGTCGAAAGAGGTATATTAATATGCGCAAAAGCGGGCAGATAACCGTATTCTTAAGTCTGGTTATGCTGTGCGTCTGCAGTCTGGTGTGCGGGCTCGTCGAGTCCGCCAGGACCGCAGGGGCAGGCTGGTATCTGAAGATGGCGGCAGATTCCGCCATGGATTCTGTATTCAGCGGCTATCACCGGGCGGCATGGGAGCAGTACCGGCTTTTCCTGCTGGAATACGAAGATGAGGACGAACCAGGCAGTACGTGGCTGAAGCATATGGAGCCTTATATGGAAACCCATGGCTGGTATCCGGCTGTCATTCAGTCCGCCTCGGTCAAAGGGATTTCCCATATTACTGATGAGCACGGAGCCAACCTTAAGCAGGAGATACAGGATTACATGCGGTATGGAATCTGGGATACTGTAGCGGAGGAATCCGAAGCGGAAACTCTATGGAAGGAACTGAAAGAGGCGGAATCCCTGCAGACCGTTTCAGAGGCGTACAGCGGCCACGCGAGGGAGGCGGCACGCATGGAACGTGCGCTTGAAGCCATATGGAAATCGCTGGAGAACCAGGAAGAGTATCGTAAAAAGGCCGCCGCCAGGCTGTCCGGCTGGGAAGGATCCGGTTTTCGGACCGCCGCAAAGCAGTTAAAAAAAGAGGCGAGGCGCCTTCCGGGGCTGATAAAGACCTACGAAAAGAAAGCTGACGAACTGGCTGCACATCTGGAGAAAACGAGGGCGGACACAGAGCAGCAGAGGGATGATTTAAGCGAAGGTATACGGAGGGCCATGGAGGAGGAACTGGCCAGCTATGAGTCATACATTTCTGAGAACGGAGAGAAGCGGAGGGAGATAGAAGCCATGCTCCCCGGGACAGAAGGAAATGCAGGGCTGATCGACCGTGCGGTGGAGCGGTCTTATGAGGTCGAAGAAATTATTGATGAATGGGATGACGAGGACGAGGGAGATGGGCCGGATGAGGATGCATTATGGGGATCTGTTGAGGCTGTCTGGGATAGAGTGAAGATACCGGAGCTCTCCTTTCGGGCGGGGCTGAAGGAACCGGAAAAGCAGAATCTTCTGGAACAGATTCAGCAGATGGCGGGACTGGATCTGTTGATGTTAGTCCTTCCTGAAGGGCAGGAGGTTTCTAAAGGTGTGATTCAGACAAGGGGACTTCCATCGGCAATGCATACAGAAGACATTTTGAAAGATAATTTTCTGGAACGCATATTGACAGATGAATATATAGGCAGATTTTTCACCTGTTTTTTGTCGGCTGACCAGAAGGAGGTGCGTTATGAGCAGGAATATGTGCTGGGAGGCAAATCAACAGATGAAGAAAATCTGAAATTCGCCGCGGCGAAAATTCTGGCAGTGCGGGAAGGACTTAATCTTATACATATCTTGTCAGACAGCCAGAAGAGAGAGGAGGCGCGTGCGCTGGCTGCGGCAATTACCGGTATTACCGGGACCGCACCGCTTACAGGGATTGTAGCATTCTTTGTTATGACAGTATGGGCTCTGGGGGAAGCGGCGGCAGATCTAAAGGCTCTTCTGGCCGGAGACAGAGTTCCGCTTATAAAGACGAGGGAGACGTGGAAACTGAATTTAGACGGACTTCTGACCCTGGGAGAACAGGGAAAAGTGGAAGCAGGACAGGAGACGGGGGAGGGAAAACGCTATGAGGATTACTTAAAGATGCTGCTGTTTATAGAACCGGCAGAGCGTCTATATTATCGGGTGATGGACGTAGTCCAGATAAATCTCTCCAGAAAACAGCCGGATTTTACCATGGAACGGTGCGTGTACCAGGCTGAGATTGTTGGCACTGGCACTGGAAAGCATCTGTTTTGGCTGGGTGGGGATCCACGCTATACCATGGAAGTGCATACGGACAAAGCGTATTAGAACAGGAGGCGAAGGATAATGCCCTTTTTACAGCGGCCCTTATCAAAGGATTTTAATAAAAAAAGATCAGTTACTCTCCAGGTACGAATCCCCCTTGAGATTTACGGCCTCCCTGTAAAGAGGGTATTATCTTTCGCCTCCCCCCGGCATGTCTGGTACCGGCAGCTGGGAGACCGGCTTCGTGTGTGCGGAAGCATAACGGTAGAAGCCGCGCTGGCACTGCCGCTGTTCCTGTTTGCCATGATGCTCCTGATGATTCCGATGGTACTGATGAATGAGAACAGAAAAATACAGACGGAGCTGGAACAGGTGTGCGCGGAAATCAGCCAGTATGCGGGGGTGCTGTCCGATTCCACGCTGGAAAGCGAAGACTATAAGAAAAGCGGAATTCCGGAGGAACTCATTGAGGATATGACGAAGACAGGCTTTCGCTTATATGCAGAAGGAAGGATAAGAAGCCGGATTCATACGGAGAAGGCAGGTCAGTTTTCCCTGACCGGCTCCCGGATTCTGGAGGACGGAGAAACCATAGACTTAATTCTCAGCTACCAGATGGTTCTTCCATTTCCTGTGTTTTGCATAAAGAGTGTGCCAATGACGGCCAGAAGCTGCAGAAGAGCATGGATTGGCAGAGACGGCGGTAAGGGGAAAGGGGATACCGGACAGGATATGGAAGATGAACTGGTCTATATCGGCAAGAGCAGTACCCGGTACCATAGAAACAGGAATTGCCACTATCTTTACAATCATATCAGCGTTATCTCTTTTGCAGATGCAGGAACTGTGAGAAATTCTGATGGAAGGAAGTATAAACCGTGTGCCAGATGCGGCGGCCTTGCGGGACCGGGAAGTTCTGTATATATCATGCCAAGCGGGGAGAGCTATCATGGCGACAGGAATTGCTCATCTATTGTCGCTTATGTGCGCGCAGTGCCGTTGTCGGAGGTGGAATATCTGGGGCCATGTTCTTATTGCGCAAAATAGAGAAGGACGGGAAAGGAGGAGACTCAATGGAAGATATAAACCGGGTACATATAATATTTATGACATTTTTAGCGGCTGCGGCCTGGCAGGATTTGCGGAATAAAAGTGTAAGTGTATGGCTGTATCTGGGCTATGGGGCAGTTGCATGTGCCATCAGGCTGACTGGTGGGGAGCCTGTTTTACAGGCCCTGAGCGGGGGCCTGGTGGGGGTGGTGCTTTTTGCAGCAGGCAGGCTGACCGCAGGTGCGATCGGAATTGGCGATGGCTTGTTTTTCGTGGTCAGCGGGCTTTACTTAAGCTTTTATGATAATGTGCGGCTGCTTTTATACGGAATATTATGGGGCGGTATATTTTGCCTGTTTCTATTCCTGCATGGAAAAAAACATGGAATAAATATACACAGAATGACGGTGCCATTTTTACCGTTCCTCATTCCCGGATGGATCTGGATGGTGATTTCATGAAAAAAAGACTGGCAGGAAGTTATACCATAGAGGCAGCCTTCGTTATGGCGCTTGTTCTGTGGGCAGTTTTGTTTTCTGTTCAGGCAGCGTACAGGCTGCGGGATGAGACTGTGGGAGCGATGGCCCTGCAGGGAGCTTCAGAGTATTTACGTCATGGAGAGGAGATTACGTCGGAGGAGGCGGCAGCCTATGCAGAGCGCCTGGCAGGAAGACCATTCTCCTGGAGCGGCTATAAATTCATTATAGAGGAAAAAAGAACGGCACTGATGGGACGGAGCGTCAGCGCCTCTGGAGAAGGGGGAACCTGGTCCCTTTCAATCCACCAGAATGAATATGATCCGGAGAATTTCCTGCGGATGTGCAGTCTTTTAAACCAGGAGGAATGATATGGAAATCACATATAAAAGAGAACTGAAGCATAATTATCTGATTATTATCCCGGAAGAAACTTTTTACGACAGCTATGAGATACGGATGATGGCCTCCAACTGTATCGATGGACTTTTGAAATTTCATGTGAAGCAGGTGGATAACATAAGATCTTACTACTATGAGATTACATCGAGACAGCCTCTGACGCGGCTTCTGGAATACCAGAGCCTGGGGGCAGAGGAGCTCCGATGCCTGATTACGGGGATCGTCAGGACTCTGGAGCGGATGGAGACATATTTACTGCAGGAAGGCCAGATTTTGTTAGAGCCGGATTATATCTATGTGGAGCCGGAAAATTTTACGGTGTATCTCTGTCTTATTCCAGGACGTCAGGGGATATTTCCGGAAGAGATGACGGCTCTTCTGCAATACCTTCTTGGAAAGGTGAATCATCAGGATAAGGAGTGTGTAGTAATGGCATACGGCCTTTATCAGGAGAGCTTGAAGGAGAACTATGGAATGGGGGACCTTCTGAGGCTGACAGGCCGGGATAAGTCTGATGACATGAGAAACGAGTGGGGGAAAGAACCGGAGATGAAAGATAATGACTGGCAGACGGATGCGATGGAAACCGATGGAGAGGCGGAGCTGATACGACCGGTGGGCAGGAATAAAAAAGCGGTGCGAAGAGAACCGGAGTGGAAAGAGCGCGGAAAAAAGGTGCTTGAGAACAAAACTATATTACAGGATGGCAGTAAAAAGAGAGAAGAAAGTCTGGTGGAAACGAGAGCTCTGTTCCGCAATATTTTAACCTTTGCCGTTATTGCTGCAGGCGGACCTGTTTTTTGCTGGTTTTTATATGGAGAAAGAGGTATAAAACAATACTGGCTGCTTCTGGTCGCGCTGGATGTGCTGACAATAATTTTTTTATTTGTGCGTATCGTCATTCCGGAATTACTTGAGGGGGATCAGAAAGAACGGGATTTTGTTGAACGAGAGGACAAAAACAGATATGATGAGGAAGAAAGTCGCCATGAGTGGCAGATGGTGTTTCAGGAAGAACCTGAGAACAGTCATGAAATTCCGGTTACAGGTAATTATGAGATGAATTTAAAGAATGAGGAGTGTACTACGGCCCTATTGACTGAACCGGAACGGCCTTTAAATTCCAGATGCCTCCGCAGTACAGAACCGGGAATCCCTGACATTATCATTTCCTACGTTCCGTTTATTATTGGTAAACAGGAAGGACTGGCAGACTATGTATTAGCCCGTGATACAGTCAGCCGTCTCCATGCGAGAATAGACAGAGAAGGGGAGGAGTACAGGATTACGGATTTAAATTCGACAAACGGAACTACGGTAGGAGGAAGGCTGCTGGAGATGAACGAAACCGCGGTACTTTTGCCTGGAGAAGAAGTTTATATCGCAAATATTGGATTTATATTTACATAAAGCGGCAAATTGTGCTAGAATGGTCGTAAGATTATAAGGAGAGCACAATGGAAGATTTGTACGGACGAAAAAAAGCATATGTGAATACCGGCCTTATCGCGCTAAACGTGCTGTACTTCCTTTTTCTGGAGGCGACAGGTTCTTCGGAGAATACATCATTCATGGTGGCACACGGCGCCATGTATGCGCCGCTGGTAATAGAAAAAGGTGAATATTACCGGTTAATTACCTCTGTATTTATGCACTTTGGAATCAGCCATATTATGAACAATATGTTGATTCTTTTTATCCTGGGTGATAACCTGGAAAGAGCCCTGGGTCATATAAAATATCTGTTTTTCTACCTGATCTGCGGAGTGGGGGCGAATATCGTATCCATGGCCGTGAATTTAGGTGAGTACCGAAACGTCGTATCAGCCGGCGCTTCGGGAGCTATATTTGGTGTGATAGGCGGACTTTTATACGCCGTCATCATAAATCGTGGCCGGTTGGAAGACTTGAGTACCAGACAGCTGGTTGTGATGATTGTATGTTCCCTGTATTTTGGCTTTACCAGCACAGGTGTTGATAATGCCGCGCATATTGCAGGTTTATTAATAGGCATTGTAATGGGGATCCTTTTATATCGCAGGCCCAGGAAAAAACGCAATACCGAGATATGGGGATAAAATGGAAGGAGGTGAGAGTGTGAGGGATGACAATTGTATTTTCTGCAAAATTGCTAATGGCGAGATACCGTCAGAAACCATTTACGAAGACGAGACGTTTCGTGTAATTCTGGATTTGGGCCCGGCATCGAAGGGACATGCATTAATTCTACCAAAGCAGCATTACAGCGACATCTGCGAGTTAGATGAGGATGTTGCGGCCAAGGTCCTTCCACTGGCAGCAAAGATAGGAACGGCGATGAAAAAATCTTTGAATTGCGCCGGGTTTAACGTAGTCCAGAATAACGGGGTGGAAGCAGGACAGACTGTATTTCATTTTCATGTGCACATTATTCCTCGTTATGAGAAAGGGCCTGTTATGGTTTCGTGGGTACCGGGAGAGGTGAGCCCGGAAGAATTAACAGAAACAGGAGCTGCCATAAGGAGCACCCTGTAATCAAAGGGGGCATAGGAGATGAGCATGCAACAAGATGAAGATATGCTGTTACAGTCGATTTACGAAGAGTATCAGGGAACGCTCCGCCGGATTGCGAGAGCGCTGAATGTTCCCAATATGGAACTTGAAGATGTAGTTCAGGAAACTTTCATAGCTTATTTTAGGAAGTATTCCTTAACATGGTCGCCAACACGCAAGAAAGCGATGTTGGTGAAAATCCTGAAAGGAAAAGCGATTGACTGCCTCAGAAAGAATGGACGCTATGAAAAGGTCAGTCTTGATGAGGAGAATTCGGTAAGATGTATTGAGATGCTGACCACGTACGTGGTAACGGATCCCATTGATATTATTATCAGTGAGGAAGCAATACAGAGAATTACCACGGAAATCGCCAATATGAGACAGGAATGGAAAGAGATGGCCGTTCTGTATTTCCTTGAACAGAGAACTATACCAGAGATTTGTGAGATGCTGGAGATACCGGGAACGGTATGCCGCTCCCGGATTTACAGGACAAGAATGTGTCTGAAAAAGATTCTCGGACCAAAATACGATATTTAAAAATTTAATAATGTTTAGTTTGAAGCCAGAGATTCGATCATATCCACGATTGTATCGACGGCATTATGCAATTCACTTTGTTCCATGCGGCTGATATAGGTTTGACGGTCATTATATGTTTGGGTAATGGCCTGGAACAGGGAATCGTCAGAAAGATTCTCTTCTTCCAGGACGCAGCTGAAGCCCTGTTTTTCGAATGACCGTGCATTTAGGATCTGGTCACCGCGGCTGGCAGCAGCAGAAAGTGGAATCAGGATATTAGGCTTATGGAGTGCCAGAATTTCACAGATAGAATTGGCACCTGCTCTTGATATCATTAGATCCGCTGCAGCGAATAAATGTTTCAATGGTGCGTCAACGTACTCGTACTGTACATATCCTTTGGTGGTTTTCTGGCTTTCATCCAGATTGCCCTTGCCGCAGATATGTATTACCTGGAAGGTCTCAAGCAGTTTTGGAAGTATATGGCGTACAGAGCGGTTAACGGTAACAGAACCGAGACTACCGCCGATAATAAGAATGATAGGGCGGTTGGCAGACAAACCGGTGTATTTTAGTCCGGTAAGCCGATCGCCCCGTAACAGTTCTTTACGTATCGGAGAACCGGTAAGGCATGCCTTTTCTTTTGGAAGGTATCCCAGAGTCTCCGGGAAATTACAGCAGATCTTTGCCGCTGATGGAATACAGATTTTATTAGCCAGTCCGGGGGTCATATCGGATTCATGGATGATAACCGGAATTTTATAATGCTTTGCCGCAAGAACAACGGGAACGGCAACAAAACCGCCTTTGGAGAAGACGACATCGGGCCGGTGGAGTTTTATCAGCTTCAGGGCCTCGCCATAGCCTTTCACAACGCGGAATGGGTCGGAGAAATTTTTGATGTCAAAATATCTGCGGAGTTTACCGGAGGAGATACCATCATAGGGAATACCCGCTCCTTCGATGAGTTTCCGTTCGATTCCCTGATAGGATCCAATGTAACGGATCTCATAGCCATGTTCTTTCAGAGATGGAATCAGAGCAAGGTTCGGGGTAACATGTCCGGCTGTTCCGCCGCCGGTTAAAATGATTTTTTTCATAAGACGTTGCCTCCCAATATCGATATACTATTATAGTAAACGTTAGCAACAAAATGTCAACCCCAAAGCGTGTGGGAACTTCAGGATAACCTGTAATTATGAGGTGTGTGCGTGGACCAAGATAGGAATCATGGAAAAAAATGTTCTGTTTTCAAGCGAATAAAATATTTTTTAACACGACAAGTAAGAATGGATGCACGGTTGCTTGATTTTATGCAGGAGCACCCGGAAATAGCACCAGATTCTGATCTACTTGAAGCACCGCCTGGTGAATTTCAGAAAATATTGGCTGAGATGGATAAAAGAGGAATCAAACCTGCTGTTAAAAGGCAGGTAAAACTAAAAAACAGTCTGACCAACGCAGGAAGATATATGCATAGGCCTGCGTTTGTTGCGCTGTTAGTGGTTTTGATAATTGGTGGGACTTCTGTGGGGACATCGGCGAAGAAGGCTTATAACTATAGGATGAGGGAGAGGGAAGGAGCAAAGAGTCATATTGTATGGAATAATGATCAATATATCTTGATGGAGGGGGATGGAATTGATGAGGCTTACAATGAAATAAAGGAATTGTTAGGAATCACCCCTTTAAGAATGGTGTATATTCCTTTTGAAATGGAATTTGTAAAAATAGAATTAAATGAAGGCAATGCAACCTTAGAGTTTAAGTATAATGGAAAAAAGTTCTATTTTACACAGGCGAAATATCCTGTAACAGCATCTAATAGTATAGCTTCGGACAGAGAGACACATAAGGAAGTATATAATACCTGGTTAAAAGAAAACATAAAGATAGAAAAGAATATTTTATCTAAAAAAGAAATTGAATATAGTGCAACTATAAATTATGATGGTGCCTATTACTATTTATCTGGAATACTTGATGAAAATGAGTTTACTGAAATATTAAAATATTTAAATTTTTAGTTAGGAGAAGGTATGAAAAAAATTGTTAGGAGTATATGTATAGGAGTGTTGTTGTGTGTATTATGTTCTATACCAACTTTTGCTTTCGGAGTAGATCAGAGCGTGTTGTTATTGAATGGTGTAAATGAGCAGACAGTTGTAAAACCTCAACCAAGAGGGTCTGTAATATCTACTGGTACATTAAGAATATCAAATGAGGGAGAAGGTGCCATTGGAGTATTTATGCAAACATTAGCTCATATAGATGTAGATGAGACAACATTTGGGCTTTTTCTTGATCGATGGATTGCAAGCGAGAAGAGATGGGCAAATGTTGAACATTATACTTTTACATTTACTAAAGAAGATTATCCAGATGAGGATTTGGCAATGAAGTCTTTATCTTTTAAAATCATTGGACAGCCGGTGGACTGCTATTACCGTTTACGTGGTATGCATTTAGTAGTTGCAGGCGGAGAACGTGAAATGTTAACAACACAAACAGATGGTGTTTTGTTAACGCAATAAATTCATTTGTTATGTATAGTACATAATTTCTCAAATGTTAAAGGTTGATATTATATTACATAAACAGTTTGTTAGGGTTTTGTATAATAAAAAGGGATTATTCAGAAGTTGAGCCAACTTCTGAATAATCCCTTTTTATTATACTATACTTTTTATGTGATAGATATTATTTTAGCTTATCTTCCCACTCCACGTCCTTAAACCCAACCAAAACAAATTCTTCCCCCACAACAATCGGCCGTTTTACAAGCATGCCATCTGTAGCCAACAATTCCAACTGCTCAGCCTCAGTCATTTCTGGTATACGATCTTTTAAATTCTGTTCTTTGTAAAGATTTCCACTTGTGTTAAAAAACTTTTTCAGAGGGAGCCCGCTTTTCTTGTACCAGGTTTCCAGTTCTGCCGCGGTGGGGTTCTGCTCTTTGATATGGCGGGCTTCATAGGAGATTCCATTGTCATCCAGCCATTTTCGGGCGCGTTTGCAGGTGCTGCATGGGGGATACTGTAAAAATAATATGCTCATATTGGAGAATCCTTTCTTTTTATCAAATTTTTCATATATTTATTGGGACTTTCGCATGGGGTAAAAGCCCATTCTGGCGATTGAGCGCGTTACTTTTGGTACAACTGCCATTGACTCTATTTTATACTGGATTGCCCTGAATGAAAAGGGGATTTTTGAATAGAATGTAGTAATAGACAGAATTGAGGAGTTTCAATGAGCTTTATTTTATTTTTATCGGAGGCAATGGTTCCGCTGATTCTTTTTTATATTGTTGGATTTGGAATTCTTTCGAAACGTCCGGTTTTTGATGATTTTATCAATGGTGCAAAAGATGGGATGAAAACAGTTGCAGGGATTATGCCAACGCTGATCGGATTGATGACTGCGGTGGGAGTACTGCGCGCTTCGGGCTTTTTGGATTTTCTGGGGGAACTTTTGAAGAATCCTGCAAGCTGGCTTTGCCTTCCGGCACCAGTGGTACCTGTGATTTTGGTGCGATTGGTATCAAACTCCGCAGCGACAGGACTTGTGCTTGATATTTTTAAGGAATACGGCACAGACTCCTATGTTGGCATGCTGACTTCAATTTTAATGAGCTGTACAGAAACTGTGTTTTACTGCCTCAGTATCTATTTTGGCACCGTAAAAATCAAAAAAACAAGGTATACTATGGGAGGTGCTTTGGTGGCTACAGCGGCAGGAGTAGCGGCCAGCATTATTTTGAGCCGATTTTTGGCATAAAATCCAGTAATTAAACAGTTTTTTAAGAATTTCATAAGAATTCAGGTGGTTGCCTTAGGTTTCATTATCATGTATAATCATGAGGAAGCTTTTATTGGCAGGAACGTATGAAAGGGATAGACGTGGATACTTACGGGACTCTGAACGAAGTATTGGTAAGATTGTTTCGCGATATTATGGACATAGAACAACAGGCCATTATTACATCTGAGTTTAAGGACTTGACGAATAATGATATGCATGTCATAGAAGCCATTGGGATCGAAGAACCGAAGAATATGTCAACTATAGCAAAAGAGCTTTCTGTGACAGTCGGGACACTGACGATTGCGATGAACAGTCTGGTTAAGAAAGGCTATGTGACTCGTCAGAGAGGAAAAGAGGACCGCCGCGTTGTCTATATATTTCTTTCAGAAAAAGGAAGGGCTGCTTACGAGCATCATGCCAGATTCCATAAGGATATGATCGATGGCGTTATCGGTCAGCTGAGCGGAGATGAAGTAGAAGCTTTTATTAAAGCTCTGACCAAGTTAAATACCTGGTTTCGGAGCCTTGAGGAGAACTAGAAGGAGGCTATAATTAATCATGAAAAAATTCATCATGTGTTTTGTAGGAGCTATGCTGGTATTATCTTTGGCGGCATGTACACCAACTCCCGTAAAACAGTCAGAATCAGCAACAGAGCCTATGGTTGAGGCATCGACCGGCGGGGCCAGCGATAAAGTACCGGATCCGAACGTGGAACCGATGGAGATCATATCTGTATACAGTTCTAACGAAGATGCGACAGGATTAAATCAGGCGATGGACGCAGTAGATGAACTGACAGCGCAGTCGCTGGTTGATAAGCTGATTGAATATGGTGTTTTAGAAGAAGGGACTGAGGTCCTTAATTTTGACACAAAAGATGGCATCGGTACCCTTGATCTTTCAAAAATACCATCCAGCGGGACATCAGGAGAATTATTAATGCTGACAGCCATTGGGAATACATTTACGGAAAATTTTGAACTGGACAAGCTGAAGCTTCTTGTGGATGGAAAGAATTATTCCAGCGGACACATTGAGCATGGCGATAATGATTACCTGGAATATAACAGAGATTATAAAAAGCTGTAAAGAGGCCTGCAATAATTATTATCATATCGAAGATACTGGTCATGTGTGAAATTATAAAATAGTAATATGGCAGATAGATAAAGGTGCCGCTTAATCACATTTACTTAGTGATTAAGCGGCACCTTTATTCAGTACAAATTATATACTGCATAAATCATAATAAGAAATTAGAAAATGCATGATGGATGGAATGGTCAGTTGGTCAAATGTTCAATAAATAGGGTTGGATAAGTGGCCAAATAAATACCCATTAAACTCATTTTCTGATCCTACTGATCCATCTGTTCCGCCAGCCACAACCGAAAATATGGCTGTATAATGCTGAACTGGGCCGGACCGATGTCGAGGAGGAAGGTGTGGAATGCTTTTAAATCAAATTGATCTTTCAAAATCTTTTCCGCTGTATTTCTCATTTCCATAATTTCCATGTATCCCACGTAATACTCCATATAGTTGGTAGGATTCTCCACCAGGCTGTAATAGATGGTATCTGCGACATCACTGTCACCGATATTATAAAATTTACTGAGATATTCTTTTACCTGTCCTTTATCCCAGCCATCGTAATTAATGCAGATATCGAGCAGTGCATACAGGCCGAGAGAGATGGCGGCATTGTGGGCCAGAAGCTGCCCCATGCTCGGATCGAGTCCATTGTCAAGCGTGTAGGAATAATACTCTACATATGTGGCCCAGCCTTCCGAATAGCTGGAGAAGGACAGAATCTTCCGAAGATCACAGGTGTTATTGCTGATAAAGTAAACATTTTGATATAGATGGCCCGGATAGCCTTCATGAGCCAGTGTCGGAAATAAATCTTCATTCTGAAATCTGGTGCCGCCGTTAATGTAAATGACATTATCCTGGTAACGGTCCAGCGGAGGCACAAGGTAAAATGCAGGACTTAAGGAACCCTCCAGCGCTTTTGGAACGTATTTGACCTTATAGCTGCATTCGGGAAGCGTGGGAAAATCTTTGGAAATCTGCCCTTTTAAGGCCTCCAGAATTTCATCTGGCTTTGTATACTGGAATGCATAGGTATCCAGGGCATCGACCAGCTCGGGATGAGTCTGCACGATTTCTCCCAATGCCTTTAGATCAGAATTTAACTGTTTCTCAATTGCCTTCTGAAGCTTTTCAACGCTGTCATAGGAGGTTGCCGTGTTGGATTTTACAAGATATTCAAAATATTCCTTTCCCTGTGGAAATTCACTCAATCCTTTTTCATTAGTCCCTGTTCCCATCAGCGAAGTGATCCCGTCAATGAGGTTCTTATAGGCGGGGATAAAATGATCTTTTAATACCGCAAGGTTTTGCTCTTTATATGCAGCCTTTTCTTCCGGTGATGCATCGGTAAGAGCGTCAACCCGTTCGTTAAAGGTCTCCGCCAGGAAACTGTGGTCCGGTTGAATTAAGTAGGCCTCACAGGACTGAAGAACATGGTCGGCGGCGGTGTCACACATGAAAAGTCCTGCCTCCGATTTTTCCTTCTCAAATTCCAGAATCTGTCCATAATATGTATCAATCGTGGACAGCAGGGCCAGGTAGTGATCTACGTCCTTTTTACTGTAAAAGGTGTATTCGGCCAAAAGGATAGGGAGCTGTGCCTGAATGCCGATCGTGCTGGTTAAGGGCTGTGCATAGAGTTCCAGGCCTTCCGAAGATAGTTCCGTCTCAAGATAAGAGGAGAGAATCTTGTAGGTGAGTTTCTGCTCCTTAGTCAGCTTTTTTATATCGATGGAGCCAAGCGCTTTCTTCAAATCCTGCATTTCACCGTAGTTTTTCTTCATGTTGCCCAGAGAAAATTCTCCAAAAGTATCAGGAACTTCTGTGATGCCGCGTGAAGCTGGATCAGCCAGCGTGTAATGAAGATCAAGGCCAGAATTCTTAAGTTCTTCTTTGAAAATAGTCTGAGTGAGGGCGTCAAATTGATTCTGGACGCTCACATTTTCCGATTTGTACTGTTCGTACTGGGCGGAAGACGTTTCAGACGGTGCTGGTGTCTTTGGTCCCGCGCAGGCCGCCAGCATGGAGGCCGAGAGAAGAATGGCCAGCAGACGGCGAGCCTGTTTTACATGTTTGTTTGTCATAATTATTCCTCCAATATTCACTATTATAATTATATGGAGAAAAAGAGAACTCATGAGTTAAAGTTTGACGAAAAACAACGTGTTTTTCAGTTTTATCGGGATTTATAACCAGTTTCCCGCTTGACAAACCGGATGGAAACTATTACACTAAGAGTTACAAATCCAGTTTATATAGGAATGCAGAGAAAAGAAGAGTAAGAAGAGCGCTTCATGTGCAGAGACTCCCGGGAGCTGAAAAGGGAGCTTGAGGTCCTTCCCAACATGGTCTTGGAGCAGCAGAGCCGAAGTGGCGGTTACCGCCTTTAAGCTTTGACGGTCACACCCGTTATCGTGTCAGACTGTAATCCCCGTTTTAGACGGGAGCGCAGCCTAAGAGGTCCGTGTCGTGAGAGACGGATAAATTAAAGTGGTAACACGGGAAATATTCCGTCTTTAAGTGTCCTGAAAGGATATTTACAGGCGGTTTTTTATTTCACAAAAAAACAGGTCCCATGAAATAAAAACGCTTGCCGGATACTTTATTCTTTTCAGTAATGAAATGCAGTTAGTTATAAAATGTACAGGAGGGAAAAACAATGTGTAAAGATTGTAAGAAAGAACCATATTATATTACCACTGCCATTGCCTATGCGTCGGGAAAACCACACATCGGTAATACGTATGAGGCAGTGCTTGCGGATGCGATTGCCCGGTTTAAGAGAGCCGAAGGGTATGATGTATTTTTCCAGACAGGAACAGATGAGCATGGTCAGAAGATAGAGGAAAAAGCCGAGGCAGCAGGTATAACACCACAGGAATTCGTAGATCATGCCGCAGGGCAGATCAAGACGATCTGGGATCTGATGAACACTTCCTATGATAAGTTTATTCGTACAACGGATAAGGATCATGAGGCCCAGGTACAGAAAATTTTCAAAAAGCTGTATGATCAGGGGGATATTTATAAAGGCTATTATGAGGGACTTTACTGTACTCCGTGTGAATCTTTTTTTACGGAATCCCAGTTGGTTGACGGCAAATGTCCGGACTGTGGCCGTGAAGTTAAGCCGGCGAAGGAAGATGCGTATTTCTTCCGTATGAGTAAGTACGCAGACCGCCTGATTAATCATATCAATGAGCATCCGGAGTTTATTCAGCCAGTATCCAGGAAGAATGAGATGATGAACAATTTCCTCCTTCCAGGACTTCAGGATCTTTGTGTATCCAGAACGACATTTAGCTGGGGAATTCCGGTGACCTTCGACCCGAAGCACGTAACCTATGTATGGCTTGACGCTCTGACTAACTATATAACTGGAATTGGATATGACTGTGATGGAAACAGCAGTGCGCAGTTTGCGAAATTCTGGCCAGCAGACCTTCATCTGATTGGAAAGGATATCATTCGCTTCCACACTATTTACTGGCCGATCTTCTTAATGGCTCTTGACCTGCCGCTTCCGAAGCAGGTATTTGGCCATCCGTGGCTGCTTCAGGGCGACGGTAAGATGAGTAAATCCAAAGGAAATGTCCTCTATGCAGACACTCTGGTAGATTTCTTCGGCGTGGATGCCGTAAGGTATTTTGTTCTTCATGAGATGCCATTTGACAATGATGGCGTGATCTCCTGGGAGCTGATGGTAGAGCGTATGAATTCTGATCTGGCTAATATCCTTGGAAATCTGGTCAACCGTACAATTTCCATGTCTAATAAATACTTTGGCGGCGTGGTCAACAATGCAGGCGATACGGAGGCGGTAGACGACGATTTAAAAGCAGTCGTGCTGGACGAAGTGAAAAAGGCCCGCGAAAAGATGGAGAAGCTTCGTGTGGCGGATGCCATTACGGAAATCTTTAACATATTCAGGAGAAGCAATAAATATATTGATGAGACGACACCCTGGGTTCTGGCGAAAGATGAAGCGAAAAAGGGCCGTTTAGAGACCGTGCTCTATAATCTGACAGAGGCCATTACTATTGGAGCATCTCTGCTGGAATCCTTTATGCCGGATACTTCCGCAAAGATTCTGGAGCAGCTTCATACTGAGAAACGCAGTCTGGAGCAGATGGATCAGTTTGGATTTTACCCATGTGGAAATCATGTGACAGATAAACCGGAAATCCTCTTTGCCCGTATGGATATCAAAGAGGTAATGGAGAAAGTAGAGGCCATGCAGGCTGCCTCGGCTGTTGGAACCGCACAGGAAGGCGCTGGTGAAGAGACGGGAGCGGACGCTCATGAGGTTATCGATATTGAGGCAAAGCCGGAGATTACCTATGATGACTTTGCGAAGCTGCAGTTTCATGTAGGTGAAATAATCGCTTGTGAGGCAGTGGCAAAGTCGAAGAAGCTTCTTTGTTCCCAGGTTCGTATCGGAAGCCAGGTAAAGCAGATTGTGAGCGGAATTAAAGCGCACTATACTCCGGAAGAGATGGTAGGCAAGAAGGTTATGGTAGTCGTAAACTTAAAGCCTGCGAAGCTGGCGGGAGTACTGTCTGAGGGCATGCTTTTGTGTGCAGAGGACGCGGAAGGCAATTTATCCCTTATGGTACCGGAAAAAACGATGCCTGCGGGAGCAGAAATCTGTTAATAGAGTAGAAAGTTGGGGCTGGGTTCCGGGAATCCGGCCCCAGTAGTCTATGAAAGGAGTATGGATGGAGCAGACTTCAGCAAAATATGGAGCCGGCGAACAGTCAGGTGGAATTTCGGGAAATACACTTAAGATGGTTGCGATTGTTACCATGCTTATTGATCATATCGGAGCGGGAATTGTGGAACCATATCTTAATATGAACATGGTAGTGATGGAAGGAAATGAGTTGCTTAGCCGCCTCTATTACCTGGATATTGGGCTGCGCATCATTGGAAGAGCTGCCTTTCCGATTTTCTGCTTCCTGCTGGTGGAAGGATTTCTCCACACACATAATGTGAAAAAATACGGGAGCCGTCTGCTTCTGTTCAGTCTGATCTCGGAGATTCCATTTGATCTGGCATTCTTTGGTACCTGGTTTTATCCGGCATATCAGAACGTTTATATCACACTTTTTATTGGCCTGGTGGTCCTGGTTGGATACCGGCGCTGGGAGTATGACGCGGTTAAGAAAATGTTAGTAATGGCGGCTGGATGTGCGGCGGCTTATCTGCTGAGATGCGATTATGATATCAGCGGTATACTGATGATTGTTATTCTATATGAATTCCGGAGAAATAAACGGTATCAGGTGCTTGCGGGCGGACTTATGGCGGGGCTGGAAAGCATCAGCTTTTTTGGAGCGGCAGTGCTGGCATTTATTCCAATCAGCATGTATAATGGTACGAGAGGACGGATAAATTTAAAATATTTTTTTTATTGGTTTTATCCGGTCCATATAATGGTATTATATCTGATTCAGCTCCTGGTTGTCAGGTGACAGGCTCGTTGTGTCAGCGCGGGCGGAACTGGGTTTAGAGATATGAGGGAAGAAAATGATGATATTTGATACACATGCTCATTATGACGATGAGCAGTTTGACGAGGACCGGGAGGAACTCCTTGCTTCCATGCAGGCATATGGAGTGGAAGCGGTTACTAATATTGGGGCCAGCCTTGCTAGCTCACAAAATACGATTGAACTGACAAAGAAGTATCCGTTTGTCTATGGCGCTATAGGCGTCCATCCCAATGAGGTCGACGAACTGAATGAGGATGGTATTGCCTGGCTGAAAGAAAATTCCGCTCTGCCGAAAATCGTGGCTGTCGGTGAGATTGGTCTCGATTATTACTGGGATGAGCCGGGGCGGGAGGTTCAGAAAAAGTGGTTTCTTCGTCAGCTGGAGCTGGCTCGGGAAGTAAAGCTTCCAGTGGTAATTCACAGCCGCGATGCTGCGAAAGATACGCTGGATATTATGAAGTCATTTCATGCAGAGAATCTCGGCGGAGTGATTCACTGCTTCTCCTATACGAAGGAGATGGCGCGGGAATACTTAAATATGGGTTTCTATCTGGGAATCGGCGGAGTCGTAACCTTCAAAAACGCAAAGAAGCTGAAGGAAGTAGTGGAATATATGCCGATGGAGCAGATGGTTTTAGAGACAGACTGCCCCTACCTATCGCCTGTTCCAAACCGTGGTAAACGCAACTCATCGCTGAATCTCCCATATGTGGTGGAGGAAGTGGCCCGCTTAAAAGAGATATCGGTGGACGAGGTAATAGAAATCACAAACAGAAACGCGAAAACAATGTACAGGCTTTAATGGAGGGCGCGAATGGCGACACTGGGAAACCCCCAAAAGACGATAGAGATCATACAGAAATATGAATTTGCATTTCAGAAAAAATTCGGCCAGAATTTCCTGATCGATACCCATGTGCTGGAGAAGATTATAGCGGCTGCGGGTGTGACGGAGGACGACTGCGTGCTGGAGATTGGACCGGGAATCGGGACTATGACGCAGTATCTGGCGGAACATGCCAGAAGCGTTGTAGCGGTGGAGATCGATAAGAATCTGATTCCAATTCTTCAGGAGACACTGAAGGAGTATGAGAACATCACCATAATCAACGACGATATCTTAAAGGTTGACATAAATAAACTGACAGAGGAATATAATGGTGGACGGCCGATTAAGGTGGTTGCCAATCTTCCATATTATATTACGACACCAATTATTATGGGGCTCTTCGAAGGAGGGGTTCCCATCGACAATATTACCGTCATGGTTCAGAAAGAAGTGGCGGAACGTATGCAGGTAGGGCCGGGATCTAAGGACTATGGAGCGTTGTCGCTGGCGGTGCAGTACTATGCTGACGCCTATATTGTGGCAAATGTGCCGCCCAACTGTTTTATTCCGAGACCGGGGGTTGGATCAGCAGTAATCAGGCTGACAAGGCATAAAGAACCACCGGTAGAAGTGGATGATCCGAGGCTGATGTTTAAGCTCATACGTGCGTCCTTTAATCAAAGGCGTAAAACGCTGCAGAATGGGCTGAATAATTCGCCGGAACTGCCTTTTGCCAAAGATGAGATCGCAGATGCCATAGAGAGTCTGGGTGTCACTCCTCAGATACGCGGTGAGGCGCTGACACTGAAACAGTTTGCAGATTTAAGCAACTATTTTACACGTAACAGGGGGTAATATGTCAGATTCACTCATTACAAAAAAAGCGATTGCCGCAGCGCTGAAACAGGTTTGCAGGGAAAAGCCGTTTGATAAGATATCGATCGCGGATATTACCGCAGTATGCGGATTGAACCGTCAGACGTTTTATTATCATTTTCAGGATAAATATGAACTGCTCAGCTGGATCTATTATAACGAGAACTTTTCTAAGATCACAGAGGATATTACCTTCGATAACTGGGATCAGAAAATTCTGGAGATGCTTCAGATTATGGAAAAAGAAAAGTGGTTTTATGTAAATACACTGAAAGAGCAGGAACACACATTTGAGAGTTATTTATTTGAGATGGCCAAAGCCCTGTTTTCAGAGGCCATTGCCAGATTGGATGAGAATAATCATTTAAATGATATGGAACGGGAGTTCGATGCCGAGTTTTATGCGTATGGTATTTGCGGAGTCATCGTTTCCTGGACCCAGAGTGGAATGAGAATAAAACCGGAAGTTGTGGCGGAACACTTAAGGAGCCTGGCCAAGGATACAGAGCGGATCGGTTATATCCGAAGCCAGGGTATTATTTAAGAAATCTTATCCATGATATAACTAATGCAATCTTCCATTGAGGAAGTCTTAATCAGCTGGAGCAGTTCATCGTATTTCATGCGGCACTCACACGGGGAAGTATTGAACTTGTTTAAAAGTTCCTCGATGTTGCGGGCCGTCCGTTCCGGTGATTTTTTGCTGTTTCTTAAAAAATGGAAGAGCGCCGTTTTGAACACGGATTCTCTTAGATGTTCCTGCATGTTTGCATACATGACAATCCCCCCTGACTAATATGACTCTGTAATTGAATGCGGTAATCTGACTCTATTGTAGAAGATGAGAATCGATTTATCGATAGACAAAATAGAAAAAATGTCTGGTTTTGCGACACCGTATTGACGGTGTCGTTTTTTTTGACATTAAAAATTTCATGTATGGTGACAGGCCAGATGAAGTATGCTAATATTAGGCTATGAACAGTAACCGATTGACGAGGTAAGAAAGGAAACGGATATGAAGAAAAAAAATGGACTGGGAAAAGCGATTGTCTGGGGCGCGGCAGCAGCGGCAGCCGGTGTAGCGGCAAAAAAAGCGTATGATAATTCTAAAAAGAAACAGGAAGAGAAAGTAGATAACGTATCGGATCAGGTTATGGAGAACCGCAGCTATGAGGGAAAGAACGCCTATTTTGTTGGCGGCGGACTCGGAAGCATGGCAGGCGCGGCGTATTTAATCCGTGACTGTAAGTTCCCGGCAGAGCAGATCACAATCTATGAGGGAATGCATATTCTCGGCGGCAGCAATGATGGAATCGGTACTCCGGAAGGCGGATTTGTATGCCGCGGCGGCAGAATGTTAAACGAAGAGACGTATGAGAATTTCTGGGAGTTATTTGGCTCAATCCCATCACTCAATAATCCTGACAGAAGTGTGACTGAGGAGATATTGAATTTCGATCACGCTCATCCTACACATGCAAAGGCCCGGCTGGTGGATAAGGATGGAAACATTCTTGATGTGAGAAGCATGGGATTCACTCAGGAAGAGCGAATGGCCTTGCTGAAACTGATGAACACACCGGAAGATAAACTGGATGATATGACAATCGAGCAGTGGTTTGCGGACATGCCTCATTTCTTTACTACGAATTTCTGGTATATGTGGCAGACGACCTTTGCTTTCCAGAAATGGAGCAGTCTGTTTGAATTCCGCCGTTATATGCGCCGGATGATTCTGGAGTTTTCGAGAATTGAGACGCTGGAAGGCGTGACGAGAACCCCGTTAAACCAGTATGACAGTGTAATTAAGCCACTGGAAACATATTTGAGAGATAAGGGTGTTAATTTTATCGAAAACTGTACGGTGACAGATATTGATTTTGCAGATGGAGACGGAATTACTGCAAAAACACTGCATCTGGATGATAACGGAGAAGAGAAAACTGTTGAAATCCAAGCGGGTGATATCTGTATTATGACTAATGCGTGTATGACAGACAGTGCAACTTTGGGTGATCTCCATACACCTGCTCCGGAACCGGAATTAAAGCCTATTTCGGGTGAACTCTGGAGCAAGGTGACGATGAAAAAGCCAGGACTGGGAAATCCGGAACCGTTCTTTGGAGACGTACATGAGACAAACTGGGAGAGCTTTACTGTGACAAGCCGTGGTAATAAGCTGTTAAAAATGATCGAGGATTTAACCGGCAACGTACCGGGAAGCGGCGCCCTGATGACATTTAAAGACTCTAATTGGCTGATGAGCATAGTTATAGCAGCGCAGCCACACTTTATTAATCAGCCAATGGATGAGACGATATTCTGGGGTTATGGCCTGTATACGGATCATGTGGGCGATTATGTGAAGAAACCGATGAAGGACTGTACGGGGGAAGAAATGCTGACAGAACTTCTTCATCATCTGCATATGGAGGACCATATCGATGAGATCATGGCCGATGTGGTCAATGTTATTCCATGTATGATGCCTTATGTAGATGCCCAGTTCCAGCCGCGTAAGATGACCGACCGTCCGAACGTGGTACCGGAGGGCTCTACTAACTTCGCCATGATCAGTCAGTTCGTAGAGATTCCGGATGACATGGTATTTACAGAAGAGTACTCCGTGCGTGCAGCCAGAATCGCTGTATATACTTTGATGGACGTGGACAAGACGATCTGTCCTGTTACACCATATGTAAAGGATCCAAAGGTACTTTTAAAAGCAGTACAGACGGCATACCGTTAATTGTAGGAAAAAGCCGGGAAGCAGAGAAATTCAGTTTCCCGGCTTTTTAATTGCTCTATTTTTTAATATTTCCACGAATCTTCCAAAAAATGAAAGGATTTTACCTTGAGTTTCCGCAAATTGTAATTGAAAAATGAATATAGTAATCAAAGGTGCCAATCTGCCGTTTTTTGAAATGCTGGCGAGTGGCAGAATAATGAGTAGAGGCACTTTAACAAGCCCCGCCGGAAC
>OKVD01000080.1_pt1 | contig 89029 bp, 70 predicted proteins | sample 1606881 | NCBI WGS metagenome assembly OKVD01 (sample SAMN03281011, study PRJEB24777) | human gut metagenome | isolation source: fecal sample PR176 from 1 month old male Indian infant, caesarean delivered... | place: Singapore | collected 2006-01-13
ATTGTAAGTTTACTTTAGTTAATACCGAATCATAAACGGTGGAACGCCGTGTGCGGTGAAAGTCGCACGCACGGTGTGGAGCGGGGGAAAATCCGAAGATAACTTCAAAGGATTACCTATCGCTATCTAAAGGACTGGATCAGCTGCGTCCGGGCGGAATCATGGCCGTTATCACGTCGTCAGGAACCATGGACAAAATTAATTCACATGCCAGAACATATTTTGCAGAAAGAGCACACCTTTTAGGTGCAATCAGACTTCCTGACAATGCATTTAAAGCGAATGCCGGTACAACAGTTACGACAGATGTTTTATTCTTTCAAAAAAATAATGGGACTCCAGAACCCAATCCATTATGGCTTCATTCAAAGAAAAATATTCCGGATGACGCACCTTTGATGGTCGGTGATATTGTATCGTATACTTCTGTATATTGGGACAAAACACAAAGAAAAATAATTTCAGAAGAGAGTGAATGTACGATTTTATCGAAAAAAACAGATCCGCATAATGAAATGGTGTTCTGTAAAATCAAAGGCATTACGGAAGAAGCGGATATAGAAACCGTACTTGAGTCGAATTTAAGACTGATCCAGCGCGGGGAGCCAACATATACCTGCAATCAGTATTTTCAAGAACATCCGGAAATGGTTCTTGGAAAACTGACAGTTGAATCAGGACCATTTGGAGAGAAATTGACCTGCCGGGATATAGAAGATGGAAATTCCCTACAGGAAAAGTTCAGTCATGCAGCTGCAAATATCAAAGGACAGATTCTTCCTGCTTATGTGGAGAAGCGGGAAACGGAAGAAAAGACGGAAGAAACAATAGCAGCGGATCCGTCAATAAAAAATTATTCTTATGCAGTGATTAATGATGAAATTTACTTCCGTCAAGATTCTTTGTGTTATAAACAGAATTTTTCCGGTGAAGGAAAGGCAAGAGTCCGTGCTTTGATTGATTTAAAGGAAGCAGGATACGCGCTTTTAAATATGGAACTTGAGGATCGGTCAAACGATGCAATTCAGGGGCAGATGCGGCTCCTGAATGAAAAGTATGACAGGTTTGTTGCGTCTTATGGACGGATTAACTCAAAAGAAAACCAGATTTTCAGACCAGATGCTTCTTCTGGTTTCGTCCGGGCATTAGAGGTTTGCAGTGATGATGGAAAATTCAGCCGGAAAGCAGATTTATTCAGCAAAAGAACTGTGACCCCTCATATTCGGATTGAATCAGTGGAAAGCGCAAATGAGGCATTGGTGGCGTCACTTTCCGAAAAAGGGCAGGTTGACCTTAATTACATGGCAAAGCTTATGGGAAATGGAGAATCGCCTGAGACGGTTGTAAGCAAATTACATGGGATTATTTTTCGGGATCCGGCACAGATACGGGAAGATGATGCCTATAGCGGCTATGTGACAGCAGATGCATATTTATCTGGCAATATAAGAAATAAATTAAATATAGCGCGGGAAATGGCGCAGCATGATACGGAGTATCAGCTGAATGTGGAGCGGCTGGAAGAAGCAATGCCGAAGCCACTGGAAGCCGTTGAAATTGACGTCCGGCTTGGGGCAACATGGATTAAACCAGAATATGTGGAAGCGTTTATGCAGGAAAAATTTCAGATTCCACAATGGAGATTTTCGGCTACAATTTCCAAAGCAGATGATGTACGGGTAAGTTATGACCCGGTTAGCGTGGAATGGCATATCAATAATAAGAGGATTGGCAAAGACATGCCTCTCGCTGTATCTAAGTATGGAACAAAGCGGAAAAATGGGCTGGAAATTTTGGAGAATTCTTTAAATCTTAGAGATTCGAAGGTGTATGACCGTGTGCTCGATGCAGATGGAAGAGAAAAGTCTGTTCTTAATAAAAAGGAAACAACGCTGTGTAATACAAAAGCAGAACAGATAAAAAGTGATTTTGAGAGCTGGATTTTTAATGATCCGGAACGCCGTGCAGACTTAGTAAAAACTTATAATGAGCAGTTTAACAATGCCCGCTCACGGTCGTTTGACGGCAGCTTTTTACAGTTTCCAGGAATGAACCCGGAGGTGAACCTGCGGAGTCATCAGAAAAATGCGGTTGCCCGTACCTTGTTTGGTGGGAATACCCTTCTGGCTCATGTGGTTGGGGCTGGAAAAACATATACTATGGCAGCAAGTGCTATGGAAGCAAAACGAATTGGAATTTCTCATAAATCACTTTTTGTAGTACCGAACCATTTAACAGAACAGTGGGGAAATGAATTTTTGGCATTATACCCGGCGGCAAATATCCTTGTAGCAAGAAAAGAAGATTTTCTTCCGGATAAGCGTAAGATGTTCTGCTCAAAAATTGCTACGGGAGATTATGATGCTGTTATCATTGGGCATAGTCAATTTGAGCGAATTCCGCTTTCACCGGAACGGCAGAGATATTATGTCGAAAAGCAAATTGACGCCATTACAAAGACGATAGCAGAAGCAAAAGAGCAGAAAGGGGAAGCTTTTACTATAAAGCATCTGGAAAAGACTCAAAAGAAGTTATCTGCAAAGTTAGAAAAGCTGAATAGCACAGTACAAAAAGATGATGTTGTGACCTTTGAGCAGCTTGGTATAGACAGGCTGTATGTTGATGAGAGCCATTATTACAAAAACCTGTATTTGTATACGAAAATGTCAAATGTTGCTGGTGTACAGCAAACGGAAGCAGGTAAGTCTTATGATATGTATATGAAATGTCAATACATAGATGAGATTACCAAAGGAAAGGGGATTACATTTGCCACAGGTACGCCGATATCTAATTCCATGACTGAATTGTATACCAATATGCGTTACCTTCAAGCTGGGCTACTGAAAGATTACGGACTGGATCAGTTTGATGCTTGGGCAGCTAATTTTGGAAATGTAGTTACTGCTGTAGAGCTGGCTCCGGAAGGAAGTGGGTATAGGGCTAAAAAACGGTTCTCCAGTTTCTTTAATATCCCGGAATTGATGAATTTATGGCATGAAGCAGCTGACGTACAGACAGCAGATATGCTGAATCTTCCGGTGCCGAAAGCGCATGTCTTTAATGTACAGACACAGCCATCAAAACTACAGAAAGATATGGTAGCTGCACTTTCGGATCGGGCGGATGCAATCAGAAACCAGAAGGTAGAACCATCAGAGGACAACATGCTGAAGGTTACAAATGATGGACGAAAATTGGCACTTGACCAGCGCCTGATTCATCCTGATATGCCGGATATGGAAAATTCTAAGGTGAATACCTGCGTAAACATTGCTTTTTCTATTTGGGAGCGCACAAAAAGCCAGCATTCCACACAAATGATTTTTTGTGACCTTTCTACACCGAAAGAAGATGGTTCATTTAATGTATATGATGATATTAAGGAAAAACTAATTATAAAAGGAATTCCGGTAAAAGAGATTGCCTTTATCCATGAGGCAAAAACGGAAGTACAGAAAGAACGGTTATTTGCGAAGGTTCGGAAGGGCGAGATTCGTTTCCTGATCGGTTCTACGTTAAAAATGGGAGCAGGAACTAATGTTCAGGATCATTTGATTGCGCTTCATCATTTAGATGTTCCGTGGCGTCCGTCAGATATAGAGCAGAGAGAAGGAAGAATCGTTCGTCAGGGCAATTTAAATCCGGAGGTGGAAATTTACAGATATGTAACCGTAGACACATTTGATGCATATATCTGGCAGCTGATAGAAAACAAACAGAAGTTTATTTCCCAGGTTATGACCTCTAATTCACCTGTCCGCAAATGTGCAGATGTTGATGATTCCGCATTGTCTTATGCAGAGGTTAAGGCATTAGCTACAGGAAATCCGGAACTCAAGGAAAAAATGGAGCTGGATATTTCGGTCGCAAAATTGAAATTGGAACGTGCGGCATATGAAAGTGAGCATTACCACCTCCAGGATGAGTGTACGTTTCGACTTCCTGAAAAAATCGCAGCTTTAAAAGCTAGGATTAAAGGAATGGAAAATGATATCGCATATTTCCAGGAACATAAGCCGAGTGATACACAGCAATTCTCTATTAACGTGGAAAATCAGGTTTATACAGAGAGGGCAGCTGCAGCGGAAGCGTTGATTGCAGCGGCAAGAAAAAATTGTACTTTCTATAGTAAAGCAGTTGAGGTTGGAAATTATATCGGGTGGCCGCTGAATGCCCGTATGGAGTATGGGGGTGGCGGAGCAGATAAATATACCTTAACGATACAAGGCAAAGTAGCCCATCAGTTTGATATGAGCCAGAATGCGGCTGCTAATCTTGCTAATATGACGAGAATATTAAATATGATGCCTGAACGTTTGGAAAAATTAGAAACAGATTATAAAGATACGGTTCAGGCATTGGAAGCGGCAAAGGCAGAAGCTGAACGACCTTTCGAAAAAGAAGAATTATATCAGGAGCAGCTGATGCGGTTAAAAGAATTGGATGAAAAGTTAAACATCTCGGAAAATGCAGATTCGGCGTTAATGGCTGCGGCGGAAGAGCCAGAAAACAATAATCCGACAGAATTTGTAGACTTTGGAAGTCTGGATGAAAAGATGGAAAGATGGAATGTATTTGAAAATTATCAGTCTGAACAGTATGAGGATACAGGCGAGGCATTGCCGAAAGCTGAAATTGCAGAAGTAAATACAAAAGATGTTGATGAAACGAAAGAAAATCAAGACACACAAAATCAGGAAGATAAGATAGAAGAGAGTAAGGAGGAACGCAATAGAGATAAGGAAAGTAAGTATCAACTAGAATTTTCTACGCTTGGCAATGGGATTACAGTATGGAATCGTCTGGCACCAATAGTATCTTCGCCATTAGATAAACAGCATATGGTAGCTGATTATGAAACTGTAGCTTATATTTCTCCAGACGGAAAAATTGTTACATTTTTTGAGGATAAAAACAAACTGCCGATGGAAGTCTGCAATCAAATCACAGAAAAAGCCAAGGAGCAGGAAGAAAGGTATGACCCAAAGCAAGTAAAGGTTGCATCAGTTGAAGGTTCCAAGGATATTTCAAACAAACCGGCTGAAGAAATTTTAAATTTGCCTGGTATAGAAAATGCAAAATTTATGAGCGAGGGATTTTACCGGCGTTATCCTGCACATGGAATAGATTCTGGAGATTTTTATAGTGTGGGAACATCTTCTTATAACGAAGCACTGGATTTATATCTTTCTGTGGAGACGGATTCAGATCGTTTCGCAAAGCTGTATGTGATTGCTAAGAATGAATCGGCTGCCCAGAATATTTATCAGATTAGTGAGGAGCAGGCAGAGTATCTCGCGTATCATGAAGTGCTCCACAAATATGGCCAGGAGGAAACACTGATTGAGCCTATGGTTAAAATTGGCTGGTCTGAAAGTGCTGCTTTCCAAGATGGTGAGGTGCTTTCGCTTCATGAAGCCGAAATACGCTTTGCGGCTTATGATGAGGCGCAGAACGAAATAAGGGACTATGCTGGTGAAGATGATGAGTTTAACTTTGGATATTATGAAAAAACAAAATTTTATGTGATTTGGGAAACGTCTGGAAAGCTGTCATATTATGAAGGGCGTTATGACTTGGGAGATGGTGATGGCGGACTGCTGAACCATATTTATGAGAGCCAACGTTATGATGCAGAAGAAGATAAATCATTTGCTGCCAGAGCCAGTATTTACGGTCAGGATGAGGCAATTCGCTACAAGAATGCAGCACAGGATTTTATCAATAGGACGTTGCCGGTTCTGCAGACGTACCTTCGCTATGAAATTAAAGCCACAGAGCCAGATAATCCGAAAACAGAGTATCAGATTTTTGACCGTTTCGCAAAGCAAATGTCGGAAGAAAAGTACATATATTTCAATTCGCCAAAAGAAGCGAAAGAATATTTGGAATCAAATACCGGTTCTGTACAGGATATGTTACAGCATCATGTTGTGCAAGAGACGCAAATAGAAAAGGAAAAGGATGCTTTTCTAAGGGAAAAAATAGAGATTGCTTTAAGCATGTACTATAGCGAGAGGGATAAAATTTTAAAATTAGCAGATACGATGGGGTATATTCCTGACACAAATGGTAAAATGCAGCGGATATTAGCTTTGGAAGACAGCGATGAGAAGGCAGGGGAAGCACTCCAGAAAGTAGAGAACAAATTCTCCTATATTGCAAATGGAAAGACTATAGCGGAAGGGCTTACATTGGAACAGGCTCTTTTAAAATATGTGATTGACTATAGTATGGGAGCTAAAGGTAATTATGAAATTATGCATGATTCCACTTGCCCAATCAATTTTGTTAAAAATGTGCGAGGAAAATTAGTTATGCCAGTGGAAGAGATAGACAAGTATTTTTCATTAAATCAGCAGCCTGATTTTAGAAAGGTGTTGTCAACGGCTGCTGGAAAAGTTCAGATGCTCCATGTCGCAGATCCATATAATGCTTTGCAGTTGCCGTTTGACCAGTACGCTGCACATGAAAGCGATAATCCCTGGAAGAATCCTAATGCAATGTATTCAATAGCAGGGATTCATATGACGGAATATCAGAGACAGCAGCTGGATGATTTGAACCACGAATGCGGACATTTTCTTAGTTCCGATGAAGTTCGGTTAATTGCTTCAGGAAAAAGTGAGAAGCTACATGGAAACCTGCAGGACAGCCCTGCTATTAGAAAAAAAGCCGAGGAATTAGAAGAGGTAACATCAAAATTTAAAATCTATACAGAAGAAAATAATTACCATGAACGAGATATGGAGGAAAATCTCTGTGCAGAATAAGAAAGAAGAGGTGAAGTGAATGCAGGAGGATACTGATAAGACGTTACAGCCAACATGGATTTTTAATATGGATGATATTATAGTACATTCCTATGCGCCGGATAAAATCCGAGTTAATGGGGTATGTCTTGCGTTGGGGCTGATGTTTGCATTATATAGCAGCCAGTCGTATCAATTTGACTATTTGATGATCCGGCGCAGTAAGAATCAGATTTTAAAAGAACCATTGATTTATAAAGATGCTAGAAAACTCATTATGAAGGAAGTGTGTCAGGATATTGAAACATATATGAATGGGGACTTCGAAAGTGTGTATGTTCAGATTACGGTTCCTGAAACCGATATCCATATTGGCGGAACGTTTTGGAATCTTGACCGTAATTTTCGCTCCTTCAGCGTTGCATACCATGTAACAGATACGGTGGATACACAGCATATCAGTAAATTTATTACTCAAGTATATGATACGTTTGTCCATAACTACGAGACAATTATGAGAAAAATGGAATTACCGGCTGCTGTGTAATATCAGGAATTGAATGCGAATATATTAAGAGCCTCTTCTATTATTTGTAGGAGCGGCTCTCAATAGTTGGGCGATTCGTGGAAAGGTGACTTTTGTTATGATAGATGAAAAAATATTGTTGGAAATGTCGAAGGGACTGCTAGAAATGGCATACAGAAAAAATTTGATTACATCTAGTGAACTTAATAAAGCGAAAGAAATGGTAAAAATGAAAAAAGAAGAAAAAATTAGCAGCAAAATGACGGATTTTCCATGTTAAAATTATAAGAGTATCTTTAATAACAAAGGAGGAAAATCGTATTGAACCAAAGAAGAATAGTAGCTATTTACGCCAGGGTATCTTCTGAAAAGGAAGCCCAGCTGTATGCATTAGAGAATCAGAAACAATATTATGAGGAAATTTTGGACGGAAGGCCTGAATGGACTTTATATAAAATGTATGTAGATGAAGGGCTGTCTGGGACGATGACAAACAAGCGTGTCAATTTCCTTCAGATGATTGAGGATGCAAAAGAAGGGTTGTTTGATTTGATTATTACGCGTGAAGTGTCGAGGTTTGCCAGAAATACGGTAGATACCCTCACGTATACAAGAAAACTGAAGAGCGTTGGGGTCGAGGTGTACTTCACAGAAGATAATATCTGGACATTAAATGATGAAGATGGGGAGTTAAAGCTTACCATTATAGCAACCTTAGCGCAGAATGAAAGTAAAAAAATCTCTGTCCGTTCTAAAGCAGGACAACACATCTCATATCTTAACGGCGTGTTATACGGAACTGGAAATATTCTTGGATATGAGAGAGTGGGAAGAAATCTTGTTGTAAATGAAAAACAGGCAGAAGTGGTAAGAACGGTATTTGACCTGTACATTAACGGAATGGGAACAAGAAAGATATGCTTTGAATTAGAACGTAGGGGATATGCCAGCTCCAGCGGATTAACCAAATGGCAGCCAGGAACAATATCAGCTATACTACGCAATTCATTTTATTGTGGAAAGATTGTATATAGAAAAAGCTATGTACCGGATTACCTGAATCATAAAGTGAAAATCAATCGCGGGGAGATAGAACAAATTGTAGTGGAGGGCACACATCAGCCTCTAATCAGCGTTGAAATATTTGAAAAGGCGCAGAGAATATTACAATCGAAAACGTCATATCAAAGAAATATTGGAAAAGGGCAAAAAAGAAGTGAGGATGTTTGGGTTAGAAAAGTGAGATGCTGCTGTGGAAGAACACTTGCAAGGCGGACGTGGCATAGAAAAAAAGATGATGGAACAGGACAGATTACTTATCGGTGCCGTTCTCAAATAGAAACGGGTTCTATTGCAACAAGAAAAAATAATGGTCTAAGTATAGAAGGAATTTGTGATACACCTTGGGTACAGCGGTGGAAACTTGAGGCGATGCTATATGTGCTATTTAAGCATATTTGGCAATATCGTGATACGATTATAGAAAATGCCGTTGCAGCATTGAAGGAAGCGCTTACGCCTGGTAAAACAAAAACTGTGAATGTAGAGCAGCAATTGGCTGGCTTGGAACAGCAAGAGGGTAGACTGCTGGATTTGTATCTGGATGGGATGCTTACAAAAGAGCAATATATAAATAAAAAACAAAAAATAGAAAATGAAATAAAAATATTGCAAAGCAAGGCAAACAGTGGTAATATAGGAAGTGTAGAGGAGATTACCTCACGGATACAAACAATAAGCAGTTTGTTTAAAGTGTATTTTAACGAAAATGGCCCACAGATACCTGAAGAGATAATTGATGTTTTTGTAGAGCGGGTTATAGTTCATAAAGAATACTTTGAATGGCATGTTAATTGCAGCGGTGAGGTAATTGAATGTTGTGTAGTTGGCAATAAAAAAGGTTGTACAGTAGAGGAATTCGACAGTTCTCAAAAAAAAAAAGTGAGCCTGTTGTAAAATACTATGCAGGCGGCGTTAAACAACAAATAATAGTTGAAACTGTTTTGAATATGTGATATATTTTCACTAAGCAAAAAGAGAGCAAATCTTTTATGTAGGCATCAAGAGAAAACCCCGGGAGTGCAAGTCCTGGGGTTTTCATTTGGGTTAATTGTCGCTGTTATCTCCTATCTGGCCATTTGCAAATAAAGTAAGCAACAATACTTGCTGCGATAGAGAGAATAAAAGTGAAAACCTCAGAGGCGCTGATCTGAGGTTTTCTTTTAATACCGTTTTAAACTTGAAACATATCCGTATGATATTCAAGATCAGGAACAGGTATAAAATCAGAGAGAGTTCGAAAAATGTTACCGTAACAAGTTAAGTGTATGGTAAATAGTGGAAAATATATTTGCTTACAGGAAGCAAAATAACGGAAAAGCTGCCTGAAACCATGGAAATACCGAAGGATGAAGGCCCATGGCATACCTTTTCAGCGATTGGACCGGGATTCCGGGGACTGTGTTGGCGGTTGTGTAATACCATTTAATCGAGTATAATAGTTTAGAAGAAGCAGTATAACAAATGAGGCAGCGATGCCGGAAAACGGGGGATAAAGAGGATGAGGAGAAGAGTGGCAAGGCGTTTGGTATTGAGATATGGAATCGTTGGTCTTCTGGCTGCGGGGCTGCTTTCCGGGTGCTCCGGCACGGGGGAACTGGAGGCTCAGAACCAGGAGCTGAAGTCGCAGGTGGAGAGCCTGTCAGCGGTAATGGAGAGTCTCGAAGGCGAGAAGGAAAGCCTTTCTTCCGAACTGGCATCGGCGAAGGAGCAGAAGGAAGAGGCCGGGAAGAAAGCCGCGGCGCTGCAGGCGACGATCGATGAGATGGCTAAGGAAGCGGAAATCCAGGATGGAGATGTCGTCGTCAGACTGATTGGGAAAGAGGATGTGGAGAAAGACTCCTCCAAATGGATATTTAACAGCTACAGCAATTTGAAGTTTGAGATTACAAACAATACGGACAAAGATATACAGGGAATCGAGGGAAAATTAAAGATCATGGATCTGTTCGGCAAAGAGATTTTAACAGCCGGATGTGATTTTACCGGACATACCATACCGGCGGGGGAGACTGTGGTCAACGATGATCTGAGCTTTGAAATCAATGAGTTTATCAACGAGCATATGAAGCTGTATACGACAGCGTATGAAGACTTAAAATCAGAGTATAAGGTGACACAGATCGTATTTACAGACGGGACAGTAAAGGAATAGGTGAGCAGCCGCACTGGTGTCTGCGCGATTACATAGAAAACCTCGGGCTGGTCCTGAGGTTTTTCGCTGTCTGCATAAATTACGGCAAAAAAATGGTCATTCGCGGTCAGATCATACGGCCCGGGCCGGAAAAGACTATAATAAAACCATCAAATGACCCGGAAAGGAATGACAGTTTATGTATGAACTCAGAGAAAAGAAAGAAGAAGGAACGAAGAAACCCGTATGGAAGAAGGCGGCGGCATGTATTCTGGCGCTGTTGTTATTTTTTGCCTGCTCCGCGCTGCTTTATGTGACGAAGCTGGCGACATCAACACAGAAAATCCCGGATGCGGACATCAAGGCGATCAGCAATGATTATCTGAATGAAGCGACGGAGAAGCAGATGGACGATTACTGGACAGTGGCTATTTTCGGCGTGGACAGCCGCAACGGCAACATTGGAAAAGGAACCAGCGCGGACACGCAGATGCTTCTCACGCTTAACCGCGCCAATGGAGAAATCCGGCTGGTATCCGTTTACCGCGATACGCTGCTGATGAGCAATGTGAAGGAAGGAAAGTGCCGGAAGATAAACTCCAGTTATTCGGAAGGCGGGCCGGAGCAGGCTGTCACGGCATTAAATGAAAACCTGGATTTGAAAATCGGGGATTACGTTTCCTTTTCCTGGAAGGCGGCTGCCGACGCGGTCAACCTGCTGGGGGGAATCGATATGGATATCACAAAGGCGGAGTATGCGTATATCAATGCCTTTATCACAGAAACCGTGGATAGTACGGGAATCCCTTCGGTACATTTAACGGGCCCGGGGCCGGCTCATCTCGATGGAGTCCAGGCCGTCGCCTACAGCCGGCTGCGTCTGATGGACACCGACATGAACCGGACGGAGAGACAGCGGAAGGTGATCGAGGCCGTATTGGAGAAGCTGAAGCAGGCGGATATTCCGACGATCAACCGTCTTCTGGAGACGGTGCTGCCACAGGTTGCAACCAGCATAGACGCAGGCGACTTTCTGGAATTGGGAAAGAACGCCGGAAATTACCATATTGTAAAAACCGAAGGCTTTCCGACCGTGTACAAGGCAGCCACGCTTGGAAAACTGGGAAGCTGTCTGATTCCCAACACGCTGGAATCCAATGTGACGGCGCTTCATGAATTCCTATACGAAGATCATGACTATCAGAACTCAGACCGGGTGAAAGAGATCGGGGGAGAAATTATTAAACAGGCATTGGGAGAGTGAGGTGACACTATGATTCGGATAGCAGTTTGTGATGATGAGCCTGCGTTTGCAGAGCGGGTGAAGACGCTCATTGAAGCAGAGTGCCGCGCGCTTTCCGTTTCGTCGGAGACGGTTCTCTATACCGACAGCGGCATGCTGGCCTATGACATCGGGGAGAAGCGGTATTTCGATATGCTTTTCCTCGATATCGAGATGCCTGGTTTCTCCGGCATGGAGCTGGCGGATTTAATAAAGGATTTGCTGCCCCAGGCGCTTGTCTCCTTTATAACCTCCCATACAAAGTACGCGGTCAAGTCCTTTGAGCTCTCCATCTTCCGCTATATACCGAAGGCGGAGGTGGAAAGCTGCTTATCTATGGCGGTTTCGGATGGGATCCGGCTGCTTTCCTGGAAGGTGAAGGAGTGTTACGTGGTGGAAACACCGCGCCAGATCATGAAGGTGGCGATGAGCGACATTCTCTATATCTATAAAAAACAGAAATACTCTTGTCTGGTTCTGCCTGGGGAGGAGGTGCCGGTCCGAAAGGCGCTGGGACAGGTAAAAGAGGAGCTTGGCAGAGAGGAGTTCCTGACGATTGAGAGAGGCTACATGATTAACCTTTACCATGTCAGAAAAATGGAAGGCACATCCGTGGTTATGGACGATGGGACTGTGCTGCCGGTGAGCCAGAGCCATGTAAAAGAAGTGAGAGAGACCATTACCGGTTTCTTCCGGAGGCATCTATGAATACCATATTTCAGCTTTGTGAACTTGCGGCCTATTTTTTGGAGGCATTGATCTGCTATTTTTTTATCCAGCTGTTTTTCCCTGAGAAAGCAAAGGGAAAACTCAGCTTTTTCCTGTTGTCAGGTGTTCTGCTTCTGACGCTGCAGCTTGCGGATTCTCTCCATGTGTATCCATTTCTGGTTACCCTGTGGTTTGTCTTTTATATCTGTATGACGACGGTTCTCATTTTCCACGTGGATGTGTTTTATGCCGTCTCCCTGGTGAGCTTCTATATTCTGTGTGTCTATATTATTGATTTCTTCTGTATATCGGTGATGGGGGTATTTTTGAAGAACCAGCAGTTCGCACAGATGGTCATCGCACAGCTGTCGCAGTGGCGTCTGGTGTATCAGGCTGCGGACAAGCTGCTGCTGACCGGAGCGTATTTTCTGGCGAGGAAAGCATTTCGCCGGGAACTGGCCTATAATCCCCGGATGATGTTCCTGACCTCGGGGCTGGGGCTGTGCGGCGTCGGATTTCTGTCTTGGCTCACGATTCAGGAGACGAGCCTTCATGCGCTGTTCGGGTGGAGCATGTGCATTATCTTGCTGTTTCTCATCTATTTCCTTCTGTTGTTTTACTCGAAATACGTGGGAGAGCAGAAGCAGCGGCTCGCCCTGGAAATGAAGGAGCAGATGATCGACAGGGAGTACGATCTGATGGTCCGGCAGCAGCAGGAGCAGGAAGAACTGTCACATGACATGAAAAATCATTTGCTTGTGCTTTCTTCCATGATCGGAGAGGGGAAAATGACAGAGGCGGAAACGTATCTGGAGCGAATGGGAGAGCCTCTGCGCCAGCTGGAGATGATGGTGTGGACAGGCAATCCGGTGCTGGATGTGCTGTTGAACAATGCCAGAAACAGCGCGGCAAAGAAAAAAATCCGCTTTACCATTCAGGCGGATGCGCTAACGCTGGGAGATATGGAAGACCGGGAGACGTGCAGCCTGTTTTCCAATCTTCTGGACAACGCCGTGGAGGCAGCAGACCGGGTCGAGAAGGGAGATCGCTGGATTACCGTTAAAATGCGAAAGGCGGGAGACATGATATTCATCGAACTGTCCAACTCCATGACCGGCAGGCCCTCCGTCAAGGACAACCGCCTGGTGACGACGAAACGGGAGGGAACCGGCCATGGGCTGGGACTTAAGAGCGCGGAGCGCGTGGTGGAAAAGTACGGCGGCAGTCTGGTCTGCGAATACGGAGACGGTGTTTTTACGGTTCTGGTGTCCTTCCTGGAAGGGCTGCGAGACCTCTCATAATCCGGCCGTCATCCCAGAAGGCGCCGTGGCCGCCGAGACGGATTGCAGGCTTGTGTCTGCCGTGAAAGTCACTGCCGCAGGTGATAAGAAGACGGTTTTTCTCAGCAACATCCACGTAATAGGCCGCTGTCTCCTCATCGTGATAGGAGGAAAATGCCTCGATTCCGTCAATTTCGCGAAAGAGCAGACTCTCCAGCAGCTCGGTTTCGCCGCGGTCGAGATTCTGACCGGGGTGGGCCAGGACGCTGATTCCTCCGGCATCGTGGATCAGAGACACGGCGTCGGCAAGGGAGATGTAGTGGACCGGTACATAGGCGGCCTTACCTTCTGAGAAGAAATCCCAATAAAACCGCACATTTGGCATGTCGCTTTTTGCTCCGCCCGGAAGATATGGGCGGAGTATTTCATATTGCGGGGCCTCTTTTTTGGCGAGGAGAATATCCGCGATCAATTCGCCTGGAACGACGCCGTCGCTGGAGGCTGCCAGGACCTCAGCCTCATCGACCGGGATTCCTGTGGCGCTCTGAAATAATCGGATTTTCTCTCTGGCCGCCATTTTCTCCTGCTCCAGAATATCCTGTTCAATCTGCGCGAACTCCTTTCGCGTATGGTCGAAGCAGTATCCAAGCAGGTGGAAATTCCTGCCTTTATGGGTGCAGTCCAGCTCGACTCCGGAGATGACGCGAAGGCCGGAGGCGGCACAGGCCGAAAGGGCTTCTGACTGGGCCGCGGCGACGCTGCGTACCGAGTTGTGATCCGTTATGGCGATTAACTCCATGCCCTGTGCCCTGGACATTGCAACGATTTCCTGCGGTGTGTATTCTCCGTCGTCACTGGCGGCTGAATGGATGTGTAAATCAAGCTTTGACATTGAAGATCTCCCTTCTGTTTCTTTGATGGATGTATGATCTGGTATGGCTGGGGCTCTGTGAAGGATGAAAACCAGGGCGGTTTAATGTTTCTGTGATTCCCGAATTTTCTGCCGCCTGCGGAAATAAAAGTAAGTAAACTGCAGGAGAAGAATTCCTGCGGTTGAAATCAGATAGAGAACCCGGATACCGGTAAATGCGGCGGAACCGGCCACTGCGGATCCAATCGCAGCAGAACCGGCCGCTGCGGTGCGGGCGTCGATCAATCCTTTGACTGCGCCTCCGGTCAGCGGGCCGAGGATGGAGCCGAGACCGATGGCGGCCGTATAAAAATTATCATAGACAATCCGGTTATCTGCTGGCATCAGTTCGTATCTGCGATTAAATACGGAGATCACAAATCCGGCGTTGGCAGCCGAGGATATGAGAAACGCGGCCGGAATGAAAAGGTACCAGTTCTGAGCGGTGGCGAAGGACATGAACAGAGTCTCACCTGCAAAGAACCAGATGGACATTTTTAAGGTGAATTCATGGCCGCAGCGGTCACTTAACCTTCCCCAAAAACTGAGCAGAACGATCTGCGGAAGAGAGATGATCATGTATAGTCCGGTCACGATCTGATAGGGAAGCGCCAGATATTTCATCATGTAAACCATGGTATAGCTGTCGGAAATGGTAAGCAGCAGGTAAAAGATAAAGATGTAAGCCACGAAGCCTGTAAAGCATCGGTTTTTGAGAGGCAGTCCGGCGATGTCACGGAAGCGGCAGCCTCTGCTGGAGGACTGGTACGGTTCTCCGTCGGGTGTTCCTGCCAGGAGAATCACTTCAAAGATTCCCATCAGGGCTGCGGCGGCAAACAGGATGGCGAAACCGATGTATTTCCCTCCCATGAGATCCATAAAACGGCCTCCAGCCAGCGACAGAACCACTGTGACCGTGAGTGTCAGCGTCTGTCTTAGGGAAATGTACCGGCCGCTCCTTTTTTCATCGATGAAACCCAGCATCCACTGGTTCAGCACCACTGTCGTCTGGGCCTGAAGTGCGAAGGCAGCGACGACGGTGGGAACGAATACGTAAAGCTGCATCCTGGCTGGAAACAGAACGGGTATGGTGACAAGGAAAAGTGTTGCCAGGCGGGAGAGAACCGTGAGTGCTACCGTCAATTTTTTGCGGCTGGTAAATCGCTCCAGAAATGCCGGGAATACGAGGATCAGCACGCCGCAGATATTGACGATGACGCTTAAATAACTGACCAGAATGTCATCGGCTCCCATAAGAATCGCGAGGCCGCTTAAAAAAACACCGCTGGTCAGATACGTGAACGCTGTGCCGAATCCGGCCTGGACGAGAAAGCAGGTACGGGGCCGGGAGTCCGGCAGGCCCTTACCTCCGGGCCGGGGGTTCATGGCTGCTCCTTTATAAACTGAACGTCGTCAAAGATTTTCCCGGCTGTTAAGTATGCCATGCCGTCGTGATAATCGTGCCAGAGATCGGCCGAATACAGAATCTCTGCGGACATGTGTCTCGGAAGAAGAGCGGAGAAGCCGTCGCTGATGGGACCGATACAGTCTTTGCGCAGATCGGGGCCGCCCAGAACGACATACTGGGGATTTAAAATGCCGCAGATCCAGCCGATGATACGGATCATCAGATTGGTGTAAGCTTTGTCATCCACTGCTTCCATCAGCCACTCGTCGAGAATCCGGCCATCCTCCATGGGAACCAGTCCCAGCTCCCCGGCGAAATTGCGAAAGCCGCGGACGACCCGCCCGCCGACGATGAAACCGGCGCTGACACACGTTTTTTCCAGGTGAAGATACGCCATATTCGTGAGATCCGGGGCCTCGCAGGGAAATTCCCTGGCATAGCAGCGGCCGAAGCCGATGGCTGTGGCATTTAAGTCATTCTCCATAACAATGGGAATGTGGTACCGCCCGGCGAGGCGGTCTCCTAAGTCATAGCGGCATAATTCGTCGCTGCAGCCACTCCCTTTCCAGAACGAACCGTCTTCGACGATGCCCGGAACGCCGATTCCGATGGACTTGATATCCTTTCGCGCCATGAGTTTATCGAGGTACGCGGTGATGGCCGGCTCGTAGTCCTCGCCCGTAAACTCCAGTCGGCAAGTCTCTAAAATCTCTCCACAGATTCCTACAAGCAGTCCGTGCATTTCACTGCCCGAGATGCAGATCGCCGCGCCGTAGTACTTATCCGGCTTGAAGCGGTACCGTTCCGCCTTTCGTCCACCGCTGGATTCGTCGTGTCCAATGCTTTCGATTTCCCCGTTTTCCATCATCTCGGCCAGGAGAGAGCGTACCGTCGTAGAGCTGATCTGCGTCTCACCGGCGATTTCCGCCCTGGTCGCAGTGCCTCTGTTTTTGATCACTCTGCGGATCAGTGAAAGATTCGCCTGTTTTAAAAGCCGTGGTCTGGCGGTTAATGTATCCATAAGAATGCCTCCTCATAACTTTTGTTGGAAACTTTTATAAGTTTATAATAAAAGTATATGCGGGAACGAAAGAACTGTCAATAGAGAAATAATATTTTTCTCTGTTGACAGTTCTGGAGATCAGTAAAATACTGAGGTTATTCTTCTAAATTTCAATCACTTTCCCCTTGGAAAGTCTTGACTCCTCCGCCGCAAATGCGACGAGGTGGCTGTTGATAGACTGCTCCAGCGAGGTGATCCCCTCCGGTTCCTTTCCGGTCTGAAGCATGTCGAGGAATTCTTCCAGCATGCGGTTGTCGCCGCCGGCGTGGCCGCTGAAATCCTCGGCCAGCCGGGAGATGTCGATAATCTGACGCGGTTTTCCAAAGAGACCGATCTCGATGGTGTTTTTGTACATGTCGCCGGTGAGATCGCCTTTGGTGCCCATGATCTTGCAGTATCGGGAAGCGCCGTCGCTGGTAAAGCCGCTCATGGTGAAATTAATGGTGCTCCCGTCAGTGTTTTCGATGTTGGTCACCTGATGGTCCACCACATTGTTGTCACAGTGGTAGACACAGCGGCCGTAGGGGCCTGTCTTTATGGCTTCGTAGATCGTGTCTGTCGTCGGATGGAGGGCTAAAATGTCCACCGGCCATTCGGTGTGGCCGCAGGCGATTCCGGTCTTTTCGTTGGTAACGTAGATTTTTTCCGCATCAAAGGGACAGGAGTTTTTGGCAGCGCAGCCGTCGAGGCAGCGATGCGCAGCGCCTTCCGGAGCGCAGGATTCCTTGAATAAATAGGTGTTGCCCATGGACGTAACGCGGAGCGGCGTCTTGTCCGCCAGCCATAAGTAGAGGTCGAAATCGTGGCACGTCTTCTGAAGGCACATGGGACTGGTCGTCTCGCTGTTTCTCCAGTTTCCGCGGACAAAGCTGTGCGCCTGATGCCAGTAGCCCACGTTCTCGATGGCCTGGATGGTGACGACGTCGCCGATGATGCCGGAAGCAATCAGTTCCTTCATCTTCGAGAAAAATGGCGTATAGCGGAGCACGTGACAGACAACAATTTTCCGGTCGTATTTTTTCGACGCTTCCAGGAGCTGACGGCACTCAGTGGGATCGGGGGAGATGGGTTTTTCCATCAAAATGTGGTATCCTCTTTCCAGAGCGGTAAGCGCCTGGGAGACGTGATCGCGGTCCTGGGTGCAGATAAAGACGGCATCGGCCACCTTGGGCTGGGCCAGCAGCAGCTCCGCACTGGCAAAGCAGCGCTCCTCCGGAATGTGGTACGTCTCGGCGGTCTCCCGAAGAGCGCCGGGATCGATATCCGCGGCTGCGGTAATCTCCATTTTGTCCGGGTGAAGCGAGGCAAATGGCGCATAGGTGATTCTTCCCCGGCTTCCAAGGCCGACGATGGCTACGGTTGTTTTCATGTGAATTCCTCCTGTTTTATGATAAATTGTTTGTATGAATACGCATGGTTACGGTGGTACGGCGGCTTCCCGGTTCAGACTCGATGGTGAGCTCCGACGACTTTTCAAAATAGAGCTTGATCCGCTTATAGAGGTTGGCCAGGCCGTAGCTCCCCGAGACCGAGCCTACCGGATTCGTCTTTTTAAAGGATTCCTGGATCCGCTCCATGGTCTCCTGATCGATGCCGGGGCCGTTGTCGGTGACAGATATGACACAGCCGTCGCCATTTTCCACAATGCGAATGACGATGTGAACCGGTGAAGAGGTGGTTTCTACCGCGTATTTCATGGAATTTTCTACTAACGGGTGAATAAGCAGCTTGGGAATCTGTATGGAGCGCACCTCCGGCTCCACCTGGTATTCCCAGGTCAGACGGTCCCCGAACCGGAACTTCTCCACCTGCAAGTACTGTTCCACAAATGTCAGCTCCTGATCGATGGTGATGCGGTCGCTCCCCTTTAAAATGTACTGGAACAGCTTGGCCATGGCCATGAGAATTCCGGCGTTGTCCATGTCATTTTTCTGGATCAGGCTCCAGTAGACCGATTCCAGGGCATTGATGATGAAATGAGGGTTGACCTGGGACTGCAGCGCGGTGATTTCCGCTTTGGTCCGCAAAAGCTCTTTTTCAAATACCTGCTCGATCAGACGGTTGTTCTTTTCCACCAGAGCATTGTAATGGATGTTCAGTTCGTTGATGTCAGAATTGGAGTAATGCCGGTCGTTGGCCTGCAGCTTTCCGTCGGCGATCACCATGGATTTTCTCATGTCCGACAATGGCTTTGAGATCATACGCGCAATGAAGAGACTGCAGATCAGGAATACGCCGGTTCCGATGAGAAAGCCGTAGATCACGATGCCGCTCATCCAGGAGATATCATTGGAGGTCAGTTCCTTCGGAATATAGATGGAAAATGTCCAGCCGGAGTACGAGGAAGTGGAATCGGCCAGCTGGTAATTCCGTTCGAAGGCTTCCGGGTTCATGTCCTTTAGCGTCTTTCCATAGGAAACACGGGCGCCGGCGCAGTCGGTCAGCTCCAGCGTGCAGTCGCCCAGCGCGTTTAAATCCTGGGCGATAGAGTCCATTAAATCCGGTTTCAAATGAACCACGACGTATCCGCCGTGTTCAAAGGCGTAGTCCGCCAGGAGAATCCGCTTGACCGCCATGATGGTATGGCCGCCTCCGGACTCCGATTCTGACAGCAGCCATACGGCCTTACCGTTGTATTCGTCGGCCAGGGCGAGGGCGGTCTCCGGGATGGCGTCAGAGAGCGGCTCCTTGGTGTAAGGATAGATCTGGGCCTTTTTACTGTAGAGTTCGATGGATTCTAAGTTGTCCGCGTAATTGATTGTATTCATGGTCTTTAACCGGAGAGTGGAAAAACTCTCCGAGGAAAATGACGCGTTCTGATTATAGTCGTTTAAAATGGTCTGGACCGCCAGGTCGTTGCAGAGACGCTGAAGAGATGAATCCATCTCGGTCAGCGAGGAGTTAAAACGCTCCTGAGCCTGCTTGACTGTGATTTCTATATATTTGGATGACTGCTGAAGGATATAGCCGGACATATTTTTATATAAGTAACCGCCGATGCAGAGAAAGGCGATGGCCATCACCAGCATGGAGGAGATGAATATCTGCCCCGACGTGGTGTTTCCCAATAATTTCAGTTTCTGTTTCATGGCACCTCCGGTTGCGTATGGACCATCGTATGTTTGTGTTACAGCATCATCATACCAAATTCATATGGTAAAATCAAAAGATATGCATCAAGAAGAAAAAATAGTGGAATTTTACAAAAAAATAGTGTGGTTTCTTTCTTTGTTGTCTATTATATACTAAATGTATCTTATAAAGGAGGGATTTACAGATGAAAAAAAGATTAGCAGCAATCGTCTGTGCAGCCGCGCTGGGAGTTACATCACTCACTGGCTGTGCATCAGGAAAGCAGGAGACTGCAGCAGGTACGGAGACGGCCGCAGCGGCGGCCACGGAGAAGGCTGCAGGCGAGGAGAGTAAGGCGGAGACGGGCGGGGAAACAGCGGCCAGCCAGGAAGCCGCGGAGATCACATACTGGGATACGGTTGGCAGCGTGTCGGACCGTGAGGCCAAGCTGGCCATGATCGAGCGGTTCGAAGCAGAAAACCCGGGAATCACGGTAAAATATGAGGGAATGGAAGGCGAGGCCTACAAGACTAAGATTAAGACTGTGGTAAGCGCCAACAATCTGCCGGATATTTTCGGATACTGGGTGGGAGAGCAGTTTAAGACGCTTGTAAACTCCGGAAATGTGGAAGATTTGTCTTCCGTCTTTGAGGAGGACACGGCATTTCGCGATACCTTTGTGCCGGGCAGCTTAGATGCGGTTTCCTATGACGGCAAGGTCTACGGCGCGCCGACCTCCATCACGTGTATGGCTGTCTGGTATAACAAGGCTATCTTCGAGGAGAACGGAGTGGAAGTGCCGAAGACATTTGAGGACTTAAAGGGCGTGATCAATACACTGTCCGATAAGGGCGTGACACCGATCATCGTGGGAGCCAAGGACCGCTGGCCGCTTCTCGGCTGGTATTCCTACCTGGCACAGAGAATCGGCGGTGTCGATCTGTACAATGAGGTGTGTTCCGGAGATAAGAATTTCACGGAAGACGCATATGTACAGGCTGGCGAGGAAATCAAGGCTCTGGCGAACAAAGGTTTTATCAATGGATGCATGTCCGTAGATGCTACGACGGCGGAAGCCTTGTTCGCGGCAGGTAAGGGCGCAATCTTAATTACCGGTTCCTGGTCGATTCCGACCTTTACGGAAGACCCGGAGCGCGCAAAGGATTTCTCCTATTTCCCGTTCCCTGTGGTGGAGGGCGGAAAAGAGGACGAGGCCGGCTACTTATACGGCGGCGTTGCCAATACCCTGGCGATCAGCAGGTCAACGAAGAATAAAGACGCGGTTGTGAAGTTTTTAAAGTACATGATGAGTGAGGAAGAGCAGACCTTAAGTGTAGAGCGCACAGGAACCTTCTCGACCGTGAAGGTATCCCCGAAGGAAGAGAACATGGATCCGCTGGCATACCAGTTCAGCCAGTACGTATCCGACGGTGTGGAAGGCTTCATTCCGTATACGGATCAGGCCCTGCCTCCGGAACAGGCGGAGAACTTATTAAACGCTTTAACCGCTATCGTTGCGGAAGACAACGCCGACGTTAAGGCGGAGCTTGCAAAGATCAAATAAATTTCACTAATTGGTACAACATTGGGGCCGCGCACGGAACACCTCCGAATACGCGGCCCCGAAAGGAATAGGTAAGAGTATGAAAAAAATTCATCCCGCGGTGCGGTGCCTCTTCATATTGCCTGCGGTTCTGTGGTTTTTTGCGGCGGTGATCGTGCCGGTCCTGATGGCGGTCTATTACAGCTTCTTCAGCTGGGACGGGGTGACCGCCAAGGTGTTTATCCGCTTCGATAATTACAGGGAACTGTTTAAGGATCCGGTCGTCTGGAAGTCCCTTACCAATTCCCTGAAGATGGCATTCTGGTGCGTTCTGCTTCAGCTGCCCATCGGCATGGCGTTTTCCGTCATTCTTTTTAACCGGAAGCTGAAGGGACGGGGATTTTTCCGGACCGTGTACTTCCTTCCGGTGGTGCTGTCCTCCTCCATGATCGGTATCTTATGGGGGCAGATCTACGATCCCAACTTCGGACTGTTAAACGGTCTTCTGGAGGCGGTGGGATTAAAAAAGCTGCAGCAGATCTGGCTGGGGGACATGAAGCTGGCGCTGGGCTGTATCATTGCGGTGGTGGTCTGGCAGTTTATCGGCAATTATATTTTGATCTACTATACGGCCCTGCATAACATTTCCGAGGATGTGCTGGAATCGGCCAGGCTGGATGGAGCCGGTGTTCTAAAGCTGTTCCGTTACATTGAACTGCCTCTGATGTGGCCGGTGATCCGTCTGACCCTGATACTGGCCACGGTCAACTCCTTAAAATACTTTGACTTAGTCTACATTATGTCAAACGGAGGACCGAACCATGCCAGCGAGGTTCTGGCTTCCTATGTGGTAAAGAATGCGTTCAATTCCATGAGGATCGGCTATGCGAACACGGTGGCGGTGCTTCTGCTGGTTCTGGGAATCTTCTTTATTGTTCTCTATAACAAGATACTGGCTCCGTCATCGGCCAGCGATTAAATATCACCGAAGGAGGTTTCCGAATGAAAAAACGCAGTATATCACCAGGTAAATGGATTCTGTATCTCATTCTGGCAATTCAGGCGGCAGTCACCACGTATCCGCTGATCTGGATGGTCGTGTCCTCTTTAAAGGACAATGTATCCTTTTTTGCAGATCCGTGGTCCATACCCAAGAATCCTCAGTTTGTCAATTACGTGACGGCCTGGAAAGAAGGAATCCAGGACTACATGATAAACAGCATTGTGATCACCATCGCAACGCTTTTTATCGTCATTATTCTAAGCTGTGCGTTCTCCTTCATGGTCGCCCGTTTTCCGTTTAAAGGGGGCGGACTTCTGGTTGGAATGTGTTTTGCAGGCATGATGATTCCGGTTCACTGTACTCTCGTTCCTCTATACAGCATGATGAACGGACTGGGATGGCTGGACAGCTTATGGGCCCTGCTCTTTCCCTATGTGGCGTCGGGACTGCCGCTGGCCATCTTCCTGACTTACGGCCACTACCAACAGATTCCCATGGAACTGGAGGAGGCGGCGAGAATGGATGGATGCGGTGTCATCCGGATGTTTCTCTACATCTTTCTGCCGCTGGCCAAGCCGGTGATTTCCACTATTGGGATACTGACGGCAATCAGTGTGTGGAACGAGTTCATATTTGCCAATATCATCATCTCTGACCCGCTTAAGAAGACACTGCCGGTAGGCCTTCTGGCGTTAAAGGGAACGTACAATACGAACTACGCTGCGGTCAGCGCGGCGTTGACTATTTCTGCGATACCGATTATCATAGTCTATATCCTGATGTCAGGAAAGATTCAGGCTGGTATGGTGTCGGGCGCGGTGAAGAGTTAGACAGGGGAACACAATGGAAAATCATGTAGAAAATTATATTATTAATCCCATTTTACCCGGATTCCATCCGGATCCGGCCATTATTCGGGTGGGTATGGACTACTATATGGCCGTGTCCACGTTTGAGTGGTTCCCGGGTGTCTGTATCTACCATTCCACAGATTTACAGAACTGGGAGCTGGCGGCCAGACCGCTGGACCGTGTCTCCCAGCTGGACATGAAGGGCAATGACGCCTCCGGCGGAGTGTTTGCCCCCTGTCTTTCCTATGACAACGGCGTGTTCTACCTGGTTTATACCAATGTGAGGACACACTGGTACGAATTTATGGACTGCCACAATTATCTGGTGACGGCCTCGGATATCCGGGGAAAGTGGTCAGAACCCGTCTATTTGCACAGCATGGGCTTTGATCCGTCGCTGTTTCACGATGAAGACGGGAGAAAATGGGTGGTCAGCATTGTGAGGCATTACCGGAAGATGCGCGTTCAGAAGATCGCCCTGCAGGAATACGACCCTGTTTTAAAGAAAATGACGGGGCCGCTGACGGAGATCTTCGGGGGCAGCGGGCTGACAGCCCCGGAAGGACCTCACCTCTACCGGAAGGATGGCTTTTACTATATCATGACAGCGGAAGGCGGGACGGAATACGGCCACGCGGTCACCATGGGCCGGTCGGAGAGGATCGGCGGTCCCTACGAGCTGTCGCCCTATAATCCGGTTTTAACGTCAAGAAATGATCTGACACTTCCTTTACAGAAGGCCGGACATGCTGATCTCGTGGAGGCGCCGGATGGGGAGTGGTATATGGTGCATTTATGCGGCCGGCCGCTGCCGCCGTTTCGCCGGTGCATTCTTGGGAGAGAGACAGCGGTCCAGCATGTGAGATGGACAGAGGACGGATGGCTCTGTCTCGCGGATGGGGGAAAGGAACCGCAGGTACGCGTTCCGGTATCGTGGCCGGTGGAACGGAAACTGGAGGAGGAGATCCTGTATTCGTTCCAGGGGCCGGATTTAAGCCCGGATTTCTTTTCGCTCCGAGTGCCTCTGGGGGAGGCATTGTCACTCACAGAGCGTCCGGGGTGTCTGCGGCTGACGGGAAAGGATTCTCCCAATTCCAGGTTTGAACAGAGCCTGATCGCGCGGAGACAGGAGGATTTCGCGTTCAGCTTTGAGACCGAACTGGATTTTGAACCATCCTCAGAGCGGCAGATGGCGGGAATTCTGTATTTTTATGACGAGTGTGATTTTTACTACCTTCGTGTGACTCACGGACAGAGCGGACAGAAGATTATCGATGTAATGCAGATGAACCGGGGAAAGACGGAGTATATGCCTGACTGCGGCATTGCGGTGCCGGAGGGGCGGAGCATCCGGCTTAAGCTGGTGGTGCGCCGGACCGAGGCTTCCTGTTACTACAGCCTGGAGCAGGGGGCGTGGCAGCCGGCAGGAAATACGCTGGATGCCTCGCTTCTGTCTGACGAGTATCCGGAGGAAGGGGCTTACACGGGAGCCATGGTTGGCCTGGGATGCCATGACATGGCGTACCGCAGCGCAAAGGCGTATTTTAAGTATGCGGTGTACCGCAGAGAAGGGACCGGAATGGAAATAGACCGATAAAGACGGACGGGGAAGGGGGGAAACCATGGAACGGACCTATACACTAATGCTGGTGGAGGATGAGCGGAATATTCTGTATGGCATGAAGAATGCCATCCTCTGCCACAAGCCCCAGGTTACTGATATTCTGACCGCTGAAAATGGACGGGAGGCGCTGGAGCTTTTGGAGGAACGGGTTCCGGATATCATCATTACGGATATCCGCATGCCGGAGGTAGACGGCACCGAGCTGGTCCGCCGGATTCGTGAACAGGGGTACGAGATGCCTGTGATCATTCTGACGGCCATGACGGACTTTGCCATTGCCAGGGATTTGATCCATTACCAGATTCAGAATTACATCGTGAAGCCATTTTCGATTGAGGAGATCTTAAAGGAGACGGAGGTGGCCATCGGAGAGCTGAAGAAGCGCAGCCAGATGAAGATGGCGCAGAAGATCGTGAACGAGTTCCCGGAACTGGTGGAAACTCCGCCCTCCAGCGAGAACCAGCTGATATCCCAGGCCGTGGATTACATAAGCAGCCACTTGGACGGCGCGGCCTCTCTAAATGACATTTCAGGGGCGCTCCATGTGAGCAAGGCGTATCTGTCCACGCTGTTTAAGCGGGAGATGAATACGACCGTGACGGATTTTGTGACGAAGCAGCGGATGAAGGAGGCGAAAAAGCTTCTTCTGGAGACCGATATGCTGGTATCAGAGATCTATTTGAAGGTGGGCTACCAGAGCGATAAGTACTTTATCAAGGTGTTTAAGGAGATAGAGGGGGTGACGCCTCTGGCCTACCGGAAACGGTGGAAATGAAAATCACTATCAGATTCGTCTTATTTGTGCGGCTGAATCTGGAAGATTGTAAAAAAAATAACAAAAGAAATGAAATGGATTATTGACTATTTCGATTATTTGTAATAAAGTAAGTATTAGCCTATGGCGTGTAACTTACAAGGTATAGGTAATATCAAATAAACTATTTGGTTACTATACACTAATACAGAAAAGAGAGGTTGAATAAAATGGCAGAAATCGATTTAAGTCAGTATGGTATCAACGGAACAACAGAAATCGTCTACAACCCTTCATTTGAAACATTATTTGAAGAAGAGACGAAACCAGAACTGGAAGGCTATGAAAAAGGCCAGGTAAGTGAACTTGGTGCAGTTAATGTTATGACGGGTATTTATACAGGACGTTCACCTAAAGATAAGTACATTGTCATGGATGAGAATTCAAAGGACACTGTATGGTGGACCTCTGATGAATATAAGAATGATAATCACCCGGCCAGCCAGGAAGCCTGGGATACAGTAAAGAAAATTGCGCAGGAAGAACTTTCCGGCAAGAGACTTTTCGTTGTAGACGCATTCTGCGGAGCGAATAAAGATACCCGTATGGCAATCCGTTTCATCGTTGAGGTTGCATGGCAGGCTCATTTCGTAAAGAACATGTTCATCCAGCCTACAGCAGAAGAACTTGAGAACTTTACTCCGGATTTCGTTGTATACAATGCTTCCAAAGCAAAAGTAGAGAATTACAAAGAGTTAGGTCTGAACTCTGAGACAACTTCCATGTTCAACATCACCAGCCGCGAGCAGGTAATCGTAAATACATGGTACGGCGGAGAGATGAAGAAGGGTATGTTCTCCATGATGAACTACTATCTGCCGTTAAAGGGCATTGCTTCCATGCACTGTTCTGCCAACACAGATTTAAACGGCGAGAATACCGCTATCTTCTTCGGACTTTCCGGAACAGGCAAGACCACACTTTCCACAGACCCGAAGCGTCTCCTGATCGGTGATGACGAGCACGGCTGGGATGACAACGGCGTATTCAACTTCGAAGGCGGCTGCTACGCTAAGGTTATCAACCTGGATAAAGAATCCGAGCCGGATATCTACAATGCAATTAAGCGCAACGCTCTGTTAGAGAACGTTACCCTTGATTCTGAAGGCAAGATTGATTTCGACGATAAGAGCGTGACAGAGAATACACGTGTATCCTACCCGATCGACCATATCGAGAAGATCGTTCGCCCGGTTTCCGCAGCTCCTGCAGCAAAAGATGTAATCTTCCTGTCAGCAGATGCGTTCGGCGTACTTCCTCCAGTATCCATCCTGACACCAGAGCAGACTCAGTATTACTTCCTGTCTGGATTTACAGCAAAGCTTGCTGGTACAGAGCGTGGAATTACAGAGCCTACACCTACCTTCTCCGCTTGCTTCGGCCAGGCTTTCTTAGAGCTGCACCCGACAAAGTATGCAGAGGAGCTTGTTAAGAAGATGGAGAAGAGCGGCGCAAAGGCTTACCTTGTCAACACCGGATGGAACGGTACCGGCAAGCGTATCTCTATCAAGGATACCCGCGGCATCATCGACGCGATCCTGGATGGTTCTATTGCAAACGCACCGACAAAGCAGCTTCCGTACTTCAACTTTGAGATTCCGACAGAGCTTCCGGGCGTAGATCCTAAGATCCTTGATCCTCGCGATACATATGCTGAAGTTTCCGAGTGGGAGACAAAGGCAAAAGATCTGTCCCAGCGTTTCATTAAGAACTTTGCAAAATATGAGGGTAATGAAGCAGGAAAAGCTTTAGTTTCCGCAGGTCCTCAAGTTTAAGAATAAGATGTGTCAGATTGGCCCCCGGCAGTTGCTGCCGGGGGTTTTGTGCATCAGAGAGGTGGTCAGACTACACAAAGAGCTTTTTGGACAGAAAGGCGTGCCCGCATTAGCGAAGCAGAAAATGGGTTTTACAGGTTTAAAAGAAAATATTGTCTGACGTAGCTGATTAGAAGCATATTAAAATAAAAATATACAAAGTGCATAAATAATACCCCTGTATACGCTTTAAAAAAGGGAATATATCTGTCATGATTTACAAAAAAAATATTACCTATTGATTTAAACGTATAAACAAACTATAATGTGTCCATAGGATAGCAGCAGTTAGATGAAAACAGATAATGCAGCATATTTTTGAGGAGGTCGTGATTTGAAATCTTATGAAGCAATGGAAGAAGAGGCTCTGGCAGTCCGCAGAGACATCATTGAGATGCTTTACCAGGCGGGAAGCGGTCATCCCGGCGGTTCCCTGTCAGTGACGGATATTCTGGTGTGTCTTTACAACAGGATCCGGGTGGATGAAAAGCAGCCGGACATGGAAGACCGGGACCGGGTGGTACTCAGCAAGGGACATGCAGCCCCCGCGTTGTATGCCGTGCTCGCGGAACACGGTTTTTTTTCAAAAGATGCATTTAAACGTTTAAGAAGACTGGGCGGCATGCTTCAGGGCCATCCGGATATGAATAAAACGCCGGGTGTCGATGTGTGCACCGGTTCTCTGGGACTTGGGATATCGACCGCCTGTGGGATCGCATTGGCCGGAAAAGTAAGAAAGAAGGACTACCATATTTATGCGGTTCTGGGAGACGGTGAGCTGCAGGAAGGAATTGTGTGGGAAGCTATGACGGCCGCGGTTCACCATAAACTGGATAACATGACGGTAATTGTGGATTTAAACGGACTGCAGATCGACGGTCCGGTGGAAAAAGTAATGGGGCTTGGCAATTTGAAGGGGAAACTCCTGGATTACGGTTTTAAAGTGGTGGAAGTGGATGGCCATGATTTTGAAGCGCTGGATGCGGCCATTGCGGTGAGAGAAGCAGGCGTTCCGATCTGCATACTGGCTAAGACGGTTAAGGGAAAAGGTGTTTCCTTTATGGAAAATCAGGCCGGATGGCATGGACAGAAGGTAAATGAAGAAGATTATAAGGCTGCTATGGAAGAACTGAAAGGAGGGAGATAAGATGACTGAACCAGCAATGAGAGAGGCTTACGGAAACGCCCTGCTTAAGATGGGAGAGGACGAAAGCGTTGTGGTTCTGGATGCGGATCTGGCGAAAGCGACATCCTCCGGCAAATTTGCCGCGAAGTATCCCGATCGGTTCTTCGATATGGGGATCGCGGAGCAGAATCTGATGGGAACGGCAGCAGGGATGGCGATAAGCGGGCTGAAGCCATTTGCATCGACCTTTGCCCTGTTTGCAGCGGGACGTGCCTATGAACCGATCCGCAATGCAATCTGCTATGCAAAGGCGCCGGTGAAGATCGTGGCTACACATGCGGGACTTTCTCCGAATTCTGATGGTGGAAGCCATGAGACAATCGAGGATATTGCCCTGATGCGGGTGCTTCCGGGCATGACGGTTTTAAGCCCCTGTGATTACAGGCAGGCTCTTGACATGGTGTTACAGATGAAAGATATGGATCAACCGGCTTATATCCGGATGTCGAGGCACCCGGTGGAGACGGTGACCAAAGAGGGAAGCCATACGGAGATCGGTAAGATCGACGTGCTCCGCGAAGGCGGAGATGTGTGCTTTACAGCCACGGGGGTTATGGTGGCACAAGCGCTGCATGCGGCAGAGGCTCTGGAAGAAAAGGGAATACACGCTGCGGTTTTAAATGTACATACCATCAAGCCTCTGGATAAGGAGACACTGATCCGCTACGGTAAATCATGCGGATGTATGGTGACGGCTGAGGAACACTCGGTAATCGGAGGATTAGGATCAGCGGTGGCGGAAGTTCTTTCAGAATGCGGCGGATGCCGTTTGAAACGCGTCGGTATTCAGGATAAATTCGGACAGTCCGGCGATCTGGGGGAATTGATGGAGAGCTATGGACTGACGGCAGAAAATCTTATTGAGACCGCATTAAAACTGATGGAGGAAGACAAATGAATAAGATCCCGGTAATCATTGACTGCGATACAGGAATCGACGATATGATCTCCTTTGCTGTGACACTCACTTCGGATAAGCTTAACATTCTGGGAATCACCACGGCAGCAGGAAATCAGGTAGTGGATATCACCACACAGAATACATTAAACGGAGTCACTATCATGGGAAGAACCGACATTCCGGTGGCAAGAGGTGCAGAAAAGCCGCTTTCGAGACCGCTTCGGGATGCCGGATACATACATGGCGAAAACGGTCTGGGAACGTACCGGTTCGCTGAAATGACGGCAAAACAGCCGGAAGATGTGGACGCAGTGGAACTGATGAGAAGCCTGCTGGCCGCATCAGAAGAAAAGGTTGTGATTCTTGCGATCGCACCGCTTACCAATGTGGCAAGGCTGCTGATGGATCATCCGGAGGCAGGAGAAAAGATAGATAAGATTGTGTTTATGGGAGGTTCTTTGAGAACCGGCAATCCGACTCCGGTATCCACCTTCAATGTGCTGGCGGATCCGGAAGCAGCAAGATATGTGATGAAGAGCGGCGTTCCTTTCCACATGTGTCCTCTGGATACAACCAGGGAGTTATATCTGACAGCAGAGGATATCGAATCCATCGGGAAAATCAGCAATCCGGTTGCTCAGATGAACTATGAGATGTGCCGTTTTTACAATGATGCTGTGAATAAGAACAACAACGCAGATAAGCGGTTTAAGGGCCTGTGTATCCACGATCTCTGTGCAGCAGCGTATGTAACGGATCCCCAGCTTTTCACGACCGTGAAATATCAGGGAGATGTGGAGACGGAGGGAGAACTGACTCTGGGATTTACAGTTCTGGATTATGAAAATATCAGACAGGTGCCGGAGGAAGAGAGGAATGTCACCTTTATCCGTTCCGTTGACAGGGAAGGTGTCTTGAAGATCTATTTCGAAGCACTGAAAAGCTTTGAAGAACAGGGGGAAGAAATCAATGGATAAAATACCGGTAATCATAGACTGCGATACAGGAATTGATGATATGATATCCTTTGTACTGACACTTTCGTCGAAGCAGCTGGATATCCGGGGAGTCACCACCGTGGCGGGAAATGTGTCTCTGCCGTACACAACGTATAATACCATCAATGGTCTGGCCTATATGGGCAGAGGCGAGATTCCGGTGGCGGCCGGAGAAGCAGCGCCCCTTGAGCGTCCGTACCGTGATGCCAGTGAGATTCACGGGGACAGCGGATTGGGAGAATTTACATTTGACAATCCCGTGGATTACGGCCCTGTGGAGACCGGAGGGGTGGAATTTTTATATGAGAAGCTGATGGAATCAAAAGAGAAGATCACGATACTGGCGCTGGCGCCGCTTACCAATATTGCAAAGCTTTATCTGGAGCACCCGGACTGTAAGGAAAAGATCGAGAAGATCGTATTTATGGGAGGATCTGTTTTCAGCGGAAATCCGACTCCGGTTGCGACATTCAACGTGTGGGTGGACCCTGAGGCGGCAAGGATCGTTATGAAGGGCGGCGTTCCGTTCTTTATGTGTCCGCTGGATACCACCAGGGAAGCTTATCTGACAGAGGAGGAGCTGGAAATCGTCGGAACCATCGAAAATCCAGTGGCAGAAATGGTCTATACCATGTGCAGCTTCTACTGGAGCCAGGAGAAAAAGAATGTAAACGGCCATAAGCGTTTTAAAGGGTTATGCATCCATGACCTGTGCACGGCGGCGTATGTGACGAATCCGGAACTGTTTCACTCCACGAGATACTACGGAGACGTGGAGACGAAGGGACCGCTTACGGAAGGCTTTACCATGATTGACTATGAGGATATCTTAAGCAAGAGCGAGGAAGAGAAGAACATCGACTATATTGATTCTGTTGACAGAGACGGAGTGATGAAGGTTTTCTTTGAGGCGCTTAAATCTTATTGAACATTCTGAAAGAGATTTCGCTGCCTTTAAGGCGGATGAACCTAGAGTAAAAGGAGAAGATAAAATGAAAAAAGTATTAGCAGCGGTACTGGCGGGAGTTATGGCATTTTCTTTGACAGCATGCGGAGGCGGAGCAGCGAATGACGCGGGAAGCAGTGGAAAGACGGAAGGAACAGGGGAGAAGACATACAAGGTCGCACTGATGGCGGACGGCGCCGGCTTCGGTTCCCAAAGCTTCAACGACGTTGCGCTGGAAGGACTGGAGAAGGCGAAGACAGATTTTGGGATCGAGCTGACGACACTGGAGGTTAAGGAAGTAGCAGACTTTGCAAACAGCTTGAGAAGCCTGGCACAGCAGGGCTGTGATCTGATCATTACACCGAGTTCCACGATCAAGGACGCGGTGACGGAAGTAGCCGCAGAGTATCCGGATACATTTTTCGGACTTCTGGATGTTCAGGTGGAGGGCGTATCAAATGTGGTTTCGTCCAGTTACCGTGAGCATGAGGCGGCATTTTTACTCGGCGCTCTTGGCGGATATTTGACAAAGACAAACCAGATCGGCTTTATCGGCGGTGTCAGCGGCGTGATTCAGGACCGTTTCCAGTATGGATATATGGCCGGGGCATGGTATTCCAACCCGGAGGTAAAGGTTACTTCCTCCTATACCGGAAGCTTCAGCGACGTGGGTAAGGGAAAAGAGATCGCTACCATGATGTTCAGCGATGGCTGCGACTATGTGGCGCCGTCCGCAGGCGCATGCAACTTAGGCGTGTTCCAGGCATCTAAGGAAGCCGGCGCCGACAAGTGGAGCTTTGGCGCAGCCAACGGACAGTTTAACCAGATGCCTGACAAGATCGTGGCTTCCCAGGTAAAGCGTGTGGACAATGTCGCTTATTCCATGGTGGAAAAAATGGTAAACGGAACGCTGAAGGGCGAGCAGAGCGAATACGGCTTAAAGGATGGCGGCGTGGATTTAATGTACTCCACTGAGGAGGCCATGAAGACGTCAGTTCCCGAGGATATCAGGGATAAAGTAGAAGAGATTAAAAAACAGATTGTAGATGGAACCATTAAAGTTCCGGCTACTCAGGACGAATATAACGCATATGTAAAATAGAACCCGTATCGAGATGAAATGACATGCATCGCACGTAAGCGTCTGATAGACGGGCGCTAAATGCTCATAGCCAGGAGAGGGGTAGCGATATGGAATATGCAATTGAATTAAAGGAACTGACGAAACGGTTCAACCAGTTTACGGCCAACGATAAGATTTCTTTTTCCGTAGAAAAGGGAGAGATCCATGCGCTGGCAGGGGAAAACGGCGCGGGTAAGACGACTCTGATGAATATGATCTACGGTCTCTATACGCCGACCTCAGGAGAATTACGGATCAACGGGGAGCAGGTTAAATTCACCAGCTCAAGAGATTCCATTGCCAAAGGCATTGGCATGGTGCATCAGCATTTCATGCTGGTTCCAAAGCTTACGGTGGCGGAAAACATCATCGCGGGCCAGGAGACCGGATCGGCGCTTAAGCTGGACCGGAAGACGGCGGAAAAGCAGATTGCCGAGCTGTCCGATCAGTACGGTCTGAAGATTGATCCGGCGGTGAAGGTCGGCGATCTGTCAGTGACCATGCAGCAGAGGGTGGAGATTTTGAAGGTATTATACCGCCGCGCGGAAATTCTCATCTTTGACGAGCCCACGGCCGTGCTGACACCACAGGAGATCGATGAGTTCTGCGATATTCTGTTAAAGCTCAAACAGCAGGGAAAGACGATTCTTTTCATCAGCCATAAGTTAAACGAGGTCATGAAGATATCGGATCAGGTAACAGTAATCCGGCTTGGCAAGGTGATCGGAACGGTGAAGACCAGTGAGACCACGCCGGAGGAACTGACCCGGATGATGGTGGGACGAGATATCTCCCTGGGAGGAGGCGCCCGCGAGGAGATGAAGGCACCGAGGGAGATATTAAAGATTGACCATGTGTCTTATAAGAACAGCAAAAACATTAAGAAGGTGGATAACTTAAGCCTTTCCGTGAAAGCCGGAGAGATTTTGGGAATCGCCGGAGTGGACGGCAACGGCCAGGAGGAACTGGTGGAGATGATCTGCGGATTGCGGAATATGGATGAAGGCGATATCCGCCTCGACGGAGAATCCATTAAAAACCGTCCTACGGGAATGGTTCAGGATATGGGAATCGGATATATCCCGGAGGACCGCCACAAAGACGGACTGGTACTGGATTTCTCCATTGCGGAAAATGTGATTCTCGGACAGCACAGGAAACCTTTGTTTGCGAAGCACGGGCTGATCATGAAGAAAAAGGAGATCGGGGAGACGGCGGAGAGTTTAAGGGAACAGTTTGATATCCGGTGCTCCGGTGTAGATTCGGCAGCGTCCACGCTGTCCGGCGGAAACCAGCAGAAGATCGTAATTGCAAGAGCTATTTTCCGAGGACCGAAGGCAATCCTGGCGGTTCAGCCCACCAGAGGCCTGGACGTAGGAGCGATAGAATACATACACAAGGCGCTGGTGGAGCAGAGAAACCAGGGAAAGGCCGTGCTGCTTTTATCATTGGAGCTGGATGAGATTCTGTCCTTAAGCGACCGGATCGCGGTTATTCATAAAGGAAAAATTGTGGGAATCGTAGATGCCCATAAGACAACGAGAGAAGAACTGGGGCTCATGATGCTGGGGCATGTGACCGGAAAGGAGGAGGAAGCATGACGAAGGAGAAGAAGAACGAAAAAAAGAAAGAGGGCTTAAACGGTGTGCTGATGCAGGTCGCCATTTCCATTATTTCGATCGTATTTGCTTTTCTGGTAGGAGGAATTATCATAGCAGCCATGGGCGAGAACCCATTTAAAGCGTATTCTGTGCTGATTAAGGGCGCCGTGGGAACACCGGTGGCGCTGACGGTTTCCTTAACCAAGACAGTGCCGTTAATCTTAACCGGTCTCGCCGTGGCGGTAGCTCAGAAGAGCCGCGTGTTCAATATCGGTGCCGAGGGGCAGCTCCTGGTGGGCGCGTTTGCCGCCGGCTACGTAGGCTTCACCTTCCACCTGCCTGCGCCTCTTCACATTCTGCTCTGTCTGGCGGCAGCCGTGATTGCAGGCATGTTCTGGGCGTTTATTGCTGCATTTTTAAAGTATTCGAGAAATGTTCATGTGGTGATCGCAACCATAATGCTGAACTATATTGCGACTTCTCTGGTTCAGTATTTTGTCTGCGGACCGTTCAAGGAGCCGGGGGCTACCTTTAATGCGACATCGGCGATTGCCGAGACGGCGAAGCTGCCGCAGATTCTGCCGCGGCCGCTGTCTTTAAACCTGGGATTTGTCATTGCGCTGGTAATGATTGCCGCATGCTGGTTTTTGCTTAATAAGACGACTACCGGATATGAGATGAGAGCGGTCGGTTCCAATCCAAACGCCAGCCGCGTGGGTGGAATCAATATTAAGAAAAACATGTTCATGGCTCTGGTTTTAAGCGGCGCGCTGGCCGGACTGGCAGGCGGAATCGAGGTATCGGGAAGTTTATACCGTGTGATGGAGGGCTTTTCTCCGGGATACGGCTTCAATGGAATTCCCGTTGCCATGATGGCAAACGGCAATCCCATTGCAATTTTCTTCTCAGCCTTTCTCCTGGGAGCCATGAGAAACGGTGCGCTGGCTATGCAGATTCAGCTGGGAATCTCCCAGGATATCGTGGATATTATTCAGGGTCTGGTTATTATCTTCCTGGGCTGTGATTATATGATCCGTTACTACATAAACCATGTACGTCTCGAAAGGAGGAAACTGGCATGACAGGAATGATCTCGATTCTACTGTTGTCAACCCTTCGGATGGGGACGCCTCTCGCCCTTACCGCTCTCGGCGGTACGATGTCCGAGCGTTCCGGTGTTACCAACATTGGTCTGGAAGGAATTTTAACCGCCGGCGCCTTTGCCGCGGTCGTGGGCAGTTATTTCACCGGAAATCCCTGGATCGGCGTTCTCTGCGCGGTCGTTATGGGGATTGCCATTTCAGCGATTCACTCGTTTATCGCGGTAACAGCCGGCGGCGCCCAGAATATCAGCGCCATGGCCCTCGTCATGCTGGCCAACGGTTTTTCCGCAGTGGGATTAAATGCCATCTTTAAGAGCGCAGGCAACTCGGCCCAGGTAAACGCCCTGCCGACCACGCCGATCCTGGCGTACATACCGGTCGCGGGAGAGTTTTTAGCCAAGCTTTCACCTTTCGTTTATATTGCATTTATTATGCTGTTTGTGGTCTGGTATATTTTGAAGCACACGCCGCTGGGACTTCGCATCACCATGGTGGGCGAGCAGCCGAAGGCGGCGGAGACAGCGGGAATCAGCGTTGCGAAGATACGGTACTTCTCCGTACTGGCGTCAGGCTTCTTAGGCGGATTGGGCGGTGCTTACCTGTCTCTCGGGCAGATGAATCTCTATCAGGACGGAATGGTTTCTGGTCGTGGTTATCTGGCGCTGGGTGCAGTAATCATGGGGAAATGGAACCCGGTGGGAGCATTTTTCTCAGCTATGTTCTTCGGTTTATTTGAGGCAATCCAGATATATGTTCAGATGATACCGAATTTCCCGGTGCCTCACGAGTTTATTGAAATGATTCCGTATGTAGCCAGTCTTATCGTTCTGGCCGGCTTCATCGGAAAGGCGGAGGGACCGGCCGCCAACGGCAAACCGTATTCCCGGTTCGTAAATTTAAGGTAAAGAATCAGCCGTGCGGCAGTTTGCATGGAAAAGTGTGTTATCCGGGCTTCTTGTTTTCGTGTTGTTTGAAAACATGAAGATGCACGGCTGAACAGGTACGAAAGCGGGCCGGCAGTGCCCGCTTAAGTGCTTATAAGAAGGAGGGAAAAACAATGAGACAAGGGGATCTGATCGTTAATCCTACACTGGCCTGCGGGAATCCCTTGAATTTTAAGGAAGATTTAGATATACTTGAGAAAACAGGAATTAAGATTCTGCATATCGACATTATGGATGGCCATTACGTGCCGAATCTCTGCTTCGATACCGGGATGGTTGGGCGAATCCGGAAAAACTACTCGTTTCTTCTGGATGTCCACTTAATGGTGACGAATCCGGAGGCCTATATCCAGCCGCTTGCGGCGGCCGGAGCGGATTATGTAAGCTTTCATTTTGATGCGACCCATTTTCCGATCCGAATGCTGAATCAGATACGGGAAAACGGCATGAAGGGCGGCGTGGTGCTGAATCCTGCCCAGTCACCTGAGGTGCTTGCAGGGACGCTTCCTTACCTGGATTTTGTACTGGTGATGGGCGTGGAACCCGGATTTTCCGGTCAGAAGTTCCTGGAGGGAACCGTGGAAAAGGTGAGAAAGCTTAAGAGTATGCGGGAGCAAATGGGGCTTTCCTATCTGATCGAAGCCGACGGCGGCGTGGATCGGGAGAATACCGTTACCCTGTTAAAGCAGGGGGCGGATATCCTGGTGTCGGGGGCGTTTGGTGTGTTTGAAGGAAGAAATGGGCTCGAACAGGACTGCAGGGAGTACCAGGAACTGGCGCTTAGGGCAGCCGGAGAGAAGCAGATGGATTTATAAGTAACGGAATTTATCATAAGCAGCAGACAGACGAAGGGGGGAAATGGTGTGGCGACAATTAAAGATATTGCAAGAGTAGCGGGCGTGTCTACAGCGACCGTGTCCATGGTCTTAAACGGAAAGGACTGCATTACCAAAAAGACGAAAGAGAAGGTGATGGCGGCCGCCAGGGAAGTGGACTATATCCCGAGTATTGCGGCCAAATCGCTGAAGACGAATCGCAGCTATACCATAGCCCTTTTTGTAGGAGATATCGCAAACCCGTTTTTCCCGGAGATTATAAAGGGGGTGGAGGCGGCAGCCAAGGACCGGAATTACAGCGTCATAATCTATGACCTGTCCGGGCAGGATCAGGACTTTGTGGAGCAGATCGATAAGGCGGCCAGCCAGAAGGTGGATGGCTTTTTTATCACCGGCAGTACGCGGATCTCAGAGGAAGCAAAGAAGAGACTTTTAATGATCGCGGACTCGGGCATCAAGATGATATCCTGCAACCGGTTTATGGAATGGGGCGAATTCCCGTTAATCTATACCTCCGAGGGAGAACAGGTGGACGGCCTGCTGAGCAAGCTGGCGGCGCTGGGCCATAAGCATATTGGCTGTATCTCCGGCTATCCGGAATACTGGGTGGCGGAGCGAAGGGAAGATTTCTACCGGAAGACGCTGGAGCAGTACGGTTTATACCATCCGGAGTATATCGTGAACGGCGGTTTCTTCATAGAAGATGGTATCCGCAGCACAAAGAAGCTCTTAAAGGAACAGCCTCAGATTACGGCTGTGATGTGCGTAAATGATACCCTGGCAATTGGCTGTAATGCGGCCGCCAGAGAACTGGGACTTAAGGTTCCGGAGGACTTGTCCATATTCGGCGTGGATGGCGTGGAGTGTCTGAAATATTTTGCGCCGCAGATTACAACAGTGGATACCCATCGGTATGAGTATGGCTACAAGGGAACCGTCAGGCTGATCGAGCTGATCGAGGACGACGGGAGCAGGAAGCAGGAACTGCTGGAGACCATGGTATGTTCCTGTTCCATTCAGCAGGGAGATACGATTGCCCCTCCGAGAAAAGAAAATTAGAGAATCGTAAATCGATAAAGAAAGGCTGGATTAAAGCATGAGAATAGGAATTGGATGTGACCACGGCGGTTATGAGATGAAGGAAGAACTGAAAAAAAGGCTGACTGCCGCCGGCCACACAGTTGCAGATAAAGGAATTTACAGTGTCACCGAAGTGGATTATCCGGACATAGCCGTGGAGACGGCCAGGGGAGTTGTGGACAAGGAGTATGACTGCGCGGTTCTGGTGTGCGGAACAGGGATCGGTATGAGCATTGCGGCCAACAAGGTGGATGGTATCCGCGCCGCGCTTGTGACCGATACGTTTTCGGCCAGGATGGCGAAGGAGCATAACAATGCCAACATCATCACGCTGGGAGCCAGAACGGTGGGAATCGAGCTGGCGTGGGAGCTGGTAAACGCGTATCTGGGAGCGGAGTTCCTTGGGGGCAAGCATCTGGTGCGGGTTGAGAAGATTATGGGGCTGGAAGGAAAAGCAGAATAAAGAATAATTGTCTGAAAAATCAGGTAAAGAATGCACTGCAGGCCAGACTGCGGCAGCTTTTTTACCTGATTTTTTTTTAATTTTAATTTTGGATAAAGTGCGAGGTCAGAATTCATAAATTTATTTTAAATGATATAAATGATATAAAAAATATAAACGATATAATAAATGTTGACTTTGATATATGACAATGCTATATTATATTTAAATGAAACAGCTGCTGTATAGAAATATACCATCTATTTGGAACATTTTACCATGAGAGAAGGGGGAGGTATTTTGAATTACATAAAAAATGATGAAAGAAGAAGGAACAGGCACGGATTTGGAAATCAGAATGTTATGGGAAGAGTCTTTACTGCACCGCCGGTTCTTCTGTTTTTCTTATTCACCTTTATTCCGATTATTATGGCGGTGGTGATCAGCTTTACCGACTACGATATTGTGAACGCGCCCCGGTTTGTGGGGCTGTACAATTACAGGAAGATGATAAATGATGAATTTTTCTGGATTGCCCTCAAGAACACGTGCGTATATACGCTGCTGTATGTGCCGGGCGGCCTGCTCCTTTCTCTGGGAGCGGCCCTGTACTTAAATGTAAACCGGAAGTTCGTAAGTGTCTTCCGGACGTTTTTTTATCTGCCGGTGCTTTCCTCCACGGTGGCGACCGCCACACTGTGGTTCTGGATTCTGAATCCGCAGCTGGGCCTGTTGAACGGAGTTCTGGAGCTGTTTGGCATTTCGGGGCCTGCCTGGCTCTACGACAGCCGGTGGGCCATGCTGGCCGTGGTTATGATGAGTCTCTGGGCGGGATTCGGGACAAATATGATGATCTTCTTATCCGGTTTGAAAGGGGTATCCCAGTCTCTGTATGAGGCCGCCAGAGTAGAAGGCGCCAACCGGTGGCAGATTTTTACGCACATCACATGGCCGTCCATCTCCAAGACCACGTTTCTGGTGACGACGATGCTGATTATCTCCAGCTTTCAGGTGTTTGACCAGGCGTTTATCCTGACGAGAGGAGGCCCTGGCAACGCCACGATCACACTGGTCTATTACATTTATAACAATGGCTTCAATAATCTGAATATGGGCTACGCCTCCAGCATTTCCATGGTCCTGTTTCTGATTATCCTGGTGTTTTCCGTATTGAATACCAGGCTGAACAATGCGGATATTTAAGAGAGGAGGAAGAAGATGAACAGCCGTGAAGTGAAAAGACGTACAAAGAGTATTTTATGGTATGCGGGAGCGGTCCTGATATCTCTTGCCACCGTGTATCCGTTCCTGTGGATGGTATCCACATCGTTTAAGCCGGAGGCGGAGATTTACTCCAACTCCCTGTCCCTGCTGTCCTCGGAATTTACACTGTCCAATTATGCGAAGGTGTTCAGAACCATGCCGTTTGCCAGGTATTTTATGAATTCCTTTATCCTGGCGGCCAGCGGTGTGGCGACAAACTTATTCTTCGGTGCGCTGGCGGGATACGGGTTTGCAAAGCTTAAATTTCAGGGTAGAAAGGTGTCGTTTCTGATCCTGCTGTCGTCGATGATGATCCCGGCGGTCGCCACCATGATTCCTCAGTTCCTTGTCTTAAAATTCTTTCCTCTGGTGGGAGGCAACAACTTATTCGGACAAGGCGGAAACGGTTTTATCAACAGCTACTTTGCCATCATCATTCCGGGAGCGGTAGGGGCATTTGCAGTATTTTTTATGAAGCAGTTCTTCGAGACTCTGCCGGACGAGCTGGCCGAGGCTGCCAGAGTCGATGGCTGCGGAGAGTTTAAGATATTCACGAAGATTTACTTTCCGCTGATCAAGCCTGCGGCCATTACGCTGGCGATCATGACATTCCAGTCGGGCTGGAACAGCTTTATGTGGCCTCTCATCGTGCTGAACTCCGATAAGATGAAGACGGTTCAGGTGGGGCTGGCCACGTTTCAGTACCAGTATGATACCCAGTACGGCCCGCTGATGGCAGGCACGGTGATCGCCACCCTGCCCATGGTCCTGCTTTTCTTATTTGCGCAGAAATACTACGTGGAAGGAATTGCCTTCAGCGGAGGAAAATAAATAATATTCAAACCAGAAAAAAGGAGAAAACGAATATGAAAAAGTTAATGGCGGCCGTTTTGACGGCCACGGTAGCGACAGGTCTGCTGGCCGGATGCAGCACGGGCAACGGCGGAAATGGTGAGAAGGGCTCTGAGGCGGCTGGAAAGCAGGAAGTGACCATGTGGGGCTCCATGAGCGGCGACGCAGTGGAGTACATCAACCAGATGACTGAGAACTACAACAATTCCCAGGAGAAGTACCACGTGACATACGCAGTACAGGACAGTATGGAGGAGAAGTTAGTAACCGCCATCGCCGGAGGGGACGTGCCGGACATCGTTATGTGGGATCGTTTTACCACGGCAACATACGCCGCAAAGGGAGCGTTTATGCCGCTGGATGGCTACATAGCCGGCGACAAGGTGGATATGGATCAGTTTTACCAGCCCACAGTCGAAGAAATGAAGGGAAACGACGGCAAACAGTATGGCGTTCCCCTGACGGTGGATACGAGAATTCTCTTCTATAATAAGGACCTCTTAAAGGAAGCCGGAGTGAATCCGGAGGAAATCAGTACGTGGGATGCCTTAAAGACCGCCGCAGCGGCACTTACAAAGAGAGATGCAGGCGGAAAGCTGGAGCAGTCCGGTTTTTCCCTGTCGGATCCGGGGCTTTTCAATAACTGGATTCTCCAGGCGGGCGGAAAGATGGTGGATGATACGGTGACGCCACCGGTTACCGCATTCAATTCCGAGGCGGGACTGGCTGTGCTGAATTACTGGGATGAACTGCTGAATCAGGAGAAGGTCTATGATCTGGGCTTCGAGGATGGCTTCGGGGGTAACGGCTTTAAGGCAGGCAAGGTAGCCATCTGCTTCAACGGGCCGTGGGCGCTCAAATCCTTAGATGAGTCGGGAATCTCCTACGGTGTACTGGAACAGCCCGAGGGACCCGGAGGAGTGCGGTCCGCGATTATGGGCGGATTCGGCCTGGTAATTCCGAGCAAGGCAAAGAATCCAGATGCCGCCTGGGACTTCATCAAATGGTGGACGACACAGCCGGAAAACGGCGTGGAATTTGCGAAGCTCAGTGCCAATCTTCCAGCCAATAAAAACGCGGCGGCAGACGATTACTTCATGAACGACGAGATTTTATCCGTATTTTCCAGGACCATGCTGTATGCTACGACGAGAATGCCGGTTCCGGGATACTCCGATGTGGAAGGTCTGGCACTTCGGCCGCAGCTGGATCTGTTTGTGGGCGGAACGCTCTCCGCAGAAGAGGCTCTGGCCACGGCTCAGAAACAGGGCGATAAGATTTTGGCGGAAGCAGCTTCTAAATAACGCTTCCCGCGAGAATAAAGAGGAGACAGAACGATGGCAAACTTAAACGATGCATTAAACCTGGCCCAGGAAGCGCTGGAGCGCTGTTACTGGGATGAAGAGAAGCAGTATTATGAGCACCATTTTCCGAGAAAAGAGGAGGAAGCCTTTGTATACTGGTGGCATGCCCATACGGTAGACGCCCTGCTGGACGGATACTTACGCACCGGGGATGGCGTATACATGGAACGGATCAGGAAGGAGCTGACCGGCACCTGGAACGCCAATCACCAGACCTTTCTCCACAACTGGTATGACGACATGGAGTGGATCGCCCTGGCGCTTCTGCGTCTCTGGGATGTGACGGAAAACGACGCATGCAGAGACCAGGTATTTACGATCTGGGAAGATGTGAAGACGGCCTGGAACGATCATATGGGCGGCGGACTGGCCTGGCAGAAAAAGCAGCTGGATTATAAAAATACGCCTGCCAACGCACCTGCGGCGATCCTGGCATTCCGTTTATATCAGAGATTTGGAAGGCCCGAGGATTTGGAGTGGGGCGAGCGGATCTTTCAGTGGAACTTACGCCATCTGGTGGATCCAGACAATGGATTTGTCTGGGACGGAATCAACCGGCTGGGCGACGGAAAAGTAGATTATGAGTGGGAGTTTACGTACTGTCAGGGCGTATTTATGCAGGCAGCTTTGGAGTACTACCATATCACAAAGGATGAGGCGTATTACGAGATGGCGCTTGCTACCTTTCGGGAGGCAAAACGGAGGCTGGCCGACAGCCACGGCGGTTTAATCCCATATGAGGGACCGGATGACTGCGGGCTGTTCCGGGGGATTTTCTTCCGTTACTGCTGTGAACTCTATGGGGAGAAGAAAAATGAGCCCGAGATCCGGGAGATGATTCACTTCCACGCGGAGACCGTGGCGAGCCGGGGAATGAACCGGGAGGGGCTGGTCGGCGGCAGCTGGGATGAGCCGAAGACAGGAACTGTGGATCTGGCCCAGCATCTGAGCGGAATCATGGTGATGGAGATGGCGGCAAGGTGCTGACCAGGGAGCGGGAGCCGTTTGACTCCTGTAAGGACACATGGTATTATATAAATGATATATCATTGTGAAGAATGGAGGAAGTCATGAAGGGAAAGCCATTATATGAAAGAATTTATCTGGAGATATTAAATGACATACGGTCAGGGAAGTATGAGACCGGTGTGCGGCTCCCTTCTGAGAAAGAACTGTGTGGAATCTATAATGTGAGCAGGATAACAGGAAAAAAGGCGATGGATATGCTGGCGGAGCGGAACATTATCATCCGGATGCCGGGGAAGGGATCGTTTGTCAATGACTCCTGGGAGCAGGCGGCAGAGTCGCTTCCACAGGAGACAAAGACGGATTCTCCGGTGATCGGTGTGATCATGGACGGTTTTGGCGGCAGCTACGGGTATAAGCTGATTCTGGGAATTGAGAAGACCTGCAGGGAACTGGGATATTACATGGTGCTTCACTGTACCAATGGCAGCAGGGAAGAGGAGAGCCGGGCAGTGGACCGGATGCTTTCCCTGGGCGCACAGGGAATCATCATCATGTGTGTGCACGGAGAGAATTTTAACTCGACTGTGCTGAAACTGGCGGTGGAGGAGTACCCCATCGTACTTTTAGACCGGAGGCTGAAAGGCGTTCCGGTATCGTACGTGGGGACGGACAACCAGAAAGCGGCCAGGGAACTGACGGACTGGCTCCTGGACCAGGGCCACCGGAATATCTGCTTTGCGTCCCACTGCGGAGTGGACACCCCTACGATCGCAGACCGTCATCTGGGCTTTCTGGACAGCCATTTAGAACACGGTCTGACCACGAATGAGTCCATGTGGCTGACGGATTTAAAGGCGACGCTGCCGTCCCACCGCACGGAGGAATCGCTCCGCGAGGACTATGATAAGGTGAAGGCATTTATCGGAAGCCATCCGGATATCACGGCATTTTTCGCGGTGGAATACGATATTGCCAGAATCATCCGGAGTTCTCTGGTGCAGCTGGGCGTGGAGGAGAAGTATACGATTGTATGCTTCGACGGCTATGACAATATAACCGGGGAAGAGGAATTTACCCATATCAGCCAGGACGAGATCGCCATGGGACAGACGAGTGTATCCCTTGTGAGAGATCAGTTAAATGGCAGCCGGAATATCGAGCCGGTGCTGATTCCGTATAAGATTATACCCGCGAGCAATTAGACTGAGACAGTTTTGCAGCCACTAAGATGGGGGGAAGAAAATTTTCAAGAGCACTCACAGGCTGAATGGAGGAAAAATGATAGAGAGACCGGAAATACTGACAGAGACAGCTGACGAGCTGGAAAATTACTATAGTAAAGCGTACCCGCCGCTGGCGCCGCTTGTGAAACCATGTTTTTTAAATACCATTGATACGACAGTAAAGAAGCTGGGGGAAGAGGAGTATTTCGTAATCACCGGAGATATCGAGGCCATGTGGCTCCGCGACTCTTCTTTTCAGGTGATGCACTACGTGCCGTTTGCAGCAAAGGACGAGAAGCTGCGGGCAATTCTGCGTGGCATTATAGGAAAACAGGCGAGTCAGATTTTGACGGATCCGTATGCCAATGCGTTTAACGAGGTTCCGGACGGCAGAGGCCACCAGGATAAAACGCAGTTAAACGACTGGGTATGGGAGCGGAAATACGAGCTGGATTCCCTCTGTGCGCCCCTTTATCTGGCGCATGCCTACTGGAAGGAGACGGGCTGTGCCGATATCTTTACAGAAGAATTTGAACGGATGATGGCCGTACTACTGACGGTGGTAAAAACCGAGCAGGATCATGATAATTCAGCCTATACCTTTGAGCGGTCCGACTGCCCGGAGACCGACACACTTCCGTGCGGCGGACAGGGGAATCCGGTGGGGCGTACGGGAATGTCCTGGTCTGGCTTTCGCCCATCCGATGACTGCTGCACGTATGGCTATCTGATTCCTTCCAATATGATGGCAGTGGTTGCGCTGGGGTATGGGGAGGAGATACTCCGGAAGGTATTAAAGAACATTTCCCTGGCAGAGGAATATGCGAAGACGAGGAAGCAGATCCAGGAGGGAATTGAAGCGTTTGGAATGGTGGAGCATCCGCGCTGCGGGAAGATGTACGCCTACGAGACAGACGGACTGGGCCATTATAATCTGATGGATGACGCCAACTCTCCCAGCCTTTTAGCCATGCCGTACTTACATTACTGCGGCTGTGAGGATGAATTCTATGTCAATACGAGAAAATTCATACTGTCCGGGGATAACCCGTTTTACTATCGCGGCGCCTGTGCGGATGGTGTGGGAAGCCCCCATACGCCGCAGGATTACATATGGCATATCGCGATTGTCATGCGCGCGCTGACCTCGGCTGACCGGGAGGAGATACTGGCCTGCTTAGAGCAGCTGGCCGGAACGCACGCGGGGTTTTACTTCATGCATGAGAGCTTCCACAAAGATGATCCCACCCGGTTTACCCGCTCCTGGTTTGCCTGGGCCAACAGCCTGTTTTCCGCGTTGATGCTGAAACTGAAGGAAGAAGAGTTTTTCGTGTTTGGAGAGAAATAGGATGGTAATATCAACAGAGTTAGTTCGTAAATGAATTGACACGCAGTTTCCCCGGGGAATCTTCTGGTAAAGGACGGAAGCCTTTGCGGTGTGATTGATTTCGGTATAATAGGGACAGGCGATTCTGCCTGTGATTACGCAACGGCCTGGGAGGCAGAACAGAATTTTGCGGCGAAGGCGTACAGATTTCAGCAATGGCTGGGAACGAAATCTGTGCGCTTTTCTGATTGCCGCGGCGGCTTGTGCAGAGCGTGTGCGGGAGAGTGTTAAAACTGTTTGACACTATTTATGGAGGGGAAAGATGGGATTATCAGTTGGAGAGGAAACGAGATTCGGAATGAATCACGCGGCCGAAGAGGGGCCGAAGGAGAGACGGAAAAATGTTATCTGGTTCATCAGCGACCAGCACAGGGGGCAGGCGATGGGAATTCACGGTGATCCCAATGTGTCAACGCCCAACATGGACTGGCTGGCCCGCACCGGCTGTGACTTTGAAATGGCGTATTCCGGCATGCCGCTGTGCAGCCCGTTTCGGGGGTCCATGCTGACAAGCCGCTATCCGCACCACTGTGTGCCGGGCCATGAATATCCGCTGGATCCGAAGCTGCCGACGGTTGCCAGTGTATTCCGGGAACATGGTTACGAGACTCTTTACCTGGGGAAATGGCATCTGGATGGATTTCACGAGAGCGAGGGCAGGGCGGCATTCCATCTCATCCCGAAAGAGCGGAGAGGCGGTTTTGAAAAGTGGCTGGGATATGAGAATAACAACAGTCCATGGGATTCCTATGTACACGGAGCCATGGGTGAGGGCGAGGTGATGAAGAAGCTGGAGGGCTATGAGACCGACGCCCTTACGGCTCTTTTGCTCCAATATCTGGACGAAGACAGGGAACGGCCATTTTTTGCAGTGATCTCGGTTCAGCCGCCCCACGATCCGTTTATTGCGCCGCCTGAATTTATGGGAGGCAGGAGCAGAGGAAGCGTTGAATTCAGGCAGAATGTACCGTCGCTGCAAAAGGTCAGGGACCGGGCGGCCGAAGATCTGGCCGGGTACTATGGAATGATTGAAAATGTGGACTGGAATCTGGGACGGGTGATCGGTAAGCTTCGTGACAGGAAGCTGCTGGAACAGACACATGTCATGTACTTCAGCGATCACGGAGACATGATGGGTTCTCACGGACAGTTCCGAAAGATGACGCCTTACGAGGAAGCGGTGAGAATTCCGTTTTTGATTGGTGGAGAGATTCCGATGGATTACGGTGCAAGGGGCTGCAAGGCGGTGAAGCGGGTGATGATAAACCATGTGGATATCGCCCCGACCACGCTGGGATTGTGCGGCATTGAGAAGCCAGACTGGATGGAGGGCTTTGATTACTCCTTCTGCCGGTTAAACCGGAGCGAAACGCACGACGAAATTCCGGATTCCGTATATCTCCAGTCGGTGGCGCCCAACGGGGGACCGGACAGCGTGGATCAGCCGTGGCGTGGAATCGTGACCCTGGATGGCTGGAAGTATGTGAGATTTCACGGAATGCCGTGGCTTCTGTACCACTTAACGGAAGATCCGCTGGAAGAGGTGAACCTGGCACACAACGGGGAATTTCGGGAAAAACGTCTGGAGCTGGAGGCACGGCTCCGGGAGTGGGAGGAAAAGACCGGGGATTTCGAGAGCTCCCGCATTGTAAGAGATTAAAAAGTATGATATACTTTGGAGACAATTAAGAGACTGTTATAAGGGGGACTGCGGACTCGGATTCCGCAGCATATACAGATGAAAAAATATATTGGAAACAAGGCTTTTTATCGGATGATACTTGCGATCGCGGTGCCGATTATGGTTCAGAACGGCATCACGAACTTTGTGGGGCTTCTGGATAATATTATGGTCGGAATGGTGGGAACGGAGCAGATGTCCGGCGTGGCCATCGTGAATCAACTGATGTTTGTGTTTAATATCAGCATTTTCGGGGCGATTTCCGGCGCGGGTATTTTCAGCGCGCAGTTTTATGGCAGTGGAAATCATGAGGGCGTGCGCCATACGTTCCGTTTTAAGCTTATTTTCAGCGTCCTGATTATCGGCGTGGCGGGCCTTCTGTTTCTGGTATGGGGAGAAAGTTTTATATCTATGTATCTTCACGGTGAAGAGGATGCGGCGGGGCTGGCTCTGGCGCTGGATCAGGGGCGCAAGTACATGCTGGTCATGATTCTGGGGATGATTCCATTTGGCATCGAGCAGGTTTACACCAGCACCTTAAGGGAGTGCGGAGAGACGGTTATCCCCATGAAAGCGGGAATCGTGGCCGTTCTTGTGAATCTCGTCTTAAACTATATCCTTATTTTTGGAAAGTTCGGCGCACCGGTGCTGGGCGTAGTAGGCGCGGCGGTAGCTACCGTGATATCCAGATTTATCGAGGCAGGGATTGTCATTCGATGGACGCACTGCCATAAAAAGAAGAATCCATTTATCACAGGGGCGTATCGCAGCCTGTACATACCCGGAAGTCTGGTGAGGCAGATCGTTATCAAGGGGATGCCCCTGATGGTCAACGAGGTTCTGTGGGCCGGCGGCATGGCGACGTTAATGCAGTGTTACTCTGTGCGCGGACTGGCGGCAGTGGCGGGAATCAATATTTCCTCCACCATCGGAAATGTATTCAATGTGGTGTATCTCGCCTTAGGCAACTCGGTGGCCATCATCATCGGCCAGCTGCTGGGGGCAGGAAAGATGGACGAAGCACGGGATACGGATACGAAGCTGATTGCATTTTCCGTGTGTCTCTGCCTTGGAATCGGCGCTGTGCTGGCGCTTCTGGCCCCTCTGTTCCCGATGATTTACAATACGACGGATGAAGTGAAGGCGCTGGCGACGGCATTTATCCGGGTGATTGCGCTGTATATGCCGATGGGGGCATTTCTGCACGCGTCGTATTTTACCCTGCGTTCCGGCGGGAAGACGATTGTGACCTTTGTCTTTGACAGCGTGTTCATGTGGGTGGTCAGCATTCCGTGCGCCTACGTGCTGAGCCGCTACACGGCGGTGCCGATCGTTCCCCTCTATTTCGCATGCCAGATGATCGAGATTATTAAATGCGTGATCGGGTATGCGCTGGTGAAAAAGGGGATATGGCTGCAGAATATTGTGGAGGCGTAGTACTGCAGCCGGAAACAAGAGAATGGGAGGGGGGAGGTGAATTGAAAAAACTCAGGATCATATTTTCTATACTCATACTTTCAACAGTACTGTCAGCCAGCAGTCAAAATGTATTGGAAAAAGACGACTATTTTTGGAATAAAGCGGAAAAAAGCAGGGATGAATTTTATAATTCTTTAGAGGACAACGAAGAATGCCAATTGTGGGAAGATGCTGTGGCCAAGGTGCAGCAATATCTGGTCCCGGGCGAATCTCTGGAAATTGATTGGATCAAAGAGAGAGATGACACGTTTCCACAGTCCGGTTCTGCGGTTCTTGACTGCACCAGATGGACTCCCAACGGAAATTTCCTGATTTTTCAGGTCTGGGTTACCGTGAAAGAAGACCGGGAAATAGTCTGTTCCAATAACTATCTTAATGAGCTTTTTCGACAGTATGCCTATATGCAGGAGTTGGAAATCAGCAGCCCGGAAGTACGCAGCCCTTATGGTGCGTCTGATTATATCGACAGATATGCCAGTGATCTATTCATTACTTATAAGAATCAGGGAGATTTGCCCACATGTATGGAAGCGTTCTCATCTGCCTGCCTGGAGCTAAAAGAGTTTTTTACTGTTTTGCCGCAGGAGATCAGCCTGAATGTGAGGTTTGTGCAAGGGGACAATGAGACAGGGCTGTTTTATTTTTGTAATTATTATCCTGTTTATACGATTAATTTTTCATCTGTTACAAAAGAGTCGCTGCGGGAATTGTCTGATCAGGTTCAACGTGAGAATCTTAAGGTAATGAAAACTTTGCGGCCGAAGCTGTATCAGAGTGTTCAGACAGGCAGTGAGGCGGCCTGGGCGGATTATATTGAACCATACCGAACACCGGGATTTACATATTGTACCGTTTACATGGGCCTGCCGGAATCCTATTGGTCATGGTCTTACAGGGAAGCCCATCAGAACAGTGTGTTGGAATATGATGAATTTTATAAACAGTATAGAAAACAGCTTGAGGAGAATGGCGGGGCGGTTTCTGCGTTTACTTCAGAGAGTTACCAGAAATACAATTTTGTCAGTTCCGACTCAGTGAGAACGCGTTTTGCTGATCATATGTTCCAGGGCGGCAGGGCCATCAGCACGGATATGTACACGATCAGACAGCCTTATGGCTTTCTTTACGCATACGAGGAATCCGTATCGATGGATATGATTCTCCCGGATATTCGTAAGTCTCCCTGTCAGGATATGGAGATTCCGGAAATTCGGGAAGCGGACAGAGGCCGTTTTTATCTCCTGTTTCTCAGAAGGCCGGCAGGGGAAGAGGACTCGCTGGAAGAACTGTTAAAACAGGAGCGTGTAAAGGCACGTCTGGCGCCAATCCTGAGGGAGGATGTTCTCTGGGATGAAACCGGAAGCCATCAGAGTGATTATCACAAATTCAACTATGCAAAAGGAGAAACCAGGCTCCGCTACACTTCGGTTTACATGCCTCAGATGGAAAGGGATGAGAACTTTGTATATCTGCTGGTATTTGAGGAGTTTAAGGACAGCGAAGTTTCTCAGAGCCTTTATAAAATGGGGGAACAGATGGTGGACACCTTTGTGATGCTTCCTTACCGGTATCAATGCAGGAAGGGAGATACGCTGGAACGCATTTCCCGGCTTTATACGGGAAGCGGCAAACATGTTCTGGATTTATGTAATAATCCTCTGAATCAGATTACAGACCCGGATCTTATATTGGAGGATGCATATATAGAGATTCCGTTATATCTGCTTCTGAAGCGGAGCGTGTATTAATTAGGGAGCGGAGGGAAAGCAGCAGGACGGTTTTCTGTCATTAGGATGGAAGACGTTTGGCTGCTTTTTTCGTGATGCGTGTGGGGAGAGTAGGAGATAAAAATAAAAGGCGTTGACATACTAAGTAATTGTATGTTATAAATAACATATGAAAATAATAACATATAAAATCATTGATGTGTGAACCTAATCAATAATACTTAAAGGCAATAACACCTAAATGCCGTTTCATCATCAAAAAGGAGGATTATTATCATGGTAACAATCGATTACACAATTTTAGGAATGCTGAGCTGGAAGCCAATGACGGGTTACGACATGAAGCGCATGATGCAGGATTCGCCGGTCATGTACTGGTCGGGGAATAACAATCAGATATATAAAGCATTGGTACAGCTTCTTAATATGGGCTACGTTACAAACGAGGTACAGTACCAGGAAAGCGCGCCCAATAAGAAGGTTTATTCAATCACGGACAGTGGAAAGGCGGCACTGGAAGAATGGATTCTGGAGACAGAGCCGGAAATTCCGGAGTTTAAAAAAGCGTTTCTGATTCAGATTTCCTGGGCCGGACTGATGGAAAATGAAAAGATTGACCAACTGCTTGACCGGTATGAGGTCCAGGTCAGAAAGCAGATTGCAATGCGGCAGGAGGAGAAGAGGCGTCAGAAATATTTTCCAAACCGGTCTGAGCAGGAGAAGTATGTATGGGACCAGATCTATGATAATCTGTGCCAGTCCTATGAAGCCGAACTTCAATGGACTGTCCGGTTTCGCAAAGGACTGAAGGCATTGAAATGACGACTGAAAAATGCGTGAAAAGGTGGAAAGGGAGAAATATGGTATGCAGACAGAAATTATAACGATGAATCATGTAAAAGCCGCAGTTATTTACAGCGGGGAATGTATTCTCAGGGACTCACAGTCGGCGCTGGATTTCATTATGAGCATGAAATATGAGACTGGTTGTGAAAGGATTGCGCTAAATAAGAAGGCGATCGCAGAAGAATTTTTCATTCTCAGCACAGGGCTGGCAGGCGAAATCTTGCAGAAGTTTATAAATTATGGGATAAAGTTCGCGGTCTACGGAGATTTTTCCAGATATACAAGCAAGCCCCTGAAGGATTTCATCTACGAGAGTAATCATGGAAAGGATGTGTTCTTTACCACTGACCGGGAAGAGGCGGTAAAAAGGCTTACCGAAATACGGTAAGCCCAGAGAAGCCAGGTCTATCGGATTGCCTTTGCCGGAACGCCTGCGACAACCGCATGATCCGGAATATCCCGGATGACAACGGCGCCGGCCCCCACTATGGTTTCGGCCCCAACCCTGATATCGTCGATGATCGTACATCCGATCCCTAAATATGCTTTTCGGCCGATCTCTGTGTGGCCTGCCATGGCGGCCCTGGGACAGATATTGACAAAGTCTCCGATCACACAGTCACCCGGTATTTAAGCTATCTGCGCGAGCTGGAAGCCTTAGAGAAGAGCCTCAGTCATATGGATCATCTCGACAGCTGTTACTATAAAATGTCGACTCTTTATTACGGAATAAGTGTTACGGAGAAGACTATCGAGTGGTGCCGCCATATACGGGAAGGGAAAGTGCTGAAGGAACTGACTGCGAAATAGGAGCAGGCCAGTATGAATAAGCGAAAGTCCGGTGAGGCGGATCGGGAAATGGGGGAAACTTATGTCAGGAAAGTCACCGAGCGGTGCTTTAAGCCCTTACTATTACAAGGGCGGTTATTTTCACGGAATCCATTATGGAAGCTATTTTGATGATGCGGAGTCTCTGTATAGAATGATTGAGAAAGAGGAGCGTTTTATACTGGAATCTCCGGAACGGCGCAGAATTATGATCGATCTCTATGAGACTTCTTTAACGCCTGAAGTGCTGGAGGCTGTGATGCGGCACATAGGCCGGCTGAGTCCCAGAATCGTAAAACTATCCATTGCCGCGGACAGGAAAAGTCTGAGAGTCTTACGCTGTGCCATGAAAAAGGCGGGAGTATTGGACGACGGGCGATATTATCTGTGCACGGATATGGAAGAAGGGAAGACCTGGCTTGTCAGCGACCATTCATGAACAGAAGGATAGATGGAAGCACTGTGTAAAACGCCGGGGCAGCCATCTGAAGTTTGCAGTAAACTGCATGGATGATTTTGAGAAGGCAATAGGCTGGCTTTTATGATAACCAGATGGCCTGCTCCGGCGGCTGGAGTGCAAAATAGAAAGAGCCGGTAATTCGAAGTTTTATAAACTTCTGAATTATCGGCTCTGCGTCTTTGCGTCTGGCTCTTTTATGATTGTTATTTGAAGCTGTTTTAGATCAATCAGACTTTCCTGTCTGCATTTGGGGCAGTACAGGGGGAAATTCTTTAGTTCGGTGTCATCTCTTACTTTCATTCGTGTCTTGTTCCCACAAATCGGACACAGTAACCACATGGCGTTCGGCATTTACTATCACACTCCTAATCGGAAATTCCATGTCCGGATTATGCAAACATGGGTTCCACACATTCTTTTATGAAGTCCATTCTGTCACCGGTATTTTCTTTGAAAAGAGAAGCGATGGCGATGACAAGCTTTTTCTCCCGGTTGACGTAAATTGTATTACCGCTGTCTCCCATGGCTGCAAATGCATTCTCATCTGCGATCCACCACAGATATCCGTAGGGCAGATTTAACTCCTCCCACCGGCTGTGCTCCCTTGTACTTTCGGCAATCCACTGGGCAGAGACGATCTGCTTCCCCTCCCATTTGCCGCCGTCTAAGTAAAGCTGGCCGATTTTCGCCATGTCCCTGGCCGTGAGTGTCAGCCCCCATCCCGCCGCATGAATTCCCTTCGAGTCCATCACCCAGCCGCTTACGTCTCTGGCATTCATAAAGGCGTAGTGTGCTTCTTCATTTTCCAGGGTTACATTGCCTTTCACCGTAATACCGAGCGGGGCGAAGAGATGTTCCGACGCAAAATCGAGCACGGTTTGTCCGGTTGCCTTTACCAGAATGCCGGACAGGATATCCGGGCCAATAAAGGGTGTATAGCGGAATTTCCCTGCCTTCTCCGGCCCTCCCAATAATTCCAGCGCGGTGCTTACCCAGTCATCCCTTGTAAAATATTCCAGATACGGCTCTTTCTGATGTTTGTACGGGGCAGTCATTGTCATCAGATCCCGAAGCGTTATATCCCGTATCGTTGTTTCCCCTTTGTTGTAATTTTCAACCGGGAAATCCGGGAAAAAGTCCAGCACCTTCTGGTTGACGCTCTGAATTTCCCCTCTGTCGGCGGCGATGCCGATCAGGATAGAAATAATACTTTTTGTTACCGAAAAAATGTTGATGCAGCTGGCGGCCGTGCATCCGTTAAAATAGCCCTCGTACTGTGTTTCTCCATTCGTTAGAACAATCATGCCGGCAGTATTACTGTAACGATTATCGATGATCTCTTCCAATGCAGCGATTTTTTCCTGATTCATATTGTTCGTCTCCTTTGTCATTAGGCGCCGTTGTCGGGCAGCCATGATTAAGCACCTTTTATTAGATACCCATTCGTTGTTGTCGTTTCAGCCTGGTTCTGCCTCCTCAAATGATGGGATTACCTCCTCATATCTATAGGGTAAATGCATTAAAAATGTTTTTCAACAACTTTTTTAAAAATTTTATGTTTAGTATCGTGAATAAAGAGGAAAAGGGCACACTTAGCTTTTTAACAGCAGGCATAAAGCCTGCTTCTAAAGAGGGCCGTTTCCCCCACCGTCTGATACCATTTGACACGTATTCCTTCAAATGTTCAGGAGGAAACTGCGTCCCTCAAACGCCGATGATATCCGGCTGGAGGTTCGAAAGAACCAGGGAGATATGCGTCTGCTCCATATTCCAGACCAGGAGAGAGTATGAAATCTATACAGACAAAATTTATTACATTAATATTCAAGCCCGGTAGATGAATTACGGCTGTAGCGAGCCGGCGTACGATGCGGAGGTCATGTTCTCCAGGATTGAACAGTCGGTCAAAACCCTGGCGGGCCGGAATTCACGGTTGTGGTGCTGGATATTAATAACCTGAAAATAATCAATGACCGCTAAGGCCATGAGGACGAAACGCGTCACGGTAGAACCGGAAAGAGAGATATGATTGTTATGGAAAATTTCAACATGAAAGAGATGTCCAAGCCGCTATTGTAGAAGGAGAGTGATTTTATGGCGAAGAAAGCCAATGAATTAAAAGTCAAGAAAAGCACTGAAAAATCGTGATTGACAGATAAATCAAAATTGGTTTATAATAAAGGTACAAAAAAGGCAGTTCACTCCAGCGAGTGGCTTCCAAAAAGTTATGTTTCTACAAAAATAGTCACATTTGCTTTGGACGGCGGGTGACTATTTTTTTGTACCTATAATCATAACGATAAGTACCCCAAACGCAATCATCAAAGAAAGTGTCTCGTCTCATATGTACTCATGTTATACCACCCCCTTTCGGAGATGGAAGTCACCCAGCAGTAGGAACTGCCTGCGTTTATTATACTAAATGGAAATCCGCTTGTAAATGGTATAAGTACAAAGCTATACTTGTTCATGCTATATATTTATAGTAAGATTAACATATCAAAATTAAACGGAGATTTTATCAATGACTAACAAAAATGTTAATACTATCAAAATACTTTTCGTCTGCCACGGCAATATCTTGAAAAGTCCCGGAAAAACCTGTAAAATCAATAGTTTCATGGCAGAGAAAGGCGTTTACTACACCACTACTACACCATTTTTGAAAGAGCCTTGAATGACAAAATAGCAAAAGATGAATGAATTTAATAATTTTGTAGAAATCTAAAATATACTGGATTATACTGCGAATTGGGTGGACATCGTCTACCCAATTTGACAAGAAGATGTATACTTGTTGACTTTCACGCTTTGAAAACGTATAATAATAAGCATAAAAGTCAATAGAAAGTAGAGGATTATTGTGGGAGCAACTGAAGAGATTATTAAGATGGCAAAAGGGAATAATGGAACAGTTACTACTGCAATGGTGGTTGCAGCAGGATTTTCACGTGGGAATATTAAATACCTTGTTGATAAGGGAATGATAGAGAAATCCTCCCGAGGTATTTACATTTTGCCGGAAGTTTGGGATGATGAAATTTTTAATTTACAGAATCGTTTTAAAAGAGGAGTTTATTCCCACGAAACAGCATTGTTTCTATGGAATTTAACAGATCGAACACCGAACAAATATCACATGACTTTTCCAATGAATTACAATTTGACAAACCCAAAGAAAGAGAATATTCGCTGTGTGCAGTGTAAGAAAGAGATATATGATTTGGGAATACAAGAAGTGACTACACCGGGTGGAAATGCTGTAAGAGCGTATAGTGTAGAACGAACGCTCTGTGATATTTTAAAGCCTCATAGCCATGTGGACATTCAGGTGGTAACAGAAGCTTTTAAGCGTTATGCAGCTAATTCGGATAAAAATATTCCTGTTTTATCTCAACTAGCAAAACTTTTAAAGGTTGAAATAAAACTCAGGTCATATTTGGAGGTACTGTTGTGAAAAATGCAATGCAGTTAAAGGCAAGGTGATAGGATAACTCCAAAAGAAATAGAATATCGGTTTAAACTTCTTGTTAGAAGACAGAAGCATTTCAGTGCTTGCATATAACTTAGAAACAATAATTGCAGAGAAGTTGGAAACTGTGATATCCAGAGGCGATCAAAACACAAGGCCAAGGGATTATTATGATATATACATATTGGCTAAGCTGCAGTATTCCAATATAAAACTTGATCGATTAAAAGAGGCCTTAAGTGCAACAACGGAGAAACGCGGTTCATCAATAGTGGTTAAAGATTATCGTAGAATTGACAGATATTTAAATTGTTTCATTGTTTAAAACCATGTTGAAAATTTAATGACATATTATAGTATTTATGCAATTGTAGCAGCATATTTGCAGCCAAAAACAAGAAGTGAATTGGCGCCATCCATAACGGATACTTTCATGGAAAAGCATAGTCATTACAATCGTTCTTATTTTGGGATGTATTTTAATAATATTTGCTTTATAGGGAAATGGTTATCTGCAAAACATGCAGGAAAGAAGTTCTTTGAAAATGTAGTGGAAATGAAGCAGCTCATGACTACATTATTAATAAAACACTGGAATCCAAATGACAGAGATTTTGAGACCATTCATTTAAGACCATTTATACTTAAAGCGTATATTGTGTTGTCAAGAAATGAAGCTGAAGAGTTTAAAGGTACCGTGGATGATATATGTGAGACTGTATTTTCTATAAATCCGGTTAATCAATTATTGGATACTGGTATATTTTATTATCGAAATAATAAAAATCGGATACATGACTGGTTTAATGAATGGCTGGAAGAAGATGGCAAAGTTTGGAATGAAAGCATAGGGGATCGCAATCGAATTATTCAAGATTTTTGTACAGTTAAAGAGCGGTATGATATTGATACAATTGATATGAATAATGTGTTGGAAAAAGCTCGGTGGTCAGTTGTTGGATATGTATCTCATAAAGAGTACGCTGGAGATTATTTGCTAAGCTGGTATAATACACTTGTTGAATATAATGATAAGTTCATATATGAATATGCGGAAACAGTGAAAGAAATTTCGGATAAAATGGAATTAGTAGGAGATAATCGTCTTGAGTATACGTTAAATAGCAAAATATTTGCAGACATATTCAGTGGCGGATATCCGAAAATAGAAGGAATTTTGCAAAATAACCATTATCTTGCGCAGGGATTTAAGATGCCTTCTTATTTGGTGGATGGTCTGATTGGATATTTGAAAAATGTGAAATTGAAAGAAGCCGAGTTGCTTTCTATATGGGCAATAGGTATGGGACTCCTTGACTGGCGAAATGAAGATAATCATGCGACTATTCATTCGCTTCAGAGAGCAGTTGAATTGTGTGCGGAAAAAAGTGAAATTAAGTCTATATATCACAGACTTAAAGAATATGGAGCTGCATACATCAATTTATGTTCAGATCCTGTTAAATATATAATTCCGAACAGGTGGTGTGATTCCGTAAATTCAGTTTCCATTAGTGAGATATCAATTGAAACTATTGAGAAATACCTTTTAGGTGATGAAAGCACTGTAAAAAAGGCCGAATTAAAAGAAGTGATTCAGGAGTTGATAGATAGACATGAAATGCCAGAAGAAATTTTTAAAGAACTGTTAAGATATGAATTTGGAAAAGATTCTTATAGTATCAGCCATAATAGCATTTTAGAGTATTTAGTTGAGCAGTCCACACCAGATCTTTCTGATCAGGCAATTTGCGATTATCTGAATGATGTAGTACAACGGGAAAGTAATTATTTGGAATTAGATTTACCAGAAATAGTTCGATGGAAGATGCATCAACAGGGGGAACAATATTGCAAAGAAGGAATGGATGAAATTATAAAAATGCAGAGGAGCTGGATGACAGCAGCTGGACATTTTCAAGAACCGGAGATAGAGGAAGACAATGATTATTATAATCTGATTAACTGGGACTATGCAGATAAAATAGAGACGTTGTTTTATCAGATAATGAAGCTGCTGATTTTATCAGAGGATGCAGATGCCGCGCGGACAGCATTGACAGGGGTGTTTGCAATGTTAAGATGCGATAATAGGTATCTGAAAAATATCGAGATGGACTGGAATAGCTATCATTATCGAGCTAAAGAGTGGTTGCTGATGATATATGAGTTGTTATGGTGTTTTGATGAAAATAGTAGATCTGTGCTCTATGAGATTGTTCAAAAACACTGTAACGATGATGATTTCAATGTTGCACTATATTCAAATATTATGCTGGAAACATTGTGGCCAAAGCAGTTTGAAAAATATTTGAGGGAAGATAAAAAATTTTTTTCAATAATTCCAGAATGCGGAATAAAAAAGCTGATAAAAACAACAAGAGATACCCCATGGATCAATGGATATGATTGTGTCATAGAAATGAAGGAGAGAATTGAAAAAAGCCTGGAAATAAATTTGGATGATGTTGAAAGAAGAACAGCTGATTATGCGGAACAACTGCCAGAAATTCCAAAACTTATAAAACTAAATCGTTCCTCATCAAATTGCCGAGTTGTTTGTGATAAAGTAAATATTGCATTCTTCCGAGTATTGTATAAAGATTGGGTATCTGGTAGATGGGATGGAGTAGAGAATGAATTGGCACGTATTATTTTGTCAGCATCAGAGCCATATACATTGTTAGTTACGCCATCATATTGGTGTGAGAATAAAGGAATACTAATCAGTAATGTTGATAAATTTTCAGAACTTAGCAGAGAAAAACAGTTGTTACAAATTCGGGAAATATTGGAAACGAATGTACCAGATGAGAATGTAGTACTTGCGGGCGCTGTTGTTGATTACACTTATAAACAAGAAATATTTGGCTTTATGCTGACTTATTTAAATATTCCTGGTATGAAATCAAAATATGCAGCTTGTGCGTATGAGAGAAATTCAAAATTGGTATTGCAGAGAAGAGATGATTTCTATGAGGAGCCACATTATAATATTACCATGCATCATAATGGCATAGAGAGTTTTAAGCAAAGCAATATTATGTGTGGTTTTAGTAAAGAAGCATTGTTGGCTTTTGGATGGAACATATCAATTGATGCTGGTGGTGTTAAATTATTTGATGAAGATGGTTCCCAGATTGGAAAACTTGAATGTTATTATGGAAATAGAATTAGTCTTGGAAACCGGTATCATAGCAATCAACCATACATGCAAAGGTGGATTGTAGATAGAACTGAGTTGGAAAAGAAATTACTTCAAGCGGAAATTCCAAACGTATTAAAAGATGTAGTGGATGTAGTGATTCGAGAATATGAGTAAGAAGTTATATTGTGTGTGTCAGTTACTGATCCACTTACTACACCATTTGCCCGGTAATTTACGCAGATTTATGTAGATATGCGTAGAGAGAGGCAAAACCAAAAAATAAAAAAATGCTGGAAAGCCAGTAATTACAGGCATTTAAAGGCTTATGAAGGGATATAAAAGATATGATAAAAATACTTTTCGTCTGCCACGGCAACATCTGCCGCTCCCCCATGGCCGAGTTCGTCATGAAGGACATGGTAGAAAAACGCCGTCAGGCCGACCGTTTTTACATTGCGTCCGCGGCTACCAGCCGTGAGGAAATCGGCAATCCGGTTCATCACGGAACGAGGAACAAACTGCGCCAGTACGGTATTTCCACAGAGGGAAAACGGGCAGTGCAGATGACGAAGGCCGATTATGACAAGTACGATTATCTCATCGGGATGGAGCAGTGGAACATTACCAACATGATGAGAATTCTGGGAAGCGACCCGGAGAGAAAAGTCTCGAGGCTTTTGGATTTTGGGTCGAATCCGAGGGATATCGACGACCCGTGGTATACCGGAGATTTTGATTCTACCTACCGGGATATCTGTGAAGGATGTGAGGCGCTGCTTGACTATATTGACAGATGTGAGCCTTTAAACCGCTGAAAATAGCAAGCCTCCTGTTTTCCGGAACTAAGCGGAAGGGAGACTTTTTATGAAGAGGGGATGCAAAATACCCCTCTATTTTCTTGTGAAAATATACTATCAGTTGTGATAGTTGTGGATATAAATTGTGCATTATATAATAAGAAAAAAGAAACGGAGTGAACAGCCTTGAATCAATATAAAGGGGAAGCGTGGCTGGGAGAAGAGCCACGGATCAGGGAAGAAACCATAACCGAAACAGTGTCCGCGGATATCATTGTGGTAGGCGGCGGTCTGGCCGGAGTGGCGGCCGTCAGGCAGGCGGCGGAGATGGGACAAAAGGTTCTTCTCTTTGAAAAATGCAGATGCGTTCAGGCCAGATCCGGAGACTTCGCCGTCATGGACAGCAAGGTGGCGAAACGCTGGGGACGGGATGATCTGAATAAAACAGAGATTGTCAACAATCTGATGCACGACATGGCCTATAAGGCCAGTCAGAATATTTTGAAACGCTGGTCGGAGGAAGCTGGAAAGGCATTCGACTGGTATCTGGAGGGGCTGGAAGATATTGCGGTACTGGATCGTACCGATCAGGTCCCCCCAAAGGGTGTAAAATGCTATGTACAGCCGAGGCGTCTGCCTCTCCCGGAAGGTTTTGACAACGCCCGGGAGAATTTCAAATGCTACCAGGTGACTGCATGGATTCGTCCATCCCATATCGCCCTGTGCCGCGGTAATTTTGAACTGGCGGAGAAGACGGGAAATGTGACCTCCTTCTTCAATACACGGGTAAAAAAGCTATTGAAAAACGGTGACGGCCGGGTGAAAGGCGTGATCGCCGGGACCAGGGAAGGCGGCCTTATAAAGGCTTACGCCTCAAAGGGGGTCATTCTGGCCACGGGAGATTACATGAGCGATGAAGCAATGCTGAGACGGTTCCTGCCTGGAATGATGGAGACGCCGAAGCAGTGGACCAGCTACGACATGGACCGGCAGCCATCCAACACGGGTGACGGTCATAAGATGGCGCTCTGGGCGGGGGCGAAGCTCCAGGACAGCCCGCACGCGCCCTGCGCTCATCATATGGGGAGTGTGTTCGGCGTAGCGGATTTCCTGCTTCTAAATACCCGTGGAAAGCGGTTCGTCAATGAGGACGCGCCGGGACAGCAGTTGGGAAGCCAGATTGAGAACCTGCCGGATAAGACGGCGTGGCAGATCGTGGACGGGAACTGGAGAAGCTATATACCGAAGGAGTATCCGAACCACGGCTCTGTGTGCTTCGTCATGGAAGATGAGGAGCTGGAGAGCGGGATGGTTTATGATAAGCTTTGCTTTATCGACAACTACATCGCACCGAAGTATGTCCGGAAAGCGGTGGAGGATGGCGTTCTTCTGGAAGCGGAGACGCTGGAGGAGCTGATTGTGAAAACGGGTCTTCCTGCGGATACGGCGCTTGCGTCGGTGGAACAGTACAACCGTCTCTGTGAGAAGGGGGAGGACACGGACTACGGCAAGAGAAAGGACCGGCTGTTTGCAGTAAAACAGGGGCCATTTTATGCAGCAAAATTTACACCGGCAGTCATGATCGCGGCTATGGGAGGAATCCAGAGTGATGAGGAGGCCCACTGTTACGACACAGAAGGAGCGATCATTCCCGGTCTATACGTTGCGGGAAATGTGCAGGGAAACCGGGTAGCCGTGGATTATCCTCTGACCGTGCCTGGCCTGAGCCATTCGCTGGCTCTGGTATACGGAAGAATCGCTGTGGAAAGCGCAGTGAGGGAGAGCCGGTAAAGCTCCAAATAAATAAGGCAGACAATAAATCAATATAAATAGCAAAAACTGCGCAGCTGCGCATGAAAATGGAGGAAAAGAAATCATGAAAAAAGCAGGAAAAGCTGTGGTACTGATGACGGCTCTGGCGGTAACCGGAGCACTGCTGGGGGGCTGTGCGGGCGGCACGGCGGACAGCAGGACGGAAGCGGGGCAGACTGAAGCGGGAAAGACGGAAGCCGGTAAGGGCGCAGAGGATTCCGCAAAGACGGAAGCAGCCGGGGGAGATGCTTCAGAAGGGACTGTAAAAGAAGATATTCGTGTCGTAACATATTTCGCAGGTTCCGATGCCTACGCGCCGGTCTGGAAAGAGGTGTGTGCCGATTACATGAAGGACCATCCGGGCATCACCATCGTTGACGAGTCCCAGCCGACTTCTGGAAGCAACGATTTATTCAAGACGAAGGTTCAGGCCGATCTGGCAGCAGGCAATCCGGCGGACTTGGTTCTTTACTATACGGGCGAGGCTTATACGAAGACCTTCGAGGACTCAGGGCTGTTCGTGGATTTTGGAGACATTTTGAAGGCAGACCCGGAATGGGCAGGAAACTTCAAGGAGTCCCCGCTGGAAAATGTTCAGTATCAGGGAAAGCAGTACGCGCTCCCATTCATCGGATATTATGAAGGTTTGTTCTATAACAAAGCGCTGTTTGAACAGTACGGACTGGAAGAGCCGACCACATGGGAAAATATCATGAAGGCAAACGAAGTATTTTCCCAGAACGATATCGTAACGCTGTCCATGTCCCTTGGAATGCCGTATATCACCACGGAAAACTTCATTATGGGCGCTTCGGGCAAGGAAAACCACAGAAATTACTTTGATGACAGCTGGGGCATTGCCATCGACTGCATCGCAGAGCTTTACCAGAAAGGCGGACTGCCGAAGGACACCTTCACCATCTCAGAGGATGATGTAAGACTGCTCTTTTCAGAAGGAAAAGCGGCTATGATGATCAATGGTTCCTGGTGTACAGAGAGCCTTCAGGGCAATCCGGACATGAGAATCATCTCCATGCCGACGCTTCCGGGCGGTACAGGCGGCGAAAACTGTGCGATTGCAGGATTTTCCTCCGGATGGCATATGACAAAAGCGGCCAATGAGAGAAGCGGAGAGACTTTAAAATTCTTAAAATATATGACATCACCGGAGACCATGGCCAGATTCATCGCCTACGGCGGAAGCCCTGCCATCGTCTGCGACGCACCGGAGAATTCCAGCGAACTCTTAAAGAGCGCAGTAACCATGCTGGAGAAGGCGCAGTACCAGGATGCAGCTCTTGACTCTCAGGTGAATCATGAGGCGTATGAGACCTTAAACAATGGAATCCAGTACGTCTGCGAAGGCCAGATGACGAGCGCGGAGGTGCTCAAACAGGCCAAACAGCTGAATGAGTCCGGTCAGTAAGGCGGCCGGGAAAGACAGTGATGAAAGCCGGGGGTTGTGCTCGAACGGGTACAGCCTCCGTGTGCTCATAACAAGTCACTCCACTAAGCTCGTGAGAGACCTCGCTAAGTGGAGATGACATGTATCGCACGTAAGCGGCCAAAGGACGCCCGCTAAGTGCTCATAACAAGGAGGAAAAAACGTGGCACTGAAAGGTAAAAAATATGTTTGGATCTGTATCGCGCCGGCCATGATCCTGATTATGGCGTTTTTGATCTATCCACTCATAAAGACGGTAATATACAGCTTTTCTTCCTGGTATAATTTTGCGCTTACCAGTGAATGGATTGGTCTCGACAATTATAAGCGGATATTCTCGGACATGGTCATGCCCGTGGCATTTAAAAATACGGCGATTCTGATCGCGGGTGTGCTGATTTTCCAGGTGGGATTTGCGCTTTTGCTGGCGATCATGGTGGACAGCGCCCATCACGGATTTAAACTGTTCCGGACGGTTTACTTCTTCCCGATCGTCATTTCCGGTACGGCGATCGGCTTGATGTTCACTCTGATTTACAAGTATGAATACGGACTTTTAAATTACTTTGTCACACTTCTGGGATATGACAAGCAGGTGTGGATCACGCCGAAGACCGCGATCTATCTGGCCCTGATCCCTGTTTTGTGGCAGTATATCGGCTTCTATTTCGTTATTTTCTTAACCGGTATCTCCAAGATTCCGGAGGACATCTATGAATCCGCCATGCTGGATGGCATTACCCCGGTGAAGAAGATTTTCTATATTACGATCCCGATGTTGAAAGATGTGCTGGTTTCCACCGTAGTGCTCGTCGTATCCGGATGTTTCCGCGTATTTGACACCATCTACGTGATCACCAAGGGCGGCCCCATGAATTCCAGCCAGCTGCTAAGCACCTATATGTACCAGACTGCTTTTGAGAAATACAACGGCGGATACGCCAGCGCCATCGCGGTGGTGATGATCATCATCGGCGTATTGCTGACCATCGGGCTTCGGAAGCTTTTGAAGGCCGATGTCGAAGAGTAAGGAGAGACGGCATGGGAAATAAAAAACTAAAAATCAGCAGTATCCTGTTATACGCGGTTCTCATTTTCTGGCTTCTGATAACCGTGATTCCCATTCTGTGGGTATTTGAAAATTCGTTTAAGCCTTCGGAAGAAATTCTGTTAAATGGAGTAGCCTTTCCGAAAAGCCTGGATTTTTCCAATTACCGTTCCATCTTTTCGTATCCGGATGTGAACATGTTCCGCTCCTTCTTTAACAGCTTCCTGATATCCGGAGGCGTGGTGGCGGGAGTGGTCTGTTTCGGAGGCCTGGCTGCATTCGGTCTGGGACGGTTCGATTCGGGAGTCGGAAAGGTGGTGGAGGCCGGCATGGTAGCCTGTCTTCTGGTTCCGGCATTTGCAACTATGATCCCCAACTTCGTTACGGTAAGCCGCCTTCCGATCCGGGAAACGTACCTGGCGGTTATCGTCCCCCAGGTGGCGGGTAATCTCTGCTTCGCCATCATGCTTCTGTCGTCCTATATGCGCTCCCTTCCAAACGAACTGGATGAGGCGGCCATTATCGACGGCGCAGGACCGTTTCAGGTCTTAAAGCATATCACGGTGCCGCTGTCGAAGCCCATGTTTGCTACCGTAGGGATCATGGTATTTATCTGGTCCTACAATGATCTGATTACCTCCCTGGTCTACATATCCGATCAGAAGCTGAAGCCTGTCTGCGTAATACTGACCATGGTCAGCAACATGCACGGCACGGATTACGGCGCCATGATGGCGGCTATCTTTATCACGGTGATCCCGGTTCTCATCCTCTATATGATGTCCCAGGAAATGGTCATCAAGGGGCTGACCGCGGGAGCGGTGAAAGGTTAAGCTGGTACTGTGCTGCGGCAGTGAAAAAAAAGGAGAGTTTGGATGAGAGTATTTGTCAATCACATTGGATTCGACGGGACGGATTATAAAACAGCGGTTCTGGAGCTGGAACAGGAGGCGGCGGAGATAAGCGCCTGGCTGGAAGCGGATAACGGGGAACGATATCACGTGGCGGTGAGCAGTCCGGAACGGATTCCGGACTGGTCGGAGGGCTGCTACTACGTCCTGGACTTTTCCGATGTCAGACGGGAGGGGACGTACCGGCTTGCCGGATATGCCGATGGGAAGGCATTTCGATCGGAGATCATCACGGTCACCGGCGATTTCCTGAACCTTCGCATGGTGAATGCATCCAGAGCTTATCTAAAAGGGGAGCGGTCTTCCGGTGAGTGGCTGAAGGCCGACCGGAACGTGGCGTTTACGGGGGCGAGAGAGGGGACTCTGGATTTACACGGAGGCTGGTATGACGCCACCGGTGACTTTGGAATCCATCTGACCCAGCTGTCTCACACGGCTGTCTATAACCCCATGCAGTCCCTTCTGCCTTCCTATGTCTGTTTCGATATTGCGGACCGGATGGAAAAAGAGGAGTTAAGAGACTGCAGAATCTTAAAGAAGGAGCTTCTCGACGAGGCGTACTGGGGCGCGGATTATGCGATGAGACTTCACCGCGAAGGCGGCGGATTTATCCGATCGGTGGACCGGGGGGAGGCGTTTTCCGAGGAACAGTGCCGTTCGGTGGACTATGAGTATTTCCGGTTCAGCGGGCATGAGGAGGATGAAAGCTACTTAGCAGAGACCATTGAAGAGAAGCATTATGAGACGTGTATGCGAAGCGGAGCCGGACTGGCGGCCGCGGTATTGGCCTCCGCTGCCCGGCATAACGGTGCTTCGGGGGAGTATCCCTGCGGCCGGTATCTGCAGGCGGCGGAAGAGTCCTTTCAGTATATGACGGAGCACAACGAACAGTATTCCAGCGACGGAACCTGGAATTTCCTGGACCAGTACTGTGCCCTGGCGGCGGCAGCCGAGCTGTATGAGACTACGGGCTCTGAGAAATACTTAGAGGCGTGCAGACGATTTTTCCGCGGGATGAAGGACAGTGCTGTCGCTATGGAGCAGGGCGTCTGGTTCACGGCCAGGGAGGGAGAACTGTATTTCCATCCTTCCGATGAGGGATTTCCTCTCATTGCCATGATGAAATACGGCAGTCTGGAACCGGATGATATGCGAAGAAAAGAGGCGATGGACCTGGTGGCACAGGCGTTTGTCCATGTGCTTTCCATCAGCGGAAAACCGTTCGGATACGCGGCATTTACACAGAAGATGGGGGAGACAGAGACCAGCCGGTACTTCTTTCCTCATGATACGAAGGCGGCGCCCTGGTGGCAGGGGGAAAATGCCAGAATCGCATCTCTGGCCGCGGCGGCACTCCGTTTTTCCTGGCAGAAGGAAGCGGGGGAAATGTCGGGGGCGCTCCGTAAGTTTGCCGGGCACCAGCTGGACTGGATCATGGGATGCAATCCCTTTGACAGCTGTATGATCGACGGCTTCGGCAGAAACAACATTCAGTATTTCTTCCGGAACCAGTATGATTTCATGAACAGTCCGGGGGGAATCTGCAACGGAATCACGTCGCGGGAAGCGGATGACAAGGGGCTTGAATTTATCATGGTCCCCACCGCGGAATGTGACGACAACTGGAGATGGGCGGAGCAGTGGCTTCCCCATGCCTGCTGGTATTTAAATGCCATGGGCTGGAAACTGAAACGGGTGAAATGATATGGCTTCCAAATATATTGAACGCAAACGAATATTAGTGAAAATGGAGAATATCGAGCGGTATCCTCTTTCCATCGTTCACGCCCCCATGGGATATGGAAAGACTGTGGCGGTGCGGGAGTATTTAGACACCACTGAGGCGGACTGCGTCTGGGTCTCCCTGGCAGGCTCGGAGGGGGAAGCCGACTATTTGTGGGCGAGGCTGTGCGATGCCTTAAACGAGGTGAATGAGGACCTGGCGGCGCGGTTTTCTGCCATCGGATTTCCCTATGACTGCTTTAAAACCGACGCGCTCTTAGACGTTCTCATGGACTATGATTATAAAAACCATCTGATTCTCGTATTCGATGATTTTCACACGATTGAGGAAAACAACGTGTTTGAGCTGATAAAGGCTATCGTCCGGGAGCGGCTTTCCGGCCTTCATATCGTGCTTATCACCAGGGAACTGGCAAAACTGGATGCGGCGGATTTATACCAGAAGCAGCTGTGCTTCACTATCACGGAGAAATCCTTAAAATTCAACCGGGAAGAGGTGTTCCAGTACCTGGATTTCATGGAATGCCGGATGAGCGAGGAAGAACGGGAGCGGGTCTACCAGATCACCGACGGATGGGAATCCATGCTTTATATCACCGCAAAGGGAATCAAGCAGGGACTTCCCGTGGGCAAGAGTGCCACTGCCGATGACATCATTGAACAGAACTTCTACCATGACTTAAGCCCGGCGGAAAAGGAGGTTCTGTGGCGGCTGTCGGTCCTGTCATCCTTTACGAAGCGCATGGCGGCCGCAGTGTTGGATAATTCGGAGCTTTACGACGCCTTCGAAATTCTCATCAGCAAGAGTGTATTTTTCGTCTTTCATGAACCCGGCCACACGTACCGGCTGAGAAATATATTAAGAGACTACATCTACGAGCGCGCCCTGATCGACCGGGTGGATTTTACGGAGGTTTACAGAAAGAGCGGGCAGTGGCTGCTGGCCGACGGCCAGTACTCCAAAGCCTTTGAATGCCTGTACCGGGCGGGAGAACTGGAGGAGATTCTCTCCATTTTAAACCAGGATACCCAGAACGACAAGGGAATCTGGAGCAGCGGAAATATCCGCCAGGTGTTTGAAAAGGCCGGCAAGGAGCTGTGCTACCGGTATCCGTTCGCCTATTTAAAATACCTGCTGGCCTGTGCCATGGACAGGAAGCGCAACTATATTCCCCGGGTAAAGCTCTGCCTCGACCGGCTGGAGGAATACTGCCGCGGTTCTGAGTGCAGGGATGAGATGCGGGAAATGGTTTTGGGAGAAATCTGCATGGTGCGGAGCCGGATTTCCTTTAACGACATTGCGGTCATGGCGGAATATGCCAGAAAGGGCGCGGAATATTTCGGCGGCGGCTGTTCCTGCATCGTGACCAAGGAGACGGAATTTACCTACGGCCTTCCCTGTATGCTGATGGGATACGTGAAGGAGCAGGGAAGTGTGGCGGAGGTGCGGGACGCCTTTTGCACCCAGGGGATGAGCTTTGCGGAATCCACCGACGGCTGCGGAATTGGCTGCGACTCCCTGGCTGCGTCCGAAGCGGCGCTGGAGACGGGAGCATGGGAGCAGGCGGAGCTTCACGCCTATAAGGCGTATTTTAAGGCGAAGGCGGCGGAGCAGCTGGGCATCATGATTTCTTCCAAGCTGGTGCTGGACCGTCTGAATCTGATACAGGGGAGCAGCAGGGACCGGATCCTTTCGAACAGTACGTTAAAGGACGAGGTGATCGCGGCCAACAACCCGGTTTTAAACACCACCTTTGATTTGTGCGGCGCCTATATTAACGGATGCTTAGGAAGGGTGGACAGCATTCCGGAGTGGATCAGGAAAGGGGATATCGAAAAGGGAAATTTCCTCTTTCAGGGAACCGGATTTTTCTATGTGGTCTATGGAAAATGCCTCCTGCTGGGAAAAAAATACATTGAACTGGACTCCCTCTGCGAATCCTTTTCCACCTTCCTAAAGCCGTTCCAGTACCATCTGATCCGGATTTATTTCATGATTTATGAGTCTGTGACGAAGAGCTATTTAGAGAGCCGCCCCAGGGGCGGGGAGATCTTGAAAGAAGCGCTTAAGCTGGCGGAGAAAGACCATCTCATCATGCCTTTTGCCGAGAATACGGGCCATGTCAGGCTGATGCTGGAGGCGCTGTTAAAACGGGAAGAGAACCCCTATATCCGGGAGGTGCTGGAGGCCTGCAGGCGGTACAGCAGCCAGCTGAAGCTTTTTCACGCCTGCGAGGTATCGCTGACGGACCGGGAGCTGGAGATTTTAAAGCTGCTGGACGAGGGCTATACCCACGAGGAAATCGCCGGTGAGATCTATATTTCCATCGCCACGGTGCGGTACCACGTCAAAAATATCTACCAGAAAATGGATGTGAACAACAAAATACTGGCGTTAAGAAAAGCAAAAGATCTTAATCTTATTTAATAAAGGAGAAACCCATTATGGAGAGCAATGCGCATATTGTAGAATACTGGAAGACACAGCCGGAGGTCCTGGAGGCGTGTTTAAAGAACAGCCTGCCGCTTACGGAGAACTTCGTAAAGCTGTATAAGGAGGTCAGCCCGACCCACTTATATCTGGTGGGAAGCGGCACTTCCTTAAATGCGGAGGAAACGGCAGTCTCCTTTATGAAAGAGATGCTGGATATCGATGTGATTTCCATGCCGTCTTCCTACGTACATAATATCCGCGGAGAACGGCCGCTGCTGGTGTTTCTGTCTCAGGGCGGTTCCTCGACCAACACCTTAAAGGCGATGGAGGAGATGGCGGCATATCCGTATATTACGGTTACGGGGGAAGAGACGTGTGAGATCGCGGCGCGAAGCCCTCACCACATGATTATCGGATGCGGGGAAGAGCCGGTAGGACCGAAGACCGTGGGCTATACGGCGTCGGTCATGATCCTGTACTTGATGGCCATGGAGGCGGCGAGGGCCGTCGGGATCATCGGGGAAGAGAGATACGCTGCTGTCCGCGCCGGACTTTTAGCAGGGATATCCCATATGCGGTATAATATGGAGGCCATTTCCGGATGGGCGGCCGATCATAAGGAGAAGCTTAAGGAGATTGAAAAATACATCTTTATCGGCCATGGAACGGGAGCGGCCGCATTAAAGGAAGGCTGCTTAAAGGTTCTGGAAACCATTAAATATCCCGCATTCAGCTATGAGTTTGAGGAGTATTTACACGGCCCGATCCTCGCGGTGGACGATCACACGGGAGCATTTCTCTTTCTCTCAGGAAAGCTGGGAGAACGGGAGCGTTTCAAGCGGCTGGCAGAGTGTCAGAGCAAGTACTCCGAATACACCTTCCTGATTACCGACGAGGAGGGGGATTCAGACGAAAAGACGTTAAGGATCAGAAAGACGGGAGCCATGTATACGGAAGTCTTCGAAATCGTGGTGATTCCCCAGTACCTTGCCGCTGTGGTCCAGGGATATCTAGGCATCGTGGATGGGTCGCCCCTGTACGACGAGTATACAGCGCTCTGTCCAACAAAATACAGGAATGGTAAATAAGGTGACGATATGGATTACGTATTAGGAATTGACTCTGGGGGAACAAAATTTCTCGTGAAAGCGGTGGGAATGGACGGAAAGGAACTGGCGGAGTACGAAGGGCATCCGGCGGGGCTGTACCGTTTTTCCAGAAATGAGGCGGTTCGCACCATTCAGGACAATTTGGAATGGTGCATCGGTCAGGCCGGGCTGGCGAAAGCGGACTGCCGGGCGATCGTCTGCGGGACCACCGGCATTGACAGCGAAGAGGACCGGCAGGAGGTGGAGGAGATCTACCGGCTGCTTCCGGGATTTTCCTGTCCAGCCCTGTGTGTCAATGATGCCGAGGTGGCCCTCTATGCGGTGACCGGAGGAACGGGCGTCGTAGTGATCTCAGGAACCGGCTCCATCGCATTTGGGCGAAATGGCGGCGGCAGGACGGAGCGCAGCGGCGGATGGCCTCCCTGCATCTTCGGGGACGAGGGCTCCGGCGCATGGCTGAATCTGAAAGCGCTGGAGTACATGAGCCGCGTCCTGGATGGGAGGAAAGAGCGAACGCTGCTCTACGACCTGTTGAATCAGGAGCTTGGAATCAGCGGGCCCAAGGATTTAATCCGCATCTGCCAGAGAATCGAACGGGAGAACACCGGCTTTTTAAAACTGGGACCGGTCGTGATGAAGGCACTGCGGGAAGGCGATGAAAATGCCGGGGAAATCACCCGCACCGAGGCGGAGCTGACCTTTGAACTGGCGGATTCGGTGGTGCAGAAGCTTGAAATCTGGCGGGAACCGGAGTTCACAGTCGGAGCATGGGGGAGCGCTATCGTGAAAAATCCGTATCATTTTGAACTCTTTAAGGAACGGTTTCTGGAGAAATACTCTAATGTGACGGTGACTGTGGCGGTTCGGGACGCGGCATACGGGGCATGCAGGATCGCCCTTGATATTCTGGGCGGTGAAACCGGAATCTACCGGTTTTAGGAGGCGGCTATGAAGAAGAATCCATGGTTTCGTTTTCTGATCCTCCAGTGCTGCGCCGTGACCGTCAGCGTGTCCCAGCTAAAGGTCTCGGCAGTTATGGAGCAGGTGGCCCAGGGCTTTTCCATCTCCATGGGCGCTGCCGCCGGACTGATGTCATTTTTCACGGTCGCCGGCATCGTGCTGGCGATACCCGGAGCGGCTCTGATGGAGCGGATGGGAGCAAATCGTCTCCTGCTCCTTTTAATGGCCTGTCTGTTTGCCGGAAATGCAGTGGGGGCCGTGGCTGGGGCCTATCCCCTGCTGATGGCCGGAAGGCTGCTGGAAGGTGTGGCTTACGCCATGATTATCATGGTTGGCATCGATCTGATCAACACCTGGTTTCCCCACGGCGGCGCAGGAACCGCCACGGGAATTTTCAATACGTTTGCAGCAGTAGGTAATTTTATCACACTGAACGGCGCTCTGATAGTAGTTAAGAGATGGAATGTAAGGACGCTGTGGTGGATCGGCGCGGCGCTGGCGGCTGTGGATCTTATTCTGGTTTTGGCGTTTATGACTCCGGAGGAAAAGCCAATTCCGGACCGAAGCAGGAACCGGGAGAACGACGGTAATACGGCCGTGCCTTCCACGGGAGCTATGGTGCGTGAAGCGTTTCGGGACAAGCGTCTCATGAGCCTGGGTGCGGCTCAGATGCTTATGGCGTTTATCCTGTTTGGATTTATCACCTGTTATCCGCTGCTTTTTACCGGCTACTACCATCTGGCGCCGGAGAAGGCCAACTTCTATTCCAGCCTGAATGGCCTGTTTGGCATTCCGGCCTGTATCGTATGCGGAATTCTGGCGGAAAAGACCGGAAATCCCTGCCGTGCGGCCATGGTTGGAGCCGTGGGAACCGTTATTGCCGGACTCACCATGCTGATCCTGACACCCGGAACGTACGTGGTTCATGTGCTGGCCAGCGCTGTATTCCCGGGCGGACTTGTGATGACCTCCATCTTCTGCATGGTGCCCGCCATCGCAAAGCGAAAGGAGTCAGTTGGCTACTATATGGCGGTTGTAAACCTGCTGTACTACACGGGGGTGTTCTTTGCAACGCCGGTCATGGTGAAACTCATGGAAATATCATGGCCGGCGGCAGCCGGAACCGTTGCGGTCATGGCGGCGGCATCGCTCGTTTTTTTATTTCATAGTAAGGTACAGCCTGCGTAATAAAAATACTCCGGGGGAGGCGCACTCCGCGCTGTGCGGCGGAAGAAAGGGCGGCAGGAAAATCCTGAAATAGAGTTGACAGCTGATTCTGTATACGATTATAATAAGTGCAGAAAAAGGTTCATTTCGGAAACGTGAAATGAAGTTGGAAATTGTAACAGTTCAGACGGCGGATGTCTGAACTGTTACGGAAAATCAACAAAAATAGTCACTGAGCCTGCCGGCGGGTGGCTATTTTTTTAGGAGGTATACCATGGAATGGAGCACACTGTTATGTGAGGACAGAATCAGGAGCCTGGTGAAGAGACCGACGGGAACGGATTTAAGGACGGAGTTTGAAAAGGATTACCACCGTATCATTGGAAGCGCGTCATTTCGTCGCCTGCAGGATAAGACGCAGGTATTTCCGCTGGACCGCAGCGACTTTATCAGGACCAGACTGACACATTCGCTGGAGGTATCGTCATTTGCAAAGTCTTTGGGGCAGAACATATCCGCCAGCATCCGGACCGTGATTAAGGACGAGTCCTTTCTGCCGGAGCACGCACTGGCCATGTGCGATATTTTACAGTGTGCCGGGCTGATTCACGATATTGGAAATCCGCCTTTCGGTCACTTTGGAGAGACCGCCATTCAGGATTGGTTTAAGAGGAGACTTCCCGAGCTGCGCTTTCAGAGGAGCGGAGAGAGGGAGGCGCGGCCGCTTGATGAGGTGCTGAACCGCCAGATGGTGGAAGATTTCTATCATTTTGAGGGAAATACCCAGGCGCTCCGGGTGGTGACCAAGCTGCATTTCCTGGTGGACGAGCACGGCATGAATTTAACGAAGGCGCTTCTGGCTTCTATCATTAAGTATCCGGGATCGTCTCTGGAGGTGGATAAGCACAGCGGAAACATCAAGACGAAGAAGATGGGGTATTTCTATGCTGACCGGGAGGCATTTGACGATATTCAGGCTTCCTGCGGGACGAACGGGGCCAGACATCCGCTGGCATTTATTCTGGAGGCGGCCGACGATATCGCCTATGCCACCGCGGATATTGAGGATGCGGTGAAGAAGAACTGCCTGACCTTCGAGCAGCTGGTCCGGGAGCTGACGGAGTATAAAAAAGAGTGTCAGAATGAACGGTACCGCGATATGGTGTCATGGCTGACGGACAAATACAACCGTGCCGTGAGTAAGGGCTACAGCCGCCCGGATTTATATGCGGTCCAGAACTGGGTGGTCACCATGCAGGGGCAGATGATCGGCGGGGCCACGGAAGGCTTTACCAACAATTATCAAGAGATTATGGCGGGAACGTATAAGAAGGAGCTGACCGCGGGTACGGATGCGCAGCTTCTCATGGAGGCGCTGGGAGAGATCGCCTACCGGTATGCGTTCGTGTCCAAACCGATCCTGAAGCTGGAAATTGCGGCGGAGACTATTTTCAATTTCCTCCTGGATAAGTTCGTGGATGCAGTGCTTTATTTTGATACGGGAAGAAAGCAGAGCGCGGTACAGGAGAAACTGGTCTCGCTCATTTCCGATAATTACAAGAAGCTGTATTTTATCTGTTCGAAAGGGAAGAGCGAGGAGGAGAAGCTGTATCTGAGACTTCTGCTGGTTACCGATTATGTGTGCGGGATGACGGACAGTTATGCGAAGGACTTGTATCAGGAGTTGAATGGGATTGCCTGAGTATTTGATGGGAGCAGAACGGCAAATCGGGAAACCATATCAAAAAACATCACCGTTGAGAATTTGAAATTATAGAGCTTTTGCTTGAGAATGGAGCCAATCCAAATCGAAAAACAGGAAGAATGGCTTAATCAAAACTTTTGGGGAGTATCAAATAAAGTTCATTTCTTTCAGGAAAACATGTATATAATGGATTATAGAATTAGACCAATATTAGAGGGAGAAGATAGCTTGCTTGAAGATTTTTTATACGAAGCTGTCTTTGTGCCAGAGGGAATGTCTGCACCTCCCAAATCAATTATCAATCAGCCGGAATTGCAGATATATATAACTGATTTTGGAAAGAAAAAAGACGATATAGGTTTGGTTGCGGAAGTTGATAAAAAGGCTGTCGGCGCCGTCTGAGGATTTGGAATAGGTACTGCTTTGATGAAAGAAATGCTTCGTATTCTGAAAGACAGAGGGTATAAACAAGCGTCACTTGCTGTACAAAAAGCAAACTATGCTGTAAGAATGTATCAAAAAACAGGATTTGAAATTGTAGATCAAAACGAAGAAGAATATATTATGCTTTGCCGTTTGTGATGAAAGGAAACCCATGATGAACCTGTCCAAATCAATTGACTTCCTTCTTGAAAATGCCGGAGCGGTCATCCAGTACCGGCTGCGCAAGGAGATTTTATGTGGTTTAACTGCGGCGGAAGAAGAAAAACTGCTGGGGCAAATTTATCAGACATCGCATTTCAGGCTCGTGCAGGGCTATGCCAAACCGGACGGCTATATTGGAAGCGGTATGCACAGCTGGGATAACTGGCGCGGTGTTACGCTGCACGAAACGCCTTTGCAGGACGGCGAAGCAGCGGCGCGTCTTCTGTCTTATTACGCGGTTCCCAAAGACCACCCGCTTGTTAAAAACTTTGTCGCCGCCATGCGCGACGAGGACACTTTAAGAGAGGAGTTTTCCTATATCCCGCCGGAAGTCCACCGTTATGAAACCCGCTTTGACGGACTGAACAGCGGCTTTTGTCTGATGACATTGATTTTTGCCATGCAAGCCATGCTGGGATACGGTGACGACGAATACGTTAAGCCGTTTCAAAACACCTCGCTCGAAGCTTTTAAGAGAATACTGCCGCTCTCATCCATCAATGACATTACGAAAACGCGCAAAAGCAAGGCGAAATACAATTATCCGTATATTGAGGCTGATACCTGTTATCCGTGCCAGTATCACCTGGAAACTTTGGCATATACAAGCGCGTGGCGAACGCCGGAAAACAGAAAGCTGATGGCTGACGCGTTAAACCACTATAATGATATTACACAGGGGGTAAACCCGATACACGTTAAAATCGGGAACCGATATTACGTACCGTTTCCACTCCAAATGGAGAACAGCCCAATCAGACCGTTCCGCACGGATTTGATCGATACGATCACATATCGCCGTTTACTAACGGAAATCGCCATGCTCGGCGTGGGTGAAAGCGTCGGTGTGCTCTGTGAAACCGCAGTCAATATTGAGGAGGCGATGAGCCATGACGGAATACTGCGGATGCGGCTAGATTTGCCGCACAACAAGCGGTATTCGCCAAAAAGTATAGATTATCCGACGCCATATACCGATGTGCGGCTGGAGCCGGACTATAGACGCAAGTATGCACTTGAATGTGACTTGACGTTTTGGGCAGTACAGTTTTTACATTTGATGAACATTTGATGTACATCAAAAAAGTCCTTGCTTTTTCCCATTATATCATGTATGATAAAAAAATAATTCTTATGAAAGAAGATTAGAAGGAGTGTAGTGTATGTTATCGGTAGAAAAGGCAGCTTTCCTCTAAAACAGAATACTGCGGAGCGCAGCAGGAAACCGGAGAGAATACCGGTGTCTTTGTGGCGTGATCCACTACCTTTCGTGAATACTGTCGCGCTGTGCGCTTTGCAGGACACGTCTGGCGTGTCTTTTTTTGTACCCATTTTTAAACGGGCGGCATGACAGAATAATCCCGCGGAGACAGACTGGAAGGTTTGTTTCCGCGGGATTTTTGCGTCTGTTTTGAGGAAAGTTATGAGCATCAGAAGGAGAAAAAACAATGAGAGAGAATGGATTTTTTTATGAGAAACGAAGTAATACGGAGGCTGACAGAAATGAATATAGAAAAATATGGATACCAGAAAGCGGATACGATTGACTGCGGGACAGGAATTCCCGCCAGAGTGACGGCAGTTCACCGCTCCCATTTTGAAATCGTCTGTGACAGGGAAACGGGACTGGCTCGTTTAAAGACGGGAGAATACTACGGCGGTAATGAGAATGTCCCCGCCGCAGGGGATTTTGTGCTCGTAAACTGGCAGGAGGGCAGTGAAAGTCTGATATTAAAGACGCTTCCGCGAAAGACGTATTTTGCGCGTCTGGATCCGTCCTCGTCGGGATACGGGGAACAGGCCGTTGCAGCGAACTTTGATTATGTCTTTATCATGCAGGCTTTGGACCGGGATTTTAATCCGCGAAGGCTGGAGCGGTATTTGACACTGGCGTGGCAGTCGGGAGCGTCCCCTGCGGTGATTCTCACGAAGGCGGACGAAGTAAAAGACCCCGCTGCCCATGTACTTGCGGCTGAAAAAATAGCAGCCGGTGTCGATGTATATGCGGTCAGTGCGAAAACCGGCCAGGGGATTTCCGAACTTTCAAAATATATGAAGCCGGGCCGGACCACAGTCTTCCTTGGTTCCTCCGGGGTGGGAAAGTCGACGCTGGTCAATGCTCTTGCCGGAGAATCGATTATGGAGACGGGAGCGATCCGGGAAAAAGACGGGCGCGGCAGACATACGACCAGCCGCCGGCAGCTGGTCCTTTTAAAGAATGGAGCTATGATTATTGATACACCGGGGATGCGGGAACTTGGCATGTGGGATGTCAGCGAAGGGCTGGAGCAGAGCTTCGCCGATGTGGAACAGTATCTCGGGCGATGCAGATTCAATGACTGCCGCCATCAAAGGGAACCGGGCTGTGCTGTCAAGGCGGCCATCCAAAGCGGCGAGCTTCCTGCAAAACGGTGGGAAAGCTATTTGAAGCTGCTTACGGAAGCGAGGTTTGCCGACGATAAGGCCGGCTATCTGAAGGAAAAACGCCAGTGGCACAAGAGCATCTCGAAAATGCAGAAGTCAGGAAGAAACGCAGATTACAGAATCGAACCGTGCACGGAGACATTTACCTGCCGGGCCTGCGGAAGGCTGATCGCGCCGGAAGACGCGGGAAGCAGCCACCGCAACCACTGTCCGCACTGCCTGACCAGCATTCATGCCGATAACCTGCCGGGAGACAGGGCGTCGCTCTGTAAGGGAATGATGGAGCCTGTCAGTGTGTGGGTGAAAAAGAACGGCGAATGGGCGGTCATTCACAAATGCAAATCCTGCGGAACCCTAAGCTCGAACCGTATAGCCGCGGATGATAACATGTATCTGCTGATGGAGATTGCAATGAAGCCATTGCATGCGCCGCTCTGCCGGCCGGGCGAGGCGGAAGAAGAGGGAACGAGACGCGCAGAATCGGCAGCAAAGGCAAACAGCCGCTGTCAGGTATGCGGCTCCCCAGTGAACCTGGACGGAGAAAAACGCAGGCATTGTCCTGACTGCCTGTCCGGCGTTCACACCGATGAGGACCGGCAGGGAGATGGGACATCGCTATGCAGAGGTGTTCTGGAGCCAGTCGGTGTGTGGGCGAGAGAGGAGGGACAGTGGGAGATCATTCACCGCTGCCGATCCTGTGGAACCTTATCATCTGATCCGGTGGCCGCCGCCGATAACACAACGCTGCTCCTGTCCATCGCAATGCGGCCGCTGGCGTCGCCGCCGTTTCCTTTATGGCAGCTGAGAAAAGAACCGGCGGACTGACCGGAGGCTGAACTGTTACTAGGATTCCGATCCATGCAGATATAGATATGATTGAGATTGTCAGGAAAATATCAAAAACATTATTGCAGGTATAAGGTTTATTTTGTATAATAAAGATAGATTATGGCATAATTTTTAAATAAGGATTGTGAAAAATGATAAAACTGACAAATCTGGATGTGAAAAAAATGACGATTGGCCAGATGGCCAGAATGAACCATATTTCGGAGCAGACGCTGCGGCTTTACGACCGGGAGGGCCTGCTTTCCCCTCTGGGACGGGACGAAAAAAACGGCTACCGCTATTATGACATCCGCCAGAGCGCCCAGCTGGATATGATCCAGTATATGAAGGCTCTGGGGATGCCGCTGAAGGAAATCCGGGTCCATATGAAAAAATGGGACACCGGGCGATTAAAACAGCTGCTGGTGGAAAACAGGGATGCCATCGACCGCAGAATCGAGGAGCTGAATTTACAGAAAAGGGCGATCGAGCGGACTCTGGACAGTTACGAGCGGTATGAGGCGGCTCCGCCGGACGGTTCGATCGTGCTGGAATATATTCCAAAGCGCCAGATGTACGTAAAAAACACGAATGTGAACTTTTATGACTATGAAATTGACGAGTATGAGCGGATTCTTCGGGATTTGAAAGAGGATATGGCTGCACACGCCATCTCGCCGTTCTTCTTCGCCAACGCGGGTACCATCCTGCGGAGAGAAAATTTCATGAAGCGGCGTCTCTATTCCGCGGAGGTATTCGTGTTTGTAGACCGGGAGTACGTGGACGAGGAACTCATAACGGTGATCCCGCCCAGCCCCTATCTCTGCATCTACTGTGACCGGTTTGAGAAGGAAAAGGAGTACATCGACCGGCTGCTGGCGGAGATCGAAGAGAAGCATTATACCGTGACTGGAGACTATATCTGCGAGGTGATTGTGGAAATGCCTCTGGATTACACGGAGCGCGGGATGTTTCTGCGCCTCCAGGTGCCCATCCGTATGGGGTAAGACCGCGGAAACTGCGCATGAATCCGGCATTTCAGCCAGATCCGATTTGGTGATACTGCTCAATTGACCTGATACCGTATATAAGCTTTATAATAAAAACAGCAAATGGGGCATGGCCCTGAAACTGTCGACTTTTTATAAGAAAGGAAGCGTTTTTATGATGAATTATGAGAAGATTCGTGTAGTACAGTATGGCTGCGGCAAGATGGCAAAATACATCCTGCGTTATTTATACGAGAAGGGCGCGGAAATCGTAGGTGCTATCGACGTGAATCCGGCAGTAGTTGGAATGGATGTCGGCGAATTCGCAGAACTGGGATTTAAGATTGGTGTGACAATCAGAGACGATGCGGATGCGGTTTTAGACGAGTGCGACGCTGATATCGCGGTAGTGACGCTTTTCAGTTTCATGGATGACTGTTATTCTCATTTTGAAAAGTGTGTTTCCAGAGGCATTAACGTTGTGACTACGTGTGAAGAAGCGATCTATCCGTGGACAACCGCTTCCTCCATTACCAATAAACTGGACCTGCTTGCAAAAGAAAACGGCTGCACCATCGTAGGTGCCGGTATGCAGGATATTTACTGGATCAACATGATCGGCTGTGTAGCAGGCGGCGTGCACCGCATCGATAAGATCGAGGGCGCGGTAAGCTATAACGTAGAAGATTACGGTCTGGCCCTGGCGGAAGCTCACGGAGCAGGACTCACACCGGAAGAGTTTGAAGCCCAGATCGCACACCCGACGACTCTGGAACCGGCTTACGTATGGAACTCCAACGAGGCGCTGTGCAACAAGATGGGCTGGACCATCAAATCCCAGAGCCAGAAATGTGTACCGTATTTCTATGATACCGACCTTTATTCCGCAACACTTGGAAAGACGATTCCGAAGGGCAACTGCATCGGCATGAGCGCAGTCGTTACCACGGAAACCTTCCAGGGACCGGTGATCGAGACACAGTGTATCGGCAAGGTTTACGGACCAGATGACGGAGATATGTGTGACTGGAAGATCATCGGTGAGCCGGATACCACATTCTATGTAACAAAACCGGCAACTGTGGAGCATACGTGTGCAACTGTGGTCAACAGAATTCCTACTATATTAAATGCACCGGCTGGATATGTAACGGTGGAGAAGCTGGAAGAATTACGGTATCTTTCCTATCCGATGCAGATGTATCTTGATAATTAACATAGAAACCGTTTGCAGGTGTGGGGCTGAAATCTATTATTGATTTCAGCCCCTTTTATGTGAGCAGAAAAGCCACGGATTTGTTGACGGCAGACCAGCGAAAGACCATACAATACTTGACGAAATCATGAATTCCGTTTAAGGTAGTAAGAAGCATACGGTTTGATACAAAGGAGAATAAAAATGAAGTTTTTAGAGAAGCATCCCATGATTATGATTGTGATCGGCATCATCGGCATATCCCTGTCGGCGATCTTTGTAAAATATTCGGAGGCACCGTCGGTGGTGACAGCGGCTTACCGGCTGCTCTGGACGGTGGTGCTTATGACACCGGTGGTATTGGGAAAGAAGGAGATCAGGCGGGAACTGGCGGGATCGGATAAGAAGACGGTGGCACTCTGCGCGGTCAGCGGTATTTTCCTGGCACTGCATTTTACATCCTGGTTCGAGTCGTTAAACCAGACGTCGGTAGCCAGTTCCACGGCGATCGTCTGCACCGAGGTCATATGGGTGGCACTCGGCTTCTGCGTGTTCTTAAAAGGCCGGCTTTCAAAGACCGCGGTGGGAAGTATTGCGGTTACGGTAGCGGGAAGCCTGCTCATTGCACTGTCTGATTATTCCGCAGGCGGAAATCATTTGGCCGGCGACGGGCTGGCTCTGGCGGCGGCCGTGTTCTCCGCTGTCTATACACTGATCGGCAGAGAGGCGAGAAAGCATATGTCTACGACCGTTTATACGTATATTGTATACGTGTTCTGTGCGCTGGCGCTCTGCATTTCCACGGCGGTCAGCGGCCTTTCCTTTACGGGTTACGGCGCGGCTTCCGTGGTGGTGGGACTTTTACTGGCGGTATTTTCCACGCTTCTTGGGCACAGTATTTTCAGCTGGTGTCTAAAATTCCTGTCCCCGTCCTTCGTATCAGCCTCCAAGCTGTGTGAACCGGTGGTGGCGGCCGTATTTGCAGCGATTTTATTTGCCGAGATTCCGGCGATTCTGGCTGTGGCAGGCGGATTCGTGACGATTGGCGGTGTGCTGCTTTATTCCCGCGAGCAACGAGCCCAACGGACACGCTGGCGCCTCCATTTGGCGACTGCCGCGAGGGTCAAAAACCCCGCCGCTTGCGGCGGAGTTTTTGACTCGAGAGTTGAATCGCACAGTGAAGCACAGGAGAAAAGGTGATATGTGACTTTATCACGGAAATGATTTTTCATCCCCGCTATAATTACCTCATGATAAATACAGAGAGGTGAACCATGCGATGGGAAATAAAACAGTAATTATCGGAGGTGTGGCGGGCGGAGCCACGACGGCGGCCCGCTTAAGAAGGCGTGATGAAAAGCGGCAGATCATTCTGCTGGAGCGCGGGGAGTACATCTCTTACGCGAACTGCGGACTTCCTTACTATATAGGCGATGTGATAAAAAACAGGGATTCCCTTCTTTTACAGAAGCCGGAGGTCATGAAAGCCCGGTTCGATATCGATGTGAGGACTTCGAGCGAGGTGACGGCCATCCATACAGACAGAAAATCCGTTGAAATCAAGGATAAGAAGACAGGGGAGGCGTACGAGGAATCGTACGATGATCTTGTCATAGCCACAGGATCATCACCGCTGGTACCGTCTATTCCGGGGATTGACGGACCGGATATTCACACTCTGTGGACCATACCGGACACGGATCAGATCAAGCAGGTGCTGGTGGAAAAGAAGCCGCGGCGTGCCGCTGTCATCGGAGGAGGCTTTATCGGCCTGGAGATGGCGGAAAACCTGGTCCATGCAGGGGTGGAAGTGACGCTGATCGAGATGCAGAACCAGGTGATGGCGCCTCTCGACCCTGAGATGGCGGAACTGCTTCATGAGAATCTGACCGCAAACGGTGTCAGACTGGTTCTGGGAGACGGTGTGTCCTCGTTTGAGCGGGAAAACGGCCATACGGTCATCAGACTGGGAAGCGGCAAAACCGTAGAAGCGGATATGGTGCTTTTATCCATCGGTGTACGCCCCAACAGCAGCCTGGCGAAAGAGGCCGGGATTACCTTAAATCCGCGCGGCGGCATTGTGGTGGACTCTCATTTGAGAACTTCTGCGGATCATGTCTATGCAGTGGGAGATGTGATCGAGGTGGAGCACTACGTTCTCGGAACAAAGACGATGATTCCGTTAGCGGGGCCGGCCAACAAGGAAGCGAGAATCTGCGCCGATATTCTGGTGGGAGACGAGAAGGAATACAAAGGAACCATGGGAACCTCGGTCGCCAGAATCTTTGACTATACGGCGGCGCTCACCGGCGTGAACGAAAAGACGCTTAGATCCATGGGAAAGGTGAAAGGGACGGATTATGAAACCGTGCTGATTAACCAGAAATCTCATGCGGGCTACTATCCGGGAGCCGTTTCCCTGATCCTGAAGCTGATATTTGGCATGAACGGAGAGATTTACGGCGCGCAGATCGTGGGGCAGGATGGGGCCGACAAGCGGATTGATACCATTGCCTCGGTCATGAGGATGAAAGGATCTGTCAGCGATTTAGAGGAACTGGAGCTGGCCTACGCTCCGCCCTATTCTTCGGCCAAGGATCCAGTCAACATGCTGGGATTCACAGCAGAAAATGTTTTAAATCATTACGTATCATTTATGAGCTGTGACGATCTGGACCGCCTATCAGCCTCTGGGACGGAGGGAGATCGTCCGCTGGTCCTCGACGTAACCGAAGAGGTGGAGCGGATGGTGTACCATATACCGGGTTCGTACCACATTCCTCTGGGACAGCTTCGGAAACGCCTGGGAGAGCTGGACCGGGAGAAGCAGATTGTCGTATACTGCGCCATTGGAGTCAGATCGTATAACGCGGCAAGAATCCTTTCACAGAATGGATTTGAAAATGTGAAGGTTTTGGAAGGCGGTATTTCCTTCTATAAGTCCATGCATCACCGCGATTTCGAGGAAAAGGACCGGGTAGAACCGGATCAGGGAGCGCTGATGGGGAAACAGGTGGCAGAGCAGGTGGAAGAGAGGGAAGTGATGAGAAAATCCGTGAAAATTGTAGACTGCTGCGGCCTTCAATGCCCAGGCCCGATCATGAAGGTTCATGAATCGATCGGTAAAATGGAAGATGGCGATATTCTGGAGGTCTCCGCCACAGATATGGGATTTTCCCGCGATATCGCATCCTGGTGCAGACAGACCGGCAACACCCTGGTGGGGACAGAACGGAAGGGGCAGGAGAGCATCGTTCTGATCCGTAAGGGAATGGAGAACCGGGACGCCGAACAGGAGACGAATCCCGCCGCTTTTCCCGCACCTAAGGGAAAAACGATGGTAGTATTTGACGGCGATATGGATAAGGCGCTGGCTGCATTTATCATTGCCAACGGCGCAGTCGCCATGGGAAGTCCGGTCACCATGTTCTTTACCTTTTGGGGGCTCAATATCTTAAGAAAACCGGAGAAACGCAAAGTGGAGAAGTCTCTGATTGAAAAGATGTTCGGAGCCATGATGCCGCAGGGCGCCGGAAAGCTGAAGCTTTCTAAGATGAACATGGGAGGTATGGGAACCAGAATGATGAAGAAGGTCATGGCAGATAAAAACGTGGATTCCCTTGAAAAACTGATGAACCAGGCCATGAAAAACGGTGTAAAGCTGGTGGCGTGCACCATGTCCATGGATGTCATGGGAATCCGGAAGGAAGAAATCATCGACGGCGTGGAGTTTGCCGGTGTGGCGACGTATTTGGGGGATGCGGAAAATTCGAATGTAAACCTTTTTATTTAACCTGTTTATTCTCGCGGGGCAGCGGGCCAAACGGACACAATGGCGTGTCCGTTTGACCCGCTGTTCGGCGATCTTCTCAAATATATGTTTATTGTCTGTGAGTGACAGCTTATTGGCTTAAAGCCAAAATAATTGGATTATTAACCATAATATTATAATCCAAAGCAGAATAATAGGTATTGAATAATACCATTTTTCAGGCTTCCCATCTTTCCACATATCTTTTGCCATATCAGTATTTCTTTCCCACACATTTTGAGGAATTAGTTTAATCGTTAATAGAATCAATGCAGGCAAAATAATAATATCATCGAGATATCCAATCATTGGAATAAAATCGGGAATCAAATCAATGGGCGAAAGAGCGTATACAACTGTGATACCGGCAAAAATCTTTGCAAGTATAGGCGTCTCCTTATCTTTCAAACTCAAAAAAACAATTGGAATATCCTGTTTTAACTTCTTTGCCCGCTCTTTTAATGTCATATTATCTCCCATACCAATTCTAAACAACCGAATCTTTTTTGCTGCTTCAAATTTATAAGGTTGATTATACAACATTATGTCCATAGATGAAAGCAGGATATGAAAGAAAGTGTTGTAAATAGTAATAGTTACTAATATTGCGACAAAGTCACATACCACGCTGTAAAAAAATGGTATACTTATCCCATATAAGGCAGACAGCAAAGCCTGAAAAGAAAAGGGGGTCATGCGAATGAAGAAATTCATATGTAATGTGTGCGGCTACGTATACGACGAAGCCGCTGGTATTCCCGACCGGGGGATTGCGCCGGGGACGAGATGGGAGGAACTGCCATCGGACTGGGTCTGTCCGTTGTGCGGCGCTCCGAAATCCGCCTTCCGTGAAAAGAAAGAGGAAGAGCCAAAGGCAGCTGCACCGGAGCCGGCTGAGAAAACCGGCGATGACGATGGGGAAGGGGCCGATGAACTCAGGGAACTGTCGTTTGGAGAGCTGAGCGCGATTTGTTCGAATCTGGCAAAAGGCTGTGAGAAACAGTATCTTACCGAGGAAATGGAGCTCTTTTTAAAACTGGCCGGCTATTTCAGATTGAAGGCGGCGCCGGCAGATGCGGAGAATACGGGAGAGCTGCTGACAATGGTTTCAAAGGATCTGGAGACGGAATATCCTCACGCGGAAGCGGCCGCGGGGGAGAGTGGGGACCGCGGTGCCAAGAGGGCTCTTGTCTGGAGCGGGAAGGTCACCAGAATGCTGGAATCCCTGCTGGAGCGTTTTGAAAACGGGCAGGGAGCATTTTTAGAGCATACGAAAGTCTTTATCTGCGATATCTGCGGATTTGTCTACATTGGCGACGAGGCTCCGGCGATATGTCCCGTGTGCAAGGTCCCGAGCTTAAAAATCATGGAAGTACAAAGGAGGTAAGTATATGCATGCAGTAAGAAATATCAGATTATGTACAAAAGACTGTCTCTGCCTTTACGTCTGTCCGACCGGGGCAACCGATACGGAGACCGGCCAGGTGGATGCCTCCAAATGCATCGGATGCGGAATCTGCGCCAATGCCTGTCCGTCGGGAGCCATTTCCATGGTGCCGGAGAAATATCCCCCTCAGCAGAAGAAAGAAGAGAGGACAAGAGAACAATTAAATAAGCTGGCGGTCAGCAAGGTGAAGCAGGAAGCTATGGCCGCGGCAATTGGCCGCAAGACACCGGATCCGATAGTGAAGCAGTTTGCCGCAGCTTTGGAGCGGTCCAACCGGCTGATGGCAGAGGACTTATACCGCGAGGCGGGATATATGCTTCCTCAGAGCCGGAATACCCATGAGCTGCTTTCGTCCATGGTGTCAGATAAGCTCCCGGCAGACTTCCCGAAGGACGCGGCGGAGAGGCTGCTGGAACTGCTTAATGTGAATGATTGAGATTTTATCCTGAAAAATGTACCCTTGGCCATAACAGTGTGATACAATTTATAGAAATGAAACAGAATCTATTTGTATACAAAGGAGAGAGTGGATATGGTGGAGGTAACACTGGGAAGAACCATGATTACGGTGAACAAGAACGGCTTCGGTGCGCTACCGGTTCAGAGGGTTTCGGTGGAAGAGGCGGGGAGGCTGTTAAAAAAGGCGTTTGATCATGGAATTACATTTTTCGATACGGCCAGGGCCTACAGTGACAGTGAGGAAAAGCTGGGACTGGCTTTTGAGGGGATTCGTGAAAAGATATTCATTGCCACGAAGACAGCGGCAAAAACGGCGGAGGAGTTCCGGCGGGATTTAGAGGAGAGTCTGCGGCTTCTGAAGACGGATTACATAGATCTTTACCAGTTTCATAATCCGGCAGTCTGTCCGAAGCCGGGAGACGGCAGCGGTCTTTACGAGGCGATGCTGGAGGCAAGGGAGAACGGGAAGATCCGTCACATCGGCATTACCAACCACAGGCTGAATGTGGCGGCCGAGGCTGTCGCATCGGGTCTTTATGAGACGCTGCAGTTTCCATTTTCCTATCTGGCGTCTGAAAAGGAACTGGAGCTGGTGGAAGCGTGCAGGAAGGCGGACATGGGATTTATCGCGATGAAGGCGCTGTCAGGAGGACTCATCACCAATTCCGCCGCGGCCTATGCCTATCTGGCAAAGTTCGATCATGTGCTGCCTATCTGGGGAATCCAGCGGGAAAATGAACTCGATGAATTTCTGTCCTACATCGGGAATCCGCCAGTAATGACAGCGGAACTGGAGGCGGTAATCGAACACGACAGAAAGGAACTGCTCGGGGAGTTCTGCCGCGGCTGCGGATACTGTATGCCGTGTCCCGCCGAGATCGAGATCAACACATGCGCCCGGATGTCGCTCCTGATCCGCCGGTCGCCTTCTGCGGGCCATTTAACGGAGGCGTCACAGAATATGATGATGAAGATCAAGGACTGCCTGCACTGCGGCCAATGCAGCAGCAAATGTCCCTATGGCCTGGATACGCCGTCCCTTCTGGAGCGGAATCTAAAGGATTATGAGGAGATTCTGGGCGGAAAGGCTTACTAGGACACAAGAAATTCATTTGATATTTTTCCTATACGGCTTTATAATATGATACGTTAGCAGAGAACACGATATTATGACAGGAGAGATGAATTATGAAAAAACGTATCATGCTGCTTATGGTTCTGGCAGCGGCCGTACTGGCCGGATGTTCCGGAAAAGCGGGCGCGGCAGACCAGACAAAATCCGCCGCCGCCGCAGAGACATCTGCGGAGGAGACAAAAACAGACGAAGGTACTGCGGAAGCAGCGAAGCATCATGTAAAGATTCAGGTAAAGGACTACGGTACCATTTCAGTGGAACTCGACCCGACGTACGCCCCGATTACCGTCGAGAATTTTCTGTCTCTGGCAAAGTCCGGCTTCTATGACGGACTTACGTTTCACCGCATCATCGACGGCTTTATGATTCAGGGAGGAGATCCGCTGGGTACAGGGCTGGGCGGTTCCGATACCACCATTAAGGGTGAATTTTCCAGCAATGGAGTGGATAACCCGCTTTCCCATACACGCGGAGCCATTTCCATGGCGCGTTCCCAGGATAAGAACAGCGCAAGCTCCCAGTTCTTTATCGTACATCAGGACAGCCCCCACCTCGACGGTGATTACGCGGTGTTCGGCTACGTGACGGACGGGATGGATATCGTTGATAAGATCTGTGAGGACACGAAAGTGACAGACAGCAACGGAACGGTGGCAAAGGAAAATCAGCCGGTGATTGAGAGCATTGAAGTCGTAGACTGAGACGTAATTGGCAGAGTGAGACTCAAGCAGCAGGGAAGCCTTAAATTTGATTGGCTAACCTGCTGCTTTTTCAGATGAATACTCCCTTTAGAGTCATTTAATTGTCTGGATTCCATGGTTTCATATCAAATTCGGGTACACAGCAGGCGAAAATCCGTAATTCTACTGACAGTCGGTTGCTATATTTCCCCAAATTTTGTACACTGCACTTGCTGAATCACGACTGGAAAATGGTTCAGGCCTGTTGCACTCCACGAATCTGGCGTACAGCATTGTTCAGGCATGTTCTGATAAAGCAGGAAAAGAGGGAATTTATGGATAATGAGAAATTTGGGCAGTTTGTACGGTCCATGCGAAAAGAGAGACAGATGACACAGCAGCAGTTAGCAGAACGCCTCCATCTGACGGATAAAGCGGTATCTAAATGGGAGCGGGGAGTTTCCCAAACAAAAGGATATTAAGGAATAACCTGTGTTTACCTGCTTGCGAATAAAAGAATAATGCTGTTAAGTTAGAGATACTGCATAAATGTGCTGGTATCTCTTTTTCGTTGGCTTGAA